>FSXQ01002277.1_pt1 | contig 12950 bp, 11 predicted proteins | sample 1638011 | NCBI WGS metagenome assembly FSXQ01 (sample SAMEA3914789, study PRJEB12502) | metagenome | biome: forest; material: soil | place: Canada | collected 2011-07-03 | depth 0.3 m | reverse complement strand
GACCTGGTCGTCTTCCTGCTCAGCGACCGCTCGTCGCACACCACGGGCCAGTGGCTGCATCCCGACGGCGGCTATGTCCACCTGGATCGCGCGCTGCCTTGAGCACGCCAAACCGGAGACGGCCATGCGGCATTGCCTGTTCCTCGACCTCCAGGACGACCCGGATCTGATCGCGCAGTACGAGGCGCATCATCGGGCCGTCTGGCCGGAAGTGCAGGCGCACCTGCGCGAGCAAGGCGTCACCGGCATGCAGATCTGGCGGCTGGGCACGCGCCTGTGCATGGTGATGGAGACCGACGACGCGCGCTTCGACACGGCGCGCATGGCGCAGGCCGAAGCCGGTAATCCGCGCCTCGTGGAATGGGAGGCCTTGATGACGCGCTTCCAGGCACCGACCCCCTGGACGACCGCGGGGCGCAAATGGACGCCGGGCGCGATGATCTTCGACTGGCCGGCACCCTGACGCGCCGCGGCGGGTCCGCGGCCCGGCGCCGCGTCTACAGCCGCTTCAGTTGGGCGATGACCGGACCGAGCGGGCGAGCCACGTCCTGCAGCAGCGTCTCGATGCGCGCGGGGTCGTCGCCCTCGATGCATGCGCGCTCGAGTTCGGTTGCGGCCTGGTGGACACCCAGGACGGCGAGCGAACCGGTCACGCTCTTCAGGTCGTGCGCCATGCGCATCGCCGCCGCGGTGTCGCCGCTCGAGCTCGCGATCCGGAAGCGCTCCGCAAAGTCCGTTTCGCGGTCGCGAAACATCCGCAACAGGTGCACATAGAGCGTGCGGTCGCCCATCATGGCGGCAATGCCGGCGCGGCTGTCGATGGCGGTCATGTTCGCCAGAGGATCGACGTTCGCCTCGCTGCCGGACGGCGCGGTCGGCGCGGGCGGCGCGCTGGATCCGCCGGTGCGCGGACGGATCCAGCGCGCGAGCGTCGCGAACATCTCTTCGACCTTGATCGGCTTGGCGATGTGGTCGTTCATGCCGGCGGAAAGCGCCTTGTCGCGATCGCCGACCATCGCGTTCGCCGTCATCGCGATGACCGGCAGATCGCGCCATCGCGGCTGCGCGCGCAAGGCCCGCGTCGCCGCGTAGCCGTCCAGGATGGGCATCTGGCAATCCATCAGGACGCCATCGAAGCGCTCGTGTTCCAGCATCTCCAGCGCCTCCTGGCCGTCGCCGGCCACGGCGGTGACGATGCCGGCGCGATTGAGCAGCGTCAGGGCGATCTCGCGGTTGATGGCGTTGTCCTCGACGAGGAGAAGACGCGCCCCGCGTAACTGCTCCTGATGCGCGAGCTGCGCCTCCTCGCGCTTCTTCGAACGCCGCTGTCGTTGCACGTTCACGCCCAGCACGGCGCTGCAGGCATCGAACAACGTCGACGGCGTCACCGGCTTGATCAGCAGTGCGCCGACGGTGAGCTTGAGTTGGGCCAGGCGCCGCAGCACGTCTTCGCGGTTGAACGCGGTCAGCATGAGCACAGCAGGCGTCGGGTGGCGTCCGCCCGCGCGCTGGCGCAGCAAGTGCGCGCATTCCACGCCGTCGATGCCGGGCATCTTCCAATCGAGCAGCACGACCTGGTACGGCTCGTCGGCCGCATCGGCGAGTGCCACCTTGCGCAGGGCGTCGTCGCCGTCGACGGCGGTGTGGGGCCGCAGGCCGAGCGCGCCGCTCATCGCGCACAGAATTTCGCGCGCACCGGCGTTGTCGTCGACGATCAGCACGCGGCTGCCCTGCAGGCCGGCCTCGTCGATCGGCCACGGTGCGGCGCACTCGGCCTGCAGGTCGAAGTGCAGGCGGAAATGGAAGCGGCTGCCCGCGCCGTGCGTGCTGTCGACTTCGATCTCGCCGCCCATCAGGCGGACCAGGTGACGGCTGATCGCCAGGCCCAGGCCGGTGCCGCCGTAGCGCCGGCTGGTGGAGGCATCCGCCTGCGAGAACGGCTGGAACAGGCGCCGCTGTTCCTCCGGCGTCATGCCGATGCCGGTGTCGCGCACCTCGAACTGCAGCAGCACGCCGGTGTCCGAGCGCTCGACGATGTCGACGCCGACGACCACCTCGCCCCGTTCGGTGAACTTGACCGCGTTGTAGCCGAGATTGAGCAGCACCTGGCCCAGGCGCGACGGGTCGCCCACCAGGTCCATGGGGAGTTGCGGCGGCTGGGCGAACAACAGCTCGAGGCCCTTCTCTTCCGCGGTCATGCCCACCAGGTTGGCCAGGCTGTCCATCACGTCGCCGAGATTGAACGGGATCACCTCGATGTCGAGCTTGCCCGCCTCGATCTTGGAGAAGTCCAGGATGTCGTTGATGATGCCCAGCAACGATTCGGCCGCGCCATGGACCCGTTGCACGTAGTGCAGCTGTTGCGGGTCGAGCCCGCTTTGCAGGGCCAGGTAGGACATGCCGATGATGGCGTTCATCGGCGTGCGGATCTCGTGGCTCATGTTGGCCAGGAAATCGCTCTTGGCCTGGTTGGCGGCATCGGCCTGTTCCTTGGCGACGACCAGTTGGGCCGTGCGCTCGAGGATCATGTCCTCGAGGTGCTCGCGGTGGCGCTGCAGCTCGTCGTCCGCGCGCCGCTGCTCCGTGATGTCGCGCGAGATGCCGAGCAGGAACTGGGGCTCGCCGCGCACGTCGAAGATGGGAATCTTCATCGTGTGCACCAGGCGTTGCCCGTGGCGCGTGTGGACGGGCTCCTCCGGCACGTCGACCATCTGGCGCGACTCGAGCACCGCGCGATCCTTCAGCGCGAAGAAGTCGGCCTCCTCCTTCGGGAACATGTCGTGGACGTCCTTGCCGATGAACTTCTCGCGCGGATATCCGAGCAGCAGCTCTCCCGCCTTGTTGAAGCGGATGAAGCGCAGGGTGGCTGCGTCCTTCACGAAGATCATGTCGGGAATGTTCTCGACGATGTTGTTGAGAAAGTGCTCGCTCGCGCGCACGGCCTCCTCGGCGTGTTGGCGCTCGACGATCTCGGCGCGGAGTTCGGCCGTGCGCTGCGCGACCCGCGCCTCGAGATCGACATTGAGCCGTTGCAACGCATCCTCGGCCTGCCCGCGCCGGCGCCGGTCCTCCAGGAACTGCTCGACGGCCCGCGCCATGTCGGCGATCTCGTCGCCGCCATGCACCGGGACACCGCCCTGGGCCGCATCGGCATCCCCATGCCGCAGCGCATGGCTGACCTGGCGCAGGCGAGCCACGACATGGCGGCCGAGAAACACGCGGGCGATCAGCCAGGCGAGCAGCAGGCTCACGCCGACCTCGCCGATGACCCACGACCGCGTGCGATCCGAGTCGTCGGCCAGGCGTTGGACCGCCTCGCGGTAGTCGCGCGTGAAATAGTCCGACAGCTGTTGGGCCGCTGCGGCCAGCGCGTCGGCCTGGCGGCGCAGATCGGCATCCAGGTTGGCCACGGACGCCGCCGGGCCGGCCGAAGAGGCGGCCCGGCTGTCCGCGCCCAAGGCGTTCTCGCGCACCTGCGCCTCGATGTTGACGGTGTTGCGGAAGCGCTGGCTCGATCGATGCAGCGCCAGCATGTCGACGTCGTCGCTCGCGGCGGCGGCCGCCAGGCGGCCCACCAACTGGTCGAAGGACGCCAGGTGCTCGATGACCTGGCGATGCGCCTCGCGCACGCCATCGACGGTTTCGACGGCGGACAGCTGCAGCGCCAGGCGTTCGATCTTCAGGGTGTGCTGCTGCAGGTCCTGCGCTTCCTGCAGGCGCGCCAGGCGCTGGTCGGCCAACTGGCGAATCGCGTGCGCGGAACCGGCGAGCGAGTAGACGGTGGTGGCGCCGACCGCGATCACCAGCGCCGCAAGGCACGACACCACCAACGCGAACTGCGCAGCAAGCGATTGGGGAATGGGAAGCTTCACGGGCGTTGCCAGATGCGCCGATAGATGTCGCGATAGCCGTTGGCCGGGTCGTAGAGCAGGCGGTCGCCGCCGTCCGCATCGATGTTGTCCGCCGTCACGAGATGCACGGGGAACACGGTGTTGGTGACTGGCTCGCCCGCGAGCAGCCGGTTCATCTCGTCCACCAGTTGCCAGCCGTGCAGGTTCAGGGGCTCGGCCACGGTGCCGGTCTGGAACGATCCCGTGCGGATGCGCAGGAACGCCGACTCGCTGCCATCGCCCGCCGAGAGCATGCTCAGGGCGTTGTTCGGCAGGGCGGCCTGCGTCAGCACCGGCGCGGCGTAGTCGAAATAGATGTCGTTGATCGCCAGCGCATGCGTCCAGCGCTTGCCGTAGCGGTCCAGGAGCGCACGCGTCGTCCCCGGCATCAGTTCGGCGTTGCGCGAGATCGCGACATCGCGCACTTCGAGCAGGGTGCAGCCCGGGCACCCACGCACCACGGCGGCCATCGCGTCCGCCTTGGTCCGGGGCAACTCGTAGTTCGTGTCCGTGAAGACGACGACACCCGCGTGTCCGCCGGACTGCACGATGGCCGCCAGGGCCGTGACACGTGCCACCTCCAGCGGATCGGTCGAGACATTCATGGCCACGGGGGTGCCATGCACCGGCCCGGCCTGCGCCGTGACGTGCCAGCCGACGATCGGAATGCCGCGCTCCGCGAACGGCTGCAACCAGGGCGCGAGCGCCCGCCCGTCGCCGCCCAGCACGATCAGGCCGTCCGGGCGGCTGTTGAGTGCATCGGCGAGCATCTTCTTGCGCCCTTCCTGCGTTCCGCCGGAATCGAAGACCTTCACCGTCCAGCCGATGACCTTGGCCGCCTCGAGCACGCCCTCGTCGACCGCGAGAATGCCGCCGTTGCGCAAGTCTTCGTTGACCATGGCGATGCGCTTGCCGGGCTGGGCGCGGGGCCCACTGCGCGGCCCGGACCAAGCCGGGGCCGGCCGGGCAGCGGCATCGACGACGCGCCTGGCGTCGGCCAGGTAGTTCCGGTTCGAGCCGGTCGAAGCAGTCGCCGATGGGCCGGAAACCGGCGCTGTCGAGATGACCTGCGCCGCGGCGGTCGACAGTGCACCGGCCAAGGCCCAGGGCATGAGCAAGCCCTTCATGCTGTTCTCCAACGACCCGATCCGGGGGTCTGCTGCCCGCCGTCCAAGACGCTCCCCGTGCGCCGCCAGCAGGATGATCCCACTGGCGAAATGGTAGCCCAACGAGGATGCCGGGTGGGAGTATTGTCGAGCTGGCGCCCCCCCTACAACGATGACCGGGACGCGCCGTCGCCTGACGCGGCCGGGGCGCGGGTCGTGGCCTTCAGGGGCGCCCGTGGGTCAACTGTTCGGCGAGCTGGCAGGGCGCGGACGCGACGCCCGACGCTGCGTCAGCCGCTGCTCCACTTCTTGCCGTCGGCCCGGCGGAACACGGTCTGCATGGCCGGATGCAGGAACAGGTAGGCGATGAGGACGGCCGCCGACTGTTCGATCGATCGCGCGAGAGGCGCAGCGTCGTCAACGACGCCGACCGGCTGCGCAAGTACCTGCTGAAGGCCGGACTGAGCTGGGATCTCGTGCGCGGCTGAGGTCGCTCAGGGGAGCGTGTAGTCGAAGCGATAGGAATGCGCGCCGCCCGGCGCGATGTCCACCACCATGCGACCCGTCAGGCCGGCCAATCCGTCGGTGCCCGAGTCCGGCACCACCGTGATCGACTGCTGCGGCTCGCCGCGCGTCATCGTCGAACTGTGCTGCAGCACGAACGAACCCGCGCGGCCGTCCAGCGTGCCGCGCACCCGCTCCATCGCCACGTAGCCGCCCGAGCCGATCGCGGCATCGCGGAACGCGAGCATCTCGCCCGTGCTGGTTGCCTCCAGCGCACCATGGAACTGCTTGTCCAGCGACATGCGGCCCAGGCCGCTGTGCTCGGCCGCGGGGCTGAGCGCCTGCGGCGCGAGCTTGACTTCGAAGGGACCGGTGGCGAAATGGGAAGTCACGGCGTGCTCCTTGGGGCTGGAAGAGGTGTCCGCGCCGGCGACGGTGCCGGAGAGCGACATGAACAGGACGGTGGCGGCGAGGGCCTGGAAAGGCATCATGGCATCATGAAATCGAGGCGGCCGGATGTCGGCCATGCCGGCATTGAACCAGCGAACCCATGGCGGTGATTGGAAAAACGCGACGCCCCCTGAGCCCGACGCCCCGTGGCGTCCTGCATCGGATCGCCGTCGGTGAATTCGCGCACGGCCGCGTCGCGCCGCCGCCCGACCTGGCCGATCGCATCGAGCATTTCTGGAGCGTGCACTGGAACCTCGAAGGCCTGCCGCCGCAGGTGCAGGAGACCCTGCCGCACCCGAACGTGCACCTGGTCGTCGAGCCCGGCACATCGGCCGCGTGGGGCGTTCACACCGCGCGCTGGACGCGCATGCTCGAGGGCCGTTCCTCGGCGTTCGGCGTCAAGTTCCGGCCGGGCGCGTTTCGAGGCCTGCTGGGACGTGCGGTCACGAGCATCAGGGATGGCAGCGTCGCCAGCACGACGCTGTTCGGCGCGCAGGCCGTGCTGCTCGACGCCGTGCTCGCCTGCGACGACGACGCGTCCGCCGCGATCGTCGCTTCGGATTTCCTGCGCACGCGGCTGCCCGTGGCCGATGAACCGGCGCTGCTGGCCGGCCGCATCGTCGACAGCGTCGCCGCCGACCTCGAACTGCACTCGGCCGAGGAGCTCGCGCGCCGCTTCGACCTGAGCCTGCGCGCGCTGCAACGCCTGTTCAGCGAGTACGTGGGTGTCGGCCCGAAATGGGTCATCAAGCGCTATCGGATGCACGAGGCCGTCGCACGCGTGCAGGCCGGACGGCCGGTGTCGTGGGCCGCGCTCGCGCAGGATCTCGGCTACTTCGACCAGGCGCATTTCATCGCCGACTTTCGCAAGCTGGTGGGCCGGACGCCCGGCGACTACGCGCGGGGCGTTCGGCAAGCCGAGGTTTGATCTGCCGGCAACGCGGGTCGCTGCAGGGGTCTGGCACCGCCTTCGGCCGCGCCAAGGCGCAGGCGAAAGAGACGGTGCTGCTCGCGGACAAAGGGGGAGCCTGACCTCGATCATGAGCGGGGATCGAGATCAGGCCCCGCCTCGAATCGCGATCGAACGGGCGGTCTCCGACAACGTCGCGACGCGATTCGAGGCGATGCCAGACCCCTCCGGCCTCCACGCCCAGCGCCTCGCTCAACGCACGTCGATGACGACCTTGCCACGCGGCCGTCCAGCCGCCACCAGCTCGTGCGCCTCGAGCGCCGTGTCCAGCGTGTAGCGGCGCTCGTCCATCAACGGCACCAGTCGGCCGCTCTCGGCGAGCCGGGCGGCCTCCGCCAGGATCTGGCCGTGGCGCGCGCGCCCGCGGCCCGTGAGCATCGGCAACAGCGTGAACACGCCCGAGTAGGTCGCCGCGCGGAACGACAGCGGCGCCAGCGCATGCGTGCCCCAGCCGAGCGCGCTCACCACGTGGCCGAGGTACGGACGCACCGCGTGGAAAGAGGCGTCGAGCACCGGGCCGCCGACGGTGTCGTAGATCACGTCGAAGCCCGCGCCGCCGGTGTGCTGCGCCACGTAGTCCTCGACGGTGGTCGACGTGTGGTCTATGGGTATCGCGCCGTAGCGCCGCACGATCTCGAATTGCTCCGGCGACACCGTCGCGAAGACCTCGGCGCCGAGCGCCTTGGCGATCTGCAACGCCACGTGCCCGACGCCACCGGCGCCGCCGTGCACCAGCACCTTCTGTCCGGCGTGCGTGCGCGCGCGGTCGACCAGCCCTTCCCACGCGGTGATGGCCACCAGCGGCAGCGCCGCGGCCTCGCGCATGGACAGGTTCGCGGGCTTGTGGGCGAGCAGGTCGGCATCGACCGCCGCGAACTGGGCCAGCGAGCCCTGCAGCCCGCCCACGCCGCCGGTCAATCCGTAGACCTCGTCGCCGACGCGAAAGCGTTCGACGCCGGCACCGACCGCCCGCACCACGCCGGCCAGGTCCATGCCCAGCACCGCCGGCAGCGGATGCTTCGCATGCGCCGCGCCGCCGGCGCGGATCTTGGTGTCGAGCGGATTGACGCCGCTGGCGGCGATCTCCACCAGCACCTGGCCGGGCCCGGCGACCGGGCGCGGAACCTGTCGCGAGACGAACGGTCCATTGGCCGTCTCCAGCACCAGGGCACGCATCGAGGGAGGGGTCGGGGAAGTGGACATGAGGAGCGCCTTTGAATGGGATGCCTCCATTCTTTGCTATTCATGATTGCATGTACATTGACAGCTATGAATGACGTTCATGCATATTTGTAGAGGCCATCATGGAATGGAACGATGTCCGGATCTTTCTGGCGATCGCACGCGCGCGCTCGCTCAACGGCGCTGCCCGCCTCACCGGTCAAAGCCAGCCGACGATGGGCCGGCGCCTCAAGGCGCTGGAGCGCAGCGTGGGCAGCACGCTGTTCCAGCGCGGCGCCGAGGGCTTCGTGCTGACCGATGAAGGGGCGCTCCTGCTGGCCCGCGCGGAGCGCATGGAAGAGGAGTCGCTCGCCTTCGAGCGCGAGCTCGCCGGCCAGGCGCAGGAGCTCGACGGGCAGTTGCGCGTCTCGTCATCGGACTGGTTCGGCGTGCACATGCTCACGCCGGTGTTCGCCGAGTTCGTCAAGGCGCACCCGCGCGTCACGCTCGAACTGGTCACCGACGCCCGGCTCCTCAACCTCGCCCGCCGCGAGGCCGATCTCGCGTTTCGCATCCAGCCCTTCGCCGAGGCGGACGTGATCCAGCGACGGCTGATGACGGTGCCGTACGGCCTCTACGCCGCCAAGGGGCGCGCGCGGCCGCTGGTCAAGGACGGCGGCGGCTGCGCGCTGATCACGCTGGATGCGAACTACCGCGAGTTCCCCGACGCGCGCTGGCTCAAGCAGACGCTGCCCAAGGCCCACGTCGCGTTCACCAGCAACAGCCGCGAGGCGCAGGCACGCATGTGCGTCGAGGGCGTGGGACTGGCCGTGCTGCCGCGGCCGCTGGGCGACGGCATCGCCGGGCTGCGGCGGGTCAAGATGGCGGCGCCGCCACCGGGCCGCGACGTGTGGGTCGGCTTCCACCGCGACCTGCGACAGTTGCGCCGCCTGCGGGCGCTGGTCGACCTGTGCGTCGACCGACTTGGGCGTTAGCCAAGACGCATCGACAACTCCACATCCTCGCCGAACGGCACCGACAGGTAGCCGGCCTCGGGCAAGCGCACGCGCGCGAGGTACTCGGGGCTGTCGTCGGCGTTGTCCGCCACGATGAGCGCGCCGGGGCGCAGGCGGCTTTCCAACAGTGTGAGGATGTCCGGATAGAGCGCCTTCGCGCCGTCCAGCAGCACGAGATCGATCGCGCCGGGGAGATCGGTGCGCAGGGTCTGCAGCGCGTCGCCGACGCGGATCTCGACCAGGTCGTCGAGCCCGGCGGCGACCAGGTTCCCGCGTGCCCGCGCCACCTTGGACGGTTCGAACTCGCAGGTGACCAGATGCCCGCCGCCGTTGTCGCGCAGCGCGGCGGCCAGGTGCAGCGTCGACAGGCCGAACGACGTGCCGAACTCGACGATCGTCCGCGCGCCCGCGTTGCGCGCGAGCATGTACAGGAGCGCGCCCGTCTCGCGCGAGACGGGCAGGGGTTGATCCTTCAGGCGGCCGTAGAAGTCGAGGTAGTCGGTCCTGCTGCGCATCAGGCGCGTCAGCTCGCCGGCCTGCCCGCCGGCGCGGCCGCGTCGGCCTCGGCAAACAGGCGTTGCAGCAGCGGCGCGACGGGGGCCGTGGTGAGGGTCGTGAGGGTGGTCATGGAGGTTTCTGCGTGAAGGGAGAACATGCGAAATAATATGAAGCATTCTTCAGTTTTCCAATTCGCATTCCGGACCATGCCCAAGACCGCCCGCCAGCCCACGCAGATCACCTCGAGAAAGAAGCCGAAGCAGGCGCGCGCCAACGACCTCGTCGCCGCGATCCTCGAGGCCGCTGTTCAGGTTCTGGCAGCCGAAGGCGCGCGACGCTTCACGACGACCCGCGTGGCGGAGCGCGCCGGCGTCAGCGTCGGATCGATCTATCAGTACTTCCCCAACAAGGCGTCCATCCTGTTCCGCCTCCAGAGCGACGAGTGGCGCGAGACCTCCGAGATGCTGCGCAAGACGCTGGCGGACACGCGCCGCCCGCCACTGGAACGACTGCGCCGGCTCGTGCACGCCTTCGTGAAGTCGGAGTACGACGAGGCCGACGTGCGCGTGGCCCTCAACGACGCCGCACCGCTCTACCGCGATGCGCCGGAGGCGCACGCCGTCCGGGCATCGGGCGCCGAGACGATCGCCACGTTCATGGGCGAGGTGCTGCCGAAGGCCTCGGAGGCCACGCGCACCGCCGCCGGCGAATTGATCAAGTCGACGCTGAGCGCGGTGGGCAAGGAATTCTCCGAGAGCCCGCGCACCAAGGCCGAGATCGCGCGCTGGTCGGACGCGATGGCCGACATGTTCTGCGCCTACCTGGGCAGCCTGCAGCAAGCCGATCGCTGACGTTCGACGCCAATGCGGCGCGCGGCACCCGAAACGACGCAGGAATGCACAGGTCCGTGGAATCGCGGCGCTGGCCATCCACGGCCGAGTCGATAATCGCGCGGCCAGGGAATTCAAAGTCCGCGCCCACGCGTCGTCTCCCATCGCGCACCCGCCTCGCACATGACCGAACCGACATTGGACTCCGCTGGCTCCGACTCGCGGCCGCCGTCCGCCGAGAAGAGTCTCCGCCCGCCGCGTTCCCAGTGGGACAGCGGCAGCGACAGGTCGCACGTCAAGACCTTCGTGCTGGCCGCCGGCTTGATGGCGGCGGTCGGCCTCGGCGCCCTGGCCGTGCACGCGGACGTCGCCGCGTTGTGGCGCAAGAAGTTCGGGCCGCCGTTGACGACCGCCGAACTGCGCGCCCAGATCACCGCCTGCGAACGCGCCGGCGACATGGCCTGCGCGCAGGAAGCCTGGACCGGCTATGTCAAGTTGCGACCCGGCGACGGCGTCGCGCACGCCAACCTCGGCCACGTGATGAGCCAGCGCGACGACCCGGCGCACGCGGTGGTGGAATACAAGCGGTCCATCGACCTGGGCGAAGGCACCTACGACCTGTTCGCCTGGTACGCCGACAGCCTCTCCGGACTGGGTCGCAACGACGAGGCCATCGACTGGTACTACAAGTCGCTCGCGATCGTTCCCAACCTGGTGGACGTGCGCGGCAAGCTGGCCAAGCTGCTGCTGGCGGCGGGTCGCCGCTACGAGGCGCTGTCGCTGCTGGAGAGCTACGACACCATCGCGGCCTCGGAGGGCCGGCACGGCTACTTCGAGGGCCAGCGCATCACGATCGAGTCCGCGCTGTCCGGTGCCGCGCCTGCCGCGGCGTCCGGGGAGGCGCGGTCGCTGCGACTGCCGGTCATGGGCAGCCACTTCTTCGCGCCCGTGGCGCTGGGCAGCGGCCGTCCGTCGGCCTTCGTGGTCGACACCGGCGCCTCGGCCACCACGGTGACGCAGGAGATGCTGGACGAGTCCAAGGTGGCCTGGCGCGTCGTCCAGCCGGTGGTCACGATGACCACGGCCGACGGCCGCACGGTGCGGGCGCAAGGCATCACGATCGCGACCTTGTTGGTGGGGCCGTACGTGCTGCACGACGTGCCCGCCGTGAAGTGCTCGCATTGCGTCGCGCTGCTGGGGCAGTCGTCGCTGTCGCACTTCGACCTGAAGTCCTCGCGCATGCAGGGCGTGGAGTTCCTCACGTTGACGCCGCGCGGCGGCGCCTGATTCGTCAGCGCAGCGCCGTCCACTTCACGTCGGACGCCGCCGAGGCCACCGTCTTCTCGATGAAGCGCACGCCGCGCGCGCCGTCCTCGATGCGCGGGTAGTCGGCCTCCTCGCGTGTCGCGGGGCGGCCCTGCGCCTCGCGCAGCCGCAGGTCGGCGGCGATGCCGAGATAGAGGTTGGCGAAGGCCTCGATGAAACCTTCCGGGTGGCCGGGCGGCAGCCGGCAGGCCCGGCGCGCGGCCTCGCTGAGTCCCGGCGAGTTGCGCGTGAGCGAGCGGCGCGGGCCGCCGACCGGGGCGTGAACGAGCACGTTCGGCTCCTCCTGGCGCCAGTCCAGCATGCCGCGCTCGCCCATCACGCGCAGGCGCAGGTCGTTCTCGTGCCCGACGGCGATCTGCGACGCCGACATCACGCCGCGGGCGCCGCCCACGAAACGCAGCAGCAGGCCGGCGTCGTCGTCCAGCCGCCGTCCGGCACCGAAGGCCGTCAGGTCGGCGCACAGGCTCTCCAGTTCGAGGCCGGTGACCACCGAGACCAGGTTCTCCGCGTGCGATCCGATGTCGGCCATCGCGCCGGCCGGGCCGCCGCGCGCCGGATCCACGCGCCATGACGATTGCTTGTTGTTCGACGTCTCCAGCGCGCCGGCGAGCCAGCCCTGGTGGTACTCGACGACCACCTTGCGCACGGCGCCGATCGCGCCCGCGCGCACGAGCTCGCGGGCTTCGCGCACCATCGGGTAGCCGGTGTAGTTGTAGGTGACGGCGAACAGCGTGCCGCGCGCGGCGACGAGCTCGCACAACGCGTCGGCCTGCACGCTCGTGTGCACCAGGGGCTTGTCGCACACCACGTGGAAGCCGGCGTCGACGAAGGCGTGCGCGACGTCGTGGTGCAGGTGGTTGGGGGTCACGATCGCGACCACGTCGATGCGCTCGTCAGGCGGTCGCCGCCGCTCGTCGGCCAGCAACTCCTGCCAGGTGCCGTGGTTGCGATCGTCCGCGAGGCCCAGGTCGGTGCCCGACGCGCGCGAGCGCTCGGGCGTGCCCGACAGCGCGCCCGCGACGAACTCGTACTGGCCGTCGAGCGCCATCGCGTTGCGATGCACCGCGCCGATGAACGCGTCGCGGCCGCCGCCCACCATCGCGTAGCGCAGGCGGCGCGTCATCGCGAGCTCCCCGCCATGCCGCCCTGCTTGCTCTTGTCGAACACGGCGTCGAACGCGCCCTTGGCAGGTTCGAAGT
>FSXQ01003047.1_pt1 | contig 12951 bp, 12 predicted proteins | sample 1638011 | NCBI WGS metagenome assembly FSXQ01 (sample SAMEA3914789, study PRJEB12502) | metagenome | biome: forest; material: soil | place: Canada | collected 2011-07-03 | depth 0.3 m | reverse complement strand
GGACAACGGCAAGAAGGACTGCTGGGGCCAGGTCACCAAGCCCGGCAAGACCACCACGCGCTACGTGATGATGAACCCGGCGCGCAACCGCTTCATCGTCTGCACGGCGGAGGACGGCAAGCAGTGCTTCGGCCCGTTCGTCAAGCTGGAAGGCGGGGACATCTGAGCATGGGTGCAGCCGCCGACATCGCCGCCGTGGCTAGTACAGGCTCGCCTCGCCCGGCGGCCGCGTCTTGAACCGCTTGTGCACCCAGTAGTACTGCGACGGGTTGCGCCGCACCTCCGACGCGATCCACTCGTTCATGCGGGCCGCGTCGGCCACCGGGTCGTCGCTGGGGAAGCCGGTCCACGCATCGAGGAAGCGAACGCGGTAGCCCTGGCCGCCGGGCAGGATCTCGGCGACCACCGGCTGCACCTTCATGCCCAGCGCCTTGGCCATCTTCGACGGCGCCAGCAGCGTGGCCGCCGGCACGCCCATGAACGGCACGAACACGGCCTCCTGCGGACCGAAGTCCATGTCGGGCAGGTTGAAGAACGCGACACCGCGCCGGATGGCGCGGATCAGCGGCAGCGCCTTCTCGTGGCGCGAGTAGACGTCGCCGTTGCCGAAACGCAGGCGACCGACGCGGATCGCCTTGTCGAACACCTCGATGCTCTGCTTCTGGTAGATCGAGCCGACGCGGCGGTTCTGGAACAGCTGCGTCGCCTGGCCGGCGACGTCCAGCGCCACGAAGTGCGGCGCCAGCCACATGACCGCGCCGGGCTCGCGCTCGGCGAAGCCGGGGTCGCCTTCGACGTGGATCAGCCGCCTCAGCCGCTCGGGCGACGCGTGCCAGAGCAGTCCGCGCTCGAGGAAGCTGCGCGCGATCCACTGGAAGTTCTCGTAGGCGATCGCCTTGCGCTCCGCGGCGCTCTTTTCCGGCATCGTCAGCTCGAGGTTGCGCAGCGCGATGCGCTTGCGCGAACCCGCCAGCACCCACAGCAGCCGGCCGAGGCCGCGGCCGATCGCGGCCTGCACGGCCAGCGGCAGCCAGCTCAGCAGCCACAGGAAGGCCAGGACCAGCCGGGCGGCGAAGTTCATTCGGCTCCTTCGGCGGAGTCCGCGGCACGGGGCTGCTTGTAGCGGTTGTACCCCCACATGTATTGACCCGGATCGTTGCGGATGACCTGCTCCATCGTCTCGTTGATGATCGTGGCGGCCTCGACCTGGGCTTGCGGATCGGTCGACGTGGGCAGCGCACGCACCAACTGCGACGCATGCACGACATACCCGGCGCCGTGCGGCAGGCGCTCCCCGCGCAGCACGAAGCAGCCGGCATCGGTCTGTTGCATCAGGCGTGCGGCCAGCGTCATCGTGTAGGCCGGCTTCCCGAAGAACGGGGCCCACACGCCCTGGCCCTCGGGCGGCACCTGGTCGGGCAACAGGCCGACGGCCTCCTTGCGCTTGAGAGCGCGCAACATCTGGCGCACGCCGGCCAGGCTGGCGGGCGCGGTCGGCATCGTCGGGCGCTTCCGGGCCTCTTCCTGGAACTCGCGCAACGCTTTCTGGCGCGCCGGCCGGTACAGCACGGTGATCGGCTGGCGCTGGCCGTAGCGCATCGCGAAGGCGCGCCCGGCCACCTCGAAGCTGCCCATGTGGGGTGTCAGAAGCACCAGCGACCGACCCTGCGCGACATAGGCGTCCAGCACCTCGACGTTGCGCCAGGTCACCAGCGGGCCCAGGACACTGTCGTCCGCGCGCAGCCACAGCCATGGCGTCTCGGCCACCATGCGGCCGGATTCCGCGATGGAGCGGCGCCAGTCGCGCGGCGTCACGCCCGCGAGTTCCGCGTTCGCGCGCAGGCGGCGGCGGTAGGTCGGCGAACCGAGCCAGACGATCCAGCCCAGCACGCCACCGACGGCGTGCAGCAGGCCCAACGGCCAGCCCGAAATCCAGCGAACGAAGAACATCCCGCCTCGTATGAGTGTCGACCGGAGCGCGTCGCCCTCCGGCATGTGGACGGCGATTATCCCTTCAGCGCCGACCGCGCCCGTTGTCGCGCGGCGCCGACGCTGCCGCCGGCTGCGGAGCAGGGTTATCGCGCCGGCGCGCTAAAGTGCGCGGATGCACTCGAACACCCTTGCCCCCCAACGCTCGCGACTCGTCGCGGTTCTGTCGCTGGCCGCCGCCGCCTTCGTGGCTGCGACGCCCGCCCACGCGGAGACCGGCGCCGGCACCGCGCTGAAGAACACCGCGATCGCCGGCACGATCGCCACCTGGACCGTCGCCGCGCTGCGCGGCGCGCCGTTCTTCGGCTGCCTGGCCCATGGACAGAGCGGCAACGACGCCTGGGGCGGCCGCGTGGCCGCCGGCAAGGACTCGGAGCTGTCGTACGAATCGATAGGCGCCGAGCGCCACGAGTGCCAGCTGACCAGCGTGTCCGGCTTTTCGCTGGACATGTCGCCCGTCATTTCGGCCAGCGCCTGGCAAGCCAAGTCCGACAGCAAGTACTCGCACAGCGCCTGGGACATTGCCTTCGTGCCGATGATGCACTGGCGCTACCCGGTGTCCGAAGGCGCACGCCTGGACCTCGAGTTCGGCATCGGCCCGGCCTACCTGAGCCAGTCCGACATCGGTGACCGCCAGAAGGGCAGCAACTTCCAGTTCTCCGACCACTTCGGCATCGGCGTCAGCAGCGCCGACGGCCACTGGCGCGCCGGTTTCGCGTTCCGCCACCTCAGCAACCTGTCGATCCGCACGCCCAACAACGCGGTGGACTTCAAGGGCATTGCGATCGAATGGACGCCTTGAGCGTTGCTTTGCACGCGTGAACGACGGCGGCCCTCGGGCCGCCGTTTTGCTTTTGACGGGCCGGGTCTCGGATACTGGATCGTTCGGGTGGGGGTGCCGGTGAAGTCGGTAGACTGCGATCGGCCAGGTGCTGCCATTCGCCGACGGCGGCTTACGGGCAGCCCAGTCCGTTGGGGCGACTGGTGAAATCCCTAGTTCGCGGCCGCGAGCTTGAAAGCAAACCCGCTGACAGCCGCGTACAACACCGCAGCAGGTACGAACAGGCCAAGTTCAAATGCTCGACTCGAATCGCTCACAAACATCCCGCCAAGGAAGGCGAGCACTGCGATCGATTCCGGCCGCAACACTCATTGCCCAGCGTGAGCCGATGATTCTGGCTCCGGCAAGAGCCCCCGGGACCGTCCAAAGCGCACCATAGAGCAACGCCAGTGCGAGTCCGACAACGAAGATGGTGACAAACCCGAGGCCAATCGAAGGCCAAACACCCGATTCGTGCCATAGGGACAGAATCGCGAGCAACGTGCCGCATGAGGCGGCAATCGCCACGAAGCCGGCTTCCCAGCAGCCGCCACGTCGCCTGAGGCCATAGCTTGCTCGTGAAGATGAAACTCCAGACGATGATCGCTGCGACATGTCTAGCCGCTGCAGCGTGTCTCTTTGTCCCGATTGCGCAGATGGTGGCATCGGCATACATCCCACAAGTGGTCGGCGAACGGCCTGACCCGGCGCTGCTTCCGCACGGCGTGATAAGCGCAGCCGAGCTGGAGAGACAAAACAAGATCGGAGACGCCGAGTTCGCAGCGAAGGTGGCGAAATGGCGAGCCTCGACAACCCCGAAAGCCCAGTTTCTGTTGGTCTTCCCTAGGAACCTTTGGGTTATCGCGATTCCCTTCACTGCTTTGCTTGTAGTCACTGTTGTAAGACGAAAGCCACACACGCTGATCGCATCGGGCATGTTTGCGGTGATGGCATTGATCTATTGCGTGCACAAACGTTTGCGACGAAGAACCGTGACTGCGATCGCCGTAACGGTGATCAGCCCGTAGTCGGACAGTTCCAGTCGTTCGACGATGTCGGCTTTCCGGCATATTGCGTGCGCTGCAGCAGTTGGCTAGCCGCGCCTCCACCTTCGCCCGCCAACCCAGTCGGCCGAAATCTGTCAGCTTCCCTTGCGTTCCTGAAGACAGTTGCCTCCGTCAACGACCATCAGTTGGCCAGTGATGTAGCTGCCCCCCGGGGAGGCCAGGAAGGCGATCATCGCCGCGGTCTCGATGGCCGTACCCGAGCGCCCGAACGGCGTGTGAAGGCCAGCTCGTGCCTCGCCGGCGCTCTGGCCTTCGGTCCCGATCCAGCCCGGTGCCACGCTGTTGATGACAACGTCAAATGGCGCCGCCTCGAGCGCGATGCTGCGGCTCATCGCCACGATGGCGGCCTTTGCCGCGCTGTACGCGGCTTCCCCCGGGTTGCTCACCAACGGGCCGGTCACCGAAGCCACATTGACGATACGGCCATAGCGCCGTTGAATCATCCCAGGCAGCACGGCACGGGTCACGTTGTAGCAAGTTCCCAGATTTCGAGCGATGGTCGTATCCCAGGCGTCGTCTTCCAATTCATGAAAGAGGCTCTCCACGTCGGCGATCCCCGATTGCGTCATGCCAGCGTTGTTGACCAGGATGCTGAGCGGCCTCAACGCTTCCTCAACACGCGCAACCAGGGCCCGCGTCGCGCTCCGATCAATGAGATCGGCCATGAAGCCGTGCACGACGTGACCCTCGGCACGCAGTGTCTCTGTCCGCTCAAGGATCCGGGCGCTCGTCGCGGTGATCGCGACCCGCGCACCCATCTCTGCAAGCAATCGCGCAGTCGCAAATCCGATTCCGGATTCACTGCCAGCCCCCGTCACCAGAGCAGCCTGTCCATCCAATGAAAAAAGTCTGTGCATCGATTGACGAACCGCAAGTTGTGGCCGGACAGGATAGACCAGTGTTGACGCCGCAACTCATGTGATCACAATTCTATCAATTTCTGGCTAAGGAGATCAGCGGAGGAGAGGGAATTCGTCGATACTTGTGATCACATCACAGCGTAGGACTCTGCGACCCATGTCCAATTCTTTGCTTGCGTTCCTGACCGAGCACCGCATCCGAGAGGTTGAGTGCGTGATCCCCGACATGACGGGTATCGCGCGCGGCAAGATCTTGCCGAAGGATCTCTTCCTCGCCTCCGGAGAAATGCGCATTCCCAAGAGTGTTCTGCTCAACACCGTCAATGGCCAGCAGCCCGCCAATGGTCCCTATGTCGGCGAGACAGACCCTGACATGGTGTGCATGCCCGATGTCGACACCGTGCGCTTGGTGCCCTGGGCAGCTGAACCCGTCGCCGTCGTGATCCACGATTGCCACGAATTCGACGGCTCGCCGGTGGAGCTCTCGCCGCGCAGCGTGCTACGCCGCGTGATGGCGCTCTACACAGCCAAGGGCTGGCGTCCTGTCGTCGCGCCCGAGATGGAGTTCTACCTCGTCGCACGCCAGCAGAATCCGCACGAGCCCTTGCAGCCGCCGCTGGGGCGCAGCGGCAAGCCGGAGGCGGGGCGGCAGTCGTACTCGATCGACGCTGTCAACGACTTCGACCCGTTCTTCATGGAGCTGTCGCAGTTCTGCGGCGTGCACCGGCTGGGCGTCGAGACGCTGATCCACGAGGCCGGCGCCGGCCAGATGGAGATCAACTTCTCACACGGCGACCCCATGGACCTGGCCGACCGCGTGTTCCTGTTCAAGCGCACCGTGCGCGAGACGGCGCTACGCCACGGCATCTTCGCCACCTTCATGGCCAAGCCGATGGAGCGCGAGCCGGGCAGCGCGATGCACATCCACCAGAGCATCGTCGACGCCGACACCGGCCTGAACATCTTCTCCAAGGCCGACGGCAGCGCCAGCGAGCACTTCGCGCACTACCTCGGCGGGCTGCAGAAATACGTGCCGCTGGTGATGCCGATGTTCGCGCCCTACGTCAACTCCTACCGTCGCCTGTCGCGCTTCATGTCGGCACCGATCAACGTGCGCTGGGGCCACGACAACCGCACCTGCGGCATCCGGGTGCCGAATTCGCGCCCCGAGGCGCGCCGCGTCGAGAACCGCGTGCCCGGCGTTGACGTCAACCCGTATCTCGCCATGGCCGCCACGCTGGCTTGCGGCTACCTGGGCATGAAGGAGCGGCTCCAGCCGTCGGATCCGATGGGCAATAGCGCCTGGGATCTCGACCACGAGCTGCCGCGCCACCTGGAGGACGCCATTTCGCGCATGCGGGCCTGCGAGGCGATGTCCGACCTCCTGGGGCCCTTGTTCGTCAAGGCCTTCTGCGCGGTCAAGGAGCTCGAGTACGCCACCTACAACCGTGTCATCAGCTCGTGGGAGCGCGAGCACCTGTTGCTGCTGGTATGAGCTCGAATCCGTTTTCCGACGCGGGGCCGGACCCGGATCATCTCGCGCGCTTCGCCGCCACCGAGCGCGAGCGCTTCATCGCCGCCAACCCGCGCTCGCAGGCGCTGGCCGAGCGCAGCGCGCAGCACTGGCTGTTGGGCTCGCCGCTGCACTGGATGAACGACTGGTCGACACCCTTCGCGCTGCACGTGGCGAAGGCCAGCGGCGCGCACGTGACGGACGTCGATGGTCATGAGCGCGTCGACTTCTGCCTGGGCGACACCGGCGCCATGTTCGGCCACGCGAGCCCGCCGGTGGTCGATGCCGTGCGTGCGCAGATGGCGCGCGGCTGCACCACGATGCTGCCCAGCGCGGATGCGGCCTGGGTGGGCGAGGAGCTGGCGCGCCGCTTCGGCCTGCCGTACTGGCAGAGTGCGATGACGGCCAGCGACGCCAATCGCTTCCTGCTGCGCTGGGTGCGAGCGGCCACCGGCCGCAGGCGCCTACTCGTGTTCAATGGCTGTTACCACGGCACCGTCGACGACGTGTTCGTCGACCTCGTCGACGGCCAGCCGCGAATGCGTGACAGCCTGCTGGGTCAGGTGCAGGATTTGACGCGGCACACGGTGGTCGTAGAGTTCAACGACCTCGCCGCGCTAGAGGCCGCGCTGGCCGAAGGTGACATTGCCTGCGTGCTTGCCGAACCGGTGATGACCAACATCGGCATGGTGCTGCCCGAACCGGGCTTCTGGACACAGGCACAGGCACTAATCCGCGCCTACGGCGCGCTGCTAATCCTCGACGAGACGCACACGCTCAGCAGCGGCGTCGGCGGCTACGCGCGCGCGAATGGACTCAGCCCCGACGCCCTGGTGCTGGGGAAGCCAGTCGGCGGCGGCGTGCCGTGCGCGGTCTACGGCTTCAGCGCCGAGCTGGCTGCGCGCGCCGCGGCGGCCAAGCGCGCCGCGCCGCCGGGCCACTCGGGCATCGGCACGACGTTGGCGGCCAACATGCTGGCGATGGCGGCGCTGCGTGCCACGCTGGCCGAGGTGGCGACCCCGGCCGCGCACAAGCGCATGATCGCCTGTTGCACGCAAGTGGCCGATGGCCTGCGCGCGGCGATCGCATGCAACGGCCTTGCATGGTGCGTGACGCAAGTGGGTGCGCGCTGCGAGTTCCAGTTCAGCGCTCGCGCGCCGCGCAACGGCAGCGAGGCCAATGCGCTCGCCCGGCCGGCGCTGGAGCAACTGCTGCACTTGGCGCTGCTCAATCGCGGCGTATTGATCACGCCCTTCCACAATATGCTGCTTGCGAGCCCCGTCACCAGCGACGACGACGTCGCGCGCCTGCTCTGTGCTTTCGACGACGTTCTCGCCGGATTGCGAGCATGACCCTCGAACAAGAGACATACGAAACGCTGCGCCAATGGGTCACCGTGGGCCGATTTCTGCCAGGCGAGCGGCTGAAGCTGCGCGACGTGGCGGCAGAGCTTGGCGTCGGCCTGATGCCAGTTCGCGCAGCGCTGCAACGCTTGGCCGCCGAGGGCGCGCTGTCGTACAGCCCGAACCGCGGCGTCGCGGTGCCGCGACTGTCGCCTGCCGAATTCGACGACGTCCTGCAGACGCGTCTGCTGCTCGAAGGCGAGGCCGCCGAACGCGGCGCGCTTCGCCTGTCAGGGGCCGATCGCGAGGCGCTTCGCGAGGACGTGCACCTAATGGAGGTTGCGCTAAGCCGCCACGACGCCAAGGCCTACCTGACGGCAAACGAGAATTTCCATGTACGGCTCTATCGCGCGGCCGGCTCGCCCCTGCTGATGACGCTGATCGAGACGGTGTGGCTGCGCATCGGGCCTCTGTCCAACCAATTGTTCATGGAAGCCAAAGCGCCGGCTGTCCTCAACGATGCGCATCATGACCTGATGCGGGCGCTTGACGCAGGCGACAGTGCTGGGGCAAGGCGCGCGATTGAACGCGACCTTTTCGTCGCGGGGCAGTTCCTGCGCCGGCGCTGCGCCAGCACCGCCGAGGCGAAATCGAAATAGCTGTGTGCGGACGAGCTCGTGAGCAGCACGGCACCAGGGCTGGTGTAGTGTTGAGTTCTTTGGAACTTAAATGCAGTGCACGCCTCCGTAGCTCTGCTACGGTTTGCATTGGAGAGAGCAATTGCGAGTTGCCCCGACAATTGATCTGACGGAAGAACAGAAAGGCGAGCTGACGAAGCTGGCGCGCTCCAAGTGCACCAGCGTCAGGCTGGCTCAGCGTGCGCAGATCGTGTTGCTGGCGGCGCAGGGCCTGCAGAACAAGGAGATCGCCGAGCAACTCGGTATCGGGCGCGTGCAGGTCGCTCGGTGGCGCGAACGCTAGCTCGAGTCGGGATTGCAAGGCAAAGTTGCGGTGTTCGAGGATCTCTACGGGAACCTGTGGGATCTTCTTCAACCCAGTCTGGCCGCCGGTGGCGACAATCCGAAACCGGTTTGATCGGTGCCGCGTTGGACACCTCTTGGCGAGTCGTTCTTGATGAACGTCTCGAACTGACCGGTGCCGAAGCATGAGGACGCGATCGGCCAATTGCTGCAGTTCGACTTCGACTGCCTTCGGGCGGTTCGCTGAACGAGGCTGCGATGCGCGCCCGCGACGACTATCGCGTCGAGCGCGGCCAAGCGGGCCGTACGCAAAGCGCGATGCCTTACGGCGCCACCAGGGCGCCATGAGGCATCTTCATTTGGCGGGCCGAAGCGGCGCGCGACCGCTATTCGGCGGCCGGCTCAACCGCGAATCTGGCGGCGGCGTGCCGCGATGCCGAACATGCCCAGGCCGGCGAACATCAGCACCATCGAAGACGATTCCGGAACGGCGGAAGTCGAGGGCTTGTTGACGACGATGTCATCGAGCGTGAAGCCGTTGTAGACGCTGTGTGACGAGCCACTACTCGTGAACGTCACCGACGTCAGATCCGCAAAGGAGGCGTTAGCGGTCTCAAGCGTGAACGGCAGCGTCGAGTTGCTGCTGCTGGCAGCGATGCCGAATGACTCCGTCACGGTGCCCCCAGAGGCGAGCAGGCCGGTGATCGTGACCGTGGTAGGGTCGTAGGCAGAGCCCAGATTGAAGCTGCCAGCAGCCAGGAAGCTGTTTAGGCTGAACGTGCTGCCCGAGGCGGCGGTCATCGTCACGGTGGCCGGGCCGAACGGCAGCAGCAGCTCCATCGAGCCGCTGAGCGGGCAGCCGGGGGAACAGACTTGCTGATTGGTTGTGATGGCGTAGCTGTAGGGGGCATTCGTCACAAACTTGTAGCCGTCGCTGACGAAGTTCGTGTTGTGAAAGTTGTAGGACTGGTCTTCGAAGTTCACGGTGGCTGCCTGGGCGGCGACCGAAGCGCCGATGGCGAGTGCAGCGCAAGCCAGTTGAACGATTTTCTTGAGGCGCATGGGAATTCCCTTGTTGGTGTGAGCGAATCCTAAATGTGAACAAACGTTTCCAATGCCTTGCGGTTCACAAGCACAACACGCCTGCGTGATCTACGTCACGTACGCAGACGGTAATTGCGTCGATCGGGCTAAAGGAGGTCGCGCAGCGGCCGATATCCCTAGGTCGTGCGTTTCGTCTTCGGGCTTGCCGGGCCGGCGTGCCTGCGGAGGCGGCCTAACGGCATGGCCTGCTTCTGGCTCCTTGGGCGTCCCTACAACCTGCTCGAACCGCGACGTGGAGTCGAGTCCGAAGACCCGAGCGACAGCGGGTCGGCCCCGCGGTCCGGCGCATCGACTTCGAGCAGCAGGTATGCTGCGCGCAGCGGCCAGACCTCCTCCATCAATGATCGGTGAGCTCCCGTCCGGCCTGGTCGACGCCCAGCGGCTGCAGGCCCTCGACGTGCGCCGCCCGAGCGCCGGCTCTGCGATCTCGGAGGCGATGTACGGCCACGTGCTAGCGATGATGCGCGAGTTCGTCGCGACGGGGCCGCGTCGATACCGCCAGCGCCGGTCCCGCGACCGACGGCGAGGTGCGGGCGCTGATGGCGCGGCGCTGATTTCGCGACCTACGCTGCCAGGCTCGCACGAAGCTGGATCGCACGGTTTGCTGTTGAGCGAAAATCCGGGCATTCCCACCGGTGCCCGCGTGAAGCCGACGCTCAATTTTCACCACCTGATGCGCGACCACTCGCTGGCCGTCGACCTCGGACGCATGACCGAGACCGATGCCGCGACCGCGGTCGCCCGCGCCATCCAGCAGACGCTGGCCTGCGCGCGCGTGAACTTCTGGAACGTGTCCGGCCCCGTCGGCCAGCGCCAGATGCGCCGCGTCACGGGCTACGACGGGCGCGCCGCGCGCGTGCTGTCCGAGCCACTGGTGCTGCAAGAGACCACCGGCGAGTTCTTCCAGCGGCTGTACGACAGCGGTTGCTATGTCTGCCCGGACACGGCCAGCGATCCGCTGCTGCGCGAGATCTTCCGCACCTACCTGCAGCCCACCCAGGGGCTGACGATGATCGTGGCCGCGTTCTACGTCGACGAGCGCGTGTGGGGAATGATCTCCTGCGTGCACGACGCGGCGCGCCGCTGGACGGCCGCGGAGATCACGGCGCTGCGCAAGTGCGCGTCGGAGCTGTCGCGCCGGCGCGCGCAAGTGCTGGATTGCTGAACCCGCGGCCGCGGCCGACGAATCGTCGTAGTCGTCATCAGTGGTGCTTCGCCACTGGAGCGCATTCGGGCGACATGACTTGGAAGTCGGAGTGCAGGCACAAGCGGGCGCATTCGATGAGTGATTGGTGCCTTGCGGCACATGGCTGCTTCGAGGCGCTGAATCTGAAGCCCGTTATGTCCGCAACGGGTCGATTGCACGCGTTCAGTCGCGGTGCGAAATTGCCAGCGTTGAATGGCAAATCGAATTGCCAGACGCACACCCTTCGATGTTGGACATGCCCCCTGGACCGTGGGGCGCTCGTCGCACGGTTTGCCTGCGGCGGTCTTTTGCCAGGCGCTGCCCGCCCTGCCGCAGCGACCATGCCCGCCAGGAACGGCGGGCGCGCAGCGCCCGGCCAAGCGCCGCAGGCGACTCGAATCAGAAGTCGCGTCGCAGGCAGCTATCGCGACGATTCGAGCGCCTCCCGCCGCCGTCGCATTCGCCGCCATCGCAGCGCCACATGCCGCAGCCAGACCTCGCGTATCAGCCACCCGCTGCCCCACACGGCGAGCCCGGCGAACAAGGTATCGCTGAGGAAGTGGCCACCCTCGGCGATGCGCGCGAGCGAGACCACCGCGCCCCAGGCCAGGCCGATCCACAGCCAGCGGCGGCGGGTGGCGACGCTGCCCATCAGGCCGACGGCCATCAGGATGTAGCCCGACGTGGCGTGGCCGCTCACGAACGAGCAGTTGTGCTGGCACTGGTCGGTGGGCGACAGCGCCGGCGAGAAGTGCTGCGTGCCGCCGAACTGGCTCACCTGCACCGGGCGCGCACGGCCCCAGTACTCCTTCAATCCGGCGTTCACCAGCAGGCCGGAGCCGAGGATGCTGACCCAGGCGAGCGCGGCGAGCCGGCGCGACCAGCGGCCGCCGATCGGATGCGGGCGCCACAGCGACACGACGATGATGACCAGGCCGATCAAGGCGTAGGCCCTGCCCGACCACGGAATGCCGTGATAGAGAAAGCGCACGAAGGCGAACTGGTCGCCGATGAAGGCGCCGCCGGCGTCATGGAACTGGCTGCTGACCCACAGGTCCAACTGCGGCCAGACGGTGAAGATCCAGGCGAGCAGCAACGCCAGCGTCAGGCCGATCCAGCCGGCCTTGTTGCGCGCGCGCCAGCCGCGCCGCGCCGGGCGCACGGGCGATGCGGTGCTCACCTGGACTTCTTCTTGGCCGGCGCCACGGGGTCCGGTGTCGGCACGAGCGAGGGCGTGGGCGCGGGAGCCACCGGCGACGCCTTGGCGGCGACCGCCGCCTCGGCCGCGCTGGCGGCTTCGGCGGCCGCGGAGGCGGCCCGCGCCGCGGCGACGGCCAGCGCTTGCGCCGAGGCGGCCTCGCTCGCCGCCTGCGCCGCGTTCTGTTCGGCGCCGATGCGCGACAGCGGCTCGGACGCCGCCGGCGCCGGCCGCACGAGCGCGTAGCCGCGCACCTGTTGCACGACCTCCAGCTTGGCGAGCTCGTCCGGCTTGATCCGGTCGATGCGCGTCAGCGCCCAGTCGCCGTTGACCGGGTCGGCGCGTTCGGCCGTCTGGTTCAGGTAGAACGCGACGCTGGGCTGGTGCAGGCGCCATTGCACGACACGTTGTCGATCTTGCAGCGTCATCTGCGCGATGGGCACGGTGCGCGCGAGCGTGCGGATCGGATCCTGCACGGTCTGGCCCCACCACGGCAACACGGCCAGCACCATCCAGCCGGCGGCCAGCAGCGCCGCGAACACCGCGCCGTCGGCCTCGCTGAGGTAGTGGCGCACGTTGGGCACCCAGATCGTCAGGGCGAACGCCAGCAGGCCCAGCGGCACGCCCATCCAGATCCACGGCGCCGGCGGCGCGCTGGACAGCAGTGCCTGGTAGAGCGGCTCATGCGTGCTCAGCGACAGCTGGTGCGCGATCCACGGACTCGCGGCGCCGAGGGCGATGACCGCGATGATCGTCGCGCACAGCGCGATGCGCACGGACAGCTTGGCGGTGACCAGTTCCTGCGCGGCCAGCAGCACCAGCGGCGTGAACCCGTACAGCACGTAGTGCGGCAGCTTGGTGCCCGACAGCGAGAAGAACACCACCACGAAG
>FSXQ01004949.1_pt1 | contig 13001 bp, 15 predicted proteins | sample 1638011 | NCBI WGS metagenome assembly FSXQ01 (sample SAMEA3914789, study PRJEB12502) | metagenome | biome: forest; material: soil | place: Canada | collected 2011-07-03 | depth 0.3 m | reverse complement strand
TCGCAGGTGGTGTCGACGATGGACGAGATCAACGCGTCGTCGAAGAAGATCGCCGACATCATCGGCGTGATCGACGGCATCGCCTTCCAGACCAACATCCTCGCGCTGAACGCGGCGGTCGAAGCGGCGCGTGCCGGCGAGCAGGGCCGCGGCTTCGCGGTCGTCGCCGGCGAGGTGCGCTCGCTCGCGCAGCGCTCCGCCGAGGCCGCCAAGGAGATCAAGACGCTCATCGGCGCGTCGGTCGACAAGGTGGAGAGCGGCGCCCGCCTGGTGCAGGACGCCGGCTCGACGATGCAGGAGATCGTCGGCGCCGTGCGCCGCGTCAGCGAGGTGCTGGGCGAGATCACGACGGCGGCCAGCGAGCAGGCCGGTGGCATCCAGCTGGTGAACGAGGCCGTCAACAACGTCGACCAGATGACGCAGCAGAATGCGGCGCTGGTCGAGGAATCGGCGGCCGCGGCGGAATCGATGCGCGATCAAGCCGGCAAGTTGGCGCGGACGGTGGAGCAGTTCCGCACGCAGTGAGCGGCGACCCGCGCGCTCAGTGCGCGTGCGTGAAAAGGTACCAGATCGTCCCGATCGCCGTCGCGACGCCGACGGCGTTCAGGATGCGCATGGGCCGATCGCCCTGCAGCCACGGCGGCGTGCGCGGTCGCCCCTCGTCGGAGGGCGCGACCTTGCGCTCGGCGACCTCCGGCCAGTTGAGGGCGTCCAGCCAGCGCTCCGCATGGCTGCGCGGCGCGGCGATGTCGAGCCAATGCGGGTGGTGGCGCAGCAGCGTGCGAATGTCCGGGCCCGAGACGAGTGCTTCGCCCAGGGACGGCTTGTCCGTCTCGCGCAGGCGGCGCACGACCTTCAGCAGCGACTCGCGTTTCCTGGGGGCCAGTCCATCGAGGACGGCGAGTTCCTCCAGCGCGGCGTCGAGCAGCAACCCCGCGCTGCCGAGCGCCGCCAGCCTGCGCCGGCCGGTGCGCCACTGGAAGCGGTCCGCCGCGACCACGAACAACTCATGGTGGCCCGGCTGCCATCCGCCTGTCAGCCGTTCCGCGACCAGGCGTTCGAATTCTTCGCCGTCGGCCAGCGACGCGAGCGCCGGGTGTGCCAGCACCGAGGCGAGCGACTCGCCTGCGCCGGCCTCGTCGTAGAACGAAGCGATGTGGCGCGCGAACTGTCCGAAGTGTTCTGCGACGACTGATCCGGAGCGACGCTGCGCGGGGTCGGCGTCCATCGGAGCGGCGGCAGGGAACGCCGATGGCGTGTGCGCGCCCGATGCCGGCGACGGCGTCGCGCGCTTCGATCCTTGTTCGTGCCAACGCAGTGCGGCCTCGAAGGTCTCGCGCAGCGCCTGGAATCCCGCGGGGTCGGCCTCGATGTCCATCGCCTTGAGGCGCCGGGCGTAGGCGCGGCGCAGCGTGCGCTCGTCGGCATCGAGCTCGACGCCGAGGTCGCGCAGGAAGCCCTGGCAGTCGTCGTCCGCGGTGGTCACGGCGCGCGCCTCGGGCCAGCGGGCCGGCAAGAAGCGTCGAGTTCGATCGACGTCCTGCCTTCAGGACGGCGCAGCGCGAGCCGGCCGTCGCGGACGTGCCACGACGCGCCGGCGATGCCGACTGCGTCCAGGCGTGCACAGGTGGCCGTGTCGTGGAACACCAGGTCGAGCGCGGAGCCGCTGGACTCGGCCGTCACCAGCGTGCGTCCGTCGGCGCTGAGCCACACGCCGTCGCGCGCCCACACGCCGCCCTCGTCGATGCGGCATTCGCCGGCGGCACCGGCACGTCGCACGGTGACCGGCGGCTCGGGGAACAACGTGACCGGATGGTCTTGCACGTCGTTGTGGAACAGCACCTCGATGCCCGCGCGCGTGCCGCGCCAGCGTTCGCCGTGCGGGCCATCGAGCGGCGCGATGACGAGTGAGTCGAGGCGACAACCCGCGGCCGCCGCCGGCGCCGCGGCGAGCGGCAGCACTGCGCACAGGGCGACGGCGATCGTCGCTGCGAGGGGTCGCTGGAAGGGGCTCGTCATGCGGGCATTGTTGCCGATGGCCGAAGGGCCGGGCCCGCGTCGATTCTCAACCCGGCGTTGCGGGCGCGGCTCCGAGTTCGCGCAGGGTCTGCCACGGGTAGATGCCGCGCTCGTGGCCATCCGCGAAGCGCAGCTGCAGCGCGTAGTGGCCGACCGGCAGCGCGTCGACGAGATGCACCGCGTCGCCGGTCGGCGCGACGAGATCGCCGCGCAAGCGCGCCGACTGGCACAGCGCGCAGCGGCAGTGCTCGCGCAGCGTGGCCGCGGCGATGCTGCCGATGCCGTCGTCCCAGTGCAGCGTGAGCGTGTCGCGGGCGAGCGCGACGGATTGCGGGGGCGCGACGACGCTCATGGCTGCACCGCGCCGCTGGCCAGGCGGCTCAGCGCCAGGCGCGCGGTCTTGCGCACCTCGGGGTCGGGATCGGCCGCGGCCACCTCCAGCGCGGGCACGGCGGCCGCGCTGCCGATCTCGCCCAGCGCGACCGCGGCCTCCTTGCGCAGGTTGCCCATCGGATGCGCGAGCGCCTCGGTCAACGCGGGCAGCGCGTTCGCGTCACGCAGGCGCCCCAGCGCGCGCGCGGCGCGCAGGCGAACCTGCCAGGCGTCGTCGTCCATCGCGGCGAGCAAGGCCTCGAGTGCGGGCGCAGGCGCGAGCTTCGCAAGCGTGGTGGCGGCTTCCTCGCGCACCGGCCAGTGCGCGTCGCGCAGGGCCGCGAGCAGCGCCGGCAGCACGGTCGCGTGGCCGGGTTCGGACGACAGGCCGAGCGCGCCGGTGGCGACGCGGCGCACCTCGTCGTCGGCATCCGTCGTGGCGATGTGCGCGATCGCCGGCAGCGCGTCGACGGCCTTGAGCCAGCCGAGCACGCCGACGGCCTCGCGCCGCACGGCCGCGTCGGCATGCGACAGCGACTCGCGCGCCGGCGCCGCCGCGGCGGCGATGCGCAGCTCCTTCAGCCCGTGCAGCGCCGCGGCGCGCACGCCCGCGTCCGCGTGCGAGGCCCAGGGCAGCAGCCGCGTGCCGGCGTCGGCGTCCTTCAACTGGCCCAGCGATCCGGCGGCGTTGGCGCGGACGCCGGCATCGGCATCGAGCAGCGCGGCCGCGAGCGCGTCGACGGCATTGGGATGGCCCCAGCCGCCCAGCACGCGCGCGGCCTCGGCGCGCACCTCGGGCGCGGCGTCGGCGCGCAGGGCCGCGGTGAGCGCGGGCAGGTCGTCGTCGTCCTCGGCGTCGGCGATGTCGAGGATGGCGATGCGGCGCACGCCGGCGTCGGGGCTGGCGAGGCGGGGGTCTTGGAGGTCGGCGGTCATCGGGTCGGGGTGGTCAGGAGGTGGCGAGCGGCGGGCCCAGGGGCGTCATGCGCGGCAGGTGCGTGTCGGCCTCGCCGCGCTGCAGCAGGTGCAGGCAGTGGCGCTTCAGTTCGGCGAAGCGGGGCGTGGTGACGAGGTCGGCGTCGCGCGGGCGTTCGAAGGCTAGCCTTAGGTCGTCGACGATGCGGCCCGGGCGGGCGCTCATCACGACCAGGCGGTCGGCGAGGAACAGGGCCTCGTCGATGTCGTGCGTGACGAACACCACCGTCGTGCGATGGCGCGTCCAGATCTCCAGCAGCAGCTGCTGCATGCGGGCGCGGGTGAGGGCGTCGAGCGCGCCGAAGGGCTCGTCCATCAGCAGCAGGCGCGGTCGGTTGATCAGCACGCGCGCGATCTCCACGCGCTGTTGCATGCCGCCCGACAGCTCCGAGGGATAGCGCTGCTCGAAGCCGGCTAGCCCCACGCTCGCGAGCAGCTCGTGCGCCTGCGCGTGACGCTGCGCGCGCGCGACGCCCTTCATCTTCAGCCCGAACGCGACGTTGTCGATCACGCGCTGCCAGGGAAACAGCGTGTGCTGCTGGAACACGAGGCCGCGGTCGGGATGCGGCCCGTCGACGACGACGCCGTCCACGCGCACCGTGCCGCGTGCCGGCGCGAGGTGGCCCGCGAGCGCGCCCAGCAGCGTCGACTTGCCGCAGCCCGACGGCCCCAGCAGGCAGACGAACTCGCCCGGCGCGACGCCGAGGCTCACGTCGTGCAGCGCCTCGAAGCGCGCGGCGCCATCGCCCACTTCCATGTGCACGTGCTCGATGTCGATGCGGCCCGCGCTCATCGCGTGGCTCCGGTCGGGGCCCACGGCATCGCGAGGTGCGCCGCCACGCGGATCAGCGCGCTGCAGCCCATGCCCAGCAGCCCGATCACGAGCATGCCGACGGTGATGCCGCCGTAGTTCTGCAAGGTGTAGCTCTCCCACGTGTAGTAGCCGATGCCGAACTGGCCCGAGATCATCTCGGCCGACACCAGGCAGAACCAGCAGGTGCCCATGCCGATGGCCAGGCCCGTGGCGATGCTGGGCGCGGCCGCCGGCAGGATCACCTGCGCGAACATCTGCCACCGCCCGGTGCCCAGGCTGCGCGCCGACGCGACGAGCCGGCGATCGACGCCTTCGACGCCGTGGATGGTGTTCAGCAACACCGGGAACAGCGCGCCGATGAACGTGATGAACACCATCGACAGCTCGGTCGACGGGAACATCAGGATGGCCAGCGGGATCCATGCGACGGCGGGGATCGGCCGCAGCAGTTCGAGCGGCGGCAGCAGCACGCGGCGCACCGGCTGGAAGCGGCCGATCGCGAGTCCGAGCGCGATGCCCGCGGCCGCGGCGGCGAGAAAGCCCGCGCCGACGCGCCACAGGCTGTAGCCGAGGTGGCGCCCGAGCTTGCCGCTGTCGACGAGGTCGCGTCCCGCTTCGAGCGCGGCGAGCGGCGTGGGAACATTCTGGAAGCTCACGATGCCCAGCCGCGCGTGGTTCGCGGCCAACACGTGCCACAGCGCCACGAACGCGGCGATGGCAGTGCCCTGCGCGAGCCAGGCTGTGGCGCGCCGTCGCACGACCTCGCCCGTGCGCGCGGGCGGCCGCGCGGGCGAGGCGGCGACGTCGGGGGCGAGCACGGCGCTCATCGCCTGCGCCGCCTTATTGCGCCGACGCGACGTGCGTCGCCGCGAAGTCGCGCGCGGCCGCGAAGTCGAACACCTGCGCGTGGTTGTCCTGCGCGAAGCGAGTGGCGTCGTCCTTCAGCAGGAAGGCGCTGATCTGGCCCTTGGCGTCGGCCGCGAACCAGGCCTGGCCGGCCAGCAGCTTGAGGCCCAGCTTGCGATCCTGCGCGTAGACCACGCGTACCTTGCCGCCCGCGGCCTCGATCTTCTTGACGTCGGCGAACGCGTTCTCCGGCGACGCGTAGCTGCGCACGCGCTCCTCGCCGGCCACCCACACCTGCGCGGCGCGCTTGTCGTCGACGATGGGCTTGCCGGTCAGCGCGTCGTTGGCCTTCAGCGGCAGGCGGGCGTAGTTCTTCAGCTGCGCGTCGTAGTCGAGGTTCTCGGCCTTGAACGCGGCGCGCAGGTAGCTGTCGTCGATGAAGGTGTCGGCCGTCAACGCGGAGTCGTGGCGCTTGAGCAGCCGCAGCGTGTCGATGGCGGTGGCGAGCGCCTGGCGGTACTCGGGCTTCCAGCTGAGGTCGCGCGTCTGCAGCCCGAGCGGGCCGCCGAACAGGTACACCACTTCCGCGTCGACGCCGGTCACCTTGGACACGAGCTCGCTGTACTTCAGCGGGTCGGCGTCGAACAGGCGGTTGGCCTCGATCGTGGCGCGCAGGTAGGCGACGACGATCTCGGGGTACTTCTTCGCGTAGTCGGCGGCGACCAGCGTGCCGTGGAACGTGGGCGCGTTGGCCTGCGCGCCGTCGTAGATCTTGCGCGCGAAGCCCTTGTACGGGAACAGGTCGGCGAAGGGCACGAAGTCGGCGTGCGCGTCGATCTTGCCGGCCTGCAGCGCGGAGCCGGCCACCTCGGGCGCCTGCGTGAGGATGGTGACGTCCTTGTCGGGATCCCAGCCCTGCGCTTTCACCGCGCGCAGCAGCATGCCGTGCGCGGTGGACGCGAACGGCACCGAGATCTGCTTGCCCTTCAGGTCGGCCAGCGACTGCACGGGCGAGTTGATCGGCACCACGATGCCGTCGCCGCTGCCGATGGTGGAGCCCGACAGCACCGACAGAAAGATGCTCTTCTTGCCCGCCTTGAGGAAGGCCGCGCCGTTGAGCGAGCCGGGGAAGTCGGCCATCGCGCCGAAGTCCAGCTTGTCGGCCACCATCTCGTTGGTGAGCGGCGCGCCGGAGGTGAAGTTGTGCCACTCGATGTCGTACTGCACGTCCTTGTACTTGCCGTCGTGCGGCAGGTACTTCTCCAGCAGGTGCAGCTCACGAACGAGCAGGCCGCCGGTGGCGCAGTTGATGGTGGTGTCCTGCGTGCCGATGGCCACGCGGATCGTCTCGGCGGCGAACGCGGCCGGCGCGAAGGCGAGGGCGGCGGCGAGCAGGACGCCGGCGGAAGGCTTGATGGTCATGCGATGGTCTCCGGTCGGTTCAGCGAAGCAGGTAGGGGATGTCGACGTGGACGGCGCCGGTCGGGCAGTCCTTCTCGCAGGGCATGCAGTACCAGCACTCGTCGAACTTCATGTAGGCGCTGCCCTTGACGAGGTCGATGGCGAGCACGTCGAGCGGGCACACGTCCACGCAGACGGTGCAGCCCTTGTGGGCGATGCACTTGTCGGGGTCGACGCTCACCGGGACGGCGGCGGGATGCTGGGAGATCGGGGCGAAGGAGTACATGGGTCGTCTCGAGGTCGGGGGGTCAGGCGAGGACCGGCTCGGCCTTGCCGGGCGTCGGGATGCGCAGGTGCTGGTAGCTGGTGCGCTCGGTGTCGGCCATCGGCACGATGTAGGGCTCGATGGGGCGCTTGAAGCTGGTCATCGTGCCGGTGGCGGCGTCCTTGCGGAGTTGCGCGTGGCAGAACCAGTCGGCGTCGTTGCGCTCGGGGAAGTCGACGCGCGCGTGGTACAGGCCCCAGCGGCTCTCGGTGCGGTACAGCGAGGCGCGCGCGGCCATCTCGGCGCAGTCGCGGATGAAGTGCACCTCCATCGCGCGCATCAGCTCGTGCGGCTCGCGCGCGTGCAGCTGGTCGAGGTCGTCGCGGATCTGCTCGAAGCGCTCGAGGCCGATCTCCATCTTGCGCGTGACCTTGGGCGGCTGCAGGTAGTCGTTGACCATGCGGCGCAGCTTGTATTCGACCTGGTTGGGCGGCAGGCCGCGCTCGCGCTGCAGCGGCGCCCACACGCGGGCGCGCTCGCGCTCGACCTGGCCCGCGTCGACCGGCGCGAAGTCGTGCTGCGCGCAGAACGTGGCGCTGCTCTCGCCGGCGAGCTTGCCGTAGACGAACGCGCCCAGCATGTAGTTGTGCGGCACGCAGGCGAGGTCGCCGGCGGCGTGCAGGCCCGCAACCGTGGTGCGCGCGTGCTCGTCCACCCACACGCCCGACGCCGAATGGCCGCTGCACAGGCCGATCTCGGAGATGTGCATCTCCACCATGCGCTCGCGGTAGTCGGTGCCGCGCCCCGCGTGGAAGCGGCCGCGGCTGGGGCGCTCGTTGGTGTGCAGGATGGTCTCGATCTGCGAGATCGTTTCCTCCGCGAGATGGTCGAGCTTGAGGAACACCGGGCCCTTGCCGCCCTGCAGCTCCTGCTGGAACTCCCACATCATCTGGCCCGACCAGTAGTCGCACTCGATGAAGCGTTCGCCGCGCGCGTTGGTGGTGTAGCCGCCGAACGGACCGGTGACGTACGCGCAGGCGGGGCCGTTGTAGTCCTTGATCAGCGGGTTGATCTGGAAGCACTCGATACCCGAGAGCTCGGCGCCCGCGTGATACGCCATGCTGTATCCGTCGCCCGCGTTGGTGGGGTTCTCGTAGGTGCCGAACAGGTAGCCCGAGGCCGGCAGGCCCAGGCGTCCCGCGGCGCCCGTCGACAGCACGACGGACTTCGCGCGGATCACGTGGACGTCGGCGGTGCGGCAGTCGAACGCCATCGCGCCGGCGATGCGTCCGGTGTCGTCGGTGAGCAGGCGCGTGGCGACCAGGCGATTCGTGATCTCGACGCGGGCGCGCTTCAACTGCCGGTACAGCACCTTCTTGATGTCGTGGCCCTCGGGCATCGGCAGCACGTAGGTGCCCATGTGGTGCACCTTGCGCATCGCGTAGTCGCCGGTCTCGTCCTTCTCGAACTTCACGCCCCAGCGGTCGAGCTCCTCGATCATGTCGAAGCTGCCCCGCGCGTAGGCCATCAGCGTCTTCTGGTTGACGATGCCGTCGTTGGCCGCGGTGATCTCGCGCACGTATTGCTCGGGCGTGGCGAAGCCGGGCACGACGGCGTTGTTGAGGCCGTCCATGCCCATCGAGATGGCGCCGCTGCGCTTGACGTTGGCCTTCTCGAGCAGCAGCACGCGCAGCGACGGGTCGGCCTGCTTGGCCTTGACGGCGGCCATCGGGCCGGCGGTGCCGCCGCCGATGACGAGCACGTCGACTTCGTGGGTGATGGTGTCCATCGTGATCCTTCGCGCCTCAGCGGCGCTCGATGCGCAGGCGGTACTGGAAGTTGTCCGCGCGGCAGTAGAGGTGTTCGTAGTCGACGGGGCGGCCGTCGGCGGCGTGCGTGAGGCGCTCGATGCGCAGCACCGGCGCGCCGACCTCGGTGTCCAGTTCGGTGGCGAGTTCGGCGTCGGCGAGGCCGGCGTCGATCACCAGGTCGGCGTGGCCCAGCGGCGTGGCGCAGTCGTTCTCGATGATGAGGAAGATGTCGCGCGACGCGAGGTCGGCGCCGGCCAGGCGTTCGCCGAGCGCGCGCGGGACCCAGGTGATGTCCAGCGACACGGGTTGGCGGTCGAGGTAGCGCACGCGCTTGAGCCGCGTGACCGGCGCGCCTTCGGCCAGGCCCAGCCGCGACGCGACGAGGTCGGTCGCGGCCTGGTGCTCGATCGCGACGACGCGGTTGTAGGTCTCGTGGCCGCGCGCTTCCATCGCCTCGGCGAAGCCCTGCAGGCGGCCCAGTTCCTGGAACGGGCGCGTCTGCGCGACGTAGGCGCCCTTGCCGTGCAGCTTGAAGATCAGGCTTTCCTTCTGCAGGTCGCCCAGCGCCTGGCGCACGGTGATGCGGCTCACGCCGTACTGCGCCATCAGGTCGCGTTCGGAGGGCAACGCGTCGTTGGGCTGCCAGACGCCGCTGACGATCAGCGCGCGCAGCTCCTCGCGGATCTGCGCGTAGAGCGAGGCGGGGCGCGCTTGCGGCGCGGCGGGCGTGGCGGTTTCAGCCGGGGCGGGGTGCAGTTGTCTCACGGGTGGCCATAGCTGGTCATGACAAGTGAGACGATAGGCGGCACCCCGGGGCGCGCGAACGAACGGAATCGCGGGTGGACGTGCGCGGACCGCTTAAGTCGGAAACCGCAGATCGACAGGCGCCGAGCGGCCTTCCGCCGCCGGCGCCGTCATGCGAATCACGCGGGCGTGGGCGTCACGCGCGCGTGTCGCGAGCCCGCCGCGCGCGCAGCCCTGCGAGCGTGAGCAGGCCCAGGCCCAGCAGGGCGGCGGGCGCGGGCTCGGGCACCGCGGTGGGCCGGAACGTGCTGAAGACCTGCGTGAGCGCCTGCGACGAGCCCACCAGCAGGTCGTAGCCTGCGGTCTCGGTGTAGCTCGTGGCGTCGGTGTGCAGGAAGAAGAAGTTGGAGCTCCCGCCGCCGTCGACCGTGCCGTCGAACAGGAAGTTGAGGTCGCCCGTCGGGTAGCTGGCCGGGTTGAACAGGCGCGCGGTGGAGGTCGAGACGGTGCCCAGGCCGTCGATGCGCCAGTCGGCGTCATTGAGGTTGGCGTAGCCGAAGTTCTCCAGCCGCAGCGCAGAGACGCCGACGCCGGTGGACGACGGGTCGACCATCACGCGCCAGTAGAAGTCGAGCGTGCCGGTGGTGGTCTCGCGCACGACGCGGTTCTGCACGTGGCCGGACACGCCGTTCAGCGTGAACGACGTGTCGACGTCGGCCAGCACGGTGCCCGCGAGCTCGGGCCGCGTGACGGCCTTGGTGCCGGGCAGCGACGTGTCGAGGAAGGGCTGGCTGGTGAAGCCGTCGGACAGCGGCACGGCGCCGGCGGCGGTGGCGCCGAGCAGCAGCGCGGCTGCGACGGCGAGGGCGGAACGGGATCGGGTCATGGTGCGTGCTCCTTTGGTTGAGCCTTCACCGTAAATGCGGCGTGGTCCAGCGTCCATCCCGCGCGGCCGCGAACTCCCTAGGCCGTGCCGCTTGAAGCTAGGGAAGCGACGGCGGCGAGCTCGCGATCAGCATCGCGACCGCCACGAACAGCACGGCCAGTACCGCCAGCGCGATGATCCCGCCGATGAACGCGCGCGACGCGCCCGGCTCGAGCACCGATTTCGAGGCGTCCGCGGGATCGTGGAAGACGGTGACGGCGGCGCCCTCGCGGTAGCGCTCGACGACGCGCAGCGCCCAGCGGTCGGAGGCGCTCGGGTGCGCGCCGCCGGTGGCGACCAGCGAGCCCGTGCGCGCGGCGCCGTCGGCGTCGTAGTCGTAGACCACCCAGGGCCGGAAGCGGCGCTCGTAGGCGTCGATGTCGCCGCGCTGGGCCTCGTCCTGCACCAGCTCGATGAGGATGCCGCTGTGGCGCACGCGGCCCGGCGCGGGCGTCCAGGCGCGCGTGCGCGCGGCCTGCAGGGCGCCGCCGATGGCGAGCACCACGAACAGCGCGGCGAGCGCGCAGCACAGGACGATGAAGAAGGTGGCCATGGCCGCTCCGTCGAAAGGCTGGCGGCATTGGAGGCGCCGGCGTGGCGCGCGGCAACCCCCAGGTCCGTCAGGATCGCGGCGGGCTGAACGCGCGCCGCAGCATCTCCACCCCGATGCCCGCGAGCAGCACGCTCAACAGCCAGGTGCCGGCCGACAGCGTGAGCTGCGAGGCGTTGTCGGACGCCACGTTGGACAGCAGTTCCAGCGCCGAGTTGTAGCCGGCGTGCAGCGCGATGCAGGGCACCAGCGAGCGCGAGCGTTCGTACAGCCAGCCGCACACCGTGCCCATCAGCAGGGCGGCCACGAACTGGTACAGGTTCAGGTGCGCCGCGCCGAACAGCGCCGCGGTGCCCCAGATGGCCGGCGCGCGGCGGTAGCGCTGCAGGAAGCCGCGCAGGATGATGCCGCGGAACAGCATCTCCTCGACGACCGGCGCGATGACGCAGCCCACGAGGATGGTGGCGAAGTCGGCGCCGCTCATGAGGTCGAACAGCTCGCGCTCGCGGGCCGACAGCGGGAAGGCGCGGGCCACGATGTTGACGATCACCGTGATGTTGAGCACCAGCGCCGGCACGAGCAGCAGCACCCACGGCACCAGCGCCATCGCGGTGCCGCGCATGGACGTGCCCGCCGGATGGAACAGCGCGCGGTACGTGAGGCCCTTCCACTGCATCACCGTGGCGAACACGAGGCCGTTGGCCAGCAGCGACGTGAGCGCCCAGGCCTGCGGCTCGGTCAGCGCGAGCACGGACTGCGCGTCGCCGAACAGGCGGCCGATGGCGTATTCGAGGGCGTAGAGCGCCACGACCAGCAGCAGGGCCTGCGGCGCGGAAGGGAAGCTCGTGTTCTTGTCGGTCATCGCGAAGGCGCAATGCGACGCGCGTGCGCCGCGGGCGGGAAGGGCGTCGCGCTCAACGCGGCTTCGTCTGCTGGTAGCGCAGGTGCGCCTTGATCTCGGGCCACTCGCCCGCGACGACGCTGTACATCACCGTGTCGCGCACGGTGCCGTCGCGCCGCACCGCGTGGTGGCGGATGACGCCGTCCTTGCGCGCGCCCAGCCGCTCGATGGCCTGCTGGCTCGCGAAGTTGTAGTTGTCGGTGCGCCAGCCCACCACCTTCGCGCCCAGCGTCTCGAACGCGTGCGTGAGCAGCAGCATCTTCGCGCTCGTGTTGATGTGCGAGCGCTGCGTGCTCTTCGCGTACCAGGTCCAGCCGATCTCCAGACGGTCGATGGCCGGCACGATGTCGTGGTAGCTGGTGGAGCCCACGATGCGGTCGTCGTCCTCGAGGTCGACCACCACGAAGGGCAGGCGGTTGTCCATCGCGAGCGCGCGCTCGACGTAGCCTTGCGTGTCCTCAGGCGTGGGCACCGACGTGACGCGCAGGTTCCACAGCTCGCCGTCGGCGGCCGCGGCCTTCAGGGCGTCGACGTGGGCGAGCTGCAGCGGTTCGAGGCGGATGCGGCCGTCGGTGAGGAGGGTGGGTTGGACGTTCAACATGGCTCAGCCGAAGGAGTGGCAGTGGGAGTCGACCGGCAGGCCGTCGCGCACCACGCACCAGCCCATCGAGTAGTTCGGTTGTCGGCGCTCGCCCGGATTGGAATACGACCATTCCCACAACTGGTCGTCGGGCTGCATGGCCAGGATCATGGCGCGGGCATCGGGTTCGAGCCTCTTGATGCGAAGCAGGGTCGGGTCGATGCGCTCGGTCATGCAGGTCGCGAGGAAGCGGACGGCATCGTCGTCGAGGGTCGGCCGCGACGGAGCGGTCACCGGTTGTTGCGCTGCATGAAGATGAGCTTCTCGAACAAGGTGACGTCCTGCTCGTTCTTCAGCAGCGCCCCGATCAGCGGCGGGATCGACACCTTCTCGTCCTTGGACTGCAGCGCGGCGACCGGGATGTCCTCGGCCAGCAGCAGCTTGAGCCAGTCGATCAGCTCCGACGTCGACGGCTTCTTCTTCAGGCCCGGCAGGTTGCGCACGTCGTAGAAGCTCTTGAGCGCGGCGGCCACCAGCTCCTGCTTGATGCCGGGGAAGTGCACGTCGACGATCTGCTGCATCGTCAAGGCTTCGGGGAACTTGATGTAGTGGAAGAAGCAGCGGCGCAGGAACGCGTCCGGCAACTCCTTCTCGTTGTTGCTGGTGATGAAGACGACGGGGCGCTGCACGGCGCGGATCGTTTCCTTCGTCTCGTACACGTGGAACTCCATGCGATCGAGCTCGCGCAGCAGGTCGTTCGGGAACTCGATGTCGGCCTTGTCGATCTCGTCGATCAGC
>FSXQ01004536.1_pt1 | contig 13016 bp, 9 predicted proteins | sample 1638011 | NCBI WGS metagenome assembly FSXQ01 (sample SAMEA3914789, study PRJEB12502) | metagenome | biome: forest; material: soil | place: Canada | collected 2011-07-03 | depth 0.3 m | reverse complement strand
TGAACGGCTACAAGATCTCCAACCCGACCGTGCTCGCGCGCATCACGCGCGAGGAGCTGGAGCAACTGCTTCGCGGCTACGGCTGGACGCCGATCTTCGTGGAAGGCCACGAACCCCGGCTGATGCACGCGGCGATGGCGGCGGCGCTCGACTCGGCGGTGGAACAGATCCGGGACCACCAGGCCGCGGCGCGCCAGCGCGGCGCCACGACGCGACCGCGCTGGCCCATGATCGTGCTCTCGTCACCCAAGGGTTGGACCGGCCCGAAGGTCGTCGATGGACTGAAGATCGAAGGCACGTTCCGGGCGCACCAGGTGCCGATCTCGGATCCGTCGCAACATCCCGCGCACTTGAAGCTCATCGAGGACTGGTTGCTCAGCTACCGGCCCGACGAGTTGTTCGATGCGAACGGCCGATTGAAGGACGAGCTCGCACGGCTCGCGCCGACCGGCGCACGCCGCATGGGTTCGAATCCGCACGCGAACGGCGGACAACTGCTGCGCGACCTGAAGATGCCGCGCTTCCAGGATTACGCCATCGCGGTACCGGCGCCGGGCGTGACAGGGCCGGGCGACACGCGGATCCTGGGCCCGTTCATTCGCGACGTCGCCGCGTTCAACGAGACGGGCCGCAACTTCCGCGTCTTCGGGCCGGACGAGACCCTGTCGAACGGCCTGGGCGCCGTCTTCGAGGCCACCTCGCGTCAGTGGGACGCGGCGACCGAGCCCGACGACGAATGGCTCGCCCGCTCGGGCCGCGTCATGGAGATGCTCAGCGAGCACCAGTGCGAAGGCTGGCTCGAGGGCTACCTGCTGACCGGCCGCCACGGCGTGTTCAATTGCTACGAGGCCTTCATCCACATCGTGGACTCGATGTTCAACCAGCACGCCAAGTGGCTGAAGGTCTGCCGCGGCCTGCCGTGGCGGCGTCGCATCGCGTCGCTCAACTACCTGCTCACCTCGCACGTATGGCGACAGGATCACAACGGCTTCACGCACCAGGATCCGGGCTTCATCGATCACGTCGTGAACAAGAAGGCGGAGATCGTGCGCGTCTACCTGCCGCCGGACGCGAACTGCCTGCTCTCCGTCATGGATCACTGCCTGCGCAGCCGCGACTACGTCAACGTCGTCGTGGCCGGCAAGCATCCGTCGCCGCAATGGCTCTCGATGGACGACGCGGTCGCGCATTGCAGCCAGGGCATCGGCATCTGGCACTGGGCGAGCCACGAGCGCGACGCCGAACCCGATGTCGTGATGGCCTGCTGCGGCGACGTTCCGACGCTGGAGACGCTGGCGGCGGTGTCCCTCCTGCGCGCCCACCTCCCCGACTTGAGGATCCGGGTCGTGAACGTGGTCGACCTCATGAAGCTGCAGTCGGCGTCCGAACATCCGCACGGCCTGGACGACGCCGGCTTCGATGCGCTGTTCACCACCGACAAGCCGGTCATCTTCGCCTTCCACGCCTATCCCACGCTGATCCACAAGCTGACGTACCGGCGCACCAACCACGCGCAGATGCACGTGCATGGCTACAAGGAAGAGGGCACTATCACGACGCCCTTCGACATGACCGTCCTCAACGAACTCGACCGGTTCCACCTCGTGATCGACGCGGTTCGCCAGTTGCCGCAGGCCGGCGAGGCAGGCACCGCGCTGATCGCGTCGCTGGGCGACAAGCTGGCCGAACATCGCCGCTACATCTGCAGGCATGGCGAAGACCTGCCGGAGATCCGCGACTGGCAGTGGACGTCGAGCGACGCCGCCTGAGTCGAGCGGCGTGCGACGTCGCGTCGACGCGTTCAGTCGACGACGACGTCGGGCCGGACTTCGTCGGGCAGGTGGAACTCGTGCCACATGCCGTTGAGGATGCCGAAACCGGCGGCCAGGCCCACGCCCAGGATCCAGGTGAAATACCACATGAGAGTTGCTCCTCGAAGTTTCAGTAGCGATCGGGATGGACGCTGATCTCGGCACCGGTGACGCGACCGCGCATCACGCGCAACGCCCACGTCGTGTAGCCGAGGATCAGCGGCAGGAAGACGGCGGTGCAGAACAACATGATCGCCAACGTGTGGCCGGTGGACGAGGCGTTCCACACCGTCAGGCTGGAACGCGCATCGATGCTGGAGGGCACGATGAACGGGAACATCGAGACCCCGACGCTGCCGATGATGCCGATCACCGACAACCCGGATCCGATGAAGGCCGGCCCTTCCGACTTGCGACGAATGGCCACGAGGGCCACGACGGCGCCGAGCAGTCCCAGCGCCGGGACGATCCACAGCACCGGGTGCGCCGCGTAGTTCGCGAGCCAGGCCCCGGCGGCGGCCTCCGACGTCGTGCGCAGCGGATTGGACGCGCCCATCGGGTCGCCGCCCACGACGACGCGGTAGCCGATGCGGCCGAACGCCAGCCAGACACCGCCCGACGCGTACAGCACCACGCTGGCCAGCGCCGCCACGCTGCCGTAGCGGCGCGCACGCGCCTGCACCGGCCCGGGCTCGACCTTCATCACGAGCCAGGTGCTGCCGTGCAGCGCCAGCATCGCCACCGACACCAGGCCGCTCAGCAACGCGAACGGCGTGAACAGGCCCAGGAAGCTGCCGTCGTAGAAGGAGCGCAGGTCCGAGTCGAGCCGGAACGGCACGCCCAGCAGCACGTTGCCCACCGCGACGCCGAAGACGAGCGCGGGCACCAGGCCGCCGACGAACAAGGCCCAGTCCCAGCGCGCGCGCCACGCGGGGTCGGGCCGCTTCGAGCGGTACTTGAAGCCGACCGGCCGCAGGATCAGCGCCGACAGCACCACGAACATCGCCAGGTAGAAGCCGGAGAAGCTGACCGCGTAGACGAACGGCCAGGCCGCGAAGATCGCTCCGCCGCCCAGGATGAACCACACCTGATGGCCTTCCCAGTTGGGCGCGACGGAGTTGATCGCGATGCGGCGTTCGAGGTCGGTGCGCGCGACGAAGGGGAGCAGGGCGGCCACGCCCAGGTCGTAGCCGTCGGTCAGCGCGAACGCGATGAGCAGCACGCCCAGCAACAGCCACCAGATGACGCGAAGCGTCTCGAGGTCTAGGAAGTTCATGATGGTCCTTGGATGACGTTCAGGCGGCCAGCGGCGTCGCGGGCAGCGGGCCCGGCGCGGGCTGGGGATCGACGTGGTCGTACGGCCCGTGGGCGATCGCCGCGAGCATCAGCCGCACCTCGATGACGGCGAGGCCGCCGTACAGCGCGGTGAATCCGACGAGCGTCGTCCAGAGCTCGGCGCGGCTCAGGGACGAGGTGGCGAGAAAGGTCGGCAGCACGCCGTCGATGGCCCAGGGCTGGCGGCCCATTTCCGCGACCACCCAGCCGAGTTCCGCGGCGAGCCACGGCAGCGGCAGCGCGAGCACGGCGAGGCGCCAGAACCAGCGCGAGCGGGCGTGCCGGCGCAGCGAGCAGAGCATGAAGGCGGTGGCGAACAGCGCGATCATCGCGAAGCCGATCAGCGCCATCGCGCGGAAGGCCCAGAACATCAGCGGCACGTTCGGCACGGTGTCCCAGGCGGTCGCGGCGATCTGCTGCGGCGTGGCCCGGCGCGGATCCGCGACCACGCGCTTGAGCAGCAGCGCGTAGCCGAGGTCGCGCTTGTGGGCCTCGAACTGCGCCCGCGCGGGCACGTCGGCGGGCGTCACCTTCAACTGCTGGACGGCGTCGTAGGCGAGCATGCCGGACACGATGCGCTCCTGCGCCTTGAGCACCAGCTCGGACATGCCCTCGACCTCCTTGTCGAGGCTGCGCGTGGCGATCAGGCCCAGCACCCAGGGGATCTCGACCTTGTAGCGCGTCTCGCGCGCGCCGGTGTCGGGCAGGCCGACCAGCGTGATGCCGGCCGGCGCGGGCGCGGTGTGCCAGGCGGCCTCGATCGCCGCGAGCTTCATCTTCTGGTTGTCGGTGAGCGCATAGCCGCTCTCGTCGCCCAGCACCACCACCGACAGCGAGGCCGCCAGGCCGAACGCCGCGGCGACGGTCATCGAGCGCGTCGCGATCGGCACGAAGCGGCCGCGCAGCAGCCAGAACGCGGAGATGCCCAGCACGAACACCGACGCGATCACGTAGCCGGCGCTGACGGTGTGGACGAACTTGGCCTGCGCGATCGGGTTCATCAGCACGGCGCCGAAGTCGCTCACCTCCATGCGCATCGTGTCGGGATTGAACGTGGCGCCGGTCGGGTTCTGCATCCAGCCGTTGGCCACGAGGATCCACAGCGCCGACAGGTTGGTGCCCAGCGCCACGAGGAAGGTGACGGCCAGGTGGGCGACCTTGGACAGCCGATCCCACGCGAAGAACATCACGCCCACCATCGTCGCTTCGAGGAAGAAGGCCATCAGCCCCTCGATGGCCAGCGGGGCGCCGAAGATGTCGCCCACGTAGTGCGAGAAGTACGACCAGTTGGTGCCGAACTGGAACTCCATCGTCAGGCCGGTGGCGACGCCCAGCACGAAGTTGATGCCGAACAGCTTGGCCCAGAAGCGGGTGATGTCGCGCCACACCGGACGCTCGGTCATCACGTAGATCGACTCCATGATGACCAGCATGACGGCCAGCCCCAGCGTCAACGGGACGAACAGGAAGTGATAGAGCGCGGTGAGCGCGAACTGCAGGCGCGAGAGATCCACGATGCCGTTTTCCATGAGGTGACCTTTGTTTGAGCCTGAGCGTTCCGGGAGTGCCTGAAAGATACGGCGCCCGACCGCGCGCGGGCTTGAGATCGCGCAAGGGACGACGGGCGCCGTTCGGCGATCGTTGCGGCATGGTCAACGCAGCACGTCTCCCCGATCCCGCCACGCGCTTCCTGGCCGCGGCCGCCGCCGGCGTGCGCGGCGTCCAGGCGTCCGCTGCACTGCTGGTGGCCGACGCCGTTGTCGCGATCGGCTTCGCGGGCGGCCTGGCCGGCGCGTTGCAGGCGCTCGTCGCGCAGCGTCCTTCGGCCGCCTGGCTCGCGCTGGCGGTGCTGTGCGCCGCGCTGCGTGGCGTCCTGGCGGTGCTCGCCGCGCGCACCGGAGCGCGGAGCGCGGGCACGGTGCGCGCGGGCGTGCGCCGGCGCGTGGTGGCCGCGGCGCTCGACAGGCCGGCCGGCGTGCCCCAGGCCGACGAGGCGAGCGCGTCGCTGCTCAATGTCGCGGTGGACGAGGTCGACGCGATCGACGGCTACGTCGCGCGCTTCCTCCCGGCGCGCCGCGCGGCGGCGATCGCGCCGCTGCTGGTGCTGGCGGCCGTCGCCGTCGCGAGCCCCGTCTCGGCGCTCGTGCTGGTGTTCACCTTCGTGCCGTTCGTCGTGCTGATGGCCTTCACCGGCATGGCCTCGGCGGCGCAGTCGCAGCGCCAGTTCGCGGCGTTGGCGCGCCTGTCGGGCCTGTTCGTCGACCGCCTGCGCGCGTTGCCGGTGGTGCTGGCGTTCCGGGCCGAGGCGCGCGAGACGCGGCGACTGGCGGATGCCGCGGCCGAGGTCGCGCGGCGGACCGTGGCCGTGTTGCGCGTCGCGTTCCTGTCGTCGGCGGTGCTGGAGTTCTTCTCGGCGCTGTGCGTCGCGCTGGTGGCCGTCTACGCCGGCTTCAACCTGCTGGGATTGTTGCCGTTCCACGTGCCCGAGCGACTGGACCTGGGCCGCGCGTTCTTCGTGCTGGCGCTCGCGCCCGAGTTCTATGCGCCGATGCGGCGTCTCGCGGCGGCGTACCACGACCGCTCCGCGGCGCTGGCCGCGGCCGCGCGGATCGACGCCTTCGGAGGCCCGCCGCGCGCACCGGCCGCCCCGGCGGTGACTGTCGGCCTGCGGGCGCCCGCCATTCGCTTCGAGGACGTCGCCATCCGCTTCGAGGACGAGGCCCGCGATGTCGTCTCGGGCCTGTCGTTCGAGCTGCGCCCCGGCCAGACGCTCGCGCTGCTGGGGCCCTCGGGCAGCGGCAAGACCAGCGTGCTGCGCCTGCTGCTGGGGATGGCCCCGCTGGCCTCCGGCCGGGTGCGGGTCGACGGCGAGCCGCTGGAACCGCGCCAGGGCGTCGCCGCCCGGGCCGCCTGGGTCGGGCAGACGACCCTGATCGTGCCCGGGAGCCTGCGCGACAACCTGCTGCTGGCCGCACCCGGCGCCACGCCACACCAGATCGCCGACGCCATCGCCGGCGCCGGGCTCGGCGCCGTCGTGCTGCGACGGGTCGGCGGACTCGACGCGCACCTCGACGAGCGCGGCGGCTACCTGTCCGGCGGCGAGCGACGTCGTCTGGCGCTGGCGCGGGCGCTGTTGAAGCCCAGCTCGATCTGGTTGCTCGACGAACCGACGGCGCATCTCGACGCGGCCGCCGAGGCCGCGTTGATCGCCACCATCGGTCGCGCGCGTGCGGGCCGCACGACACTCATCGCGACGCACAGCGAACGCGTGGCGGCGCTGGCCGACGTGGTGATCCGCCTGGGAGCGTCGCGATGAACGGCGTGCTGGACCACCTGTTGGCCGAAGGCCGCGCGCGCGAGTCGCGACGCTTCCGGCGCGCCTCGGCATGCGCCGTCGTGCTGGGCCTCGCCGCGGTGTCGCTGCTGGGCGTCTCGGGCTGGTTCATCGCCGCCTCGGCCGCCGCGGGCGTGGCCGGCATCGCCGCGGCCGCCGCGTTCAACTACATGCTGCCCAGCGCCGCCATCCGGCTGCTGGCGATCGCGCGCACGGCGGCGCGCTACGGCGAGCGCCTCATCGGGCACGACGCGGCGTTGCGCACGCTGGCGAGCGTGCGTCCGGCGCTGTTCGCGGCGCTCGCGCGCGCGACGCCCGAGCGCGCGCTGGCGGTCGCGTCGGGCGAGGCGTCCACGGCGCTGGTGCAGGACGTGCAGGCGGTCGAGTTGCGACTGGCGCAGCGCAGCGCCGTGGCGGGCGCGAGCGCCGCGGCGATCGCCGGCGTGGGCCTGGCCGCGCTCGCAAGCGGCGCCGCGGCCGTATGGACGCTCGCCTGCCTGGGCGGGCTGATGCTGGCGGCGGCCGTGCTGTCGGCGCGCGCCGGGACGACGGCCGTCGCCGTTCGCCGAGCCACCGCGGCCTTGAAGGAGCAACTGGCCTTTCTCGAATCGTCGCAGGTCGAGCTGCGTTGCTACGCGCTCGAGGACTGGGCCGGCGAGACGGCCACGCGCTGCAGTGCCGCGCTCGACTCGGCGCAACGCCGCCACGCGTCGGCGCTCGCGTCGTTCGAGCTCGTGCAGGCGACGGCGATCGGCCTGGCCGCCGGCGGCGCGGTGTGGTTCGCGCGCCAGGCCGGCGTGCCGCTGGCGGCGCTCGCCGGCCTGGCGGCGGCGATGACCATCGAGGGCGCCGCGCCGCTGCTGCGCGCGCTCGCGCACCGTGGCGTCGCGGGCGAGGCGCGGCGGCGGCTCGACGACTTGCTGACCGGCCCGCCGCCGTTCCCGCTGGCGGCCGTGCTGTCCCCGCATCCCGCGATCGTGCTGGGCGGAACCGTCGCCGCGCGCCTGGCGCCCGGCGCACGCGTCGCGGTGACCGGGCCCTCGGGCTGCGGCAAGACGACCCTCGTCGAGACGTTGATGGGTCTGCGCGAAGCGGCGCCGGGCGCCATCCGCATCGACGGCCACGATGCCGCCAGCCTGCCCGCGTCGGCCCTGCGCGACACCTTCGCCTGGCTGCCGCAGGACGCCCGCCTGATCGCCGGCACCGTGCGCGACAACCTCGCGCTGTGCGGCGACGCGGACGACGCCGCGCTCTGGCACGCGCTGTCGGACGCGGCGCTGGCCGAGCGCGTGCGCGAACTGCCCCAGGGCCTGGACACGTGGCTGGGAGAGGACGGCGCGCGCCTGTCCGGCGGCGAACGCCGGCGCCTTGCACTCGCGCGTGCGCTCCTGCGCGATGCGCCTTGGCTGTTGCTGGACGAGCCCACCGCGGGCCTCGACGATGCGACCGAGGCGGCCGTGCTGCGCGCGTTGAAGACGCGGCTGGATGCGACCGGCCAGGGACTGATCGTCGTGACGCACCGCGCCGCGGCCATCGCGCTGTGCGACAGCACGCTCGCGTTCGAGGACGCGCCGCCCGTGGCGCCGCCGATCGACCGCGCGACATTGGCGGCCTGAGGCCGCGCTGTTACACGCCATTTACCGAGCGTTACCCGGTGATGCAGCGCATTGTTCGGCGCGAGCGGACGCCTGCCTAAGCTGAGGACATCCCAAGCAAACCAGGACTGCCCTCATGTTCGCTCCCGCAACGCCCCATGCCTCGTCCGCGCCGTTTCACCGCGCCAACCTTCCGGCCGTCGCCACGGCCCAGCTCGACGAGGCCGCCGCGCACATGCGCCGCATCGCCGACATGCTGGGCCTGGTGGCCGACGCGTTCCCGGTGCAGCGCCGGCTGCTGCACGCGGGCGACGCGGTCTACCAGGCCGGGCAGCCGTTCAGCCACCTGTACGTGCTGAACTCCGGGTTCGTGAAGATGGTCAACCTGTCGGCCGACGGCCGCGACCAGATCGTCAGCCTCAAGTTCCGCGGCGACTGGCTCGGCTTCGACGGCATCGCCGACGCGATCCACGATTGCGATGCGATCGCGATGGACACGGGCGAAGTCTGGGCCATCCCCTACGACGCGCTGCTCACGGCCTGCGCCACGGGTCCGCGGCTGATGGCCGCGCTGCACAACGCGATGAGCCGCGAGATCGTCGGCGAGCGCAACTCGCTGATGTCGGTGTGCACGCTGCCGGCCGACGCGCGCGTGGCCGATTTCCTGCGCACCTGGGCCCAGTCGCTCGCGCGCCGCGGGCTGCGCACCGACCAGATCATGATGCGCATGACGCGCGCCGAGATCGGCAGCTACCTCGGCCTGACGCTGGAGACGGTGAGCCGCGCGCTGTCGCGCTTCGCGCGCGAAGGCCTGATCCACTTCGCCGACAAGGGCCGGCGCGACATCCGCATCCCCGACGTCGCCGCGCTGGACGGGTTCGTCCAGCAATGCCTGTCGCCCGAGTCCGCCACGCTGCAGTGAGTCAGGCCCGCGTCGGGCGGCCCGCGAAGTCGAGCCAGCGACCGGCCTCGAAGTCGTAGAGCTTGCAGCGGCGCGCGGTGTCCGCGTACCAGCGCCAGGAAAAGGGCTGGACGACGATGTGGCCCGCCAGCTTGCGCTCGAGCAGCGCCTGCGCGGCCTGCAGCCGGTACAGCGGGATGCTCATGTCCACGTGGTGCGCCGTGTGTTCCATGATGTGGTGCAGCACCGCGCCGAACGCCGAGCGGAAGGTCAGGTGCACCGTGGTCGACACGAAGGGCTGCGCCGCGTTCCACGTGGCCTTGTCCTGGTGCCAGGCGACACCCGGGTGGGTATGGTGCACGTACACCACGAAGCCGATCAGCCCGTTCCAGCACACGAACGGCAACGCGAAGCCGACCGCCAGCAGCCACGCGACGGATTGTCCGGTGGCCAGCGCCGCGGCGACCAGGGCGGCGATCCACGCGGCCGCATAGGCGCTCGCCAGCAGGCTGTCCCACACGAACACGCTGCGGCGCGTGGGCATCGCGCGGCGGCTCGGGAACAGCAGGCGAGTCCACCAGATCTCCACCAGGTAGTACAGCCACGGCGCCCAGCCGCTGCGGTAGACGCGCTCCAGCGCGCGGCGGGCCGGGCTCAGCACCGTGTACTCCTGCAGCGAGCGCGGCTGCCAGACGAAGTCGAAGCCGCGCAGGTTGGTGTAGCCGTGGTGCACGACGTTGTGGCCGACCTCCCACAGGCTGTACGGCGTCAGCGACGGCAGGAAGACCAGGCGGCCGAGCCAGCGATTGAGCGTGCGGTGCGGCGTCAGACTCTGGTGGCAGGCGTCGTGGCCCAGGATGAACAGGCGGGCGATCACGACGCCCAGCAAGACCCCGGCCGGCAGTTGCAGCCAGGCGCTCGGCGCGAGGATGACGCCGGCGAACGCCGCGGCGTACAGCGCAAGATCGAAGGCGACCAGCGCGACGGCGCGTGCGGTGCTGCGTCCGGCCAGCGGCGTCAGCCAGGATCGGATCAGCCGCCGCGACGGGATGTCGGAGGCGTGCAGCGTGGTTCGGGATTCGCGAGGCAGGGCGGACATCGGGCGGCAGTCGGGCGAGGAGACGTTTCCTCCGACCGGATTTCACCGCGCCGGCGCCGCGATCGCCTTGCGCGCCGTCAAGACCGATGCGGCGACAGCGCTTCGTAGCCCGAGGTCACGTCGAACAGCTCCGCATCGATGGCGCCCTGGCGCAACCGCGCGAAGCTGCCGCGCAGCGTGCCGAGCAGGTCGTCGATGCTCTTGTCTGCGCGCTGCATGGCGGCCAGGCGGCTCGCGTTCTCGCTGGCGAGCGACTCGGCGCACGCGCGGTAGAGCGAGACGAACAGGTACTCGCGCACCAGCGCGCGCAGCGTGGCGGCGGCGTCGCCGACCACCTCGGGCAGGCTCTTCGTGGGCCAGGGCGTGGCGGTCATCGTCGCGATCCATGCGGTGTCGAGCGGCAGCAATCGTCGGCCCGTGGGCTGGTAGAGCGATCCCGGCAGCGGTCGGTTATGGAAGACCTGGAGTCGGGGCGCCTCGAGCTGGCTGGGGTGCGTCTCGACGTCGACCTGGAGGCGTCCGACCAGCGTGTCGATGGCTTCGACGGAAGTCGGTACGGGGTACGACCGGATCACCGGGATCCCGGCCTCGGCCAGGCGCGACGCGACGCGATCCCCGACCGCCCAGACGGCCGCTCGCGGCAGGTCCGGCGATGTGGCGATCGCATGGTCGGCGATGGTGTCGTTGAACGGACCCACGAGGCCTTGATCCGACCCGAAGACGATCACGCCGGGGGTGCGCCGCTGGTTCGTGCGTCGGACGGGCGGCTCGGGATCGTCCACGGCGAGCTCGACCTGGGCGCGCAGGCAGACGCCGAGGCCCAGCTCGATCGTGCGGTCGTAGCCGACCAGCGCCGCGACGGCCTTCTCGTAGTGCCCGATGTTCGAGGCCGCGAGGGCGCGCATCGTTCGAACGACGGACTGCAGGTCGGTGGCGCTGGAGATCTGATGCCGCAGGCCCGCGGTCGATTCGGTCATGGCTTCCTGGCATCGCGGGTCGACGGCGTGGGCGCGGCCGGCGATGTTGCCGGAGCGGTGTCGGGGGCAAGGAACGGCGCCAGCGCGGCGCGTGCGATCGCGATGACCTGCCGGGCCTCCGCGTCGGTCATGGCCGCGGCGCCCTGGAGCTTGTCGCGCAGCGCGGGCGCGAGGCGCTCGGCGGTGGCGCGGACCGCGGCCTCCGCGTCCGGCATCCTGGGCAACGCGACGTCGTCGAACAGTCCCGCCGCGAGTGCCTGGAGCAGCAGCAACTGCTCGACCACCGACACGGGGTGCGATTCCGGCTGCTGGAGGCAGGCGCGCAGGCGCCGTCCGTGCTCGATGGACTTCCGGCTGGCCTCGTCGAGCCGCGCGCCGAATCGCGAGAAGGTCTCGAGCTCCTCGAACTGCGCGTAGGCGAGCTTGAGGTCGCCGGCGAGCGCGCGAAACGCGGCGTGCTGCGCCTTGCCGCCGACCCGCGAGACGGACTGGCCGATGTCGATGGCCGGCAGCGCGCCGAGCTCGAACAAGGTCGGCGACAGGTAGATCTGTCCGTCGGTGATGGAGATCAGGTTGGTCGGGATGTAGGCCGACATGTCCTGCGCCTCGGTCTCCACGATCGGCAACGCGGTGAGCGAGCCGCCGCCGCGTTCGGCGCACAGGTGCGTGGATCGCTCGAGCAGGCGCGAGTGGAGATAGAAGATGTCGCCCGGGAACGCCTCGCGTCCCGGCGGTCGGCGCAGCAGCAGCGACAACTCGCGATAGGCGCGCGCGTGTTGCGTGAGGTCGTCGTAGACGATCAGCACGTCGCGCCCGGCCTCCATGAAATGCTCGGCGATGCTGGTGGCCGCGTACGGTGCGATGTAGGTCAGCCCCGCGGGGCGGTCGCCGGCCGCGACGACGACGACGGTCCATGCGAGCGCTCCCTGGGCCCGCAGCGTCGCGATGACCTTGGCGACGGCGGACGCGCGCTGCCCGATCGCGCAATAGACGCACAGCACGTCCTGGCCGCGCTGGTTGAGGATGGTGTCGATCGCGATCGCGGTCTTGCCCGTCTGCCGGTCGCCGAGGATCAGTTCGCGTTGTCCGCGACCGACGGGAATCAGCGCGTCGATCACCTTGATGCCGGTCTGCAGCGGCTCGTTCACGGCGGAGCGGTCCATGATGGGCGCGGCGCCGCGTTCGATCGGCCTGCGGGCCTCGGCGTCGATCGGGCCGAGATCGTCGAGCGGGTTGCCCAGCGGGTCGATCACGCGTCCGAGCAGGGCGTCGCCGACGGCGATGTCCATCACGCGGCCCGTGCGCTCGACCGGGTCACCCGCGTGCAGCTTCCAGCTGTCGTCGAGCAGGATCACGCCGATGGCGTCCTCGTCCAGGTTGAACGAGATGCCCAGCGCGCCGCCGGGAAATCGCAGCAGCTCGTCGAAGCCCGCGCCCGGCAGCCCCGAGACCTGCGCGACGCCGGTGGACACGCTCAGCAACGTGCCCGTCTCGCGCACGTCGAGCGCGGGCGCGAAGGCGGCGCGCGACCGGCCCATGGACGCGAAGACGTCGTCGATGACGTCGTCGAGCGTGCCGGCTTGCGCCCTCATGCCGCGGGCTCCGGCAGCGGAACGGCTGCCTGCGCCGGGGCGGGCTTGTCGTCAGTCTTGGCGGGTGGCGCCACCGGGTCCAGGACCTGTTCGAGCGCGTCCATGTACTGCGCGACGTTCCACCCCAACTGGCGTCCACCGACGACCAGTTCGATGCCGCCGAGCAGGTCGGGCGCGGTTTCGAAGACGACGTCGATCGGCGATGCTGCCGCTGCCTGGCGGCCATGCGCCAGCGCCGCGACGACCGCGGTGCGCAGGATCTCGCGCTGCAGGGCGCTCGGCGCGAACGCACTGCGAACGGTCGCCCGCGGACGATCGACGTCCAGCCCGGACGCCAGCGATGCCAGCGCGGCCGCGTCCAGCGCGCCGAGA
>FSXQ01003539.1_pt1 | contig 13022 bp, 12 predicted proteins | sample 1638011 | NCBI WGS metagenome assembly FSXQ01 (sample SAMEA3914789, study PRJEB12502) | metagenome | biome: forest; material: soil | place: Canada | collected 2011-07-03 | depth 0.3 m | reverse complement strand
GCAGTCGGTCACCCGCATCTTCAACTACTACAAGAAGTTCGGCATCGCCACCGAGGTGATGGGCGCGAGCTTCCGCAACGTCGGCCAGATCCAGGCGCTGGCGGGGTCCGACCTGCTCACCATCAGCCCCGAGCTGCTGGGCTCGCTGCAGTCCGACACCGGCGCGCTGGCCAAGGCGCTGGACGCCGACGCCGCCAAGGCGCTGCCGCTCGACCGCGTGCACTTCGACGAGTCCGGCTTCCGCTTCGCGCTCAACGAGGACGCGATGGCCACCGAGAAGCTCGCCGAAGGCATCCGCGCCTTCGCCGCCGACTCGCTCAAGCTCGACGCGCTGATCGAGGCCGGCCAATGAGCCTCGTTCGCTGCGACCAGACCGAGGCCTGGAAGGCGCTGCAGGCGCACTTCGACGCGCAGGGCAAGACGTTCGACCTGCGCACCGCGTTCGCCGCCGACGCCGAGCGCTTCGGCCGGTTCGGTGTTCAAGCGCCGGGCGTGTTCGCCGACCTCTCGAAGAACCGCTGGGACGCCAGCACCCGCGCGCTGTTGACGGGCCTGGCCGCCGAGTGCGAGCTCGAGGCGCGCCGCGATGCGATGTTCGCCGGCGAGCCGATCAACCTCACCGAAGGCCGCGCGGTGCTGCATACGGCGCTGCGCGCGCCGCTGAACGCGGCGTCCGTCAGCGCCGTGACGGATGCGGCCATCGGCGACGTCCACTCCGTGCTCGACCCGTTGCTCGCCTACGCGGAACGCGTGCGCGCGGCCGCGGGCGAGCAGTTCACCGACGTGCTCAACATCGGCATCGGCGGCTCCGACCTCGGCCCGCAGATGGCCGTGATCGCGCTCGAGGAGTTCCGGCATCCCGGCCTGAACTTCCACTTCGTGTCCAACGTCGACGGCCACGACATCGCGCCGGTGTTGAAGCGCCTCGACCCGAAGACGACGCTGGTGATCGTGGCCTCGAAGACGTTCACGACGCAGGAGACGCTGGCCAACGCCAACGTCGCGCGCCAGTGGTTCACCGACGGCGGCGGCACCGACGTGGCGAAGCACTTCGTGGGCGTCACCACCAACATCGAGGCCGCGGCGAAGTTCGGCATCACCACCACGTTCGGCTTCTGGGACTGGGTCGGCGGCCGTTATTCGCTGTGGAGCGCGATCGGGCTGTCCATCGCCATCGCGGTGGGCGCCGACGGCTTCAAGGAATTCCTCGCCGGCGCGCACGCGATGGACGAGCACTTCCGCACCGCCCCGCTCGCGCACAACCTGCCCGTGCAGTTGGCGCTGATCGACGTCTGGTACCGCAACTTCCACGGCTTCACGAGCCGCAGCGTCGCGCCGTACCACCAGGGCCTGAAGCGTTTCCCGGCCTACCTGCAGCAGCTGGAGATGGAGTCCAACGGCAAGCGCGTGGACGTCGACGGCCGCGCCGTGCCCTTCGCCACCAGCCCGGTCGTGTGGGGCGAGCCCGGCACCAACGGCCAGCACGCGTACTTCCAGATGCTGCACCAGGGCACGGACGTCGTGCCGGTGGAGTTCATCGCCATCAAGACGCCCGCGGCCGGCCATGACGGCCTCTATGCCGACCTGCACACGAAGCTGCTGGCCAACTGCCTCGCGCAGTCGCAGGCGCTGATGCAGGGCAAGGCGCCCGCGGAAGCCGCCACGGAATCGCCGCCGACCGCGTCGCGCACGATCGCGCGCGAGGTCATCGCCGAGCACCGCGGCTTCCCCGGCAACCGTCCGAGCACGACGCTGGTGCTGGACGCGCTCACCCCGCGCACGCTGGGCGCGCTGATCGCGCTGTACGAGCACCGCGTGTTCTGCAGCGGCGCGCTGTGGGGCATCAACAGCTTCGACCAGTGGGGCGTGGAGCTCGGCAAGGCGCTGTGCAACGCACTGCTGCCGCGCTTCGGCGACGGCGCCACCGACGGCCTCGACGGGTCGACGGCCGGACTGCTGACCCGGTTGCTCGCCAAGTGATGAAATGGAGGGATCGGCCCTCGCGGCCATCTCTTCCTTCATCGATGCCTGATACCACCAAGCCCGACCGCGCCTTCGTCTTCGACTTCGGCCGCGTGCTGTTCCGCTGGCGCCCCGACGCGCTGCTGGCGCAGACGCTGCCGCATCGCGCCACCGACGCCGAGTCCACTCGCCACTGGGTCGCCCAGGTGTTCCAGGCCTACGACGGCGACTGGGGCGACTTCGACCGCGGCGTCGTCGAGCCGGACGAGCTGGCGCGCCGCATCGCCGCCCGCACCGGCCTGACCGAGGACGAGGTCGCCACGGTCATCGCCGCGGCGCCGGGCGAGCTCGAACCGCTGCCCGACAGCGTGGCCTGGCTGCGCGAGCTGCACGCGCAGGGGCGTCCGCTGCACTACCTGTCCAACATGCCCGAGCCGTTTGCGGCGCACTTCGAGCGCACGCACGACTTCATGCGGCTGTTCGAGTCCGGCGTGTTCTCGTCGCGCGTGCAGTTGCTGAAGCCCGACCACGCGATCTTTGTCCATGCCGCCGAGGCGTTCGGCCGGCGTCCCGCCGACCTGCTGTTCCTGGACGACCACGAGCCCAACATCGTCGCCGCGCGCGAAGCCGGCTGGCAGGCCGTCCATTTCGTCGACGCCGGGCAAGCACGCGTCGAGGTGGCCGCACTCGGCTGGTGAGCCGCGAGGCTGTCGCGCTAAATTCACGCGAATTCACGCGACGAGCGCCGGATCCCGCCGGAACCAAGTACCCTCGGGGTTCGCGACGACGCTCGCGTCCGGAGGCGGTGGCGCGAGCCCCGATGGGAGCCCGGACGAACGGAGGGCCGCGCTCACGGATACGCCAATGCCCAAGATCCTCGTCGTGGACGACCTCCGCGACAGCGCTGACAGCCTGGCCCTGCTCTTCGATGCGCTGGGCCACGAGACCATGACGTCCTACGATGGCCAGGAGGCCGTCGAGGCCGCGCAGGCGTTTGGGCCGGACATCGTCTTCCTCGACATCAACATGCCCATCCTCGACGGCTACGGCGCGGCGCGCTCGCTGCGTCGCCTGCTGGTGGACACGCCGCCGGTGCTGGTGGCGCTGACCGCCGTGTCGGGGCCGGACGCCAAGCGGCGCGCCGATGACGCCGGGTTCGACTTCTACGTCACCAAGCCGGCGGACTTCAACGTGCTGATCACGATCGTCGACGACCTGTCGCGGCGGATGGAGCGCGGCGGCCACTGAGGCCGCCGGACTACCAGATCTGAGAGGACTTGCCCGCCGGCGTCAGGGCGTGGATGGGCGGAGCGAACCGCACCACATAGTGCGTGTCCCTGGATAGAGTCGGCGCCCGCTGGCTCTTGTCGACGGGCAGTTCGCGCGAGGCGGGATGTTCGAGTGTCGTGACGTAGCCGATCTCCGGGCCATCGAATGAGCCGTACTCGTACGAATCGCCGTTGAGCTGTACGCACGAGACGACCGAGATGGACGCGCGCGCCGACGGCGTCGCCTCCGAGGGCCAGTTGGCATGGCCGAGGAAGCGGCAGCGCCCGGCTGCGAAGACGATGTCCTGGTTTTCCGGGCGAAGCGGCGAAGAGTTCGACAGGGCGAAGGGGCCGCCGTCGACGCCCGCGGCCTCGGGCGCCGGCGTCAGGACGGGATAGGCGAAAGCCACGGCCGACACCGATTCAGAGCTCGCTTCGGTCAGCGTTGCCCCTTCGATCTTGGCGCGGTTGATGGCCTGCTCGATGCCAGTCTCCCCGGGGATCGCCCGGCCGGGATTGCCTGCGATGCCCATGGCATATGCCGCGGCGACGCCTGCCAGGAAAACGATGACAGCAGCGCCGAATGGTGCAGCCATCTTCCGCAGGAAGCGGCGCATCGAGCGCCGATAGACAACCTCCTCCTCGATCGTTTCCACCAGCTCCCGCAAGCGCCCGATCGGCAGTGCGGTGGCGATCCGGATCATGTCGGGGACATCGATGACGTGCTCCGCGGCGTCGAACTTGAACGAGCCCACCGTGGTGAACGGCTTCTTGAGGTCAGGCTTGTAGCCGATGATGAAGATGTAGAGGCTGTCGTACCGACTGCCGTGCCCGTGCTTGAAGAAGGTCACGAGCGTCTCCGCGATCTTCTCGCGGTCCTCGCGGATCGTCACCTGGGCACAGATTGCGGGCTGCGTGGGCGTCTTGGCCGATCGGAGGTCGTAGCTGTCCTGGTTGGCACGTAGCCTGTTCGTGGATTCGAATTGCCTGTCCAGGAGGATGCCTGCCATCCTTGCGCAAAGGCGCTCAGCCAGGACGGCGCGATTCAGCAGGTTCGCTCTCGCCAGGTTCTTGGCCACCTGGGCCTGGTGCGTGATGAGGTCGGAGAACCTGTCGATCAGATGGTTGGCAAGCATGGCGCGCGAGTACGGTGGGTGGTATCGCGAATCGTCCGGTGCGGCGCTTCTGCAACCGCACCGTTCTCACCCGCGTGTTCCCGCCGAGTCTACCCACTGCTCAGCCATTGCCGGTCTTGATGGCGCTGCGCCGCGCCCGCGCACGCCGGAACTGCCTGTCCGTCCCGAACCCCGCCAGTTCCACCGCCTGCGCCGTCGGCAGCCCGCGCGCGATCGCCTGCTCGGCCAACCCGCTGCGCACCTGCTCCACGTAGTCGCGCGGCGACACGCCCGCGTGATCCTTGAACAGGCGCGCGAGGTGCCGCGGCGTGACGTGCGCCACCTCGGCCAGCGCCGGCACGTCCCAGTCGTGCCCCGGCCGCTCGCACACGGCGTTCTGCACGCGATGCACCGCGGGATGCAGGTGGTTGCGGCCGTCCAGCAGCGGCGAGCGCTGCGGGTCGTCGGCGCCGCGGCGCTGGAACACGACCATCGTCTCGGCGACTGCCGCGGCGATCGCGTCGCCGCAGACGTCGCCGATGCAGTGCAACGCGAGGTCGATGCCCGCCGTGATGCCCGCGCTGGACCACACCGGCCCGTCGACCACGAACACGCGGTTCGCGCAGACCTGGGCCTGCGGCGCGAGGCGCGCGAGGATCTCCAGGTGCTCGTGGTGCGTGGTCACCTGGCGACGCCCCAGCAGCCCCGCGTCGGCGGCCAGCAGCGTGCCGACGCACACCGTCAGCAGCCGATGCGCGGCCGCGCCCGCGGGCGTCACGCGCGCGAGCGCGGGCGCCACCACGCGCGTGAGCCAGTCGCGCGCGCCCATCCAGCCGTCGCGCTGCATCGTCGGCAGGCTTTCCTTGAGCCCGGGCCGGCCCAGCAGCACGACCCACGCGCCCGCGGGCAGCGCGTCGGGCAAGGGCTCGAGGCCGGTGAGCTGCAGGCCGATCGACGTCGACTCCTCCGGCCGCGCGCAGACGTAGCGCAGCCGGAACGCGGGCGCGAGGCCGCGTGCCGCGCATTGCTGGTTGGCCAGGCGCAGGGCCTCGGCCGGGCCGACGAGGTCGAGCAGCAGCGTGTCGGGCAGCACCAGGAACAGGACGTCGATCATGGGCGGTCTCGCAGGGTCAGCGTGCGCGGGCCAGCGCCTCGTCCACGGTGGCGAGCGTCGCGAAGCGGTTCACGAGGACGGTCTCGGTGCGTTCGCGGATCTGCGCGGCGGTGAGCGTCTCGCCGGCGGGCGTGGTCATGTCGAAGGTCAGGGTGGCGTCGCCGACGAAGTCGACTTCCCAGCCCTCGTCGCTGGCGTGGCGCGTGGTGGTCTCGCAGCACTGCTCGGTGCGGATGCCGGCGACGATGAGCCGGCGGATGCCGTTGGCGACGAGCCAGTTGCCGAGCGGCGTGCCCACGAGTGCGCTGTGGCGATGCTTCTCGACGGTGAGCGCGGCCTCGAAGTCGGCCATGCCGTCCAGCGGGCGCACGAACGGGCTGCCGTGGGCGAACGCGTTGTCGGGCACCTGCGGCCCGTCGGTGTGGAACACGCGCACCAGCGGAATGCCGCGCGCCTGGGCGCCGTCGATCAGCGCGTTGATGTTCTTCAGGAACGCGGGGATGCCAGTTTGCGACCAGTACGGGCGCTGCGGGAAGGATTGCTGGACATCGATGACGATCACGGCGGTCTGCATGGAGTTCTCCTGTGAGTGGATGTCCGGATCTTCGCCCCTGGACGTCATTCTCGCAGGGCCGCCACGCGACCGGTTGCGGACGTTTCAGGACATCATTGACGCCAGCCCGTGATGCCGTCGACGGCCTGCATCGCGGCCTCGCGCGTCTGCGTGACCACGGCCTTCTTCCACTCGGGCGTGTCGGTGAAGAACGCGCGCCGCATCTCGACGCACGCGGCGTCCGCGTGCTCGTCGAAGCGCTGGCGCCGGCGCGCGGCCCAGTGGTCGTGGCGCAGCGCGGCCAGCACCACCGCGGTCGGCTGGGTGCCGAACTCCAGCGTGATGCCGGCGTACGCGGCCTGCGGGCATTCGTCGTAGGCGGCGTGCCACAGGTTGCCGTGCAGGTCGGACGACGTCGACGAGCCGTCCTCGGTGAACGTGATGCGGTTGCCCCACCAGGCCTTGGCGCGGTGCTTGGCCCCATCGTCGTCGCGGCAGGCGAAGATGCGCTCGCCCCTGCCGCTCTCGCCGAGCCCGCTATGCAGGTCGATCCAGCCGAGCTGGCGGCACTTCGAGCCGTGCTGGCGCAGCACCATGCGCAGCGTCTGCTGGCTCCACGTGGGCGCGGTGCCGCCGTGGAACAGGCCGTCGGGATGCTTGTACTGGCCGCCCGAGATGGCCTGCTGCAGCGCGGCCATGCCGTGCGCCCCGGCGTAGTCCATCAGCCGCCGCTCGTTGTCGGCGGCGGGTGGCCAGGCGTCGGGCAGCAGCGTGGCGGCGAGCTGGTCGTAGCCCGGGTTGCCGGGCAGCGGGCGGCGGAAGTCGACGAAGTTGCGGTTGAGGTCGACGCCCTCGTGCGTGACGCGGCGGCCGTACGAGAAGCCCCACGGGTTCAGCGCGTGGATGAACAGCAGCGCGACGCCGGCCAGCCGCGCCTTGTTGCGGAACGCCTCGTCGTGCAGCAGCGCGACCTGCCCGCCCGAGCCGCAGTAGCCCTCGACGCCGTGGCAGCCGCTGCTGATGACCAGCAACGCGTCGGCGTCGTCGGCGCCCACGCGGGCGACGTCCATCGCGAGCGTCTCCAGCTCGAGGCCGCGCAAGGGCTCGGGGTGCGACTCGACGCGCGCGCCCGCGGCGGCCGCGAGGAACTTGGTGCGCGCCTCGGCGTAGGTGTGGGCGAAGGGTTCCGGCTGGGTGCTCATCGTGCTCTCCTTGATTCGGCGTGACGCGCTGGCCGCAGGCCCACCCAAGCTCTCGGGAAGCGAGGCTCGCAGCCGAGCCTAACCGAGCTCCCCCGCGGGGGGCAGCGACGAGAGGAGCGTGGGGGCTCCATGAAACCATTTGGCGACCAGGTTGATCCACAGCGTACCGCCCAGCGGGATCAGGTCGTCGTTGAAGTCGTAGTGCGGGTTGTGCAGCGTGCACGGCCCGAGGTTGTGAGTCGCGGCGGCGGTGTCGGGCGCATTGTCCGGGCCGCTGTAGGCCAGGCGATGACGGCCGTCGCCATGGCCGATCACGAAGTAGGCGCCGGGCTTCTCGAGCAGGAAGTAGCTGAAGTCCTCGGCGGTCATCGACGGCTCGAACACGAGGGTGTTCGCATCCCCGACGGTGTCGCGCATGACGTCGGCCACGAACTCGGCCTCGGCGGGGTGGTTGACCGTGGGCGGGTAGTTGCGGTGGAAGCGGAACTCCACCGTCGCGCCGAACGCGGCCGCGGTGTGCGTGGCGATCTCGCGCATGCGCTGCTCGATGAGGTCGAGCACCGGCAGCGTGAACGTGCGCACCGTGCCTTCGATGACGGCCGAATCGGGCACGACGTTGGTGGCCTCGCCGGTGTGGATGGTGGTGACCGAGATGACGCCGGTGTCGGTGGGCTTCTTGTTGCGCGTGACGATGGTCTGGAACGCCTGCACCATCTGGCAGGCGATGGGCACCGGGTCGATGGACAGGTGCGGCAGCGCGGCGTGCGATCCGCGGCCCTTGATCGTGATGAAGAACTCGTTGCTCGACGCCATGCACGGGCCGGGGCACACCGCCAGCTGGCCGACCGGGATGCCGGGCCAGTTGTGCATGCCGAACACGGCGTCCATCGGGAATTCCTTGAACAGCCCGTCCTTGATCATCTCGCGCGCACCGCCGCCGCCTTCCTCGGCCGGCTGGAACAGCAGGTAGACGATGCCGTCGAAGTCGCGGTGCTTCGCGAGGTGCTGCGCGGCCGCCAGCAGCATGGCGGTGTGGCCGTCGTGGCCGCAGGCGTGCATGCGACCGGGGTTCTTGCTGGCGTGCGCGAAGGTGTTGGACTCGGACATGGGCAGCGCGTCCATGTCGGCGCGCAACCCGATGGCGCCGCCCGACTTGCCGCGGCTGCCTTCGATGATGCCGACCACGCTGGTCTTGCCCAGCCCGCGCCGGATCGGGATGCCCCATTCGGTGAGCTTGGCGGCCACCAGCTCGCTGGTGCGCTCCTCCTGGTAGCAGAGCTCGGGATGCGCGTGGATCTCGCGTCGCAGCGCGGCGATGGTGGCGGCGTCGGCCAGCAGGGATTCGATGACGTTCATGGGGTGAATGAATTTCGGTGGCTGCTCGTAGCCGGAGGGGTCAGGACACCCCTCGATTTCGCGCCGAGGTGTCTCACGCAGTTGCTTCGGTGAACGCGAAAGCGAGGCGAAGGCCTGACCCCGAACGCCGGGGATCGGGGTCAGGCCTTCGCCTCGACATCGCGATCGGCAACATGGCGGACCGGATACGAAGCGGCGCGATCTCGAGGAGGGTCCTGACCCCTCCGGCCCGGGTCCGCGGGATCGGTCTGGAGCCCATCTTATGCCTGTCGCGTGTCGGCCGACAGAGGCCTTGCCACACCGCTAGTCAGGGCCTTTGTGACATCATTTCGGGATGACCGACATTGCCCTCGCCGACACCCCGCGCACCGTCCAGGCCGCCTGCCCGCACGACTGCCCGGACACCTGCGCCATGCGCGTCACCGTGCAGGGCGACAAGGTCATCAAGCTGCAGGGCGACCCCGACCATCCCACCACCAACGGCGCGCTGTGCACCAAGGTGTCGCGCTACGCCGAGCGCACCGAGCACGCCGAGCGCGTGCTGACTCCGCTCAAGCGCGTCGGGCCCAAGGGCGAGGGCCGCTTCGTGCCGGTCAGCTGGGACGAGGCGCTGGACGACATCGCCACCCGTTTGACCGAGATCGCGGCGCGCGCGCCCGAGGCCATCCTGCCGTACAGCTACGCCGGCACCATGGGCATGGTGCAGGGCGAAGGCATGGCCGCTCGCTTCTTCAACAAGCTGGGCTCGTCGCGCCTCGACCGCACCATCTGCTCCAACGCCGGCGGCGACGCGCTGGCCGCCACGTACGGCGCGAAGGTGGGCATGCATGTCGAGCACTTCGCCGAGAGCCGCCTGATCGTCATCTGGGGCAGCAACTCGATCGCGTCCAACCTGCACTTCTGGCCCATCGCGCTGGCCGCGAAGCGGGCGGGCGCCACGCTCGTGTGCATCGACCCGCGGCGCACCGAGACGGCCGAGAAGTGCCACGTCCACCTTGCGCTGACGCCGGGCAGCGACGGCGCGCTCGCGCTGGCCGTGATGCACGAGCTCATCGCCAACGACTGGCTGGACCACGACTACCTGGCCCGCCACGTCGACGGCTGGGACGCGATGCGCGAGCGCGCGCTCGCGTGGCCGCCGGAGCGGGCGAGCGTGGAGTGCGGGTTGACCGTCGAGCAGATCCGCGACTTCGCGCGGCTGTACGGCACCACCAAGCCCGCCGCGATCCGCCTGAACTACGGCATGCAGCGCGTGCGCGGCGGCGGCAACGCCACGCGGCTGATCGCGCTGCTGCCCTGCCTCACCGGCGCGTGGCGGCATCGCGCGGGCGGCATGCTGCTCTCATCGGGCGGCTGGTTCCTGCCGTTCCGCAACCTGAAGCTGGGCCACCCGGAACTTCTGGCGGGACGCACGCCTCGAACCATCAACATGAGCACCATCGGCGACGACCTGCTGCGCGACAGCGGCCCCGCGTTCGGGCCGAAGGTGGAGGCGGTGATCGTCTACAACAGCAACCCGGTGGCGGTCGCGCCGGAGTCGAAGCGCGTGGCCGAGGGCTTCCGCCGCGAGGACCTGTTCACCGTCGTGCTGGAGCACTTCCTCACCGACACCGCCGACCACGCCGACTACGTGCTGCCCGCCACCACGCAGCTCGAGCACTGGGACGTGCACGCCAGCTACGGCCACACGTACCTCGTCATCAACGAACCCGCGGTCACGCCGCGCGGCCAGTCGCGCTCCAACGCGGCGATCTTCCGCGTGCTCGCCCAGCGCATGGGCTTCGCCGAGGCCTGCTTCGCCGACGACGACTTGGCCATCGCAAAGCAGGCCGTCACCGGCCCGGTGCCGTTCGAGCAATTGCGCGAAGTGGGCTGGGCGAAGCTGCCGCTGCCCGAGGCGCCGTTCGCCGACGGCGGCTTCCCCACGCCGAGCGGCCGCGCGCTGTGCGACGTGCCCGGCATCGGCCTGCCCGACTTCGTGCCGCCCTACGAAAGCGTGCGCAGCTCACCCGAGCTGGCGCGGCGCTTCCCGCTCGCGATGATCTCGCCGCCGGCGCGCAACTTCCTCAACTCCACGTTCGTCAACGTGAAGAGCCTGCGCGCCATCGAGCAGGAACCGGTGCTGGAGATAGCGGCCACCGACGCGTCCGCGCGCGGCATCGCCGACGGCGACGAAGTGCGCGTGTTCAACGACCGCGGCGAGTACCGCTGCGTCGCGCGCGTGAGCGAGCGCGCGCGGGCCGGCGTCGTGCACGGGCTGGGCGTGTGGTGGCGCAAGTACGGGCTGGACGGCACCAACGTCAACGAGCTGACGCACCAGCGGCTCACGGACATGGGCCGCGCGCCGTCGTTCTACGACTGCCTGGTCGAAGTCGAGCGCGCGGTGGCAGCCTGACATGCGGTTCTGGCCGAAGCGACGCGCGGCACGCTGGGGCCTGGCCAGCGCGCTGAGCCTCGTCGGCGTCGTGCTGGCCGGACTCGGCACGTTGTGCGTGATCTCGGGATGCTCGTCGATCGACTACCTCGGCCAGTCGGCCGCGGGCCACGTGCGACTGCTGGCCGCGGCGCGCCCGGTGAAGGACGCCATCGCCGACCCCGCCACGCCCGACGCGCTGCGCCAGCGCCTCGAGCTCACGCAACGCATGCGCCAGTTCGCCGTCACCGAGCTGCACGAGCCCGACAACGGCAGCTACCGCTCGTACGCCGACCTCAAGCGTCCGGCCGCGGTGTGGAACGTGGTGGCGGCGCCGGAGCTGTCGCTCAACCTCGCCACGTGGTGCTTCCCCATCGTCGGCTGCGTGGGCTATCGCGGCTACTACGACCTGGCCAGCGCCAACGCCGCGGCCGAGCCGCTGAAGACGGCGGGGCTCGAGGTCGATGTCTACGAAGTGCCCGCGTATTCCACGCTGGGCTGGATGAACTGGATCGGCGGCGACCCGCTGCTCAGCACCTTCGTGCAATGGCCCGAGGGCGAGCTGTCGCGGCTGATGTTCCACGAGCTGGCGCACCAGGTGGTCTACGCTGCCGGCGACACCACGTTCAACGAATCCTTCGCCACCGCCGTCGAACACATCGGCAGCCAGCGCTGGCTGGAGCGCAACGCGAGCGCCGAGGTGCGCGAGCGGCAGGCGCTCACCGAGTCGCGCCGCGACGACTTCCACGTGCTCGTGCGCGCGTGGCGCGCGAAGCTCGACGCGATGTACCGCAGCGGCATTCCCGACAGCGAGAAGCGCCTGCGCAAGGCCGAGCTCTACGCCGGCATGCGCGCCGACTACGACGCGTTGAAGCGCGACAAGTGGAGCGGCTACAAGGGCTACGACCACTGGTTCGCCACCGCCAACAACGCGGCCATCGGCGCGCAGGCGGCGTACGACGACCAGGTGGGCGCGTTCGAGCGCCTGTTCGCCGCGCAGGGCAGCGACTTCGACCGCTTCTACGCGGAGGTCAAGCGCCTCGCGGCGCTGCCGAAGCCGGAGCGCGACGCGGTGATGGCGACGTACCGCGAGCCGCCGAAGCCGGTGCCTGTCGTGGCGCCCGCAACACCTTCTTCAGGCATCGTCGTTTCTGGCTGAGAATCCGGCCAGAGGAGACATCAAGCCAATGGCCGACCTGAAACTGCATCGAGATCACACCCTGGGCCTGGCGCGCGCGCGCAAGGTGGCGCTGAAGTGGGCGGAGGACGTCGAGGCCAAGCTCGACATGGAGTGCACGATCATCGAGGGCGACGACGAGGACGAACTGCTGTTCAAGCGCTCGGGCGTCGATGGCCGCATGGTGGTGGCGGCCGACCACTTCGACCTGGAGGCCAAGCTGGGCTTCCTGCTGAAGCCGTTCCTGGCCACCATCGAGTCCGAGGTGAGCAAGCAGCTCGACGAGGCCCTGGCGAAGGAGTCCGCCAAGGCGTCGAAACCTGCGAAGCCCGCCGCGAAGAAGAAGTGATTTACTTCAGGTCTTCGATCAGGTCGATGTAGGCCTGCTTGGCCTCGTCGGCCGACTGGCCCTTCAGTTCGTTCCAGGCGTCCCACTTCGCGCGACCCACCATGTCGGTGAAGCCCGGGCGCTTGCCGTCGGCGTCGCCGGCGCTGCCTTGCTTGTAGAGCGCGTACAGCTTCAGCAGCGTGGCGTTGTCCGGACGTTCGGACAGGTTCTTGCTGTCGGCGACGGCTTGTTCGAATTGCTCGTTCAGGGTGCTCATGGCTCGTGTTCCGCGTGAGTAAAAGTCAGGCTTGACGAGGCGGATGTTAAACACCAATCTCGCAAGCCGACCAAGAGAGTGCCGAGACAACACTCTAGTCCGAATTTCTGGGGAGAACCTTTGAGCGCAAACGTGGAACGCATGTCCCGGGTCGACACCGCCTGGCTGCGCATGGATACCGAGGCCAACCTGATGATGATCGTCGGGATCTGGCTGATCGAGCCGCAGTTGTCCATGGCCGACCTGCGCGAGCGCGT
>FSXQ01003581.1_pt1 | contig 13062 bp, 10 predicted proteins | sample 1638011 | NCBI WGS metagenome assembly FSXQ01 (sample SAMEA3914789, study PRJEB12502) | metagenome | biome: forest; material: soil | place: Canada | collected 2011-07-03 | depth 0.3 m | reverse complement strand
GATCGGCTTCATCTTCCAGGGCTTCAACCTGATCGCCGACCTGAACGTGTTCGACAACGTCGACGTGCCGCTGCGCTACCGCGGCATGAAGGCCGACGAACGCAAGCGCCGCGTGCGCGCGGCGCTGGAACGCGTGGGTCTGGCGGCGCGCGAGAAACACTATCCGGCCGAGCTTTCCGGCGGCCAGCAGCAGCGCGTGGCGATCGCGCGCGCGCTGGCGGGCGAGCCGCGCCTGCTGCTCGCCGACGAGCCCACCGGCAACCTGGACAGCCAGATGGCACGCAGCGTGATGGACCTGCTCGAGGAGTTGAACCGCGACGGCGCCACCATCGTGATGGTCACACACGACCCGCAACTGGCGGCGCGCGCGCAGCGCAACGTGCACGTGATCGACGGCCAGGTGGTGGACGCGTCGGAAGACGTGCGCCTGACCGGGCGCACAGGCGCCCATGGCGAGGCACCGGTCCATGCGTGAGACGGCTTGTCGCCGGCGCGCCGGCGCGCTCGCGTGCGCCTGGTTCGCGCTCGCCTGCGTGCCCGCGCGCGCCGACGACCTGCTGGACGTCTACGCCCAAGCCCGCGCCAATGATCCGGTGCTGGCGGCCGCGGACGCCGCGCGCGCCGGCACGCACGACCTGGCCGACCTGGCGCGCGCCGCGCTGCTGCCGCAGGCCTCGGCCACCGCGGCGATCGGCCGCGAGCGCGATACCGGCACCGCGCGGCCGACCGCGAGCTCGCACACGACCGACGTCACCCTGGGCGTGAACCAGGTCGTCTTCGACGCCGGCCTGTGGTCGCAGCTGAAGGCCGCGCGCTTGAACGCCGACGCGCAGGACGCGACGCTGCGGGCCGCGCAACAGGATCTTTGCCTGCGCGTGGCCACGGCGTACTTCGACGCGCTGCTGGCCGCGGACATCCTCACCAGCGTGCAGGCCAACGAGGACGCGTTCGCGCAGCAGGTCGACCAGTCGCAGCAGCGCTACAAGGCCGGGCTCGACGCGCAGGTGGACGTCGACCAGTCGCGCGTGTACCGGGCGCTCGCGCACGCCAACACCATCGCCGCGCGCCAGGCGCTGGTCGATGCGATGAGCGCGGTGGCCGAGATCGTCGGCAGCACGCCGTCCACGTTGAAGGCCTTGCGCGACGAACTGCCGCTCGTGCCGCCGGCGCCGGCCGATCCGCAGGCCTGGGTCGATACCGCGCTGCAGGGCAATCCGGCGCTGTGGGCGGCGCAACGCGGCGTCGATTCCGCCGAGAGTTCGATAGCCGCGGCGCGCGCGGGCCACCTGCCGTCGCTGAGCGCCGGCCTGAACCTGGGCCGGCCCACCGGCACGTCGTACGGCGGGACCAGCGGCCGCCTCACCAACACCGTCGCGTTGACGCTCAACGTACCGCTGTTCGCCGGCGGCGCCACGCAGGCGCGCGTCAGCCAGGCGGTGCACCAGCGCGACGGCGCGCGCGACAGCCTCGAGACGCAACGACGGGCGGTTGCGCGTGCTGCCAAGACGGCCTACGGCAGCGTCGTCGCCGGCATCGGCCAGGTGCAGGCCACGCGCGACTCGGTGGCCGCGGCGCAGGCGTCGCTGGCCGCCACGCGCGTCGGCCGCGAGGTGGGCAACCGCACCATGACCGACCTGCTCAACGCGATCCAGACGCTCGCGCAGGCGCAGGCCGCGTACGCGCAGGCGCGCCACCAATTCATCCTCGGCCGGCTGCAGTTGCAGCAGGCGGCCGGCGCGCTGACGGAGGCCGACCTGGCCAACGTCAACGCGCTCCTGCAGTGATCCGGGAGAACCCCCCATGTTCCTCTACTACTTCGATCTCGCGCTCCGCAGCTTCCGCTCGGCGCGCGGCCTCACGACGCTGATGGTGCTGACGATCGCGATGGGCATCGGCGCCAGCATGACGACGCTGACGACGTTCCGCGCGCTGTCGGGCGATCCGCTGCCGGGCCACAGCGCCAACGTGCTGCGCGTGCAGCTGGATTCGCAACGCGAGCCGACCTCGCCCGGCAAGGAACCCGACACGCAGCTCACCCGCTCGGACGCCGAGGCGCTCCTGCGCGAAAAGCGCGCGATCCGCCAGGCGATGATGACCGGCGGTGGCATCAACGTGGAGCCCGCCGCCGACGCGCCCGGTGCGCTCAAGCCGTTCGAGGCGGACGTGCGCGCCACGACGGCCGACTTCTTCCCGATGTTCCAGACCCCGTTCCTCTACGGGCAGGGCTGGAGCGCTGCTGACGATGCGGCCAATGCGCCGGTGATCGTGGTCAGCAAGGCGTTCAACGACAAGGTGTTCGGCGGCGCCAACAGCGTCGGCCGCACTCTCCGCGCCGACGGCGACGACTACCGCGTGGCGGGCGTGCTGGCCGACTGGCAGCCGGTTCCGTACTACTTCGACCTGAACGTCGGCCGCTATCGCAAGACCGAAGGCCTGTTCATGCCCTTCGGCACCGCGATCGAGCGCCACCTGGGCTTCGCCGGCAGCATGACCTGTTGGGGCGACAACGCCGTGCCGCATCCGCACGACCTCAACGCGCCGTGCAGCTGGATCCAGTACTGGGTCGAGCTGGACTCGCCCGCAGACCGCTCCGCGTACTTCGACTACCTGAACCAGTATTCGGTGGCCCAGCACGCCGCCGGACGGTTCACGCGCGATCCGAATCCGCGCTTGCGCAACGTGATGGACTGGCTGTCGTCGCAGCACGTGGTGCCGTCGGACGTGCGCCTGCAACTCTGGCTGGCGTTCGGTTTCCTGGTCGTCTGCCTCGTCAACACCGTGGGCCTGCTGCTCGCCAAGTGCCTGCGCCGATCGCCCGAGATCGGCGTGCGGCGCGCGCTCGGCGCCCCGCGGCGCCAGATCTTCGCGCAGTTCCTGGTGGAGGCCGGCACCATCGGCCTGGCCGGCGGCATGCTGGGATTGGTGTTCGCGGCCATCGGCGTCTGGTTCGTCCGCCACGGCACGACGCGCGGCGCGCAGTTCGTCTCGCTCGACGCGACCGCCTTGCTCATCACGTTCGCGCTGGCCATCGGGGCGAGCGTGCTCGCCGGCCTGTTGCCCGCGTGGAAGGCGTGCGACGTGTCGCCCGCATCCCAACTCAAGTCGTCCTGACACGGAGTCCGCCATGCTTCAGATCCGACCCATTCTCTCCACGTTGCGCCGTCATCGCACGGCGGCGCTGCTGATCGTCATCGAGATCGCGCTGACCTGCGCGATCGTCTGCAACTCGGTCTTCCTGATCGCCAACCGCATCGAGCGCCTGCAGTTCGGCAGCGGCCTGGCCGACACAGAACTCGTTCAGCTGGGCACGCGCAGTATCGGCAACGGCAACAACGCCATCCCGGGCACACGCGAGGACCTGGCGGCGCTGCGCGCGTTGGCCGGCGTGCGTAGCGCGGCGATCATGTCGACGGTACCGTTCGGACACCAGTCGCGCAACGCGGGCGTCAGCTTGGTGCCCTCCCAGCCGACACCCACCATTGAAGTGGCGATGTATTCCGGCGATGTCGGACTCGCGGCGACGCTGGGCCTGAAGATGGCATCGGGCCGCGATTTCAATCCGGACGAGATCGTCGACGAGGACGACTTCGACAAGGTCGACGACTACCACCTCGCCGGCGTCATCGTCACTCGCGCGGTAGCCGAGCGGCTGTTTCCCGGCAAGAAGGCGGTCGGCCAGGCGATCTACATCTTCGGCACGTCGCCGCTGCGTATCGTGGGCGTCGTCGATCGACTCACCAACGCGCACCCGGATCACGGCGACGCGCGCGACCTGTACTCGGTCATCCTGCCGATCCGCCCGACCTTCGACAACGGCACCTACGTCCTGCGCGCCGATCCGGCGCGGCGCGACACGGTGCTGAAGGCGGCCGTGGCCGCGCTGGAGCGCGTCAATCCGCACCGCGTGGCCCAGGAACACGGCACGTTCGAGGACCTGCGCGGCGACTACTACAAGACCGATCTCGCGATGGTGTGGCTGCTGGCCGGCGTGTGCGTGGCCCTGCTGGTGGTGACCGCGTTCGGCATCGTCGGCCTGGCCAGCTTCTGGGTACAGCAGCGCACGAAGATGATCGGCACGCGGCGCGCGCTGGGCGCCACGCGCGGCCAGATCCTGCGCTACTTCCAGACCGAGAACCTGCTGCTGACGAGCGCGGGCATCGCACTGGGCATGCTGGGCGCCTTCGCGATCAACCAATGGCTGATGACGCAGTACGAGCTGCCGCGGCTGCCCCTCGTGTATCTGCCGCTGGGCGCGCTGGCCTTGTGGGTACTGGGCCAGGTGGCAGTGCTCGCGCCGGCTCGCCGCGCCGCCGCACTTCCCCCCGCGCATGCGATGCGCGGACTGTCCTGAGGCGAACCATGGTCGAGTTCGCGAGGCCGCGTGGAAAGGATCCTGGAAAAGAACGGTCACAGTTTGCCGCCGCAGCCCCGGCACAATGGCGGCATGACGATCCGAATCCACCTTCTCGCGCTCGCCGTGTTGGCCACCCTGGGCGGCACGGCGCATGCGGCCGACCCGGTCGCGCAGTCCGACGGCCCGGAGGCCGAGGCGTCGCTGTACGGCGAATCGCTGATGCTGCCGCGCCAGGCCACGGTCTGCGCCGAACGCATCGCCGACTACGCGCCGCGCTTCCAGCGTTTCTACGATGCCTGGCACGCCGAGAACGCGGCCCGCATCGAAGCGGGCAGCAAGGTCATCCACGAATCGGCGGCCAAGGGCGGCATCGATGCCGATGCGGGCATGGTCAAGCTGGGCGATGCGGAAGTTGCCCGGCTGCGCAAGACCTCGCTCGAGCTGCTCGCACACCATTGCCAGCTGATCCTGGAGTCGATGGCGCCGCCGGCCCTCTGATGGTCCGCGGCGGGCCCCATTCGAAGGTGCCATGAGAACCGTCCTGATCATTGACGACAACCCGGGCGTCGGCGAGGCGCTGGCGCTGGCGCTGTCGCTGCGCGACGTCCGCCCGCTGGTCGCGCTGAGTCCCGCGCAAGGGCTGGCGTTGCTGGAGCGCGAACGCGTGGACGTCGTGATCCAGGACATGAACTTCAGCGCCGACACCACGTCGGGCGAGGAAGGCGTCGCGCTGTTCCGGGCGATCCGGGGCCGCCACGTCGATGTTCCCGTCGTGCTGCTGACCGCCTGGACGCGGCTGGAGAATGCGGTCGAACTGGTCAAGGCCGGCGCGGCCGACTACCTTGCCAAGCCCTGGGACGACGCCAAGCTGCTGGCCACGGTGGAGAACCTGCTGGAGCTGGCGGAGACCGGCGCCGAGGTGCGCCGCGTGCGCACGGAGCGGCGCGCCCGCAAGGCGGCGCTGGCCGCGCGCTTCGCGTTGGGCGATCTCGTGTTCGAGGCCGACGCCACGCTGCGCACGCTCGAACTCGCCTGCCAGGTGGCACGCTCCGACGTGCCGGTGCTCGTCACCGGGCCGAACGGCAGCGGCAAGGAGCGCATCGCGGCCATCGTCCATGCGAACTCCGCCGTCGCGCGCGGGCCGTTCGTCGCGGTGAACTGCGGCGCGCTGCCGGGCGACCTCATCGAGGCCGAGCTGTTCGGTGCCGAGAGCGGCGCGTACACCGGTGCCAACAAGGCGCGCGAAGGGCGCTTCGACGCGGCCGATGGCGGCACGCTGTTCCTCGACGAGATCGGCAACCTGCCGTTGAGCGGCCAGATGAAGCTGCTGCGGGTGCTCGACACGGGCAGCTTCCAGCGCCTGGGCTCCAGCCAGACGCGCCGCGTGAAGGTACGCGTGTTGAGCGCGACCAATGCCGACCTGAAGGCGATGGTGCGCGACGGCAGCTTCCGCGAAGACCTTTTCTACAGGCTCAACGTGATCGAGGTGCGGCTGCCGCCGCTGGCCGAGCGCTGCGACGACATCCTGCCGCTGGCCGAGCACTTTCTCGCCGGTCGCGCCACGCTGGGCGAGCCGGCGCGCGACGCGTTGCGCGCGCATGCGTGGCCGGGCAACGTGCGCGAGCTGAAGAACGTGATCGAGCGCGCGGCGTTGCTCGCGGGCGGCCAGGCGATCTCCGTCGACCTGCTCGGGCTGCCCGAGGCGGCGCATGCCGTTCAGGGCACCTCGCGCAGCCTGGACGAGCCCAGCCGCGCCGCCGTCGAGGCCGCGCTGGCGGCGGCCCACGGCGTCGTCAGCCGCGCCGCACAGGCGCTGGGGATGTCGCGCCAGGCGCTCTATCGGCGGATGGAGCGCTATGCGCTGCCGCCCGGCTGACGCGGGACGCACGCGCTCGTGATGCCGACCTCGCTGCGCGCGCGCCTGGTACTGTTGATGACGCTGGCGGCGCTGTCCGGCGTCGTGGTGCATGCCGCCATCACGCAGTGGCCGCTGCCGCAGGCGCTGGCCTGGATGCGGACGGCCCTCGGCCTGGGTGCGGCCTGGAACGCGCCGGCCGCGGGTAGCGCGGGGGCGATCGCGCTGACCGCGGCCGTGGTGCTGCCGGTGTGCGCCTGGGCTGCCCGCGTGGTGCTGGCGCCGCTGGCGCGACTGCTGCGGGCGCTCGAGGGCGGCGTCCTGAGCTATCGGGACGGCGACTTCAGCCTGTCGCTGACGCCCACCGGCCACGGCGAACTCGGGGACCTCGTGCGCCTGCACAACGAACTGGGCCAGGCCTTGCGCGAGCAACGCCAGCACCTGGTGCAGCGCGAGCTGCTGCTCGACACCGTGGTGCAGAACACGCCCGTCGCGCTGGTGCTGACCGACGCCGGCGGCCGCGTCGCCTATGCCAACATCGCCGCGCGCCAGTTGCTGGGCGAAGGGCGCAGCCTGCAGGGCGTGGAGTTCGCGTCGCTGCTGGCCAGTGCGCCCGAATCGCTGCGGGACGCGCTCGCGGCCGGCGAGGACGCGCTGTTCGGCGTCGAACTCGATGGCAGCGAGGAGACCTTCCACATCTCGCAACGCGGCTTTCGCCTGCAGGGCCGGCCGCATCGCCTGCACCTGCTGCGTCGCATGACGCGCGAGCTGTCGCGCCAGGAGGTCGCGAGCTGGAAGCGGCTGATCCGCGTCATCAGCCATGAATTGAACAACTCGCTGGCGCCCATCTCGTCGCTGGCGCACAGCGGCGCCGAGCTCGTGCGCCGCGCCGACTCGGCGCGCGCGATCGAGGTGCTGGCGTCGATCGGCGAGCGCGCCCGCCACCTGCACGGGTTTCTGGATGGCTACGCGCGCTTCGCCAAGCTGCCGGCGCCGCGTCCCGAGGCGGTGGACTGGCCCGTGTTCCTGGCCGGCCTGGAGGCGCACTGCACGTTCCGCATCGACGGCCCGGCGCCGGTGGGCAGCGCGCGCTACGACCCGGTGCAGATGGAGCAGGCGCTGATCAACCTGCTGAAGAACGCCCACGAGTCCGGCAGCACGCCGCAAGACGTGACGCTCGCGTGCGCGTCCACGCGCAACGAACTGGTGCTGATCGTGTCGGATCGCGGGCCGGGCATGAGCGAGGCGGTGCTCGAACAGGCCTTGCTGCCGTTCTATTCGACCAAGCGTGCCGGCACCGGCCTGGGCCTCGCGCTCGCGCGCGAGATCGTCGAGGCCCATGGCGGCCGCATCGCCCTGGTGAATCGGCGTGGCGGTGGGTTGCGGGTGACGTTGACGCTGCCGCAATGAACTGACCCTGGTCGGCTGCAACGTGACAACGGCGCAATCGTCGGGATTTGCCCGCTTACGCGGCAAGGCAAAGTCACTACCATGGCGCCACATGCCTCTTACCGAAATCATGGCCGTGGTCGGCGTCGCCGTGCAAGGCACGCTGGCGCTGCTGCTGCTGGTTGTCTGGCGTTCCCTGCGGGCGCGGTGGACCTTGCTGCTGTCGGCCGGGTTCTTCGCCGTGACGCTGCAGTATTGCTGCGTGGCCGTCGGGCACTACCGCCCTGGCGCGAGCTGGTCCGACCCGCCGGGCGCGTTGAACGCCCTGTTCGCGCTCATCGCGCACGGATTGATCACCTGGAGCCTGATCGCCTACGTCGATGTATCGCTGGCCTGGGCACGCCGGCTGCGCCAGTTCACGCTGCTGGCGTTCGGCGTGGCGCTGATCGCGCTCGCCTGCGGCGTGCTCACGCGCGCGGAGACGGTGGCGTTGATCGGCGCGTTCATGTGCGCGTGGGCGGTGCTGTTCGCCTGGGCGATGCGGCGTGAGCCGCGCGCCGGCCACGGCATCGTGATGCTGGCGGCGCTCGTCTATCCGGCGTCCATCCTGGCAGCGCTGGCCGGCTGGCTCAGTCTCGTCGGCGCGGGCATCTCGCTGATCGTGCCGCATGCCGTGCTGGGCATGACCATCCTCACCACCGGCCTCGTGCGGGCGCAGATGAACGGCGCGCGCGAGCTCGCAGCGCGCCAGGCGGTGCAGGCCGAGCTGGAGCGCACCAACCAGTCGCTGGAGCTGCGCGTGGCGCTGCGCACGGCCCAGCTGCGCGAGACCATCGAAGGCCTGGAGAGCTTCAACCGCAGCGTGTCGCATGACCTGCGCGGGCCGCTGGGCGGCATCACCGGCGTGTCGCGCATGGCGCGCGAGGCGCTGGGCCGTGGCGACCTGACGGCGGCCGACGGGCTGCTGGCGGCGATCTCGCGCCAGTCGGAGAGCTCCACCGATCTGGTCACCTCGCTGTTGCAGCTGGCGCGATCGGGCGAAGGGGAGGTCGAGCGTCGGCCGGTGCACACGGCGGCGCTGGTGCGCGAGGTCGCCGACCTGCTGGTGGGCGCCACGGCCGCCACGCGGCAGGTGGTGTGCATCGCCGACGAGTTGCCCGACCTGCAGGCCGACCCGGCCCTGGTGCGCCAGGTGTTCGCCAACCTGCTGGCCAACGGCATCAAGTTCAGCGGCAGCGCACAGGCACCGCGCGTCGAGGTGGGCGCCACGCGCTCGCCCGAGGGCGTCGTCTTCCATGTGCGCGACAACGGCATCGGCTTCACCGAGGCCCAGGGGCGCGAGCTGTTCATGCCGTTCCACCGCCTGCACGCCGACCGCTTCGAAGGCCACGGCATCGGACTGACCATCGTGCGCCGCATCGTCGAGCGCCACGGCGGGCGGCTATGGGCCGAAGGCCGGCCGGGGCAGGGCGCGACGTTCTACTTCACGCTCGAGGAACAGCCGTCGACGATGGCCGGTTGAACGGCCTCATTGCGCCGGGCAGGCGGCGCCGGTCTGGATCCAGGCCGCCACCAGCTCGCCGAATTGCGCCTGCGTTCCGGGCGCGGGCGTGCGCGAGCCGCCCGGGTGCCAGCCCCAGCCGACGAGCTCGTCGTGCGCCATGTGATCGTGGATCTGGGCCAGCGAGCGCTTGCCGTTGCGCTGCGGATCCTTGATCTGCTCGCAGATCTGGCCCAGCGACTTGTCTTGCCAGGCCATTGCCAGCGGCGCCATGTGCCACTTCGGCGCGCCCGGCACGCCGGCGGGCGCGAAGTTGGCGGTCTGGTGGCAGGTGGCGCAGCGCATCGCGATGGCGCCCTGGTCGTCGATGCCGCGCACCAGGCGCGGCAGGTGCGGATGCATGTCGTCGCCCTGCGTCGGGCGCTGGCCCACCGGGTGGCAATTCTGGCAGCGCGGGCTCTTGATCACCTTGCCGAGTTCGGCGAACAGCGCGCGCGAGCGTTCGGGCGTGTCGGCAATGGACGCGAAATCAGCGGGCGACTTCAGCGGCGCCGCGGTGGACTGCGCGAACGCGGCGTGGCTCGCGAACCCTGCCAGCAGGACAAGCCCAACAAGAGTCGTCGGTCGCATCGCGCGCTCCCACAAATTTTCCGAAGCACGAGCATACTGCGGCATCCGATTTCTTTCACGGGAGCTTCGCAATGCCTGTCGTTTCACTCAACGTCAACGGCCACTCCCACCGGGTGGACGCCGATCCGCAGACGCCACTGCTCTGGGTGCTGCGCGACGAGATCGGACTGACCGGCACCAAGTTCGGCTGCGGCGTCGCCCAATGCGGGGCGTGCACGGTGCACGTCGACGGCCAGGCGATGCGTTCCTGCGTGACGCCGCTGTCCGTCATGGGCGGTCGCAAGGTGACGACGATCGAAGGGCTGCAGTCGCGCGCCGCCAAGGCGGTCCAGAAGGCCTGGGTCGACCTGGATGTCGTCCAGTGCGGCTACTGCCAGTCCGGACAGATCATGTCCGCCACGGTGCTGCTGGAGCGCAACCCGAAGCCGAGCGACACGGACATCGACGACGCGATGGCGGGCAACATCTGCCGCTGTGCCACCTACGTCCGCATCCGCGCCGCGATCCATGCTGCGGCCGGCCAACTCTCGGCTTGAGGAGCGAGCACCATGCACCCGTTGATGCAGACCTTCCGCGAGCAGCAGCTCGCCGAGCGCGAAGACCAGGCGCTCGCCTCCCTCGTCGCCCCGCGTGAGGCGGCTGGCGCGCCCGCGGGCGTCACGCGACGCGGCGTGCTCGGCGCTGGCGCCGCCGGCGGGCTCGTCGTCGCGATCGGCGGCTGGCTGCCGTCATCGGCACTGGCCGCAGCGCAGGGACGCGAAGGCGCCGCCGCGAAGGCTGTGTTCGAACCCAACCAGTTCGTGAGCATCGGCACCGACAACCTCGTCACCATCGTCAGCAAGCACCACGAGATGGGGCAGGGCAACACCACCGGCCTGGCCACGCTGGTGGCCGACGAGCTCGATGCCGACTGGTCGCTCGTGCGCGCCGAGTACGCCGGCGCCAACGTGAAGCTGTACGCGAACCTGGCGTTCGGCATGCAGGGCACCGGCGGCTCGTCGGCCATCGCCAACTCCTACCTGCAGTACCGCAGCGCCGGCGCCACGGCGCGCGCGATGCTGGTGGCCGCCGCGGCGCAGGCCTGGCAGGTGCCGGCCGACGAGATCCGCACCAGCGACAGCGTGCTCACGCATTCATCGGGCAAGCGCGCCACGTATGGCGAGATGGCGGCCGCTGCCGCCAGGCAGAAGCCGCCGGCCAGCCCGGTGCTGAAGACGCCGGCGCAGTTCACGCTGATGGGCCGCGACCACGCCACGCCGCGCGTCGATTCGGCGTCCAAGTGCAACGGCACGGCCACCTACACCAGCGACGTGCGCCTGCCGGGCATGCTCACCGCGGTCATCGCGTTCCCGCCGTCGTTCGGCGCGAAAATGGTGTCGTTCGACGCCACGGCGGCGAAGAAGGTCAAGGGCGTGACGGATGTGGTCGCGGTACCCGAGGGTGTGGCGGTCGTCGCGCGCAACACGTGGGCGGCGCAGCAAGGCCGCAACGCGCTGAAGGTGACCTGGGACGAATCCACGAGCGCCAAGCTCGATACCGACACGTTGTTGGCGCAATACCGCGAGATGGCCGACCAGCCCGGCACGCCGTTCGCGAAGCCCGCGGCGGCGGATGCTGGCAAGCCGGCGCCGGTGGCCACGAAGACGGTCGAGGCCGTCTACGAGTTCCCGTTCCTGGCGCATGCCCCGATGGAGCCGCAGAACTGCGTCGCCTGGCTGCACGACGGCATGCTCGAGACCTGGGCCGGCCACCAGTTTCCCACCTTCGACCACCTGCTCGCCGCCAAGGCTGCGGGCCTGCCGCTGGAGAAGGTGAAACTGCATTCGCTGATCTCGGGCGGCAGCTTCGGCCGCCGCGCCAACGCGTGGAGCGACTTCACGGTGGCGGCGGTCAACGTGGCCGTGGCGATCAAGGGCCGTGCGCCGGTGCGGCTGCAGTTCACCCGCGAGGACGACATGAGCGCGGGCCTGTACCGGCCGATGGTGGTGCACTCGGTGAAGGTGGGCATCGACGACGCCGGCAAGGTGGCGTCGTGGAAGCACGGGGTCGTCGCGCAGTCCATCATGGCCGGCACGCCGATGGCGATGATGGTCAAGGACGGCGTCGATCCGACCTCCGTGGAGGGCGTGTTCCCGTCGTCCTACGAGCTGCCGATGATGGACGGCCAGCTGCACTCGCCGGCGCTGGCCGTGCGGCCGCTGTGGTGGCGCTCGGTGGGCAACACGCACACCGCGTACGTGATGGAGACGATGATGGACAAGCTCGCGCACGCCGCGGGCCAGGATCCGCTCGCATACCGGCTCGCGCTGCTCGACAAGAATCCGCGCGCCGTCGGCGTGCTCAAGCTCGTGGCCGAGAAATCCGGCTGGGGCAAGGCGATGCCGGCCGGGTCGGCGCAGGGCATCGCCGTGCACGAGTGCTTCGGCACCACAGTGGCGCAGGTGGCCGAGGTCACGCTGAAGGACGGCAAGGTGCACGTCGACCGCGTGTTCTGCGCCGTGGATTGCGGCGTGGCGGTGAACCCCGACGTGGTCAGGGCGCAGATGGAGGGCTGCATCGGCTTCGCGCTGGGCGCGCTGTACTACAGCGAGATCGAGCTGAAGGCCGGCAGGCCGATGCAGCGCAACTTCGACCAGTACAAGGCGCTGCGTATCTACGAGATGCCCGCCGTCGAGGTGTTCATCGTGCCCAGCACGGCAGCCCCGACCGGCGTCGGCGAGCCGGGCGTGCCGCCGCTGGCGCCGGCGGTGGCCAACGCCGTGGTGCGGGCAGGCGGGCCGGCTGTGACGCGGTTGCCGTTCGCGCGGGCGGGGTTGGTGCAGGCCTGAGCGATGACTGGCCGAGGGCCAGGCGCTCTTGGCCCGTTCCCTGGCTTACGCCAACCGCGCCCGGTGCCTGGCGATCTGCCGCACTGCCTCCACCGGCGCCGTGCCACCGATGACCGTGCGCGCCCGCAACGAGCCCTGCAGCGTCAGCACCTCGTAGACGTCCTCGCCGATGCTGGCATGGAAGCCCTGCAGCACGGCCAGCGGCAGCTCCGACAGATCCTTGCCGCTGTCGATGCCGACCTTGACCGCGTGGGCCACCACTTCGTGGGCGTCGCGGAACGGCACGCCCTGGCGCACCAGGTAGTCGGCCAGGTCGGTGGCGGTGGCGTAGCCGCGCCGGGCCGCGCGTTCCATCGCATCGGGCTTGGCGGTGAGGCCGCCGCTGCGCGCGCCGGTGGCGGCGTCCACCTCGCCGCCGACCATCTCGGCCATGATGCGCAGCGTGTCCTTGACGGTGTCCACCGTGTCGAACAGCGGCTCCTTGTCTTCCTGGTTGTCCTTGTTG
>FSXQ01003123.1_pt1 | contig 13080 bp, 11 predicted proteins | sample 1638011 | NCBI WGS metagenome assembly FSXQ01 (sample SAMEA3914789, study PRJEB12502) | metagenome | biome: forest; material: soil | place: Canada | collected 2011-07-03 | depth 0.3 m | reverse complement strand
GGTGATGGACCTGTCCACCGGCGCCAACATCCACACCACGCGCGACTGGATCCTGCGCAACAGCCCGGTGCCCATCGGCACCGTGCCCATCTACCAGGCGCTGGAGAAGGTGGGCGGCATCGCCGAGGAGCTCAGCTGGCCGCTGTTCCGCGACACGCTCATCGAGCAGGCCGAGCAAGGCGTCGACTACTTCACCATCCACGCCGGCGTGCTGCGCGAGTTCGTGCCGCTGACGGCGCAGCGCCGCACGGGCATCGTCTCGCGCGGCGGCGCCATCCTCGCCAAGTGGTGCATGGCGCACGGCCTGCAGAACTTCCTGTTCACGCACTTCGAGGAGATCTGCGAGATCATGAAGGCGTACGACGTCTCGTTCTCGCTGGGCGACGGCCTGCGGCCCGGCTCGCTGTCCGACGCCAACGACGAGGCGCAGATGGCCGAGCTGCGCACGCTGGGCGAGCTCACGCAGGTGGCGTGGAAGCACGACGTGCAGACGATGATCGAGGGCCCCGGCCACGTGCCGATGCACCTGATCCAGGCCAACATGAGCGAGCAGCTGCGCCTGTGCGGCGAGGCGCCGTTCTACACGCTGGGCCCGCTGACCATCGACATCTCGCCCGGCTACGACCACATCGCCAGCGCCATCGGCGCCGCGATGATCGGCTGGATGGGCACCGCGATGCTGTGCTACGTCACGCCCAAGGAACACCTGGGGCTGCCCGATCGCGAGGACGTCAAGCAGGGCCTCGTCGCCTACAAGATCGCGGCGCACGCCGCCGACGTCGCCAAGGGCCACCCGGGCGCCCGCGCGCGCGACGACGCGATGAGCCAGGCGCGCTTCGAGTTCCGCTGGCACGACCAGTTCAACCTGGCGCTCGATCCGGATACGGCCCGGAGGTATCACGACGAGACCCTGCCGGCGGAGGCCGCCAAGGAGGCCCACTTCTGCAGCATGTGCGGCCCCAAGTTCTGTTCGATGAAGACCTCGCAGGAGGTGCGCCAGTACGCCGCCGCCCAGGCCCACGCCACGCTCGCCGACGCGGACTCCGCGGCGCGTGCGGAGGCGCCGGGGCTCAAGCCGCGCACGGTGCTGGGCAAGCCGTTCGTTCCCATCTACGACGCGGAGAGTTGACATGAGTCGAATCGGTATCGCGGGCGCCGGCGTCGCCGGCCGTCTCCTCGCCTTCCAGCTGGCGCGCCTGGGCCACGAGGTCGAGGTCTACGACATCGCCTCGGACGCCGCGGCGCCCGAAGGGTCGCGCCAACATCCGGCGGCGGCGTTCACCGCGGCCGGCATGCTGAGCCCGCTGGCCGAGCTCGACCACGCGCCGGCCGACATCGCCGAGCGCGGCTGGCGCTCGCTCGATCTCTGGCCCGGCATCGTCGCCGCGCTCGGCCCGCAGTACCGCACGCCCGCGCTGCTGCGCCTGAACGGCAGCATGCTGGTGGCGCATCCGAACGACTCGGGCGCCGCGCTGCGCGTGCTCACGCGGATGAAGGCGGCGAATGCACGATCGGCGCGGGAACGGTTGCACGACGTCTCCGAGCGCGACGACCCCACCACGCTGCAACTGCGCGAGCCGCAGGACAAGCCGCCGCAACGCGACCCGCTGGCGCTCACGCGCGAGCAGCTCGTCGCGCTGGAGCCGTCGCTCATCGGCGGCCTGCAGGGCTGGCTGCTGCCCGGCGAAGGCCAGATCGACACCACGCGCCTGCTGCCCGCGCTGGTGGCCGAGAGCCCGAACGTGCGCTGGCACTGGAACCAGCGCGTGACGACCGTCGAGCCGCACGTGCTGCACGTGGCCGGTCGTCGCCCGCAGGAATTCGACTTCGCCGTCGACACCCGCGGCCTGGGCGCGCGCCCCGCCGTCGCCTTGCGCGGCGTGCGCGGCGAGTTGCTGTGGCTGCACGCGCCGGGCCTCGAGCTGCGGCGGCCGGTGCGCTGCGTCCACGCGCGCCATCGCGTCTACCTGGTGCCGCGACACGGCGACCTCGTCATCGTGGGCGCCACCGAGATCGACAGCGAAGACACCTCGCCCGTGAGCGTGCGCAGCGCCATCGAGCTGCTGTCGGCCGCGCACAGCATCGTGCCGCAGCTGGCCGAGGCACGCATCGTGCGGCTCGACACCCACCTGCGTCCCGCCACGCCCGAGCAGCGCCCGCACCTGCATTGCGAGCCCGGACTGATCCGCATCAACGGCCTGTTCCGACACGGCTTCCTGCTGGCGCCGGCGCTCATCGAGGAGGCGCTCGAACGCACCGGCCTGCTGCTGGGCGCGCGCCGCAAGGAGCTCGCGCATGCGTGAAGGTGACGACGTCTTCCCCGCGGCGCCCGTGCTCGCGCGGGCCGCGCACGTCATCGTCAACGGCGACGACCACCCGTGGCGCCTGGGCCTCACCGTCGCCGACGTGCTCGCCGCGCGCGGCGACGACCTCGACTCGGTGGCCACCGCCGTCAACACCCGCTTCGTGCCGCGCGGCGCGCGCGCCGAAACACCGCTGTGGCCGGACGACCGGCTGGTGGTGTTCTCGGCCATCGTCGGGGGATGACGATGCGGCTCGACTTCTCCGCCGCCGCGCCGTCGCCGTGGCGCGTCTACGGCCAGCGCCTGGACAGCCGCTTCCTGATCGGCAGCGCGGGCTATCCGTCGCCGGCCGTGCTCGCGCACGCCATCACGGCGTCGGGCGCGCAGGTCGTCACCGTGGGCCTGAAGCGCGAGCTGGCGGGCGGCGTCGCGTCGCACGACGGCGACGCGATCGCGCTGCTGCGCGGCGTGTGCGAGTCCACCGGCGCGCGCCTGCTGCCCAACACCGCGGGCTGCCGCAGCGCGCGCGAGGCGGTGCTGCTGGCGCAGATGGCGCGCGAGCTGTTCGACACGCCGTGGATCAAGCTGGAGGTGATCGGCGACGACCACACGCTGCAGCCCGATCCGTTCGAGCTCGTCGACGCCGCGGCGCATCTCGTGAAGCTCGGCTTCCACGTGTTTCCGTACTGCACCGACGACCTGGTCGTGTGCCGCCGGCTGCTGGCCGCGGGCTGCGGGGTGCTGATGCCCTGGGCCGCGCCCATCGGCTCCGGCCAGGGCGTGCTCGACCCCGCCGCGCTGCGCACGCTGCGCGCGCGGCTGCCGGGGGTGCCGATGATCGTCGACGCCGGCCTCGGCGCGCCGTCGCACGCGGCCTTCGCGATGGAGCTGGGCTTCGACGGCGTGCTGCTCAACTCCGCCGTCGCGCAGTCCGTGAATCCGCCGCAGATGGCCATGGCCTTCGCGCATGCGGTCGCCGCGGGCCGGCTCGGCTACGAGGCCGGCCTCATCGCGCCGCAGGACATGGCGCGCCCCAGCACGCCGTGCGGCAACGAACCCATCCTGGTCGACTGACCCCGGGCACCCGATGAACGATACCCCTGACCGACCCAACAAACGGCCCGTCGTCTGGACGATCTGCGGCACCGACAGCGGCGGCGGCGCCGGCCTGCACGCCGACGCCCGGGCGCTCGACGCGTTCGGCGTGCACGGTGCCTGCGCCGTCGCCGCCGTGACGGCGCAGCACTCGCTGGCCGTCATGCATGTCGAGGCGGTCGCGCCCGACGTGCTCGACGCCCAGCTTGCCGCGCTGGCCGCCGACATGCCGCCCGACGCCATCAAGACCGGCCTGCTGGGCAGCCTCGAGAACCTGCGCGTGGTGGTCGGCTGGGTGCGCCGCCTGCGCGAGATCGCGCCGGGCAAGCCGGTGCCGCTGGTCGTCGACCCCGTGTTCGGCGCCACCACCGGCGCGTCGTTCGTCGACGCTGCCCTGCGCGAGGCCTATCGCAACGAGCTGCTGCCGCTGGCCACGCTCGCCACGCCCAACGTGGCCGAGGCGCGCGCGCTGGTGCCGTCATCGCAGCTGCTAAGGCCCGACGCGCTGGCGCGCGCGTGGCGCGGGTTCGGCGCGCGGTCGGTGGTGGTCACCGGCGGCGACAGCGACCGCCTGGCGGAAGACGAGCTCGAGCACCTGTCCACCGCCCGCCTCGCGTCGCGCCTGGCCGAGATCGACGCGCGCGCCGCGTGGGCGCACGACTGGCTCGATGCCGAACACGGCCAACGCAGCCGCGGCTGGCTCGCGTCGCGCCGCGTCGAGACCGAGCACGACCACGGCACCGGCTGCGTGTTCGCGGCGTCCGCGGCCGCGGCGCTGGCGCACGGCTTCGTCGCCGCCGACGCGGTGGTGCTCGCCAAGATGGCCACCACCGAGGGCCTGCGCCACGCGTACGCGGCCGGCGATGGCGCCGGCCCGGTCGCGCCGCGCGCCGGCTTCGCGAGCCGCCTCGAGAACCTGCCCGCGCTGAACCCGCTGCCGCATGCGCCGTCGCGCTTCTCGTTCCCCGAGATGCCCGAGGCCACGCGCGGGCTCTACGCGATCGTCGAGTCCAGCGACTGGGTCGCACGCGTGCTGGCCGAGGGCGTGAAGCTGGTGCAACTGCGCATGAAGGACGTCGACGGCGGCCTGCTGGTGCGCGAGATCCGCGCCTCGGTGGCGCTGGCGCGCGCGGCCGGCGCCACGCTGATCGTCAACGACCACTGGGAGCTCGCGCTGGAGCTCGGCGCGCACGGCACGCACCTGGGCCAGGAGGACCTGGAGCGCGCCGACATCGACGCGCTGCACCACGCCGGACTGCTGCTGGGCATCAGCACGCACTCGTACTGGGAGGTGTGCCGCGCCCGCGCGCTGCGCCCCAGCTACATCGCCTGCGGGCCGATCCACGCGACGCAGATCAAGCAGATGCCGTGGATCCCGCAGGGCGACGCGAACCTCGCGTACTGGTGCTCGCTGCTGCACGACACGCCCGTCGTCGCCATCGGCGGCATGGACGCCGCGCGCGCGCGTGACGCGATGCGCGCGGGGGCGTGGGCGGTCGCGGTCGTCGGCGCGATCACGCGCAGCGCGGATCCGCGCGCGGCGATCGCGGCGCTGCACCACGCGACGACGCCGCTGGCGGGGCTCGACGTGATCGAGGCGCCGGCGTTCGCGCGGTCGACGTTGGCGACTGCCGCGGGCTGATTCGCCGACCAACGTTCGCGACACGAAGCCCGAAGGGTCTGGCCCCTCCTTCGTCCGCGGGGAAACGTCGGCCATCGAGGGCGCATCGATTCGCGGACGAAGGCCAGGGCCAGACCCCGAACGTCAGCCAACGATCGGGGTCAGGCCTTCGCCTCGAATCGCGCCGGGGCGCAACTGCTGACGGCGGCGTGTCGGCGCGATCCGAGGAGAAGCCAGACCCCTCCGGACTCGAGCGGCGGCCGCAGACGACAATGTCGATCGTCGCCATCAGCATGACGGAGCAATGCCCTTGACCCGCCCGACCCGCGCCACGTTCGCAGCAGCGCTGTGCCTGCTGGCCCTTCAAGCCGCCCACGCCGAACCTTCGGCCGACGTCCAGACCCGCTGCTTCCAGTTCACCGACCAGCCCACCAGGCTGATGCAACTGCGCCTGATCGCGACGCAGGACGACAACGAGGCCGCCTTCGTGCGCTACGTCGGCTCGAAGGCCTGGATCCCGCTGGTGCTCGCAAGCAGCAGGCACACGCCGCAGGCCGACAGCGGCCGCAGCCAGGACGACACGCAATGGCTGGAGATCGTGCACGAGCAGGTCGGCGGGCGCTACGCCCTGAGCATGCTCGGCAACGAGGTCGTGTCGTTCGACTACGTCGATCGCAAGAGCAGCCGCAAGACCGCATTCACGCTCGCGCCGACGCCGCGTGGCGTCGATCCTTGCGTCGCGCGATAGGCATGCCGCGCGCAGGGGCGCGACGGCTTCAGGGCGCGTCGTCGACCACCAACGCTTCGTAGCGCGGGCCCTTGTCCGTCGTGCCTGCCGCCGACGGGCAACACGCGCTCGGATCCAGCAGGCGTTCCTTGCCCGTCATCGCGTCGTAGAGCGCCTGGCCGTTCCGGGTGCAATAGTGCAGGACGCGCGACGCCGTGTCGAAGCGGATCACCGGGTTCATGATGCGCCCCGGGTTGCAGACGCGCAGGTCGTGCCGGGCGACCACCCTGGCGCTCGTGAAGGCGACCACGCGGATGGTGGTGAAGTCGTCCTCTGCCGCCTCCCACTGCAGGCCTTTCACGTGGTCGTAGTGGTGCGTGGAGCGCACGCTCATGCCCAGCCAGGTCTGGTCGTCGGCGAACCACGTGACGCGGTTCAGCACGTCGATCTCGTCGGCGTTGCGCACGTCCAGGAAGGGCAGTGGCGTGCGCTGGCCGTCGCGGCCATAGAGTTCGTAGGCGATGTCGAAGTCCCGCACCGTGGACTTCATGCCCTCCGCGGTGAACAATACCTGCACCATGCGCTGCGACTCGACGTAGCGCAGGCTGGCAGGCGCATCGCGCGACGTGGCGCGAACGATGCTCGGCTCGGTGACGCGCTCGCCGTCCGCGGCACAACCTGCGAAGACGGCCGAGAACGCCAGCACTGCGACGGCCGCCGCGCCGCGAACGGGTCCACGCGCGCTCACGGCGCCACCATCGTCGTGCTCGCGAAGCCAGCGCGCTGCATGCTGCCGTCGTTGAGCTTCACCGCCACGACGTAGGTATGCCCCGGCTTCATGTGCGCCAGCCGCAGGTCGGCGCTGTGCTTGGCCGGGCCGAACAGCAGCGTCTGCCACGTGGTGGCGCGCGCGCCCTTCGTCTTCGCGAGCTCGGGGTCGAGCACGTAGACCAGCGACATCATCACGCCGGGCGGTGGCGTCCAGCTGACCGTGGTGCCGTTCACCGCGATGGCGAAGCCCGCGGGCACGTGCGCGCCCACGGGCAGCAGCTCCCACGTGCCGCGCGGCGCGATGAAGTAGTCGATGCAGTCCGCAATGGAGACGTGCTGCTTGCCGCCGGCCACGTCATACGTGCCCACGTATCCGCCGACCGAGGCCGACCACGCGCCTGCGAACACGCCCTTCTGCGCGGTGCCGTCGACGCTGCCGCCCCATTCGCCCTTGAGCGACTTGCCGGCCTTGATACCCGACACGGACCCGAGGCTCTCGCTCTGGCAGCCGACGTAGGTGAAGAACATGCTGCCGGAGAAGCCGTCGTCGCCCGCGGGCAGCGACAGGTAGATCGAGCCGGGCGTCGGGTCTTCGGGGTTGGTGAGCGGGTCTTCCTGGTAGTAGCCGACGTAGAGGTCGTCGGCGGCCAGGGCGGCCAGCGGGGCGACGAAGGACAGTGCGGCGCCGATCAGCGTCGTGAAGAAGAGGCGGGTCATGTCTTGGTTCGGGATGCTCGAGTTCGAAGTCGGCGCAGTCTATGCAGGGACTGTTTCCCGATTGCCCATCCGGGCGGTCGAACCTAGGGGGTCGTGGCGACCGCACCACCCCTCGCACGCCAATTGCCGTCCGGGGGCTTCGCTGCTGCAGGAGCCCTCGTGGACTGGTCCGCCATCCAACACACCGTCGACGCCTGGAACGTCTCGCTGTTCACGCTCGGCAAGACCGACATCACCGTGTTCGCGCTCATCAAGCTGCTGCTGTCCGCGCTGCTGCTGTGGTTCGTCGCCGGACGCTTCAGCCACTGGACGCTGGGCCGCCTGCTGGGCCGCACCAACATGCAGGTCGGCCAGCGCGCGGCCATTGCAGGACTGGTGCACTACGCCGTGCTCGTGTTCGGCGCGGTGGTGATCCTGCAGAACGCGGGCATCGAGCTGACGGCGTTCGCGATCGTCGGCAGCGCGCTGGGCGTGGGCGTCGGCTTCGGCCTGCAGAACATCATCAGCAACTTCATCAGCGGGCTGATCGTGCTGCTGGAGCGGCCCATCGAGATCGGCGACCGCATCGAGGTGTCGGGCGTCGAGGGCGTGGTGCGCGAGGTGGGCGCGCGTCGCACGACCGTGGTGACGCCCGACCAGATCGCCATCCTCGTGCCGAACCAGAAGTTCATCACCGACAACGTCACCAACTACAGCTACCTCAAGCAGAGCGTGCGGCTGCGCGTGCCCGTGGCGTTCGCGCCGGGGCAGGACGTGCGCCACATCGAGACGCTGCTGCTCGCCGCCGCGAAGAAGGCGCCCGTGCTGGCCGAACCGGCGCCTCAGGTGGCGGTGACGGGAATGAGCGCGACGGCGACGTCGGTCGAGCTCTGGGTCTGGTATGACAGCCGGCAATACGCGCATGCCGAGATCCTGAGCAAGGCGTACTTCGCGGTCATCGAGGCGTTGGTGCAGGGCGAGGTGAAGCTGTCGGCCTGAGCGCGCGCCACAACGAATTGCCGCGTTGCGCGGGCGCTCTTTCGTCGATCGACGAGCGACCTGCCGACCACACTGGACGCCCGCGTGCCTCGCGTCGCGAGGCCGCCACGGCGCGAAGGAGCGGCCATGATCGAGCGTCTCGAATATCTGGCCTGCTATGTCGGCTCCGCCGCCGTCGTGGCGTTCCTCGCCGTCTGCATCGACGCGCCGCGCGTGGACACCTTCACGTGCGACGTGCCGGCCGGCGAGACCACGGAGACCCGCGTCCCGGTGGAGGACGCGGCCACGGTGCCCGACGCCGACCCGCTCGCCGTCGCGCTGTCGCCCTGAGGCTGCGCGATCAGCGACGCACCGACTGGCGCGTCGAGTTCAGGCCGTCCGACAGGATCACCTCGAACGAACCGCCCGCGGGCAACTCGCTCGTGGCCACCTGGGCGCTGCCGCCACGCAGGTCCTGCGCGATCGTCACGCGCTGGCCGTTGGCGCCGACCCAAGTGAGCGTGGCGTACGTGTTGGTGCGCGCGTCCCACGTGACCGCGGCCTGGCCATTGGCTTCCTTGACCGCCAGCGGCGCCGCCTCGCGACCCGTCGACTGGGTCGACATGCGATCGCTGCCCGACGTGCGCTGCACCAGCGTGCGGCCCTGCTGCAGCACCGTGAGGCTCTGCACCGCGCCCGGGTTCGGGATCGAGAGGCTGAAGTGCGTGGTCTTGGCGTCGTGGTCGAGCACCAGCGGCGTGAACGCGTAGTCGGTCGACCCCGCGGCCGTGACCACGCGCAGCACGTACGCGCCCGAGGTGGCCGTGGCGACGCGGCCGACGAAGGACTTCACCGGGTTGAGCGTGGTGCCCGCCGCGCCGATCTCGCCGCTGACCAGCAGCACTTCGCGCGGCTCGCCCGACGACGATTCGCCGCCGGCCACCGCGGCCGCCGTGGTCTTCAGCGTCTTGTTGTTCGGGTAGAGCCAGGCCTGCATCACCGTGTAGTTGTAGTCGGAGAACACCTGGCCGCCGCAGTAGCTCATGATGTCGTGCAGCGTGGTGGGACGCGGGTCGTAGAACGCCTTCTCGTCGGCCAGGTACGGCCACACGACGCGGCCCGGCTTGCTGAGGTCGGCGTCGGGGTACGGATAGTTCGGGTCGGGGTTGCCGGCGCCGCCGCAGGCCGCGTGCTGCAGCGAGAAGTTGTGGCCCAGTTCGTGCGAGGCGACGTCGCGCACGGACGTCGGCGCGCTGGGCATGTCGAAGCCGATGGCCGAGCTGCCGCCGACGTAGCCCAGGCCCGCGAGGCCCCAGGTGCGCTTGGGCACGAAGCCGAAGTAGTGGTCCTGCGAGGCCGCGCCTTCCAGCGTGTGCAGGTCGGCCAGCTCGCCCAGGATCTTGCCGTAGGCGTCGCTCCACGCGTCCTCGGTGGCGGGGTACGTGGTGACCTTGGACGACGTGTAGGTGGCATGCGCCTGCGTCGTCACGGTGGACACCGGGAACAGCGACTGCAGGTGCGGCGCGAGATCGGTCGGACGCTGGCCGACGGTGCCGCCGACGTTGATCGCGATCGGCACGAACTTCATCGGCACGCCGCCGCCGACCTTGGGCGTGAGCGTGGTGGCGGCCGCGGAGTCGAGCTGCACGGCCAGGCGCAGGCCGGACTTCACGTAGTCGGCCGGGATGATGGCGGTGTACGAATCGGCGAAGCTCGGGACGTCGGGCACCGCGCTCGGGAGTGCGGCCGTGGGCGCCGTCAACACGATGTCGGTGGAAGTGCCGCCGTTGACGTTGTCGACGTGCAGGCGCGCGACGGGCTTGGCCGCGCCGGTCGCGGTGGCGACCACGTTGACCTTCAGCAGCGCGGCCTTGCCGGCCACCAGCACCAGCGCGGCATCGTCGCTGTTGAACAGCATCGACTGCGCGATCTGGATGTTGCCGACCTTGGACGTGGTGGCCGGCGGCGCGGGCGGTGCCGTGATCTTGAACGACGAGGCCTGGTCGTTGAAGCCCAGCGGCACGAGGTTGGCCGTGTCGCCGGTCACCACCAGCGTCTTGCCGCCGTAGTTGATGTCCCAGTACAGCGTCAGCTTGTAGCCGGCCGCCACCTTCACCGACGACACGCGGTCGTTCCAGGCGCCGCCGATCCAGTTGGAATCGGCCGACGCGCAGAAGCTCGCGCCGCCGTAGTTGACGTGTTCGTAGAAGCACACGGGTAACGCGGCGGCTGCCGCTGCAGCCGCTGCCGCGGTGCCGTTGGCCGTCGCGACCGATTCGGCCGTGGCCGTCTGCTCGCCGTTCTGGCCGCCTCCGCCGCCGCACGCCGCGAGCATCGCGGACACGACGACGGACATCGGGAAGGCGAGGTGATGATGACGATGGTGGTTCAAGGAGAGTCTCCGGGAAGTTGTCTGGACGCCGGGGATGCTTCGGCGCCATCCGCATCGGGGACTCGATCCTGCGGGTGCGCGCGGGGGGCGACGTAACCCGCTGCGTTGGCTTGTAAAGGTTTGGTAACTGAAACTTGTCGGTTTAGCGTGGATGGTCAGAAAGCGCTTTCATGCTGTTTTGAGAATACGGCGCTGGGTATGGGTGGGCTGGGCGGTGTCTGAACAGAGCCCGAAGTCGGGATGCGCGGCGAACACGGCTGGTCACGTATTCGAAGGGTTCACCCCCAAGAACTGGGGGCTGTTGAAGATGCGGCGCCAAGTCACGCGGTTTCGCAATCTGGAACGCGGTGTCAGTCACGCCGTTCTGCAATACGGAATGCGGTGCCAGTCACTCCATTAGCAAATGCGTTTTGCGGTGTCAGGTCTTGCGTTTTGCGCCAAAACGCCACCAACGGGCGAATGGGCTTGTTTCACCGATGAATCCGCACGGGCAGTGACGTCCTGCATTCCTATGCTCGGAGGATGGCACGACCTCTACGAATCGAATACCCAGGCGCCGTCTACCACGTCACCTCTCGAGGCGATCGGCAAGAGCCGATCTTTCAGGACGACGTCGACCGACAGCGCTTGCTGGAGATACTCGACTGCGCGCTGACAAGGCTTGACGCGGAGGCGCTCGCGTATTGCTTCATGGGCAATCACTACCACTTGGTCGTACGCACAAGGCAGCCCAACCTCTCTCGAGTCATGAGGCACGTCAACGGCGAATACACCCGCGCCTTCAACAGGCGACACGCTTTGACCGGACACCTCTTCCAGGGCCGCTTTCATTCGGTCGTCGTAGACACCGACGCCTACTTGATGCAGGTCTGCCGCTATGTCGACTTGAATCCGGTTCGAGCTGGATTGATCAGCGCAGCCTCGGATTGGCGCTGGAGCAGTTATCGGGCACACGTTGGCATGGCCAATCGCCCAGTCTGGCTGGCCACTGATTTCCTCCATGGCTACTTGCTGGGACGCGACGTCAGAACGCCGAAGGATGGACAGGATGCGCGTCGGCTTTACGCGGAGAGCGTGAAAGACGGAATCGGCGTCGATCTCTGGAAGCAGCATCTGCGCGAAGAAATCTTTCTTGGCAGTGAGCAGTTCGCGGCGGACATGCGAGAACTTGCTCAGCGAGAACGCATGGCGTGTGTGGAGATCAGCGCGGTGCAACGCCGACCTTCGGCGTCTGGGAACAGCCTTGCGGATTGGCTGGCGCCCGACCTGTCAAGAGAGGAGTCGTTTCGACTTGCTTACTCCGAGGGCGGACTCACGATGTCAGAGATTGCAAAGCAGGCAGGCAGATCGGTATCGGCAGTCAGCCGTGCCATCGCGATTGCAGAGCAAGCGCAAAACGCAAGACCTGACACCGCAAAACGCAAGACCTGACACCTCCTAGAAACTGGCGACCAGCCAGCCCCGCAAGCTGTTGAAGAAAACGACCGCTTCCGCACGCGCCAAGTCGTCGCGCATCAACACCGTCTCCTCGATTCGCCCCTCGCGCAGCAGCCTCGCCCGCGCGACGCCGTTCAGGAGCCCGCACCCCAACGCCGGCGTCAACCAGCGCCCCTCCACCAGCAACGCCACGTTCCCCCGCGTGAACTCCGTCAGTTCCCCGCGCTCGTTCCACAGCAGCGTATCGAAGACCGACTCATCGGAAGGCGCGAACGCGTCGTAGTGCGCTCGATGCGTCGTCTTGAAGCGCACGAACTCGCCATCGCTGCCGGCAAGCGCGCGCTCCGCCAGGCGCACACGCACCGGCGATGACGTGCCCGCGAGCGCGAACGCCTGCGCCCGCGCCGCGCCCGCGCGTGACGCGAGCAGGCGCACGCGCCAGCGGCCGCTCGCGTGCGCGAGGCGCAGCGTGTCGAGCGCCTCGCGTGCAGAAAGCAACGGCGACGCGAACGCGAAATGCGCGGCGGCCTCGCACAGCCGCGCGAGATGCGCGTCCGCATCGACGAACACCCCGTCCTCCAGCCGCAGCGTCTCCAGCAACTCGAACGCCTGGCTCGCGCGGTCGACGAAGGCGCGCTTGTGGCGCCACTCGGCCCACTCGCCGGCGGCCGTCGCGTCGGCGGTGATGCCGCTGCCGATACCGCACCTGACGTCGTCGTCGCGCAGTTGCAGCGTGCGGATCGGCACGTTGAACGTCGCCGCGCCGCCCGGCTGCACGACGCCCACGGCGCCGCAGTAGACGCCGCGCGGCTCGTCCTCGAGTGCGTGGATGAGGCGCATGGCCTGCACCTTGGGCGCGCCCGTGATCGAGCCGCACGGGAACAGCGCGCCGAACACGTCGGCCAGCGTGAGGCCGGGGCGCGTGGTGGCGACCACGTCGGAGCTCATCTGCCACACGGTCGGCCACGCCTCGGTGTGGAACAGGCGCGGCACGCGCACCGAATGCGGCGTGGCGATGCGCGAGAGGTCGTTGCGCAGCAGGTCCACGATCATCAGGTTC
>FSXQ01004891.1_pt1 | contig 13108 bp, 10 predicted proteins | sample 1638011 | NCBI WGS metagenome assembly FSXQ01 (sample SAMEA3914789, study PRJEB12502) | metagenome | biome: forest; material: soil | place: Canada | collected 2011-07-03 | depth 0.3 m | reverse complement strand
GTCGAACGGCTTGCGCGCGGTCTTCGACGCGACCGTGCGCCAGTGGAACGCCGAGACGCTGCCGGACGACGAGTGGCTGGAAACGACGGGCCGCGTGATGGAGATGCTCAGCGAGCACCAGTGCGAGGGCTGGCTCGAAGGCTACCTGCTCACGGGCCGGCACGGCCTGTTCAACTGCTACGAGGCCTTCATCCACATCGTCGACTCGATGGTCAACCAGCACGCGAAGTGGCTCAAGGTCAGCGCCGAACTGCCCTGGCGCGCCGACATCGCGTCGCTCAACATCCTGCTGGCGTCGCATGTCTGGCGCCAGGACCACAACGGCTTCTCGCACCAGGATCCGGGCTTTCTCGATCACGTGGTCAACAAGAAGGCAGCCGTCGCGCGGGTCTACCTGCCGCCCGACGCCAACTGCCTGCTGTCGGTCACGGACCACTGCCTGCGCAGCCGCAACTACGTCAACGTCGTCGTCGCGGGCAAGCATCCCTCGCCGCAGTGGCTGGACATCGAGCAGGCCGCGCACCATTGCGCCCGCGGGATCGGCGAGTGGTCGTGGGCCGGCAACGGCGGCGAATCGCCCGATGTCGTCATGGCATGCTGCGGCGACGTGCCGACCCTCGAGACGATGGCAGCGGCCAGCATCCTTCGCGAGCGCATCCCGCAGCTGCGAATCCGCGTCGTCAACGTCGTCGACCTGATGAAGCTCGAATCGCCCGACCAGCACCCGCACGGCCTGCCCGATGGCGAGTTCGACGCGCTTTTCACGCCGGGAAGGCCGGTGGTCTTCGCCTTCCACGGCTACCCGGCGCTCGTGCACAAGCTGGTCTATCGCCGCGGGAACCAGGCGCAATTCCACGTCCACGGCTATCGGGAAGAGGGCACCGTGACGACGCCCTTCGACATGGCCGTGCGCAACGAACTCGACCGCTTCCACCTGGCGATGCAGGTCATCCGGCGGGTGCCGCGGGCGGGCGAGGCGGGCATCGAGCTGCTGGCCGAACTGCAGGCCAAGCTCGCGCACCACCGGGTCTACATCTGCGAGAACGGGCAGGACATGCCGGAGGTGCGCGAGTGGACGTGGCCGGGGATGCGCGCGGGATGAGCGCCGCGCGAGCGGGCGGCGGTCGATCGGCCAGTTGTTCGAGGGCGATGCCTCTCGCGCGATGGAGACGATGCGCACTACCCAGCCGTTCGTGGCGGGCGGCGGCGAGCTGCGCGCCGAGGGGCTAGACGGCGATGCCGAAATCCCGGTTCGCCAGGACTTCGCGCGCGGTCGCAACCTCTCCGCGCCCTGCATTCACGACGACCAGGTAGTGGTTGTGCGGGGTAGTCGCGTCCGTAGCGATGCGGCGTTCGTGCGCCGAGGCGACCAGCGGGATGTCTTCGTGTTGCCTGGATGCCATGCGCGTAGCGAGGATTCGCAGGTGCAGCGCCAGGGCAGCGCCACCGATCGGCAACAGCCAGGCGAGTGACGATGCGTTGGCCTCGAGCAGGCTCGTGGCCGTCACCGTCAGCGCTGCCCACAGGACGCCCCAGAGCAGGCCCGAATCGGCCCAGTCGCGTTGCCTGGCAGGCAATGCCGCCGCAAGGGCGCGGGCGTCGATCGTGGCTTCGTCATGGGCGACCACGGCGAGCATGCGCCTGCCGAACCCGGCCTGGCGAAGTCTTTCGATGGAGGTCGTGGCCTCGCCGCTCGAGCCATGGGCAGCGACCACCCTGTCGATCGGAGGCAGCAGCGTTAAGAGGACTGGTCGCATGGGGGCTCCCTGGTCAGCAGGATTCGGGTCTGAGGCACGATATCGCCGTCGCAAGCGGGACGGCTTGCGGTGAATCAAGAGGGCTCGCTGTCGTTGGATGGCGGGCTCGGATGCGCATGTCCAATCGAACCGTCGGGCGCCTGCCTCCACTGGCCGGCCAGGGGAATGCCGGCGATGCAGAACCATCACCGTGCTGCAGGCGGCGCCCGCCATGAAGGCGGCCATGGCGACCAGCAAGGCCATCGCCGCGAGCCCTTGCGCGGCGGAGAGCAGTTTTCCGAACGTTGCGGCCATTCCGGTCATGTGCGACGTATATTCGTGCACGATGGCGAAACCGACTGCGTTGGTCGCGCCGGCGATCGCCGCGAGCATGCAGCCTAGATGCCGATCCGCGACGGAGTCGCGCGATCTGCTGGTCAGGCGGCGAACATATTGGATCGGCAAGGAGCCAACTCAGGCGAGGATGGAATATCCGCGCCAGCTTGCCCGATGCCCCAACGGTGCGTTGCGAAAGGTCAACATCGAGAACTCGGCCAGGCCTGCTAGATTGCCGTGCGGCAGCGCAACGGGCCTCCAGATCGACTTCACCAACTGGTACTCTCCGGCACAACCGCTCCGAACCCGATCATGTCCGCTGCCAGCCCCGCCCTGCACATCGCCGTTGTTGATGACGAAGTCGCCATCACGGCGTTGTTGGCGAACTACCTGCAGGGACGCGGCTATCGGGTGAGCGAATTGCACACCGGCGGCCAATTGATGGCGCTGATGGCCGAAGATCCGCCGGCGGTCGTCCTGCTCGACCTGGGCCTTCCCGGCGAGGATGGACTCGTCATCGCGCGCCAGGTTCGCGAGCGTTCGCGCTGCGGCCTGGTGATCGTGACCGGACGCGGCGACTCCGTGGACAAGATCGTCGGGCTCGAAGTCGGCGCCGACGACTACGTGACGAAGCCCTTCGACCTGCGCGAACTGCTCGCCCGGATCACAGCGATCCTGCGCCGCACGGCTTCGATCGAAGCGACGCCGGCTACCCTGCCATCCGCCCAGCAGACGCTGGCCGATCGTCCGCGGCTGGTGTTCGCGGGTTGGACGCTCGATGTCGCCGCGCGGACTCTCGTGGACGCGCGCGGGGTCGAGGCGTCGCTGACGACCGGCGAGTTCGACCTGCTGAAAGTCCTCGCCGAGAACGCGGGGCGCGTGCTCACGCGGGACTTTCTCCTGGAGCACACGCGCGGACGCGAGTCCGGCCCGTTCGATCGCACGATCGACGTGCAGATCGGCCGCCTGCGCAAGAAGATCGAGGCGAACGCCGAGGATCCCCGGATCATCAAGTCCGTTCGGGGCGCCGGCTACGTCCTGGCGCCCGAAGTCGCGGTGCGGTGATGCCGACGACCGGAAATCTCGTCCCTGGAGCCGACCCCGCGGGTCAGGTCGAACACAGCGTCTTTCGTTCGCTGTTCTCCGCGTATCCCGATGCATTGCTGCTCGTGGACCAGGCCGGCATGATCGTCATGGCCAACCCGGCCGCGGGACAATTGCTGGGCTACGAAACCGCCGAGTTGGGAGGGTTGTCCGTCGAGGCCCTGGTGCCGGACGCCATCCGCCCTCGGCACGCGGCCTATCGCGAGGCCTATGCCCACTCGCCGAGGGCGCGGCCGATGGGCACGCACATGGAGCTGGTGGCGCGGCGCAAGGATGGCGTCGAGGTGATGGTGGAAATCGCGCTGAGCCCGCTGCAGGGGCACGGCGTGCCGCTCGTCGTGGCGGCGATTCGCGACATCGGCGCCTACCCGCGCGTGAAGCAGGCACTGCAGCGAGCGCGCTATGCCGAGCATCTCGCCCAGCTTGGACGGCTGGCCGTCGACACGCGCGAGCCTCAGGCGCTGATGGACCAGATTCCCATGATCACCAGCGATGCGCTGGAGGTGGAGGCCGCCGTCGTCTACCTGCTGGAGCCGGATCGTGCCAGTTTCAGGATCGTCGGCGGTGCGGGTCCGCTGGGGCGGGAGGTCGTGGGCCTGACTCGCGCCAATCTTCCGGACACGCTTCCCGGTCTGGTGTTCGCCCAGGCCTCGTCGGTCCTGTCGCGATCATTGCGCGACGAAACACGTTTCGAGGTGATGCAGCACTGGGTGGACGCGGGAATCTCCAGTGCCCTGGCCGTTCCACTGTTCGACCGCGGCCGCGTGGTCGGTGCGTTGGCCGCGCTGTCGACCCGCGCCGACCGGTTCGGTGACGACGAATCGAGGTTTCTCCAATCCCTGGCCAACCTGTTGGCGACGAGCCTGCAACGCGCCCAGACCGAAGAGGCCTTGAATCATGCGCAGCGGCTGGAGAGCGTCGGCCAGCTGACGGGGGGAATCGCCCACGACTTCAACAACCTGCTCACGATCATCCAGGGCAACCTGCAGGTGCTCGAGGAACTGCCCGAACTGGCCGGCAGCACGTCAGGGCAACATCTGGTCGACGCGGCATTCCGCGCGACGCGCCGTGCCGCGGAGTTGACAGGCAAGCTGCTGGCCTTCTCACGGCGCCAGGTGCTCCAGCCCACCTCGGTCAACGTCCAGGCCTTGCTCACATCCCTCGCGGACATGCTCCGCCGAACCGTCGACCAGCACATCCTGATCCAGGTCGAGCCTTGCGATCCCGGATTGCAGGTGCTCGCTGACCCGGGCCAGCTGGAGTCGGCGCTCCTCAACATCGCCATCAATGCCCGCGACGCCATGCCCGGTGGTGGCGTCATGCGCTTCCAGGCCCAGGCTTGTGTCCCGGAAGCGTCCGAAGCGGTTGGCGAGGGCCAAGCCGGGGCATCCAGGCCGGACGGCTTCGTGAAGATCGCCGTATCGGACACCGGAAGCGGCATGAGCGACGAGGTTCGAGAGCGCGCGTTCGAGCCTTTCTATACGACGAAGGCGGCGGGACGGGGCACGGGGCTCGGCCTCAGCACGGTCTACGGGTTCGTGAAGCAGTCGCGCGGCAGCATCTCGATCGAGAGCGCCGCCGGTGCCGGCACCGTGATCGCGATGGTGTTGCCCTGCGCGCCCGCCAGCAGCGCGTCCTCCGAAGCCCGTTCGTCGGCCGTGGTCGAGTTGCCGCCAGGACTGCGGGTGCTGCTGGTCGAGGACGATGGCGGTGTCCGGGACGTCATGGCGACGTTCCTGGAAGGACTGGGTTGCGAGGTACGTGCCGTCTGCTCGGCCGAGGACGCGCTGGCCGCGCTGGAGCAGGGGGCTCGTCCCGACCTGCTGTTGACGGACATCGCCCTGGGCGCGGGAATGCGGGGGACGGCGCTGGCCGCGCTCGTGCACCAGTCGCTTCCGGCGACGCGCATCCTGCTGATGTCGGGGTTCTCTGCCGAATTGATCGATGCCGACAGGAGTTCGCCGAGCGAATGGGAGCTGCTGCCGAAGCCGTGCACGCGCGACGAGCTGGCGCACGCGATCCTGCGAGTCATGTCGCGCACCGAACCGGGCTGACCCGGCAATCCCGACCTACTGCAGGACTGCGGCCTCGGGTGCGACGCAGCGTTGGACGAAGCCGGAGAGCGCGCGCACGTCGGGGATCCGGACATCCCGGCGCCCCTTCTCGACGAACGCGATGATGTTTTCGCGCGCCAGCCGCGACAGCGCGCGACTCACGGACTCCAGCGTCAGGCCGAGGTAGTTGCCGATCTCGGCGCGGGTCATGCGCAGCGTGATCTGGTCGGTGCGCATGCCGCGCGTCGACATCGACTCGGCGATGAAGCGCAGGAAGTCCGCCACGCGTGCGTCGGCCGGCAGGGTGCAGACGGACATGAGGGATTCGCGTTCGCGGGCGATCTCCAGGCTCATCGCGTCGTGCAGCGCGGTCAGCAGCCGCGGATGCTGGCCGCAGGAGCTCAGGAGCAGGTCGTAGCGGATCGCCCACACCTCGCCGGTGTCCATCGCGATGCCGTCGCAGCCGTAGTCGCCCCGGGCGATCCCGTCGAGACCCAGCCAGTCTCCGCGGAACTTGAGGCCGACGACCTGCTCGCGCCCGTCCGGGCTGAGCTTGGTGACCTTGACCATGCCGGAATTCAGCACATGCAGCATGTCGAATCGCTGTCCAGCACGGTAGAGGACATCACCGGCGCGAACGATGCGCTTCTGCGGCTGCAGCACGTCGGAGAGCAGCCTCAAGACCTCCGCGACGGCAGGTGAGGGCTTTGCGCCATCCAGCTGGCGGGTCGTGGATGGTGCTGTCTGCACGCTGGTGTTCCTCATCGGTCGGACGACGGTCGGGTGCATCGTGGCGATCGACGGCTGGGCGTGTGATTCTGCGGTCAACATGGTGAAGTCCTGGCTGGGCTGGAATGACTCCATCGTAGGCAGCACGCATCACCGAAGTGACAACGCACTGCATCGTCGGGTAACACTCGGTGAACGGACGGTGACAGGCACTTCGCGAGGCGGTGTCTTGAGAAAGCGCAAGCCGGCGCGATCAGGCTCTTTTAATCTGGCCTCTCCGTCACTCCTGCCCCTGGTCGCCTTCGCGTTCATGACCGCCTCGCTCTCGCCCGTCGTGCCCGACCCCGATGGCCGTCCGCGTGCCGATCGGGGCAGCGTTGCCGCCCCGGCCGATACGAGCGTGTCTTCGGCGAGTCCGGAGGCGTGGCGCGTCCGTGCCCTTCGGACGCGCAACATCGGCATCCTCTGCGACGATCCCCAATCCTCGCGGGCTGTCGCGCTGCAACGGGAACTCAGTGGATTGGGAGCGCGGGTCGCGCTGGTGCGTGCAGGCGTCGACGACGGCGGAAACGATGGCGCCTTGGAGCCTGTGGCCTACGTCCTGGGCCGTCTCTACGACGCCGTCGTCTGCGTCGGACTGGGTCCGAACCTCGTGCGCAATCTGAAGGACGCCGCCGGCATTCCGGTGATCTCGGGCGAGGCATACGCTGAACTGGAACCCGGAGCCGCGGTTCCTGCTGCGAAGCTGTTGAACGATCTCCTGACGAGCCTGCGGGCCTGACCCGTTCGTCGGAAGGTTGCGACGGGCACGTTTCGAGTTGCCGGGGCCGCCCGCGACGAGACCTTCAGGTCCCCGATCCAGTGCGCCGCCCGCCGCCCGCGTGCATGCCCCCGCCCGCCTTGACTTTCCTCAATCGACGCCGCGACTGTTCCTCCTATCGTGGCCCGTGCAGGCCGTCGCCGACGGCACCGAATCCCATCTGGAGCAATGTCATGAAGATGATGCGAGCAGCCGTCGTCCACGAGTTCGGCCAACCCTTGAAGGTCGAGGAGATTCCCATTCCCGACGTCACGGCAGGACAGGTGCTGGTGAAGGTGGTCGCCTCCGGCGTCTGCCATACCGACCTGCATGCCGCCAACGGCGACTGGCCCGTCAAGCCGTCGCTGCCCTTCGTGCCGGGACACGAGGGCGTCGGCTACGTCGCCGCGCTCGGCGCCGGCGTCAAGGGCGTCAAGGAGGGCGACCGGGTCGGCGTTCCCTGGCTGCACACCGCGTGCGGCCACTGCGAGCACTGCATCACCGGCTGGGAGACGCTGTGCGACGAACAGCAGATGACCGGCTATACCGTCAACGGCGGCTACGCCGAGTACGTGCTCGCGGATCCCGGCTACGTCGGGCGACTGCCGGCCAACATCGGCTTCTCGGAGATCGCGCCGATCCTGTGCGCGGGCGTGACGGTCTACAAGGGCCTGAAGATGCTGGACTGCAAGCCCGGCGACTGGGTCGCCATCTCGGGCATCGGCGGCCTCGGGCACTGCGCCGTGCAATATGCGAAGGCAATGGGCTTCCACGTCATCGCGGTCGACATCGACGATGCCAAGCTCGCGCTCGCGATCCGGCTCGGTGCCGACATGGTGGTCAATGCCAGCACCCACGATCCGGTGGCGGAGGTGCAGCGCGCGATCCGAGGTGCGCATGGCGTGCTGGTCACCGCCGTCTCGCGCAGCGCCTTCTCGCAAGCGCTCGGCATGCTCCACAAGCGCGGAACGATGTCGCTCGTCGGACTTCCGCCCGGTGACTTCGCATTGCCGATCTTCGACGTCGTGCTGAATGCCAAGACCGTGCGCGGATCGATCGTCGGGACGCGCAAGGATCTCGAGGAGGCGCTTGAATTCGCGGGCGAGGGCAAGGTGCGCGTGACCTGCCGCGAAGACAAGCTGGACAACGTCAATTCGATTCTCGAGCGCATGAAGCTCGGCGACATCGAGGGCCGCGTCGTGATGCGCATCGGCGCCGAAAGTTGACGCGCAATGGCCGGCAGGCGCCTTTCGGAGGCGCCTCGTCGGGCCGGAGGGCGACGGTGGCCCGCCTCGTGCGCTTGCGCTGCATCAACGCCGAGCGAGCCCGATCCGACAGACTGCATCTGCCGCTGCATGTCGCAGCCGAAGGAGCCCAATCATGTACGACAGGATTCTCGTGCCGGTGGACGGCAGTTCCACTTCCTCCAAAGGCGTTGCCCAGGCGATCGCCATGGCGAAGCTGACCGGCGGCACCATCAAGCTGCTGCACGCTTTCGAGTTGCCGCCGCTGGCCATCGGCACGGACACCGCGCTCATGCGCGGCGAGGACATCTACAACGTCGCTCGCGATGCCGGCCAGAACGTGCTGGCGCAGGCCGCCGCGGTCGTGAAGGCCGCGGGCGTTCCCGTCGAACAGAAGCTCGTGGATGCCGATGGCAAGCGGCTCTGCGAGCAGGTCGCGGATGCCGCGCTCGCATGGAACGCCTCCCTGATCGTCGTCGGAAGCCACGGCCGGCGTGGCCTGCGCCGCCTGCTGCTGGGCAGCGATGCGGAGCAGATCCTGCGGACGTCGACCGTGCCCGTGCTGCTGGTTCGCGATGACGAGCCACAGACGGCCTGATCGAGACAAGCCCTTCACGCAAAACGACTGGAGCATTCAATGAAGATCCTCTTCGCCGTCGACGGCAGCGACTACACCAAGCGCATGCTGGCCTACATCGCCGCTCACGACGAACTGCTGGGCAACGGCCACGAACACGTGTTCCTGACTGTCGTCCCCGAGCTGTCGGCATTGGTGTCGCGGGAACTCGCGCCCGAGATCCTGGAGGGCTACTTCACGGCCGAAGCCGAGGAGGTCTTTCGCCCGATCCGTGCCTTCGCGGAAATGCAACGCTGGACGGTGCGACTCCAAGTCGCGCGCGGCCATGTGGCGGCGGCCATCATCGACTGCGCCGAGCAGGAGAAGCCGTCGCTGATCGTCATGGGAACGCATGGACGGGGTGTCTTCGGCAACCTCGCGCTCGGCTCCGTATCGACCAACGTCATCGCGGGGACGCGCGTGCCGGTGCTGCTGATCCGGTGACCTGACAAGCGGCGCCGCGCAGCTCCATGACGGGAGCACCCGTGCCGTCCGCTATTGCGGCTCGGACGAAGGCTTCAGCTCCAGCACGTAGTAGATCGCTCCCGGTTCCTTCGTCAGCGAGGCGACCTCGAAGCCGAGACTCTCGACCAGGTGGCGCATGGACTGGTTCTCGCGCAGCACGTAGCCCACGATGCGATTCGTTCCACGCTCCTGCAGGTATCGAATCAGCTTGGAGAACAGCGTCGTGCCGAGGCGGTGTCCCTGGACGTCCGTGCGAACCAGGATCGCGAACTCCGCCTCGACATTGTCGGGATCGCAGACGGCGCGCGCGACGCCGAGCGTCTCGGCGCTGCCGTCGCTGGCGATGTCCAGCGCGATGAAGGCCATCTCGCGCGCATAGTCGATCTGCACCAGGCGCGCGAGTTCGGTGCGCGGCAACTCGCGGCGACTGCTGAAGAAGCGCAGGCGCAGGTCGTCTTGCGAGACATGCGCGATGAAGGCGCGGTGCATGGCCTCGTCCTCGGGACGAATCGCCCGGATCACGATGGTGCGTCCTTGCCAGTCGACGTGCTCGGTCAAGTCGTCCGGGAACGGGAGGATCGCGAATCGGGCCGTGCCCGCCACTTGTTCGATGGCGAGCCGAACGCGGCCGTCGAGCACCTCGGCCCCCCGCGCGCCGACGCGGATGGGGTCGAGCTCCACGCCCAACACCTCTGGCAAGTCGGCCTGCATGCGCGACAAGGCCACGAGGATGTCGGCGAGTTCGTCGTCGCCGCCGCCGGGACTCGCGTGGCCCGCGGCATGCGTGCCGGCGATCACGTCGCGTGCGAGCACGCGATTGAGCGGCGGCAGGCCCCAGGCGAACTGGCGCGCCGAGGCATCGGTCAATCGTCCCGGGCCGATCCCGATCACTGGACCAAAAGTCGCATCGACGTCGGCGTGGGCGGACAGGTCGCTCGTCGGTGAGCGTGGGGACATCGCCTGGACCGCGAAGCCCTCGATGCGAACATCCGGGCGCAGTCCGCCGACGCACCCCAGCAACTCCCTGACCGTGCGGCGAAGCGTGGTCTCGTCGGCGACGTCCAATCGGAGCGCGGCCGCTTCGGTCTTGCCGTCGAGGTCGCGGGACAAGACCTTCAAGGCGACCGGATAGCCGACCTGGTCGGCGACCAGGACGGCATCCTCGGCGGTGGCGCGCGCGCGCAACGTCCGCGCCACGGGCACGCCGTACGCCGCCAGCAGCGCGAGACTGTCCACTTCATCCAGCACCCTAAGGCCGGCGGCGATCGCTTCGAAGACGATGGCCTGCGCGCGCGCCTTGTCGGGAGCGCCGTGCGGATTCCGCGATGGGGCCTCGAGGAGCATGGCCTGGCTGCGTCGATGCGCTGCCAGCATCGCGAAGGCCTGGACGGCCTCCTCGGGCGTGTCGAAGTCGGCGATCCGGGCCTCTTCGAAGACGAGTCGAGCCTGGGCGGCGGCCAGGCCTTCCGGCCAGCATGCCAGCACGCGCCGAGGTGCGGTCGCGAGCAGGGGCAGGCAGGCGCGTGCGACGTCGAAGCCGCTGACCGCTGCATTCGGCGCGTGCATGAACAGGACGGCTCCGGCCAATCGTTCGGACAGCACTTCCTTCAATGCGCCGGCGTGCTCCGCCGGCGTCGCCTGTCGATCGAGGCAGAGTGGATTGGCATGGGAGCGGACCACAATTCCGGAGATCTCGGGTGCCGCCGTCCGTGCAGTCGGCGGCTGAGTCAGCGCGACGCCCAGCGTGGCGGCGTGGTCGACCGCGAGACCAGCGGCGCCGCGGCCGTTGGCAACGATCGTCAGCCCGCGAGAAACGTCGATGTCGAGACGCGTCATCGCCTGAAGCGCGAGGAACAGGTCCTGCAATGTGTGCACTCGAAGCATCCCGGCCCGGCGAATGGCGGCATCGAAGACCGCGTCCGGATCCGGCCCGGACGCATGCCGGACTTGCGCGTGGCCGGTCTTGAGCACGATGACCGGCTTGTTGCGGGCGGCGGCACGTGCCGCCGACATGAACTTGCGTGACGACGTGACGGTCTCGATCGCCAGCACGATGACGCGCGTGGCGGCGTCGCTGCCGAGGTGGTCGAGCAGGTCGCCGGCGTCGACGTCCATCTGGTCGCCGATGCAGACCAGGTGCGAGAAGCCCACGTTCCTTGCCGTGCACTGGTCGAGGATGGTCGATGCCAGGGTGCTCGACTGGGACACGAGCGCGATGTCGCCCGCGATCGCATTCGCGTGGGCGACGCCGGCGTTGAGCCCGATGTGCGGCGACAGCAGGCCGAGCCCGTCCGGCCCGAGCAGCCGCATCGTCGTTGGACGGGCAAGGTCGAGAGGGGACTGTCGAAGCGCGGCATCGACGTCCGACGTGAGCAAGATGGCGGCGCGCGTGCCGGCCGCGGCGAGTTCTTCGATCGCCGTGGCCAGGGTCGAGGCGCCGGTGCAGACGATGGCGAGGTCGTGCGGCGATCGCAGGTCGCCGCAGCGGTGCAGCACCGGAACGCCGTCCAGCGCGCGGTGATGCGGATTGACTGGCGTCGTCGTGCCCTTGAAGCCGCCGCCGCGAAGGTTCCTCCAGGCGATGTTGCCGACCGTGCCCGACCGATTCGACGCGCCGACCACCACGACGGATTCGGGCTCGAGCAGTGCATGAAGGTTCCGGACGCTCATTGGCGGTCTCCGAGGCAGGTGTTGGCGCGCGGTGGCGCCGAGGTCAATCGGCGCCGATGAGCGCCCCGACGTGCGAGACGACGCTGCGGGCGAGCGCGTCGAGGCTGTAGCCGCCTTCGAGGCACGAGATCACGCGGCCGTCGCAATGGCGCGCGGCCACGGCCATGATCTCGCGCGTCACCCAGGCGTAGTCCGCCTCGACGAGCCCGAGGTTGCCCATGTCGTCGTCGCGATGGCCGTCGAAGCCGGCCGAGATGTAGATGAGCTGCGGCTCGAATCGATCGAGCGCCGGCAGCCAGTGCGTCGTCACCGCCTCGCGAAAGGCTGCGCCGCCCGACCGCGAGGGCAGGCCGACGTTGACCATGTTGCTGCCGCCGACGTCCTCGGCGAAGGGATAGATGCCGAGTTCGTAGGTCGAGCACATCAGCACGCGCGGATCGTCGCGGAAGATGTCCTGGCTGCCGTTGCCGTGGTGGACGTCGAAATCGATGAGGGCGACGCGGTCGATGCCATGGACTTCCGTCGCATGGCGGATGCCGATGGCGACGTTGTCGAAGAAGCAGAAGCCCATGGCCGCCCCGCGTTCGGCGTGGTGGCCCGGCGGGCGCACGCAGCAGAACGCGGCGGGTGCCTTGCCCGCCAACACCAGGTCGGTGGCGAGCACCGTCGACCCGGCTGCGCGCAGCGCGGCGACGGCGGTGTACGGGTTCATGTTGGTGTCCGGATCGACGTGGAGGTAGCCCTCGATCGGAGAGGCACACAACGTCGAGCGCACATGGTCGACAGTGTGAGCGCGGGCGAGCTGCGACTCGGTCGCGAGCGGCGCGTCGTGCACGCTCATGTTGTCCAGAAGGCCGCGAAACAGCAGGCGGTCGTGGATCGCCGACAGCCGGGCCGGCGCCTCCGGATGGCCGGCGCCCATCTCGTGGCGCAGGCAGTCGTTGTGCGTGATGTAGGCGCATTGCATGGCTGCATTCCTTCGCCGCGAGGTGAGCGTCCCGAAGACGCCTCCGGGTACCCGTTCACGATAGAGCGCGACGAGCGCCGAGAGCTTGATCCGCGTCAAGCGCCGGCGTCCCCGTGTCGCGTCGGCTCAGAAGCGGTAGCCCACGCCGAGCGACAGCAGCCACGGATCGACGCCGAAGTTGCCGACCTTGGTGCCGAACGAACTGACGTCCGTCTTGAGCTGCACCTTCTTGACGTCGGCGTTCACGAGCCAACCGCTGCCCACGGGGATGTCGATGCCGGCCCGCAGCGCGGCGCCGAAGCTGTTCTTCTTGATCGACGGCTGCAGCGCGGTCGTCGTGGCCGCGTCGAAGCTGACGTCCGAGAACCGCGTGTAGTTCACGCCGGCG
>FSXQ01000465.1_pt1 | contig 13123 bp, 14 predicted proteins | sample 1638011 | NCBI WGS metagenome assembly FSXQ01 (sample SAMEA3914789, study PRJEB12502) | metagenome | biome: forest; material: soil | place: Canada | collected 2011-07-03 | depth 0.3 m | reverse complement strand
CTACGACCTGCGCACGCTGTGGGCCGCCAACAATGCCGAGCGCAGCAACAACGGCAGCCTCACGCCCATCGACCCGCGCACCGGCAAGACCGGCGCCGCCATTCCCGTCGACGATCCGTACAACATGTACTTCACGCCCGACGGCAAGTCGGCCATTGTCGTCGCCGAGGCGCGCCACCGCCTCGACTTCCGCGACCCGAAAACCATGGCACTGCAGTACTCGATCGACGCGCCCAAGTGCGGCGGCATCAACCACGCCGACTTCGCCATCGACGGCAAGACCGCGTACTTCACCTGCGAGTTCGACGGCTCCATCGCCAAGATCGACCTCGAGGGCCGCAAGGTGCTCGGCTACCTGGTGCTTCCGATGCCCAGCACGCGCCTGAAGGATCGCGTGGTGCCGGCGGGCTCGCCCACCACCGAGGTGTGCTCGTCGAAGAAGGGCATGCCGCAGGACATCCGCTTCTCGCCCGACGGCAAGAAGCTGTACGTGGCCGACATGGAGGCCGACGGCGTGCACGTGGTCGACGCCGCGGCCTTCAAGGAAGTCGCGTTCATCAGCACCGGCGTCGCCGCGCACGGCCTGTACCCGAGCCGCGACGGCAAGAAGCTGTACATCGCCAACCGCGGCTCGCACCGCATCCACGGCCCGCGCAAGGGCCCGGGCAGCGTGACGGTGCTCGACTTCGCCACCGACAAGATCATCGCCAACTGGCCCGTGCCGGGCGGCGGCAGCCCCGACATGGGCAACGTCACCGCCGACGGCAAGTACCTGTGGCTCTCGGGCCGCTACGACGACGTCGTCTACCGCTTCGACACCGCGTCCGGCGCCGTGCAGCAGGTGGTCGTGGGCCAGGAGCCGCACGGCCTGACGGTGTGGCCGCAGCCGGGGCGCTACTCGCTCGGGCACACCGGCAACCTGCGCTGAGTCGGGTTCAGGGCGGCGGCGCGGCTCGATCTTGCGGCGCGGGTAGCAGGACCGAGTCCACCTTGCCCGCGAACAGCGGCAGGACGGCGTCGCCCATCGCATTGGCCCACGCCGATGCATCGTCGTCGCTCTCGAAGGTCGCGGCCGGCAAGAACAGTTCCATGCGCGCGTAGCTCGTGTCGGACCGCACTGCGTAGACGATCTCGACGGCGCTCTCGACGCCGCGGCCGCGCCGCGTGGCCAGCCAGTGCGCGATCAGCGAGCCGTCGCCGCCGAGGCGCGCGAACAGGTCGGGCACGGCCAGCACCTCCAGGCATTCGTTTTCCTGGTGGCCGCTCGTGAGCCGGTGACGCAGCTGGTTCGGGTTCTTCGTGCAGGGATCGACGTCCCAGCGCCGCAGCCTCGGCGCGTCCGACAGCGGCAGCGTCAGGTGCACGATCATCCTCGGCTCGGCATCGTCGTCCAGCCAGACCGCCCAGGCGCCGTAGACGTCGACGTCCTGGTGATCGCCGCGGCTCGGCGTCAGGAACATGTCGCGCTGCATCAGGCGCCATCGGCCCGGCGGAAGGCGCAGGGTGCGCGAGCCGATCTTCAGCGCGCGGTCGTCCAGTTCGGCGGGGGCCTTCGCGGCGCGGATGTCGGTCGCCGCGGCGCGCGACGGCGCCCACGCCAACGCGATCGAGAGGATGCCCGCGGCGGCGAGCTGGCCAGGTCTCATGAGCGTCCTCCGGCCGCGACGGCGGCTTGCAGGGCCATTCTGCCGGCAATCGATGCGTTATCCTTCGCCTCGCCCGAGCGCGGCCAGACTGCGCAGGGCACCCGTGGCCGTGATCGCAAGGCGCGCGGCCCTCCATCTGTATCAATCGACATCCCTGGGGAGGGATACACATGACCAAGACATCGCAACTCGCGAGGCTCGCCGCTGCCGCGGCCGCTCTGCTCATCGCCGGCAGCGCGTCAGCGCAATCGCAAGGCACCATCACGCCGGAAATCGGCATCACCTACCTCGGCGGCCACACCGTCGAGCGCAACACGTACCGCACCAACGGCGACCACAGCATCGGCCTCAACGCGGCGCTCGGCTGGGAACATTCGAGCGGCTTCGGCGTCCGCGCCCTCGTGCTGTTCGATCTCCAGCCGGCGCGCGGCATCTTCGAGGAAGCGGCCGACGTCAAGTCGTTCGACCAGTTCTACGGCATCCAGGCCACGGGCTCGCTGCCGCTGGGCGATCACTTCAACCTCAAGGCCGGCGCGGGCGTGGGTCGCACCCGAATGGATGTCTCGCAGGACGTCGGCCGCAGCAACATCACCGACGGCGCGCTGTCCCTGGGCCTGCAGTGGCGCGTGGGCAGCCACTACGCGATGGAGCTGCGCGTGGACCACCTCACCCGCAGCGACGTCACCAGCACGGGCCTGCAGTTCCAGTGGCCGTTCTGACGCGCTGACGACACAGGGATTGCCGCGCGGCGCGGCCTCGCGCATGCTGTCGGGATGATCGAGACGCCCGCCTGCACCTTCCGCGCCGCCACCGACGCCGACAAGCCCTTCCTGCTCGCACTGCGGCTCGCCACGATGGCGCCGCACTACGCGCGGCAGGGCATCACGCTCGGCGACGAGGAGGAGCGCCTGCGCGCGCAGTCCCATCTCGACGCGGCCGTCATCATCGAGGCCGAAGGCCGGGCGGTGGGCGTCGTCAAGGTGGTGCAGGACGGCACCACGTGGACGATCGACCAGTTCCAGGTCGCGCCCACGCACCAGGGCCGCGGCCTGGGCACGCTGGTGCTGCGCGCCGTCATCGGCGACGCGCGTCGCGCGGGCGCGCTGCTGCGCCTGAGCGTGCTGAAGCAGAACCCGGCGGCCGGGCTCTATGCGCGCATGGGCTTCCGCACGCTGGCGGAATCGAACCACTCGTACAAGATGACGTTCATCGACACCGTCGACGACCTCTAGGGCAGCAGCACGCTGCAACCGGTCGTCGATCGCGCCTCGAGATCGCGATGCGCCTGCGCCGCCTGCGCGAGCGGATAGCGCTGGTCGATGCGGATCTTGACCGTGCCCTCGCGCACGACGTCGAACAGCTCGTCGGCCATCGCCTGCGTGCGCTCGCGCGTGGACAGGTGCGTGAACAGCGTGGGCCGCGTGAGGTACAGCGAGCCCTTGGCCGCCAGCGTGGCCGGGGCGACGGGCGCCGGAGGGCCCGACGAATTGCCGAACACCACCATCAGTCCGAACGGCCGCAGGACGGCGAGCGAGCCGTCGAAGGTGTCCTTGCCCACCGAGTCGTAGACCACCTTCACGCCCTTGCCGCCGGTGATCTCCTGCACGCGCTCGACGAAGTTCTCGCTGCGGTAGTTGATCATGTGCGCGGCGCCGTACTCCTTGGCGAGCGCGCACTTGTCGTCGGAGCCCGCGGTGCCGATCAGCTCCAGGCCCAGGGCCTTCGCCCACTGGCACGCGATCAGGCCGACGCCGCCGGCGGCCGCGTGGAACAGCACGGTGTCGCCGGGCGCGAGGCCCTCCACCGGCAGCGTGCGCCGCAGCAGGTAGTTGACCGTGAGGCCCTTGAGCATCATCGCGGCGCCGGTCTCGAAGTCGATCTCGTCGGGCAGCTCGCACACGTGCGTCGCGTTGAGCACGCGCACCTCGCAGTAGCTGCCGGGCTTGGGCGCGGCGTAGGCCACGCGGTCGCCGACGGCCAGGTGCGCGACGCCCTCGCCCACCGCCTCGACCACGCCCGCGCCCTCGCCGCCCGGCGTCAGCGGCAGCGGGTTCTGGTACAGGCCGCTGCGCTGGTAGACGTCGATGAAGTTGATGCCGCAGGCGTGGTGGCGCACGCGCACTTCGCCGGGGCCGGGGTCGCCCACCGTCACGTCGACGAGGCGCAGCACGTCGGGGCCGCCGAATTCGCTGATCTGGATGGCCTTGCTCACGGTTCGTCTCCGGCTGGATCGTTGGGAAGCCGACCGTTTTATCACGCGAGGCTTGACCCTCGCAGGCGCTCAGAAGCCAGCCGCCTGCCCGTCGCGTCGCGAATCGCTCGCGGCGACGTAGCCGTCCTCGAGGTCGTCGCTCGACCGCCAGATGAACTGGCCCGAGCCGAAGTCCATGTACGGATCCAGCGTGGCCTCGGCCTGGTGGCCCCGCGCGCGAAGGCCGGCCACGAGCTCGGGCGCCATCGTGTGCTCGAAGTCGATGGCGAGACCCGTGGCGACCTTCCAGCGCGGCGCGTCGCACGCGGCCTGCGGCTGCTGGCCGTGGCGCAGCATGCGAACCAGCGTCTGCACGTGTCCCTGCGGCTGCATGTTGCCGCCCATCACGCCGAAGCTCATCCGCGGGCGGCCATCGGCATCGCACAGGAAGCCCGGGATGATCGTGTGGAACGGCCGCTTGCCGCCGGCCACCACGTTGGGATGCGCGCGGTCCAGCGTGAAGCCCTGCCCGCGGTTCTGCAGGCTCACGCCGGTGCCCGGCACCACCACGCCGCTGCCGAAGCCCATGTAGTTCGACTGGATCAGGCTCACCATGCGGCCCTGCGCGTCGGCCGCGGTGAGGTAGACCGTGCCGCCCGACGGCGGCGTGCCGTGCGCGAAGTCCTGCGCGCGCGCGGGATCGATCCGGCGCGCGCGCTCGCGCAGGTAAGCGGGATCGAGCAGGTGCGCGGGCGTGACCTCGGTCATCGCGCGGCCGTCGGCCACCCAACGGTAGGTGTCGGCGAACGCCAGCTTCATCGCCTCGACCTGCAGGTGCTGGCCCTCGACGCTGTCGACCGGGAAGCGCCCGACGTCCAGCTGCTCCAGCATGCCCAGCGCCATCAACGCGGCGATGCCCTGGCCGTTGGGCGGGATCTGGTGCACGGTGTGGCCGGCGAACGCCATCGAGATCGGCTCGACCCATTCGGGCGCGTAGGTGGCGAGGTCGTCGGCGGTCATCGCGGCCCCGCAGGCGCGAGCATGCGTGACGAGCGCCTGCGCGACCTCGCCGCTGTAGAAGCTCTCGCCGGCCGACGCCGCGATCGCGCGCAGCGTGCGGCCCGCGGCCTCGAACGTGAAGCGCTCGCCGGGCAGCGGCGCGCGGCCGCGCGGCATGAACGCCTCGCCGAAGCCCGGCTGCGACGCGAGCAGCGGCACTTGGCGCGCCCACTTGTCGGCCACGATGCAGGCCACGCCGTGGCCACGCTCGGCCAGCTCGATGGCGGGCTGCAGCAGGTCGCCGAACGGCAGCTTGCCGCAACGCTTGGACAACGCGGCCCAGCCCGCGACGGCCCCGGGCGTGGTGACGGTGTCCCAGCCGCGCAGCGGGATCTGCCCGCCGTGCCGGCGCTCGAAATACGCCGGATCCCACGCCGCCGGCGCCACGCCCGACGCGTTGAGCCCCCGCAGCCGCTCGCCGTCCCACAGGATCGCGAACAGGTCGCTGCCGAGGCCGTTGGACACCGGCTCGACGATGGTCAACGCCGCCGCCGCCGCGATCGCCGCATCGACGGCGTTGCCGCCGGCCAGCAGCATGCGCAGGCCGGCCTGCGACGCGAGCGGGTGCGAGGTGGAGACCACGTTGCGCGCGAACACGGGGCTGCGCACGGTGGGGTAGGGATTGCGCCAGTCGAAGGTCATGACGGTTGCTCGTGAATGTCCGGGACGTCGAGGGCGCAGGATGACACGAAACCTCCCCGCGCTTCGTGGCGCGGTTTCAACGCCTCGTCGCGACGGGATCGACGCAGCGAGTCGAGTGCGGAATGATCGACGCCCGCCGACACTTCGCTTCGCGAGCCCCGATGACCTTCGCACGATCGATCAAGACCCTCCTGCTGCTGGCCGCCGCCAGCCTCTCGTTCGCCGCCAGCGCCGCGCAGGGCCGCCTCGGCTTCTCGGTCTCGGTGGAAACGGACGGCTTCTTCAGCAAGACGCTCAAGCAGGTCAAGATCACCGCCGTCGCGCACGGCGCGCCCGCGGAACAGGCGGGCCTGCAGGTCGGCGACGACGTCGAGGCCATCAACGACACGCCCATCGCGGGCACGAGCGGGCCGAAGGTGATGGACATCGTGCACGGCGTGCAGCCGGGCGATCACCTGCGGCTGAAGGTGCGGCGCAATGGCGCGGAGAAGGTGATCGACCTCGTGGCCGGCGCGGCCGACTGAAGTCGACCGGGGCCTGATCCTGAACGCGTGGCGGCGCGCCGCCCGTGCGTTAACCTTCGCGCCTGCCCCACGAACGAGTTCGACCTCGCGATGAATCGCCCCAGCCGCGGCTACTTCCTCCTCAAGCACGTCAAGGTGCTCGGCACGAACCTGCACGTCCATTGGTCGGCGGTGGCGGTCGCCGGCATCATGCTGGGCGCGTGGCATCGGCAGCCGGAGCTCGCGCTCGAGGCCGTCGCCTGCTACTTCGGCCTGATCCTGCTGCACGAGGCCGGGCACGCCGCCATGGCGCAGCGGCTGGGCTACCGCGCGACGGACATCCACCTGTCCGCGCTCCACGGCCTGTGCATCCACGACACGCCCGAGACGCTGCGCGAGGACGCGCTGGTCGCGTGGGGCGGCGTGCTCGCGCAGCTGGCCGTGGCGATCCCGGTGCTGATGCTGGGGCAGGTGCCGGCGATCTCGTCGTTGCCCTACGCCGGCGTTCCGCTCACGTTTTTCGGCTACTACAGCGTCGTACTCGTGGTGCTCAATCTCGCGCCGATCCGAGGCCTCGACGGCGACAAGGCCTGGAAGCTGTTGCCCATCCTGGCCACCGATCTGCGCGCCCATGCCGACGCACGCGGCGCCACGAAGGTCGTCCTCACAAGGACGTCGGCCGCACCGAAGCGCGACGCGGCACCGCGTCGCACGTCCATCGCCGACGAGGGCCCCAGCTCGGCCCGCTGGCTCGCGCGCGCCTGCGCCCGGCTCGCGACCGCCGAGGTCACGTGGCCCGAGATCGGCAACACCCTCAATCCGCAGCACGACCGCCTCGTGGGCGAGCTGATCCAGCGCGTGCGCGCGTCGCACATGCGCGCGCCGCTGCAGGGCCTGCAGCTGATCGAGTCCGCGTGCCACGTGGCGCTCGAAGGCAACGAGGACGCCAGCGGCGTCGATGCGCTCACGAATGCCGTCGACAGCCTGGGCACGCTCGAGAAGGCGCGGTGGTAGCGCATGCGTGCGTTGGCACTCCTGTTGGCGCCGCTCGCGCTCTGGTGCAGCAGCGCGATGGCCGGCCTCGACATCACCGCGTACGACCGGCTCACCCTGGTGGATGCCAAGGCAGCCTCATCGACCGAGCCATCTCACCAGGTCGTCATCGAACGGGTCGAATTCCCCGAACGCTTCGAAGGCCTGAAGGACGGCGCGACCTACCGTTTCGACCAGTCCTTCGACTTCCGGGCCGGCTCGTACTCGGGCTACAACCGATGGCGCAACGAACTCGCGAAGCTGGCGGGCAACCCGCAGACGCCCTTCACGTTCGACGGCAAGACCGAGCAGCGCCACGACGCCACGGTGTGGGATCGCAAGAGCGGCCCGTTCTGGGAACTCATCGACTTCTCGGACGCCGAGGGCGTAATCGGCCCGGTCGTGTGCAAGCGCGTCTACAAGGATTTCCTGCGCTTCGACAGCGCGGCCGCCAAGCATCCGGACGCTGGTTTCCGCGAGTCGTACGCGGACTGGAAGAAAGCGTTCGCGATGTGCGCGAATGGCGGCGCGATCGTGTTCCACTGACGACGATGCAGCGGCAGGTCTCCGCCACTTCCAGTCCTTCGTGACGATCTCCATTGGAGCGGTGCGGTCGGCTGCCCCCCGCACCTTCACATCACAACCTGCGTTCATGTCCAGCCATTCCGTCACCGTGCTCACGCCCGCGCCGCTTCTCGCTCGCGATCAAGAGCGGGTTTCCGAGCTGATCGACCAGTGGGCGAGTCGGCTGGACAAGGAAAAGTTCTGGATCGGCGGTCAGCCCTTCGACTTCGAGTTTCCGGACCTGGATGAGGACGAGCGCCAAGTGATCCTCCCGGGCTGGTCGCCGTTGGGCGCCCTGCGTCTCACCACCTACACGGGAGCCAGGATCAGCCACATGCTCTTGGGCGCGCTCTCCTGCAAGCTGGCAATGATGCTTGGGGGATGGATCGCCCTCGAAGGCCAACTGGAATCGGTCACCAGCGTCCCCGCCGTCCTGACCCTCGACGGCGTCAAGGGGAGAGTCCGAACCTCCTACGGCGTGGACGTGATCAGTCCGAGCGTCATGGCCTACTGGCTCGGCGACGACAATTTCCGTCTTGCCTGAACGCCAGGTCACAGGACATTCGCACATCCGCGATCTGTGAGATTCGCACGGGAAATGCTCGGCTGTCCGCGTTGCGGTTGCAGTTGCAGGTTGCGCCCTCTCGACTTCCGCTTCGGGCCGCAAGCCACTTCCCGACACCGCACCTCAAGTCCGCAGCACCGCCGGGGTCAAGTCTTGCCTTTGCCCGACCAGGCACGGCAAAGGCAAGACTTGACCCCAAGAGCGGATGTCTCCGACAGCCGCCATCGGCCAGCAGAGGACGGTCGCGACGGTCAGCTTCGAGGTAGCCGCGCTGACTATGAAATTCGTTCAAATCAATGCGAGACTGGTCTGCGAGATCCCGGACGAGCGGGTGACTTTGGGTCGCGGGCGCACGGCTCGAATGCCGTTAGTCGGCGATCTCGTGTTTGCCGACCAAGGCTTTGCTGGCCCCGACGGAACCGACATGTTCCTGACCTACTGTCAGCTACCGGATGGAAGTACGCCATGGTCAGCCGATGTGTACGAAGCGGAGCTCGAGTGGGTCTCCCCGTGACTTGGCGGCATCCGGCCAGGCGCAGTCGTTCGCGAGCGACCGGTGTCGAGAAGGCTACGTTGTCGAATGGCAGATGAGGGCGCATCCAATGGGTAGACTGCCCGTTCGTTGACAAGCAGCCACCTGCGCATGAGCCAAACCCTTACGAGCATCGTTCTTTTTCTTTCGGTGGCCGTCGCGCCGGCGCTTGCCGCTCCGGCGGCGTCAGCGCTACCCGCGGCTAAAGCCCTGCCGCGCGTGCCAGAGGTTCCGACGCTTTTCCACCGCGCAGTCGCACCGCCGCCCGGTCACGACGTGGAGACGGTGTTGCTGGGTCCCCTGTTTGAACAGACCTTCGCGTGTATCGATCACGCCGAAGGTAACGTCGGCGCCCTCGGCGATGCGTTCGGTACCGACTGCATGGTCGTCGGTGGCATCGAGCAAGGTGGCGAACATGGCTATCTCCGCTTCTTCCGGCAAGACGGGACGCAGAACGAGGACTGGTACGGCTGGCACGCCAATGTGCTCGCACCGTTCGACGGCCGCGTCGTGGACGTCATGCACAACGACGTGACGAACGTGCCGGGCACGATGGGCAAGTCACCTCCGGGCGGAATCGTCTTCTTGCGCGATGACGGGCTGGTCGTGGTTTACGGCCACCTCGACAACGTGCTGGTGAAGGAAGGTGACCGCGTCAAGGCTGGCCAGATCGTCGCCATCGACGGTAACAACGGCATGGCGCGCTCACCGCATGTCCACGTCGGTGCCTTCCGCGACACAACGCCGTACCAGATCCGCTGGGATCAACGCGCCGAAGGGCGAATGGACGGTTTCAACTAGATAGCTAGCAACTTGAAGCCGGCTCGCAAGCAGCCTGAGTAGGGTTCGCAATGACCGCAAGCTTGACGATGTGCTTGGGCATTTTGGGGCCGTACGCCGCCGGTTGCCGTCATTCGATTTAGTCCGCTTTGGTCAACAGAATGCGCTTTGAAGCAGAGAACAAGCCACCCATCGACGGCGTGACGGAAAGACAGATTCGGTCGGCAATAGCCAAGCTTCGCAGCTATGGATCGTCATCCTTTGCGTCGATCACGGCGCCGGACGGCAGCTACCTACAGGTCGGCGGCGGCGGCATCACATGCACACTCGAACGGCGAGATGCAGCCTCCCATCGGCATTTCCGCGCGCACAGCCTCCAACCAAACAGAATTCATCCCGACGGGACAATTCTGGCCTTTGGCCGCGGACAGGAGATTCGCCTAATGTCGGATGAGTGGCTGACGGCTGACCTTGTCGCCGATGCGTTCTCCTGCTTTCTCAAGCGAGAGGCGCTTCCGGGCATCCTCGCGTGGCGCGAAATCACCGGCTTGGTGTTCTGAGCGTTCTATTCCGACGACCGCTTTCCGGCGTCGAATTCGAGAAGGTGAAGGACAGCAACGGGTCGGAAGCTGAAGTCGAAGCGCTGCCACCCCGAAGGTCTGTTTTCCGCTTCGAGATCGCCTGTGCCGAAGTCCGTAACGGGTCGCAAGCCCCCCGACACCGCACCTCAAGTCCGCGGCCGCGCCTTCGCCAGCAGCCAGATCCCCGTCAACACGCACACCGTCCCCAGCCCGATCCACACCGTGAACGGCTCGCCGAGGATCACGATGCCCATCAGGATCGTGCTGAGCGGCCCCACCATGCCCGTCTGCGCGGCCACCGTAGCGCCGACGCGCTCGATGGCCATCATCACCATCAGCACGGGCGCGACGGTGCACGCCGTGGCGTTGAGCACCGACAGCCACAGCACCTCCGGTACGACGTTCGCGGCCGCGAGCGGACGCGTGAGCGCGAACTGGAGCAGGCACAGCAGGCAGGCGACAGTCGACGCGAGGCCCGTGAGGCGCAGCGAGCCGAGGCGCTTCACTTCCTCGCCGCTGAACACGAGGTAGATCGCGTAGCTGACCGCGCTCGCGAACACCAGCGCGGCGCCCAGCGCGACGTGGCTGCCGGCGATCCGCACCTCGTGGCCGAACACGAGCAGCACGCCCGCGTAGCTCACGGCCAGCGCGACGAGCTGCGCGCGTGCCACCTGGCGCTTGAACAGCACGCGGCCGATCAGCAGCACCAGCGTCGGATTGAGGTACAGCACCAGGCGCTCGAAGGCGGCGCTGACGTGCGCGAGGCCGGCGAAGTCGAGGAAGCTCGCGAGGTAGTAGCCCGAGAAGCCGAGGCCGGCGACGACGCGCCAGTCGCGCGCCGTGAGCCGGCGCTGGCCCCGCCCCGCCCACCACGCGAGCGCCACGAACAGCGGCAGCGCGAACAGCATGCGGTACATGATCAACGTCACCGCGTCGACGCCGTGGCGGTACGCGAGCTTGACGATGATCGCCTTGCCGGAGAAGGCGATGGAGCCGGCGGTCGCGAGCGCGAGGCCGGGCCAGAGGCGTTGCGGGCGCGGCACCGGGGTGGGGGTGTCCGGCGTGGCAGGCGTTGGCGTCGTGGTGGATTCAGAAGCCATGCACCAGCTTACCCGGCGCGCGCGCGTGACGCGCTCGCGCGTGGGCAACGGCGGCTTCGCGCGCCCATGAAAAAGCGCCGCGGGTGCGGCGCTTGTCGATGGCGCGGTGGACGCGTCAGACGCGGCGGCGGCGCGCGGCCACGCCCAGCGCGGCGAGGCCGGCCAGGATCAGCGACACGTTGCCCGGTTCCGGCACCGCGGTGATGCTGATGTTGTCCAGCAGCGAGCCGATGTTGTCGTGGCTGTCGTCGCTGAACGAGATCAGCAGCTGGCCGCCGGTGGCGTGGCCGCTGATCGTGAAGTACTCCTGCGACGTCTGCGACGACGGCGCAAAGGTCTGCGTGGTGTCGCCAAGGGTCACGGTGGTGACCTCGGGCGAGCCGTTGCGCGCGTTGCCGGCCAGCTCGAACGTCATCGAGTAGCCGCCGTCGGGCACCGCGATGACGCGCCACAGCGTGCCGGCCTGGCCCGTCGAGCCGTCGAGGTCGATGTACTCGCCGTTGGCGGCGGGCAGGAAGTAGAACTGGTTGTCCTCCGGAACGATGTCGACCGTCCCGTTGGTCACCGTCCATCCGGCGGGCGTGTAGTTGAGGCCGCCGGGCGGGTACGTGATGACGTCCTCGTCCCAGTTCTCGGTGAACACGGGCGACGACGCGTGCGCCGTCGCGGAAAGAACCATCGCCGCAGCGACAGCAAGCATGCGGAATTTCATTGGTGGTTTCCCCTCAGGTTGGGTGGTCAGTCCAAAACATTGTGGAGAAATGCACATTCGAGCCCGGATACGGGAAACCCCTAGCCGACCCCTCCGATTGACCGGAATGGGTGAACTGCACAGGCCTTCGAACTAGGGGGCCTCGGCTATTTCGAGATCCACTGCGGCGTCGTCCGCAGCACCTCGTCCAGCGTCGTCAGTCCTTCGGCCACCTTCATCAGGCCGGCGAGGCGCAGCGGCCGCATGCCTTCGAGCATCGCCTGGCGCGACAGCTTGGCCACGTCCAGCTCGGGATGGATGGCGTCCTTCAGCGGCTCGGACATCGGCATCAGCTCGTACAGCGCCGCGCGCCCGCGGTAGCCGGTGTTGCGGCAGGCCGCGCAGCCCACCGGCTTCATCGGGCGCAGGCGGCCGCCGAGTTTCCAGGGTTGCGCCAGCTCCTCGATCATCTTGGCGGTCTCGCCGGAATCGTCAGGCGCCTTGCACGAGATGCACAGCGTGCGCGCCAGGCGCTGGGCCAGCACGCCGATGACGGTGGCCGAGATGAGGTACGGCGGCACGCCGAGGTCGACCATCCGCGTGATGGCCGACGGCGCGTCGTTGGTGTGCAGCGTGGAGAACACCAGGTGGCCCGTGAGCGCGGCCTGGATGGCCATCTCGGCGGTCTCCAAGTCGCGGATTTCGCCCACCATGATGATGTCCGGATCCTGCCGCATCAGCGAGCGCAGGCCGGTGGCGAAGTCGAGGTCGATGGACTGCTGCACCTGCGTCTGGTTGAACGCCGGCTCGATCATTTCGATCGGATCCTCGACGGTGCAGACATTCACCTGCTCGGTGGCCAGCTTCTTGAGCGTGGAGTACAGCGTGGTCGTCTTGCCCGAACCCGTGGGGCCGGTGACGAGGATGATGCCGTGCGCCTGCGACATCAGCGTCTGCCAGCGCTCGGCTTCGGTGGGCGAGAAGCCGAGGGCGTCGAACGGCTTGTCGACGGTGCCGGGGTCGAAGATCCGCATCACCACCTTCTCGCCGAACGCGGTGGGCAGCGTGGACAGCCGCATTTCCACCTCGGCGCCGGGCATGCCGCCCGCGCCGTCGGGGCGCTTGGTCTTGATGCGGCCGTCCTGCGGGCGGCGACGCTCGATGACGTCCATCCGGCCCAGCAGCTTGATGCGCGCGGTCATCGCGTTCATCACCGCGGCGGGCACCTGGTGGGCCG
>FSXQ01001356.1_pt1 | contig 13142 bp, 10 predicted proteins | sample 1638011 | NCBI WGS metagenome assembly FSXQ01 (sample SAMEA3914789, study PRJEB12502) | metagenome | biome: forest; material: soil | place: Canada | collected 2011-07-03 | depth 0.3 m | reverse complement strand
TCGCTGGGCAACGGGTTCTTCGACGCCGCCCACCAGGGCGCTGAAGAGGCGGCCAAGGAGCTGAAGGGCATCGAGATCATCTACACGGGCCCGGCCAAGGCCACGGCCGAAGGCCAGATCGAGATCATCAACACGCTGATCGCACAGGACGTCAAGGCCATCGTGATCTCCGCCAACGACCCCGACGCGCTGGTGCCCGTCCTCAAGAAGGCGATGGCGCGTGGCATCAAGGTGGTGTCGTTCGACTCCGCCGTGCGCAAGGACGGCCGCCTGATACACCTGGCGCCGTCGTCGACCGCGCTCATCGGCCAGAAGCTGGTGACGATGGCGGAGGACGCGGGCGGCAAGAACGCCGAGATCGCGGTGCTGTCGGCCACGGCCCAGGCCACCAACCAGAACGCCTGGATCGCAGCGATGAAGACCGTGCTGGCGCAGCCCGCGCACAGCGGCGTCAAGCTGGTGAGCGTGGTCTACGGCGACGACCAGACCGACAAGAGCTACCGCGAGGCCCAGGGCCTGTTCAAGAGCTACCCGAACCTGAAGGTGATCGTCGCCCCCACCACCGTGGGCGTGGCCGCCGCGGCCAAGGCGGTGCAGGACGAGAAGAAGGTCGGACAGATCTTCGTGACCGGCCTCGGACTGCCGTCGGAGATGGCGGGGCACGTGCACAGCGGCGCGGTGAAGTCCTTCGCGATCTGGAACCCGATCGACCTGGGCTACTCCGCGATCTATGCAGCCGACGCCTTCGTCAAGGGCAGCGCCAAGGGCACGCCGGGCGAGAAGATCTCGCTCGGCCGGGTGGGCAGCGCGACGCTGGACAAGGACAACGAGGCGGCGATGGCGGAGCCGTTCAACTACGACGCGACCAACGTCGACAAGTTCGCCAAGTTCTTCTGACACCCGCCTTTCCGACACCGCATGCCGTGCATCATCACGGCATGCGCGACGACCTCATGACCTCCAAGACCCCTTCGCCGGTGCTGACCCTGCGCGGCCTGCACAAGCGCTTCGGCCCCACCCACGCGCTGCGCGGCGTGGACCTCGACCTGGTGCCGGGCGAGGTACTCGCGCTGATCGGCGAGAACGGCGCCGGCAAGTCCACGCTGGTCAAGATCCTCACTGGCGTGTACCGGCCCGACGACGGCGAGATCCGCATCGGCGGCGAGTTGCGCCGCTTCGACCGCGCGCAGCAGGCGCAGGACCTGGGCGTCGTCGCGGTGCACCAGGAAACCGTGATGTTCGACGAGCTCAGCGCGGCGGAGAACATCTTCATCGGCCGCCAGCCGCTGCGCGGCATCGCCGGCCTGCGCTTCATCGACTGGCCGCGCATGAACCGCGAGGCGCAGCAGGTGCTGGCCCGGGTGGGCGCCGGCTTCGACGCCACGACGCTGGTGCGCGACCTGAGCCTGGCGCAGCGCCACCTCATCGAGATCGCGCGCGCGCTGTCGCAACAGGCCCGCGTGGTGATCCTCGACGAGCCGACGGCCGCGCTGTCGCAAACCGAGATCCGCGACTTCTACGGCATCGTGCGCGGCCTCAAGGACGCAGGCATCGCAGTGCTGTTCATCACGCACAAGTTCGACGAGCTGTTCGCCGTCTGCGACCGCTATGTGGTGCTGCGCGACGGCGCCTCGGTGGGCAGCGGAACGATGGCCGAAGCCGACGAGCCGGGCCTGGTCAAGCTGATGGCCGGCCGCGCGATCGACAAGATCTACCCCACCATCGCCAGCGTGCCAGGCGACGTGGTGATGCAGGTGCGCGGCCTGAGCCATCCGACCGAGTTCGACGGCTTGAATTTCGACCTGCGGCGCGGCGAGATCCTGGGCTTCTACGGGCTCGTGGGAGCGGGCCGCAGCGAGGCGATGCTGGCGCTGATGGGGCTCAATCCGACGGCCACCGGCGAGATCACCGTCGAGGGCAGGCGCGTCTCGATCCGCGAGCCGGCTGACGCGATCACCGCGGGGCTGGCCTACGTTCCCGAGGAACGCCAGCGCCAGGGCGGCATCCAGCAGTTCTCCGTGCGCCACAACATGAGCCTCGCGGCGCTCGCCGGGCCACGTCGTGCCGATGCGGGGCAGCTGTCGGTCGGACCGTGGCTGTCGGCACGCCGCGAGAGCGCGCTCGCCGATCGCATGATCGAGCGGCTGTCGATCAAGACCGAGTCGCAGCACATGCCGCTGTCGGGCCTGTCCGGCGGCAACCAGCAGAAGGTGGTGATCGCCAAGTGGCTGGGGCTGGACCCGCGCATCGTCATCCTCGACGAACCCACCAAGGGCATCGACGTCGGCGCCAAGCAGGCCGTCTACCAGCTGATCGCCGAGATGGTGGCCCAGGGACTCGCCGTCATCCTCGTGTCGTCCGAACTGCCCGAGGTGACGCACCTCGCGCACCGCGTGATCGTGATGCGGCGCGGACGCCAGGTGGCCGAGTTCGCGCATGAGCACATCGATGCCGAGGCCGTCGTCGCCGCGGCGTCGGGATTGCAGGCGACGCCGTCCGCGAGCGGCCCGAGACCCGTGCCATCGGGCTCGCTGACGGAGCTGGCGGCATGAAACGCGCCCCGTTCCGCATTCCGCGCGAGGCCTTGCTCGCCCTCATCGTGCTGGGCATCGCGCTGGCGGTCGGTGTCCGCGCGCCCGTCTTCCTGACCCTGCGCAACGCGGTCGACATCGGCAACGACTCGGCGATCCTGGTCATCCTGGTGATGGGCCAGATCCCCGTGCTGCTGACGCGCGGCATCGACCTGTCGGTGGCCGCCAACCTCGCGCTGACGGGCATGCTGTGCGCGCTGGCCGGCAAGGCCTGGCCCGGCCTGCCGCTGCCCGCCTTCCTGCTGATGGCCGTGGGCATCGGCGCGCTGCTGGGCGCGGCCAACGGCTGGCTCATCACGCGCTTCTTCCTGCCGTCCATCGTCGTGACCCTGGGCACGATGTCGGTCTACCGCGGCGCAATCTTCGTGGCCAGCGGCGGGGCATGGGTGTCCGACCAGGACATCCATCCGTTGATCAAGGGCCTGCCGCGCGACACGCTGCTGGGCCTGCCGGCGCCGTGGTGGGTGGCCGCGGCCGTGGTGGCGGCGATGGCGTGGCTGCTGCGCTGGCGGCGCGAAGGACGCGAGCTCTACGCCTACGGCGGCAACGCGGTGGCGGCCAACTACGCCGGCATTCCGGTGCGCAGCCGCCTCACCCTGGCCTACACGATCTCGGGGGCGCTCGCCGGGCTGGCGGGCCTGCTGTGGGTGGGCCGCTATTCGATCGCCTTCACCGAACTGGCCTCGGGCTACGAGCTCACCGTCATCGCGGCCTGCGTGATCGGCGGCGTCAGCATCGGCGGCGGCGTGGGTACGGTCGGCGGCGCCTTGCTGGGCGTGCTGTTCATCGGCGTGATCAATGCGGCGCTCCCGGTGATCCAGGTGTCGCCGTTCTGGCAGCAGGCCATCGCCGGCTTCGTCATCCTCGTGTCGGTGATGCTCAACTCCCGCGCGCAGCGGCAGGCGGGGCGGCAGATCCTCGAGCGCGACGGCGGCCTCGCCACAGGAGCGGCGGCATGAAGGCGATCGACACCTGGGAGCGCGTGCTGATCGGACTCGTGGCGCTCGTCTATGTCGGATTCGGGTTGACGATCCACGGCTTTGTCGCGCCGTTCGCGATCGCCGACAGCACCACCAACATGTCCGAGAAGGGCATCATCGCGCTGGCGATGGCGCTGCTGGTCACCGCCGGCGAGATCGACCTGTCGATCGCCGCCACGATGGGCCTCAGCTCGCTCGCGATGGGCATGGCGATGCGCGCCGGGGCCGGCCTGCCGCTGATGTTGCTGGCCGCGGGCATCACGGGCATCGCCTGCGGCGCGCTCAACGGCTGGCTCGTGACGGGCTGGCAGCTGCCGTCCATCGTGGTGACGATCGGCACGCTCTCGCTGTACCGCGGACTGGCGCAGGTGGTGCTCGGCGACCAGGCCATCACCGGGTATCCGGAGACGCTGAGCACGTGGGGCAACGGCACGCTGGGGGACCTGGTCGGCCATCCGGGACTGATCGTGCCGATCGAGTTCGGCGTGTGGATCGCGGCGGCCATCGCGGCCGGGCTGCTGCTGCATCGCACCGTCCACGGCCGGCGAATCTACGCGATCGGCGCCAATCGCATCGCTTCACGCTTTTCCGGCATCTCGGTGGATCGCTACCGCTTCGCGCTGTTCGTGTTCTCCGGGCTGATGGCCGCCCTCGCCGCGGTGCTGCTGACGGGGCGCATCGGCAGCACGCGCCCCAACCTCGCGCTCGGCTGGGAGCTCGAGGCCGTGACCATCGTGATCCTCGGCGGCGTGGCGATCGAGGGCGGCCGCGGCAGCATCGTCGGCACGGTGCTGGCCGCCGTCCTGCTGGGCAGCTTCACGTTCGGGCTGGGCATGCTCAACGTCTCCGGCATCGTGATGGCCATGATCGTCGGCGCGCTGCTCGTGGTGGCCATGGTGCTGCCGCGCTGGCTGAAGTACGGTGCGTTGCTGCGCCGCGTGCGCGTGTCCTGACGCGGCGGCCGCGCGATGAACGCCCGCACGAGCACGCTGGTGCTGGACATCGGCAAGAGCAACGCCAAGCTGATGCTGATCGCCGCCGACGGCGCCGTGATGCGCGCGGCCGCCGTGATCAACGAATCGGTGCAGGACGCCGCGCACGGCTTCCTGGCGCTGGGCGTCGACCGCCTGCGCGACTGGTTGCTGCGCGAGGTGCCGGATCTCCTCGCCGGCGAGGTTCCGGCGCGCATCTCGGTCACCGCCCATGGCGCGGCGTTCTGCGCCATCGACGACGCGGGCCTGGTGCTGCCGCCGATCGACTACGAATGGGACGGCTACGACGGCGTGACGGCCGCCTTCGACGCATCCCTCGCCAACTTCGCCCATCACGGCACGCCGCGCCTCGGCCAGGGACTGAACGGCGGGCGCCAGATCGACTTCGTGCATCGGCGCTGGCCGGCACTGGCGCGGCGCATCCGATACTGGCTGCCGTATGCGCAGTACTGGAGCTGGTGGCTGAGCGGCGCGGCCTGCACCGAGGTGTCCTCGCTGGGTTGCCACACCGGCCTGTGGGCGCCGGCCGAGGGCCGCTACAGCGACTGGGCCGTCGCGCGCGGCATCGCCGAACGCTTCGCGCCGGCGCGACCGGCATGGGAGGTGATCGGGACCTTGCGTCCGGCGCTGGCCCGGGCCTGGTCCCTGCCCGCCGGCGTCGAGGTCACCGCCGGTGTCCACGACAGCAACGCCTGCCTGGCGCGCCACCTCCGCGCGCACCCGCTGGCCACGGTGGTGTCGACCGGGACCTGGTGCATCGTGATGGCGCCCGGCGCCGATGCCGCGCGCCTCGCGCCCGAGCGCGACGAACTGGTCAACGTGGCCGTGGACGGACGCGGCGTTCCCACCGCGCGCTTCATGGGCGGACGCGAGTTCGCCGCGCTGTGCGCCGGCGCGGATCCGGCCCTGGCCACGCCGTCCGCGCTGGCCGAGGTGGTGCGGGAGGGCTGGATGGCCCTGCCCTCGTTCGCGGAGGCCGGCGGTCCCTTCGCCGGTCGTCCCGGTCGCATCCTCCATCGCGGCACGGTGGTCGACGCCGGCGTGTCCGCGGTGCCCGAGCGACTGCGCCCGGCCCTGGCGACGCTCTACTGCGCCTGCGTCGGTGCCTTGCTCGTGGAGGATCTCGCCGGCCCGGACGCCGCGACCACGGTCGCACCGGTGATTCTCGAAGGCCCGCTGGCGCTGAACCTCGCCTATGGCCCGGCGATGGCCGCGCTGCTGCCGTCGCGCCCCATCCTGCGTTCGACGGATCCGCTGGAAGGCACGGCGCGCGGCGCCTGGATGCTCGCGCACTGGGCCCCACAGGTCGACGCGGGGTCCGGCGACACCGCGTTGCGACCCGTGGCGTGCGACGACCTCGCACTCGCGCACGCCGTCCGCGCCCACGCGCAGGCGTGGCGCGCGGGCGCCGCGCACGCGTGACCGGCGCGCGCGTCGCGCACGTCGCGAACCGCGACGAACGGGAGATGCGGATCGCGGCGGAAGCGGTGCGTGGCGCGGTCCGGCATCGCGGCATTCGACACTAGAGGTCGAAATTCGTCGGCATCATGACCACGTCCCGGATGGTCATGCCGCGAGGCCGCGTCAGCATGAACATCACGACCTCGGCCACTTCGGCGGCTTCCAGCAGGCTGCCCGACTCCCTGGCTTGCTTCAGCTTCTCCGGCGGCCAATCGGCGAGCAACGCGCTGGCGACCGGGCCGGGGGAGATCGAGCCGACGCGAATCCCATGCTTGAACACCTGGCGCCGCACCGTCTGCACGAAACAGTTGATCGCCCACTTGGAGGACGCGTAGACCGGCTCCCACGGGGTCGGGTAGTGTGCCGCGAGCGAGCTCGTGACGATGATGTCGCCCGTCCGCTTCTCGATCATGTGCCGCAATGCGTCGTGGACGTTCTTCATCACGACGTTCACGTTCAGGTTGAGCATCCGGTCGATGGCCTCGTTCTCGGCGTCGACCAGGTCGCCGCCGACGTACGTGCCGGCGTTGGCATGCAGGATGTCGAGCCGGCCGGCCTTCTCCAGGACCCTGGGCACCAGCGTCGCGCAGTCCTGGGTGTCGAGCAGGTCGATGACCAGCGGGACGACGCGGTCGCCGTACCTGTCGCGATGCACGGCCAGCGCCTGCCCGTCGCGGTCGACCATCACCACGCGCGCGCCGGCGGCCGCCATGGCCTCGGCGCTGGCCAGGCCGATGCCTGACGCGGCGCCGGTCACGACGGCCACCTTTCCTTCGAGCTTCTTCGTCACGGCCTCTTCCTTGGTTGAATGCCTGCGGGAGCTGTCAATGCCGGGTCGACCCGGGCTTTGCGGGCGACGCGACGGCGCTTCCCAGCCGGGCCGCTCCCTGCGCGCGGAACTCGCTCGGGGTCATGCCCTTGACCTCGCGGAAGCGTCGATTGAAGTTCGCGACGTTGTTGAACCCGACCGCATAGCAGATGCTGGAGACCTGGCTGTCGCTGTGCATCAGCAGCTCGCAGGCCTTGTGGATTCGAACCCGGTTCACGAAGCCGCCGAAGGTGCTGTTGGTCGCCTTGTTGAAATACCGCGAGAAGCGGCTCTCGGACATGTTGGCGGTCGCCGCGACGTTCGCGATCGCCAACGGCTCGGCGTAGTTCTCGTTGACGTATTCGACGATGGCGTTGATGGTCGAGCCGGCCTCCCCGCGCCGGATCCCTTCCATGTGCGTCGACGACAGCAGGCGATAGTCCGCGCAGCGCTGAAGCACGCACAGCAGGCCGATGAACTCGACGAAGCGTTCGAGCCCGTGGCTGCGCCGGATGCGATGGAAGCGGTCGCTGACGGTGTCGCCGAGACCGAAGAACTCGACGCCGTGGCGGGCCCGGTCCAGCAGCGGCTGCGCCTCCTGGAGCTCCTTGACGGCGCGCATGCCCTCGCGCAGCGGCTCCTCGCGGAACTGGATCACCAGGCTGCGCACGTCGAGGCCGTTCGGCGGCAGGTCCGTCGAGATCCAGTTGTGCGGCAGGCGCGGCCCGGTCAGCACCAGGTGGCCCGGCTCGAAATGCCCGACGTAGTCACCGACGAACGCCTGGCCGCGCGCCCCGACGATGAGTTGCAATTCGTACTCGTCGTGGCAGTGCCAACGCTCCAGCGGCGTGGGGCTGCCATGCTCGAAGCAACGGACGAACTCCGACGGGTTCGGCTCCTCATAGCCGAGACGGGGATCCCGGATGAGATCGTGCTCGAACTCCGGAGTCAGCTTGCGCCCGCGGCTCATGGCAGCGTGTTCCTTTCAATGCCCACGGCAACGTCCGTGCACCCAGTCGACGAGACCGGACGATAGACGGCATTCGGCGGCTTGCCGATATCGACGAGCCTGATTCTGATACTTTCCCGACATGCCTCCTGCGGAAAACCCCGTCAGAAGCGCTGCTCCAACGCCAGCACCCAGGTCCGGTCGAACACGGAGCGGGTGGCGGACGCCGCGAACTCGGCGTGATCGTCGCCGAGCAGGTTGCGGCCGACCAGCGAGACGGCCGTGTTCGCCGCCGGGCGCCAGCCGATCCGGGCGTCGAGCGCGAAATAGCTCGGCACCACGGGGTCGGCCAGTGCGGCGACGTGGCGCAACGTCGCGTCGAACTCCGTCTGCGCGGGCAGGTCGAGCGACGTCCTGACCAGCCACCAGCGCGGCGCGTTCGCCCCTTCGTCCGCCGCCACCGACTGCGAGTCGTTGCTGCCCGGACGGTCCTCCAGATGCATGGCCAGCCGGTTGTAGCCGGCATGCAGGCGCCACGACGGCGCCGCTTCCCAGGTCGCCCAGGCCTCGAATCCGTTGACGATGCCGCGCAGGCCGTTGGCGTAGGTCAGGAAGGTGCGGCTGGGATCGACCTCCTGCGAGTGGACATGGTCATAGCGGGATTGATAGATCGACGCCGACATCGTCACGGACTCCGTCGGCTGGCCCCGGTATCCGAGCTCGAAGACGTTCGCGATCTCGGAGCGGAACTTCGGGCCGCCCGCCAGCACGAAGGGCGGTTGCGCCGGCACGTAGATGTCGCGGTCCAGGCGCGAGGGCGCGCGGACCGTTCGCGAGGCAGCCGCCCAGAGCATGGCGCGCGGGGACGCTTGCCAACCGAGGCGCAGCGACGGTAGCCACGCCGCCCCCGTGTAGTCGTTGCGCTCGACGCGCGTGCCGACTGTCGCATGCCAATCGGTGGCGAGCGCGATGGTGTCCTGGACATAGGCGCTGAGCCAGGTCTGGTCGAGGTTGGCCGGAAGCACTGCGAAATACGGCGTTCCGTGGGTGGCGCGGTCGACGCCGCGACGCGCTTCCGCGCCCCAGACGACCTCGTGGACCGCGCCGGCCGGCGCGCCGTAGCCGACCTGGAGATCGAAGATGTGCTGCCGGTCGGCGAACTGGGGCGGGTTGTCGCGATTCGTCAAGTCGTAGACGAACTGGGTCGTCAGCGTGGCGCCGCTGACGAGCCGGTGGCTCCAGACGGCATTCAGGTCGACGCCGCCGGTCGTGATCGGGCGCAGGGTGAACGGCACGCCGGTGATCGCGATCGTGCCGGGCGCCGCCTGGCCTTCGCGCCCGGTGTAGGCGGCGCCATGAAGCGCCAGCGTGTCCGCGTCATGCCTCCAGTCGGCCCGGAAGCCGACCTGCGTGAAGCGCCCCGCATCGTCGACCGGCGTGCCGCCGGCAGTGTCGGAATGCGCCTCCACGGCATGGCGCGCGAACACCCGGAAGTCGCCGTCGGAGCCGCCGACCGGCGCCGTGCTGCCGCCCCAGCGCAGGGTCGCCAGGCCCTCGCGCGGCCCCGCAGCCGCGGACGCGAGGCCGCCGTGGGTGTCGTGCGCGGACTTGGTGATGACGTTGATGATGCCGTTGACGGCGTTGACACCCCATACCGTTGCGCCTGGCCCGCTGATGACCTCGATCCGTTCGATGTCTTCCAGCGGAACGCCTTGCACATCCCAGAACACGCCCGCGAACAACGGGGAGTAGACGGAACGGCCGTCGATCAGCACGAGAAGCTTGTTCGCCGGCGTACCGTCGAATCCGCGCGCGCTGATCGCGTAGCCGTGATTGTTGGCCCGCGCGACCTGCAGGTTGGGTGCGAGCCGCAAGGCTTCGGTCAGGCTCGTGGCGCCGGAGCGGCGCAGGTCGTCGGCGCTGATCACGAAGATCGCCGCCATCGCGCCCGAGAGCGATTCGGGGCGGCGGGACACGGAGGTGATCTCGACGCGCGAGAGTTCCTCCAGCGACATCTCGGCCAGCGCCTGCGGCCCGAGGCCCCGCGCCTGGGCCGCGAGCGGCGCGACCGCGGCGCAGATGAAGCAAGTGGCAAACCCGAGATTCGTCACAACACGCTCGCTCGTACTCGATGGTCGAACCATTTCCCGCATACCCCATGGGGAACCCATGAAGTATTGTGAACCCGCGGGCGGCGTTTTCGGTCAATTCCCCCTCCGAAGCCGGTTCACGGCCTCAGAGATAGCGCGCGGTGGCCATCCCGATGGCGGCCAGCGCCAGGAGGCCGGCGGCGACACGGTGAGCCATCGTCGCTTGCACGCGCGCGCGGGCGTGGTCCCGCGTGCCGTCGCACAGTGTTCGCATGGCGTCGCCGACGATCGAGACCTGCACGAGCAGCGCGATCACCGACGCGGCGGCCGCGGCGATCAGCACCTGCTCGGAACGGCCGAGCGCGTGCGCGTGGAGTGTGTGGCCGAGATAGCCGCCCGAGATGCATGCAAGGACGGCGGCGACGAGCTGCGGCCTGAAAAGGCGCTCCGTGGCCGCACCGCCTGTTCGCGCCAGGGCAAACGTGGTTCCGGCCCAGAAGACGGTCGTCAGGACGTGCAGCGCTGCGACGAGGATCAATGTGTATTGCATGCTCTTGAAGAATGCGGTCTCGATGTTTTACTGTACATCATGTATATTCATTCATCAAGAAGCGCGGAAAACAACCTGCAGGCGCAGGCCACTCGACCATCAAAGGACAGCCTGGACCATTCAAGCCTTCGGGGCCTACCTGATCGTCCTCAGCCTCGGCCTGATGGCCGCACCCAACGTGTTGCTGCCCCTGTTCGGGATGCCCCGCACGTCCGAGGTGTGGATCCGGGTCGCCGGACTGGTCGTCTTCAACGAAGGCGCCTGCTACTGGTTCGCGGCAAAAAGCGACCAGGCAAGCCGCGCCGCCAAGGCGCGCGCGGGCAGGAACGCGGGCGCCGCGTCGACGAGCGGCCGCAGGATGGCCAGCGCGAGCAGCGTATCCCGCCGGATGGCGCGTGCCGCCTCGCGCCACGGCGTCCAGTCGATCGCAGGCCCACGCACGAGACGGCGCAGGTCGTCCGCGGTGGGATGGGCATCGGCATCATCGGGGAAATCCGCCGGCCCGAGAGGGCCCGGCGGCGGCGGATGCGGCGTCGGGTGCGCTGGCGCGTGAGCGTCCAGGAAGGCCCCGATTTCCGGCGGCGGCGATCGGCCGGCAGGTGCCAGGGCGCCGAGCGCAGCCATGAGGTCGAAGACGGCGGTGGCCGGCAACGGGTCGACCATGCGATCGCGCGCCACGCCCGGGCCCGCCGCGATCGCGAAGGCCGCGTCGGAGAGCAGCAGCACGCGCGGCGGCGGTTCGCCACGTTCGAGATAGGCCGCGAGCGCGAGGTCGATGAAGTGCAGGCACCGCATGTGCACCGCGTCGGCCGCTTCGCCCAGGCCGGCCAATAGCGGGGCAACATCCGCGAGCAGGGGCAGGTGCAGCAGGACGACGTCGGCGGGCAGGGCCGCCAGCGCCTCGGTGGCCCACGCGTGGCGCGTGCTCGTGCGCGCGAGCGCGAGCGCGAACGATCGCGCGACGCGCGCCCGCTGCGGCGGCGCGAGCGGCTCGAGGAAGAACGCCAATTCAGCGTTGCCCAGGTCGCGGGCGTGCAGCCGCAACGCGCGAACGGCGTCCGCGGCGGCTGCAGGGTGGGCCGTGCGCGGGTCAAGCACGCCATGGGCGTCTTGCGCGCCGGCCGCGAGGTCTGCGCCGGGGCCGATGGCCCAGCCGCCGTCGAGGACGAGCCCGTCCGTCGCCGGCCATCCGACGCTGGCGACGCGTCGGCCCGCGCCGGCCGCCATCGCGGCGAAGCCGGGCACGCGGCTCGACAATGCGTCGACGGCGCGTGCGAACAAGGTGTCCTGCAGGCGTTCGACGGGATGCAGGACGCCGTGGATCCGCGGCGCGACGCCCGTCGCGAAGGTCGTCCAGGTCGAGACAGCGGCACCGCCGCTCGCCGCGACGGGCGCCCAGGTTCCTTGCTCGATGAGGCGCGCGAACCGCGGCAGCTCGCCGCGTTCCATCGGCGACCGGAGACGCGCCCAGTCCAGCCCCGGCAGAGCGAGCACGACGAGCGGCGGCGCGGCACGGTCAGAGGACGAGTTCATGCGACGTCTCGGTGCGAACGAGCCTGGCGCCCGATTCGTGCGCCAGGCGCAGGGTGCTGCGCGCGTCGTCGCGACACTGGAAGCGCATCCGTATGCCACCCAGCGCGCGAAAGCGATCGGTAGCGACCGCGATCAGCGCGAGCGCGGACGACCCGCGGACCGTGGGATCGGCATACCAGAAATCCACTCGCGGCATGCCGTCGTCATCCGGCTGGCAGATCAGGAACGCGCGCATCGCGCCACGGCGCTCGAAAGCGAGCGAGAGGACGCTCGCCAGCGGGTGGGCGAGCATCGCGCGAAGGCGGGCGGTCGCGATCTGCGGCGTGTCGCCCAGGTGCGCGGCGTACAGGCGTGCGATCTGGGGCAGGTCGGTCTCGCCCAGGGCGCGGACGCGCCTCGCGCGCTCGTCAATTCGGGAGTGATGGAAGCCCAGCGCGCGCAGCCCACCGAGATGCTCGCCGCCGGCACGCCGCGGTCCGCCGGGCGGACATCGGCATCGCACGGCCGTGCCCGGTCTGGAGAGCCGCGGGGCACCCGCAGGCGCGACGCGTCGCGCGGGATGGCGACCGAACGCCTCGAGGCTGACGTCCCCGATCTGTACCGGCGGCAGCCGCCCTTCAGGTCTGCACGACCGTCAGAAGAACTCGTACGTGGTCGTCAGGCCGAACGTTCGCGGATCGGAGATCAATCCCAGGCGCACATTGCCGGTGTCGTACTTGGACACCGGACCGCCACCCCGGTAGTACTTCTTGTCCGTGACGTTGTTCAACCAGGCCGTCAGGCGCCAGTGATCGCCGACGGGTTCCCAGGTCAGGCGGAGATCGCCCTTGGCATATTTCTGCGACCAGACGGAGTTGAACTCGGTGGTCCTGCCAACCGCGACCACGGCGGCCTGGAAGGTCAGTGCGCCGTAGCTGCCGATGGGAAGTTCGTACTCGGCATTCGCATTGACGTCGTAGCGTGGGACCAATGCAATGGGCTTGCCGCTCATGTCGAAGGCATGCGCAGCGTCGTCGAAACCCGGCTGAACATCGATGAATTGCCTGTAGCGGGCATCGACGAACGAGCCGCTCGCGCTCAGGGTCAATCCATCGCTGACGCGCGCCTTGATTTCCGCCTCGAAACCTCTGCTCCTCGCGTCTGCAGAACTGGTCGTGGGCGAACCGTTCAGGTCGAAGGTCTGCAGTT
>FSXQ01003078.1_pt1 | contig 13154 bp, 10 predicted proteins | sample 1638011 | NCBI WGS metagenome assembly FSXQ01 (sample SAMEA3914789, study PRJEB12502) | metagenome | biome: forest; material: soil | place: Canada | collected 2011-07-03 | depth 0.3 m | reverse complement strand
CGTGGCGTTGATGAAGTCGACCGCGTAGTTGTCGTGCTCCTCGATGCCCGTGGCGATCGCGAAGATGTTCGGGTCGAAGATGATGTCCTCGGGCGGGAACCCCACTTCGTCGACCAGGATGCGGTACGCGCGCTCGCAGATCTCGGTCTTGCGCTCGAAGGTGTCGGCCTGGCCCTTCTCGTCGAAGGCCATGACCACCGCCGCGGCGCCGTAGCGGCGCACCAGGCGCGCCTGGCGCTTGAACTCGTCGAGGCCTTCCTTCATCGAGATCGAGTTGACGATGCCCTTGCCCTGCAGGCACTTGAGCCCGGCCTCGATCACGCTCCATTTCGACGAGTCCACCATCACCGGCACGCGCGCGATCTCGGGCTCGCTGGCCACCAGGTTCAGGAAGCGCACCATGGCGGCCTGGCTGTCGAGCATGGCCTCGTCCATGTTGACGTCGATGACCTGCGCGCCGTTCTCCACCTGTTGCCGGGCGACGGCCAGCGCCTTCTCGAACTCGCCGGCCAGGATCATGCGGGCGAACGCCTTCGACCCCGTGACGTTGGTACGCTCGCCGATGTTGACGAACAGGTGGCCGGCGTCGAGCGTCACGGGCTCGAGCCCGGACAGCTTCATGGGAGGGGGATTGCGGACGACTGCGGTTTCAGGGGTGGACATATGTCAAATTGTAGGTTCCCGCCCTCAAGGGCAGCCTTCGTATGGTCGATATGCCGGTTCTGACAGTCTCTTTCTGCACGCATCCGTCCCCATGAAGGTCGTTCCCCTCCCCTCCGATGGCCTGCGCATCGGCCGCCCGCTCCCGTTCTCGGTGCGCGACGGCTCCGGTGCGGTGCTGCTCGCCCGCGGAGCGATGATCCAGACCGCCAAGCAACTGGAAGTGCTGCAATCGCGCACGATCTTCATCGACATGGCCGAGATGGAGTCCGTGCAGCGCGCCTACAACGGCCAGCTCGACCAGATGTTCCGCCAGGACGTCGCACTGGGCCGGATCGCCGACGCCCGCCCCGATTTCGATTCGCTGTCGCCGCTGACCGGCTCCGGCAAGGCCGTCGAACGTCCGCTCGACTGGCCCAACCTGCAGATGCGCCTGCGGCTGATGCTGGTCGACCCGCGCGGGCCCGACTGGATCGCCCGCCTGCGCGTGCTGCGCGACGACGTGCTCGCGCTCGTCGAACGCAGCAACGACCGCGCGTTGCTGCGCCTCATGTACGACGCCAGCAACGAGTTCCAGGACTACAGCGCCAACCACAGCCTGTTCGTCTGCGTGCTGGTGTCGATGGCCTGCGGCCAGCTCGCCGGCTGGCAGGCCGAGTGGGCCGATCCGCTGACGCTCGCGGCGCTCACGATGAACGTCACGTTCACGCAGATGCAGGACGAGCTCGCGCGCCAGTCCGGCCCGATGAGCGATACCCAGCGCGGCATGATGCGCGACCATCCGGAACGCGCGGCCGCCTTGCTGGCCGAGATCGGCGTCGACGATCCGATGTGGCTGCACGCCGTGCGCCACCACCACAACGCGCCGTCGGGGCCGATGGCCGGCCGCTCGGCGGAAGAGACCATCGCCCGCCTGATCCGACGCGCCGACCGCTACGCCGCGCGCCTGAGCCCGCGCAAGAGCCGCCCGGCGTCGTCCGCCACCGCGGCCGCGCAGGTGGCGCTGCTCGACGAAGGCGGCCACACCGACGAGGCGGGCCAGGCGCTGATCCGCACGCTGGGCCTGTACCCCCCGGGCGTCTGGGTGAAGCTGCACTGCGGCGAGGTCGCGATGGTGGTGCGCCGCACCGCGATCGCCAAGGCCCCGATCGTCGTCAGCCTGGTGGGACGCAGCGGCATGCCGCTGGCGGTGCCGGCGCTGCGCAACACCCGGCTGCCGGACTACGCCGTCACCGGCGCCGTGCCGCCCGGCCAGGTGAAGGTGCTGCCGAATCTCGACCTGCTCGAGAAGGCCGTCTGACCTCCGGACGCGCGCAGGACGCGCGTACCACTTCCTGTCTTGCGCCAATGTGACCGGATGGCGCGGGCGTCCCACTCATCCGTGGGGCGTGGATACCCCTAGGGGTGTGTGAAAACCTTCTGAAAGAATCGCGCGGCTTCGGCAACTTCGAAACCGAAGCGGCGACCCGACATGTCGGTGCGCCTCGACCAACACAGAATTCAGGGATTCACATGAAGAAGCACATTGCCTTGGGCCTCGCCCTCGCCGCTGCCTGCACGAGCAGCTTTGCCAACTGGGCGCCGGTCTGGCTCAGCGGCGCGTACAGCGCCACGATGACCTACGGCGTTCCGGGTGGCCCCTCGCGCACCCTCACCCAGACCGAGGCCATGGGCTACTGGGGCGCCGTGCAGGGCCCCATCGGCGCGTTCGCGTCGGTCGCCACGAGCGTCCAGCCGAAGCTGCAGGCCGCCATCAACACCTGGGCCGCGGGCGCCGCGGCCGCTGGCGGCACGCGCATGTCCGGCGGCGTCCTGACCGGCCAGATCCACGCGACGATCTCCGGCGAGCCGGGCACCAGCCTGAACAAGATCGTGTTCAGCGTCCCGCAGTACACGGTGTCGTTCTCGGCGTCTGGTTCCAAGCTGGGCATCAGCTACACCTGCACGTCCAACGTCACGCTGTCCAACCTGGTCGTCTCCACGGCCTACGATCCCACCACCAGCGCCATCGACTCGACCCAGTCGTCGGTCAACTTCACGTCGTCGACCAGCTCGTCGTGCTCGTCGGCCCTGGACTGGCTGCCCATCATCGGTTCCGCCGTCGACCGCTTCGTGGCGGGCAAGGTCACCACCGCCACGCTGAGCCAGCTCAACTCGTTCTCCGGCACCGCCATCCAGAACGTGCTGCCCACCGCGCCGCAATACCTGGGCGTGAACTCCAGCATCGCCAGCGGCGTGTACGTGTTCGACGGCGTCGATTGGGGCGCGTTCATCAAGAACAACTTCGCCAGCCTGTTCATCGGCAAGACGCTGAACCTGACCTTCGGCGTGACGCAGCCCGAGGGCGTCACCGGCAACGGCCTGTACCTGCCGCCGTCCTCGTACAGCGACACCGAGTTCGTGATCGACTTCAGCGATCCCACGCGCACGCTGAGCTTCGCGGTCACCAGCCACACCAACTGGGACTACAAGTGGTACTGCGTCAAGAGCGGCGTCTGCATGGAGCCGTGATTCCGGCCGCGGCCGCTCCGGCGGCCGCGCGGAGATTCGAGGGCGCCTTCGGGCGCCCTTTTTGCTTGGCGATTCGGCTGTGCCCCCCGCGAGGCGCGTCCTGTCGAGCAGGCCATGCTCTACCATCGGGCCGCCCCCGATCGAGCGATTCCCGATGCCACTTCCTGAAGAAGCCCCGAACACCTCGCCGCGCCCCGCCGGCGCCGCCACGCGCATGGTCGGCCTGGACTCGCTGCGCGGCCTGGCCATCCTGGCCGTCGCGATGTTCCATGTCGCGATCCACTTTCCGCCGGGCGGCGTCCTCGGCGCCGCGGCCGGCCTCGGCTACACCGGCGTCCAGCTGTTCTTCGTCGTCAGCGCGATCTCGATGTGCTTCATGTGGGACCAGCGGCGCGGCGAGCGTGCGCCGGTGCGCAGTTTCCTGGTGCGCCGGATGTGCCGCATCGCGCCGCCGTTCTGGTTCGGCATCGTGTTCTACATGCTGTGGCGCCAGCTGGGCTTCCTGGCCGACGCGCCCGCCGGCCCGATCGACGTCGCGCTGACGGTGCTGTTCCTGCACGGATTCTTCCCCTCGATCAGCGGCGCGGTGGTGCCGGGCGGGTGGAGCATCGGCGTCGAGGTGACGTTCTATGTGCTGTTCCCGCTGCTCGTGCTGCGCATCGGCGGACTGCGCGGACAATTGATCTTCGCCCTCGTCAGCTACATCGCCTGCACGGCGGTGGCCACCGCGATCCGGCATGCCGTGGGGCCGTCCATCGACCTGTTCCTGTACTACTCGATCCTCACGCAGCTGCCCGTGTTCATCGTGGGCATGGCCGTCTACAGCATCGCGGTGGCGCGCGAGCCGATCCCGCGCGCGACGCTCGCCGTCGTCGTGGCGGCCTGGGCGGTCATCGCCGCGCTTTCCCACACGATGGGCTGGCTGGGACGTCCCGGCTTCTGGGGCGAGATCGCCGCGATGGCGATCCTCTGCGTCGTCGTGATCGGGCGCTTCGAGTCGCGCGCGCTCGCGTTCGCGGGGAAGTTCTCGTACTCGGCCTACCTGTTCCACTTCGCGGTGATCGACGTGCTGTCGCTCGCCGCGCCGGCCGGCCTGCATGCCGGTCCGGCGGCTTTCGTCGTCGCGGGCGTGCTCACCTGCGCGGGCACGGGCGTCATCGCGTGGTTGTCGTCGAGGACGCTCGAGGCCTGGTCCATCGCCTACGGCCGCGCCTGGGTGGCGCGCCTGAACGAGGCGAAGCCGGGCCTCGCGAAGCCGGCGGGTTGAGCGCCGCCGACGACCCGGCACGCCGCTTGCACAGGTCGCGCCCATGCCCTCCCGTCCGACACCGAAGGTACACTGCGCCGAGCCTTCGGGAGGGCGGCGAACGGGCCGCGCCCGTGAATCGCAAGCCGGCACCGCGAGTTCCGACTGGAGTCGGCCATGATGGCCATCTCCAGGTCACGGAAGTCTCCGAACATCCCTCCGAATGCACGAATGTCCCTTCCGAATGAGCAAATGAATGCTCAGCCAGCTCACGTGCACGTGGGTTTGAGGGCGCGCATATTCTCGGCGGGATCCTGGATCCTCCTCGGGTTCGTCGCGATGCAGGTGCTGCGCTTCGGCACCAACCTGATCCTCACCCGCCTGCTGTTCCCGGAGGCGTTCGGCCTGATGATGATCGTGTTCTCGATCAACATGGGCATCAGCCTGCTGAGCGATCTCGGCATCGGCGCCGGCATCGTGGTCCACGCAGCGGGTTCGGAGGACGGCTACCTGAACACCGCCTGGACGATCCAGGTCGTCCGCGGCCTGCTGATCGGCCTCGCGCTGTTCGCATGCGCGCATCCCCTGGCGCTGGCGTTCTCCAACCTGCAGGTCGAGCCATTGCTGCGCATCGTCGCACTGGTGCCGGTCATCTCCGGCTTCACGAGCACCAAGGTGGCGCTCGCCGATCGCACGCTGGATCCCAAGCGACGCGTCAGCATCGACCTGGGCATGCAGATCTTCTCCGCGGTGGTGACCGCGACGCTCGCGCTGGTGCTTCACTCGACCGCGGCGTTGGCATGGGGCTCCGTGGTGTCGACGCTGTTCACGGTGGTCGTGCAGCACAAGGTGTTGCAGGGCTCGGCGAACCGGTTCCACTGGGATCGCAGCCAGGCGCGCGAGATCCTGTCGTTCGGCCAGATCTCGTTCCTGTCGTCGGGCATGCTGTTCATCTCCGCGGAGGGCAGCCGGCTGTTCTCGGCCACCCTGGTCGACACGCGCATGCTGGGCCTGATCAGCCTCGCCACTGGGCTCTCGCTGATGCCGTGGCAGGCGATCCAGACCCTGTCCCAGCGCGTGCTGATGCCCGCCTACGCCGAGGTCGTGCGTTCGGGCGACAAGGCGCGCCTGCGCCGCGCGGTGCTGAAGGCGCGGCTGATGCAGATCGTGCCGTGCTGGGTCATCAACGTCCTGATGATCGTGGGCGCGCACCTGATCTTCCGCACGCTCTACGACTCGCGCTACGCGCAGGCCGCGCTGTTCCTGCAGATCCAGTGCGTGGGCATGCTGGTGGCCATCGTCACGTTCTCGTACAACGGACTGCTCGTGGGCATGCGCCGCCAGGGGCTCAACCTGGTGCTGCAGACCATCCAGAACGTGCTGCTGTGGGGCGGCATCTACGTGGGCTACCGGTTGGGCGGGCCGGTCGGCCTCGTGATCGGGACGGCGGCGTCCAACTGGATCTACTACCCGTTCGCCTTCGTGATGTACCGGCGGCTGGGCTTGTCCAGCGGCCTGCTGGATGCGGCCGTCATCGGCGCCTCGGGAGTCGTCGCGGCGCTCCTGTGGGTCATGACGACGCACGTGTGATGGCCCGCCTCTTCTCGCCTGTCGGACAAGCCGTGCTGCGCCGGCTGGGCCTGACCTCGAGCCTCGCCGACATCTGCGAGCGCCAGTTCGTCGCGGCCGAGGCCGCGGTTGTCGAGCGGCGCCAGGCGATCCACCTCGACGGCGAGATCGACCGCGCGGTCGGCACGGCGCCGTTTCGCACCATCCCTCTCGAGCGCATGCGCCTGCAGCCCGGGCAATACCGGGTGCCGGCGGCCATCGGCTACGAAGTGCGCGACGCCTGCTACATCGACGGCAATCTCTACAAGGGACTGGCCAAGCACATCGTCGGCGGCAGCACGCGCACGCTGCTGGCGTCGGTCAAGGACGAGGCGCCGAGCGGCTGCATCCTCGCGAACCGGCAGAGCGACCTCTACTTCGGCCACTGGCTGTTCGAGGAGCTGCCCGCGATCCGGGCATCGCTGCAGTGGGGCCCGGCGCTCGAGGCGCACCGCAAGAGCGGGCCGGAAGTCCACAAGACCGCATATCTCAAGCTGTACGGCATCGCCGCGCCGCTGCGCCTGCCCGCGCGCTGCGTCATCCCGAAGCTGACGCTGATCGCCACGCCCAACTTCAACCTGCACCACCAGGCCGGCCTCGGGCTGCTGCAGGACGACCTGATGCGCCAGGGCTGGGCCCGCAAGAACGAACGCGTCTTCGTCGTGCGCCGCGGCGGCGCCGCGCGCAGCCTCGAGAACGAGGCGGAGATCGTGGAGCGGCTCGCGGCGGAAGGGTTCGCGATCATCGACCCGATGTCGATGTCGGCGGAGGACGTCGCGCGGGCCTGCTTCGACGCCCGGCTGGTGGTCGGCGTCGAGGGCAGCCACCTGTCGCACGCATTCATGCAGATGCGGCCGGGCGCCAGCATGCTGATCATCCAGCCGCCGACGCGCTTCGACAATCCGTTCAAGGACCTGTGCGACATCCGCGGCATGAACTACGGATTCGTGGTGGCCGACGCGCACGGCGAGGGCTTCTCGCAGCCGATCGATCGCCTGCTCGACACGATCGCGCGGATGCCAGCCTAGGCTTCGCGCAGCGGAATCCGCGCCAGCACGCCGCTGCCGAACGCCTGCCGCAGCGGCAGGTCCTGCCGATGCACGTAGCCGATGAAGCACTCGCACTTCAGCCGCGTGCAGGGCCGCGGGCGCAGCATCGCGGCCAGGTCGTCCGCGTAGAGATTGCCCAGCGACGTCGGGATGAAATGGCAGCGCTGGACGTTGCCGTCGCCGTCCACCGAGACGACGTCCTCGCCCGCGCCGCAGGGCTTGCCGCGCGACGGCGGCGGCGTGTTGCCGAGGTGGAACCACGGATCGATGCGATCCATCCACGCCACGTCGTCGGCAGAGTAGTAGCCGGGGCCGCGGCGGTCGTACGGGTTGAGCCACAGCGGCGTCGACGCGGGCAGCGCGGCCTGCAGCGCGTGGATCGCGTCGAAGTGTTCGCGCCTGGCCACCACGCCCACCGAGTGGCGGATGCCCAGCGCGCGCAGGCGCTCGCAGCGCTGCGTGAAGCGTTCCAGCGTGGTCTGGTCGGGGTGGTACGTGCACCACAGGGACAGCTTGCCGGCCGGTGCGCCGGCCAGCCACGTGAGCGGGCCGGACAGGTTGGTCTGCAGCGACACCTGCGACACGTGGGGCAACGCGGCCAGCGCGAGCATCGCGTCGCGGTAGTGGCGTCGCACGATCGCCTCGCCCCACGGCGTGAACAGCACGCGCAGCTCGCGCGCCTGCAATGCCGCCCAGGCGACGAAGCGCGTGACCTCGGCGGCGTCGCGCGCGAGCGTGGCGCGGGTGTCGCGCTTCTTGCCGAACGGGCAGTAGCCGCAGCTGTAGTTGCAGCTGCTGAGGCTGCCGCGGTACAGCAGCGTCAGCATGGCGCGCGCTGCATGCGCTCGTGGACGGCGGACGACACCAGCCACGGCCCGATGACGTCGCTGAACGCCACGCCCTGCGGGGTCAGGCGCAGCAGCGCGCCGTCTTCTTCGGCCAGGCCCAGCGGCTGCAGCTCGCGCAGCTGCGGCAGGTCGTCCTCGGCGCGGCTGCCGAAGCGGCGCGCGTAGGCCTCGCGGTCGAAGCCGGGCCGCGTCAGCAGCGACTGGATGACGTAGCGACGCCGGCGTTCGTCGTCGTCCAGCTCGAAGCCGTGCACCGCGTGGCGGAAGCGCGCGGCGTCGTGCGCATTGAAGTCGGCCACGAGCTCGCGCGTGGGCGCGCGGGCGACGGCATACCCCGTGGAGTAATGCAGCGTCGACGTGTATGAGCGCGCGCCGGCGCCCAGGCCCACCATGCCGTCCTCCTGGCAACAGTAGACCGGGCCCGTGTCGGCCGGCGCGTGCGGCGCGCGGAACATGCGCATCGACACCTGCTCCCAGCCCCCGTCCAGCAGCCGGTCGCGCGCCGCGACGTACAGCGACTGGCGCGTGTCGGCGCCGGTCGGCGCGTGGCGGATCGCGATCTTGCCCAGGCCTGTCTGCTCACGCACGTACAGCGGATAGAGGTACAGCTCCTCGGGCTTCAACGCGATGGCGCTGTCGACCGAAGTCAGCAGCGACGCGATCGTCTGGCCCTCGATGCCGTAGATCAGGTCGAGGTTCATTACCGGGAAGCCGGCGCGTCGGATCTCGCCGATGGCGTCGATGACCACGCCGCTCTGTTGATGCCGCGCGAGCGCCACCGTCTCGCGTGCCGAGAAGCTCTGGATGCCCATGCTCACGCGCGTGACGCCCGCCGCGCGGCACACGGCCAGGCGCTCGCGCGTGACGGTCTCGGGCGAGGCCTCGATCGACGATGGGGTGGCCTGCAGGTCGATGCCCAGCACGTCGCGCGCGGCCGCGTACAGCCGCTCGAGCTGCCCGGGCTCGAGGTAGGTGGGCGTGCCGCCGCCCAGCGCGAAGCGCGCGAACGTGCGCTCGCCGATCACGTCGTCCATCGCGTGCATCTGGCGGATGACGGCGTCGACGTAGCCGTCCACCAGCGCGGCATCAGGCTGCGCCATCGCGAACAGGTTGCAGAAGCCGCAGCGCATCGTGCAGAACGGCACGTGCACGTAGGCGAACAGCGCGCGCCGATCCTGCGTGGCCCACAGCGCCTGCAGCGAGCGCGGCTCTGGCAGCGGGCGGTACGCGCTCTTGTGCGGGTACGAGTACGAGTACGCCTGGTACGGGCCCTGGGCGATGAGGTCGGCGAGAGAGGTCACGGGCGGCCGAGGAAGAAGTGGGCGTAGGGCACGGTCCACACGGTCTCGTGGGCGACGCGATGGCCGTCGAAGCCGTCCTCGCCCAGCAGCGTTCCGTGGTCGGAGCAGACGATGGCGAAGGTGGGCGCGCGGCGGGCGCAGGCGTCGAACAGCGGCGCCAGCGAGGCGTCCACGTAGCGCAGCGCGGCGGCGTGGCTCTCGAGCGTGGGCGTGTCGCGCGTCGCGTCCGGCAGGAAGAAGTGGTTGGGCGCGTGGATGGCCGACACGTTGATGAACAGGAACACGCGGCCCGGTGTGTCGTCGAGCCGGCGGAGGGCGAGATCGACCTGGCGCTGCGTCGAGTGGCGGTTCGTCACGCCCAGGCTGGCCGTCCAGTGGCTCTCGTCGAACAGGCCCGGCAACACCGACGCGAGCGCCGTCTCCTTGTTGAAGAAGCCGACGCCGCCGATGCAGATCGTGCGGTAGCCGCGCGCCGCGAGGCCCGCGACGATGTTCTCCTGCTCGAACACGGCGGTGCGGCGCGTGGTGGTCTCGCTGCCGCGGAAGGCGGTCGCGAACAGGCGCGGATGGCGGCCGGGGCTCGCGGGCGTCGGCAGGAAGCCCGCGAAGAACGCGTGGTGCGCGGCGTACGTGAAGCTGCCGGGCGTGTGGCGCGGTTCCCAGCCGCTGGCCGGGAGGTGGCGCGCGAGCACCGGCAGCTCGCCGCGCTCGAACAGCGATTGCGCGACGTCGTGGCGCAGCGTGTCGAGCGTGATGAAGACGATGTCGTGCGTGCCGACGATCGCGTTCATGTCGATGTCGTCGTCGCTCATCAGGAAACCCTCCGCCTGGCGGCTGCGGTGCGAGCGACTTCGGGCGGCCGGGCGTCGCTCATGCAATGGCCTCCGCCGCCCACGCGTCCTGGCCTTGCCACAGCAGGCCCGGCAGCAGGTCGCCGAACGCGTTGGCCTCCAGCACCGCGGCGCGCGCGGCCTTCACGACGAGGTCGAAGCCGATGACGCGGCTGCGCGGGAACGCGGCGGCGGCCTGCTGCACCGTCGTCTCCATCAGCGCGAGCTCGGGGTCGGACATCAGCGCGGAAGGATCGGCGCGCCGGCTGTCGAGATGCAGGTTGGTCATCGCCCGCAGCCCCACGCGCGCGACGCGCTGCGCGGGCGCGCCCGCGAGCGCGAGCACGCGCAGGTCGAAATGGCCGTCGCCGCAGCGTGGCTTGGCCACCCAGGCCTCGACGTAGGCGTCCTGCGCCGCGACGAGGTCGATCACGCGCGCGATCTCGGCGCGCTGCGTGTACGTGCGGATGCGCTTGTCGTTGAACAGGCGCGGCACGTCGAGGTTGCCGACAAGATGGGCCGACGTCGTCGCCTGCTCGTCGCCGCGCGCGTTGCGCCGGTAGGCCACGACGCCCGCGGCCGACGAGCCGTAGCGCGCCTTCAGGAACACGCGGTCGATGGCGTGCTCGCGCAGCAGGGCGTCGAACTCGTCGAAGCTGCCGACGCGGCCCAGCAGCGCGGGCGTCGGCAGGCCGTGCGACGCGAGGTGCTGCTGGCAGCGCCACTTGTCGGTCATCAGCGCGATCTCGGTCGGAGCGTTGACGACGTCGACCCGCGGATGCGCCGCGAGTTGCGAGTCCAGTTGCGCGAGCGCGTCCTCGAAGCCCGCGAACCACAGGTCGGTGCCGCACAGCTCGCCGTGCTGCAGCGGCGCGCAGGCCGCGCGATCGAGCCGCGTTGCACCGCGCGCCAGCAGCGTCGCGTGCGCCTGCACGTCGTCGCCGGGCGGCTCGAGCTTCAGCCGGCCGCCGCCAGCCAGCGCGTCGTCGAGCACCGAAGGCGAGGCGAGCCAGTCGCGCCATTCGACGATGCGCGCCGGCGCCCGCCCCAGCGCCGCGCGCGCCGCCTGCAGGCCGCGCGTGCGCTTGCTGGCGGCCACGCCCAGCACGACGCACGGCGACGCGGCCATCACGCGCGCGTCATTCGCCGACGGCGACGTAGCGATCCTCGTCGTCGTCCTGCGGGTCGTCCAGCACCGCGCGCGGGAGCTTGATGCGCAGCTGCGCCTGCAGTGCTTCCGAGATGTAGTGGTGCGTCAGGTCCAGCCGCGCCAGGGCGGGCGCGTGCGGGCTGGCGAGCAGCGCCTGCGCGCCAATGTCGCCCAGCGTGCCCAGCGACAGGTCGAGGATGCCCAGCTGCGTGATCCACGTCTCGCCCGCGAGCCATTGCGCGAGTTCGTCGGCGATCTCGGCGTCGCGCAGGCCCAGCGACTTCAGCGTGGGCGTGCGCAGCTGGTCGACGGCGTTGCGCACCGTCGCCAGGTTGCCGTCGAAGCCATAGCTGTCGGTGCCGATCCACAGCTCCAGCGTGTCGAGCAGAGGGAAGGCGCTCTTGCCCAGCGCGTCGAGCACGCTGCTCGGCAGGCCGCCGCATTCGATGGTGAGCTCGCGCAGGTTCGCGTGCATCGCGGGCGGGAACACCAGCTCGGTCGAGCCGCGGATCCGCAGCGCCTGCAGGCGCGGGAACGCCTTCAGGACGGTGCCGTAGTTGCCCTGGTTGATCCACGAGATCTCGCATTCCTCGTAGGTCATGTCGCCCACGAACAGCGCCTTGAAGTTGGGCAGCTGCGGCGCCTGCGCGACGAGCACGTCGAGGAACTCGGCCGGGCCGTCGGACGCCGGATCGCTCCAGTTGCCGATCACCAGGGCCTCCAGCGAGGCCTTGTCGCTGCTGTCCAGGAAGTCGGCCAGCAGCACTGCCATCGAGGTCTCGGCGTCGTATTCCAGGCTCAGGCGATACACCGTGCCGGGGGCGTTCGACGGCGTGGTGCCGGGTTCGAAATCGACCACCTTCTTGCCGAAGAACGCGGTCGTCTGTTCGGAGATCGTCATCGCGCCTGCCCCTGAGTGATGTCGTGTGGGGCGCAGGATAGCCGATCGCCGGGGCTATTCCGGCGACGGTTCCGTGGCGGCGATCAAGCGGTGACCAGGCCGGAGAACAGCGGGTCGTGCACGCCGCGCGGCCGGTACGCGCCGACGCGGCGCGCGATGGCCGCGATGTGGTCGGGCGTCGTGCCGCAGCAGCCGCCGGCGATGTTGAGGAAGCCCGACTTCGCGAACTCCTCGATCAGCGCGCCGGTGACCTCGGGCGTCTCGTCGAAGCCGGTGTCGCTCATCGGGTTGGGCAGGCCGGCGTTGGGGTAGCAGCTGACGTAGGTGTCGGCGGCCACCTTGGACAGCTCCTCGATGTACGGCCGCATCAGCGTGGCGCCGAGCGCGCAGTTCAGGCCGATGGCGATGGGGCGCGCGTGGCGCACCGAGTGCCAGAACGCGGTGACGGTCTGGCCCGACAGGATGCGGCCGGACGCGTCGGTGACGGTGCCCGAGATGATGACGGGCAGGCGCACGCCGGTGTCGTCCATCAGCTCGTCGAGCGCGAAGATGGCGGCCTTGGCGTTGAGCGTGTCGAAGATCGTCTCGACCAGGAACAGGTCGGTGCCGCCTTCGACGAGGCCCTCGGCCTGCTCGCGGTACGCGGCCTTCAGCTCGTCGAAGTTGGTGTTGCGCGCGCCCGGGTCGTTGACGTCGGGGCTGATGCTGGCGGTGCGTGGCGTCGGGCCCAGGGCGCCGGCGACGAAGCGCGGTTTGTCGGGCGTCGAGTACTCGTCGGCGACCTCGCGCGCGAGGCGCGCGGCGGCCACGTTCATCTCGCGGGCCAGGTGGCCCAGGTGGTAGTCGTCCTGCGCGACCGACGTGGCGCCGAAGGTGTTGGTCTCGATGATGTCCGCGCCGGCGGCCAGGTACTGCGCGTGGATCTCGCGCAGCACCTCGGGCTTCACGAGCTGCAGCATCTCGTTGTTGCCCTTGATGTCCTTGGGGTGATCCTTGAAGCGCTCGCCGCGGTAGTCGGCCTCCTGCAGCTTGTAGCGCTGGATCATCGTG
>FSXQ01001644.1_pt1 | contig 13165 bp, 7 predicted proteins | sample 1638011 | NCBI WGS metagenome assembly FSXQ01 (sample SAMEA3914789, study PRJEB12502) | metagenome | biome: forest; material: soil | place: Canada | collected 2011-07-03 | depth 0.3 m | reverse complement strand
TGGGGATGACGTCCACGTACACCACCAGCAACGGTGCGACGCACGCCATGGCCGACGTGTGGCTCGCGAAGGATTCGACCGCCACGACGACGACGGCGAGTACCCCTGCGACCACGACCGCGACGACGCCGTCCCTTGCCGACCTGTTGACGGCGCCGGCCACGGACGTCCTGCCCGGCCACGTGTCGGCCGGCAGCGGCGCCGCAGACCACGCAGCAATCGACGCCGCGCTCCACGGCCTGATGCACCAGCGCCTGTACAGCGACGACCCGGAGCGGAGCACCGCGTTGCTCTGAGACGCCATGCAGCGGCGCCAGAAGCGGGACAAGTCGCGGCCTGATTCTTCGATCGCGGGCAGGCCACCCGTGTCAAAGTGGTGCCCTTCAGAAGCCTCAGGAGCCGCCTTCGTGCAATCTCGAACACCCTGGCCCATCGAGCGCGCCGCCGAGCTGCGCCGCAGCTTCAGCCGGCTGGCCCGGACGCCGTCGCTGCGCTGGACCTACCTCATGGGCAACGGCGAAGACGTCCTGAACTACATCCAGGCCGAGACGGCGGAAGATTTCGCGGTGCTCGGTGGCCACCAGTTCGTCAAGCCGCAAACCGCAGAGGATTGGGCGTCCCTCGATGTCGTCATCGTGACCGCCCACGGAAGCGACCTGTCGGCCTCCCTGGCCGCCTTGCGCTCCAAGGCGCCGGCCGCGCTGATCGCGTTGTGGATGTGGGACAACCACGTGGCCCAGGTCAACAACCTGCACACCGTTCTCGGCACCGACATCTACTTTCCCAGCCACCGCTACAGCGACGCCTACCTGTCCAACGCGGCCGCGCTGCACGGCGGCCACGTTCCGCTGTGCTCGGCCCAGTGGGCCAGAGCGCACGTCCGGCGCCTGTTCGACGAAAGCGCCGCCGCCCCACGCGATGCCCGCATGCTCGTCAACTACGTCGACTACAGCTGGTCATGGCGCAGCGAGGTGATCAAGTCGATCGCCGAGAACGTCCCCGAGGCCGCGGTCATCACGATGCCGGCGCACGACCGCTCGCGCTACTTCCTCAAGACATCGGCCGAGCGCTTCCGCGAATGGCTCGGCTACAAGTCGACGCTGATCCTGCCGCTGGATTCCGACCTGTCGACCCGCCTGTTCGATGCGCTGCTCGCCGGCCTGGTACCGATCGTGCCGCACAAGGTGGCCGACTTCGACACGGTGATTTCGCCGCAGGAACAGAAGCGCCTGGGCATCGTGCGTACGGCCGATTTCGAGGTCGCCACCCTGCGCGCCGCCGCGATCGAGGCCGCCGCCATGTTCGACGCCATGGGCGCCGACGGCGCGCGCGCCCGGCACGAACTGGCGGCTGGCCACCACATGATCGCCGACCGCTTCGGCGCCATGCTGGACGCCTGCCAACGCGCCGGCTCCGACGGGTTCGCGATCACCTATGGATCGCTCGACGGGCAACGTCCGGCCCTGCACAACGTGCACGTGCGGCACTGAAGCGAGCATCGCGCGCAAAAGACGAAGGGGCCGCTCGCGGCCCCTTTTTGCTTCCTGCGCCGCGCGCGTCAGGCCCGCGCCAGCTTCATCATCAGTGACGCGCGCGTCTTCGGCTCTTCCTTGCGGTGCATGGCGTAGACCGTGCGCAACAGCCCTGCGTCGTTGACGTGGCGGTACAGCTCGCTGATCGCGGCCGTCAGCTTGGCGTCGGACATCTCCAGCGTCTCGCGCAGGAAATGCGCGTCCAGCAGCTTCACGGCCGTCAGGAACGCGCCGCGCTGCGCGTCGATGTAGCCAGCCACCTGGTCCGGCAGCCGGTCCGTCTTGAATACCGGGACGGGCTGGTCTTCCTCGAAGAGGACGTCCATCACCTGAGGATGCGCGGCGTAGTTCAGCATCTCCAGGAACGTGTTGTTGTACATCGGCATCGTGTCGCTGTTGTCGAGGATGCTCGCCGGCGGCTCGACTTGTTGCGCGAATTCGAAGCCCGTGTATCCGACTGGGCTGAGACGATGCAGCAGGTAGACGGGCGCCGTCTCGCCCAGCGCCTCGAACAGATGCGACAGGGACCAGCCGGTGCCGGCGATGTCCACCACGAGGGACTTCTTGTCGCCCAGGCAGCGTCTCACGTATTCCAGGTAGCCGGCCGACGGCCGGACACGTGCTTCGCGGCTCGTGTGGAAGTAGCAGGCGTCGACGTCGACGCCCAGGTGCTTGCGGAAGACCTGGAACAGCTCGATCCACAGGTTGCAGTCGCGGCTGCAGAACAGCACGTTGCGGATCCCGTTGCGCTCCACATGGCGCAGCAGCAGGATCGTGGACAGCACCATCAGCGGGAAGTTGAGCCGCGTCTGCAGCAACTGCAGCTCGCGCATGACCGGATCCGGGCTCCACGTGGCCAGGCGCGCCATGCGCGTGACTTCGCCCAGGTCGCGGGCGTCGGCGCCCACCAGCCAGCGCTCCACGAAGTCAGGGGTCGTGCTCACGAAATGCTCGGCGACGATGCCGGACTCGCGTGCGCGCTGAACATCCGATTCCGCGTTGTCGCCGAGGTGGCTGTCGATCTCGAATTGCTCCAGCAGCTTGGGCCAGATGCGGCCGGTCTTCTTGCCGTCGCACGACAGGACCAACGCCAGGTGCTTGTCGAGGCCGGCCTTCTTGAGCATCGCGTTGATGACTTCGCGCGGCAGATACATGTCGGAAACGGCGATGTCGCCGTCGCGCACCAGGGACAGGCTTTCGGCGACCGGCGTGACATTCTCGAGCTCGACGTCGATTTCCGCCTGCATCAACGCGTCGCGCAGTGCCCTGGTCAAGCCGCCCGTCGCCGCCAGCTGATCGTAGATGTCGGCCAGCGTATGCGGCGCTCCCGCCACCGCGCGTTCCGCGAGCACACGCTCGACGGCGAAGCCCGGGCGGCCCATCCGCGCCTCGACCTGCATGAATACACGCCCGGGCTCGATGCACTTGCGCGCGATCAGCGTGTCGAAGACGTCGAAGGTACGAACGCGGGGCCGCACGGGACGGGTGATCAAGGTCAGGGAGGTCATCGGCAAGCTTCCGTTGAGGTGGTCGCGAAGAGCGTCATGCGCTCCGGCTCGGCAGTCTTCGCCGCGGTCAGGCTCGCGGGCCACTCAAGGCGTCCGCCGCGCCACCCAGTTGCGTCTGGCGCCACATGGACACGTAGATCGCTTCCAGGTTGCGGCAGAAGCCGTCGGCGTCGCACAGCGCATTGGTGGGTTGCGACGCGATGAGCTGCGCCTTCAGGCGCGCCAGCCGCTGCGGATCGCGCGCCAGCGAGAGCGCGAGCGCTTCGTAGTCGGCCAGCGAGCTGGTGGCCAGTTCGGGGACGCCCGCGGCGTGCAGCAGGCTGCCCGCGACGCGCGACGGAAACGCGCCGCCCATGCAGGTGACCACCGGCAGGCCGGCCATCAACGCGTCGGCACAGGTGGTGTGCGCGTTGTATGGATGGGTGTCGAGAAACAGATCGGCCTGGCGATAGCGTGCAAGGTGGTCTTCCACACGCGGCACGCGCTGCGCGAACACGAGGCGATCGGGATCGACGCCGCGCGCCGCCGCCTCGCGACGCAGGTTCTCCTGCGACAGCGGGTTGCGCGACATCAGCCACAGCATGCTGCCCGGCACCTGGCGCAGCAGGTTCATCCAGACCGCGAAGACATGCGGCGCGATCTTGTAGTCGTGGTTGAACGAGCAGAACACCACGCCTTGTTCGGGCAGGCCGCATTCGGCGCGCGTGGGGGTGTGCTCGGATATCTTGAGGCCGGATGCTGCAGGCAGGTAGGCGTCGGGCAGGTAGACGACCTGCTCGTTGTAGAACTGCTTGTGCTCGGGCGGGATCACGTGGCGATCGGCCACGATGTAGTCCATGTAGCGCGTGCCCATCGTGCCCGGATAGCCCAGGTAGTTCACCTGCACGGGCGCGGGACGCATGCCGAACACCTCGCTGCGCGAGTCGGACGTGAAGCCGGCCAGGTCGATCGCGATGTCGACCTCCATCTCGCGCATGATCTGCGCAATGCGCCGGCTCTCCATCATGCGGGCGTCGACGAAGTGGTCGAAGGTGTCGAGCATGCGCTGGCGCAGCCGGCTGTTGTCGTTGACGCCGATGGAGATGGCGATGGTCTCGAAACGCTTCTTGTCGTGGCGCTCGAAGATGCCTGCCATCAGGTGGCCCACCGGATGCTCGCGCAGGTCGGGCGACACGTAGGCGATGCGGATGCGGTCATGGCGATAGCGCTCGCCGGTCCACAACGGCGCATGCATCACCGGATAGCGGTGCGCCGAGAACGTCTCGGCGCACTGGTGGTGCACCGCGGCCGAATCGCTGATGGCCATGACGCCCAGCGACTTGGCGGCACGCTTGCCGGCGCGGATGCCGTCGAGGATGCCGGCCACGTCGGCGTCGAAGTTCGTCCAGTCGCAGGCGTGCATGCGCTCGTAGCACACGGAGCCCTTGGCGTATTCGAAGTCGGGATTGATCTGCAGCAGCCGCTCGAACATCGCCACCGCTTCCAGCGGGCGCTTGAACTCGGTCAGCAGCACGGCGCAGTTGGACAGGGCGTTCTGGTGCTCGGGATTGATCTTCAACGCGCGGTTGAAGCATTCCAGCGACTGCAGGTGTTGCTGGGTCTCGCGCAGCAAGGTGCCGCAGTTGATCAGCGCTTCGACGTAATCGGGATTGATCTGCAGCGCCCGCTGGTAGCTCGCCAGTGCCGCGTCGCGCTGGCCCAGGCGTTGCAGGACCGCTCCGTAGGCATACCAGATCGGCGCGAACGCGGACGCGACCTGCACGCCTCGCTCCAGGATGGGCAGCGCCCGATCGGCGCCGTGGCGCTCCATCAGCACCACCGCCAGCGAATACAGCGCGATGCCGTCATCCGGGAACTGGCCCAGGTAGAGCTCGAACACGGCCTGGGCCTGTTCGAACTGGCCCGCGTTCTGCAGCGCGATGCCTTGCAGCAGCAGATCGCGGTCGATCGCGACACGCTCGCCCTGCGAGGCTGCCGGCGTCGGCGCGGCGCGGGTCGAACTCTCGTCCACGCCCGCCTGCGGGCCGGACATCGCCGCAGCAACCGCTCCTGCAATGGCGGACTGGGCGGGCGCCTGGGGCGAGGCCTGACTGGGTTGCATTCGGTGTTCCCTCGACTTGCGACTTTATGGAGCCTGGATCGTCGCGCATCGCGGCCCGCGCCGGTCGAGCGAATAAGCCGCTCGATGGCGCGCTTTTCGCCGCCTGCACCGCGCAACAACAGGCGGGTTTGACCGCCCAGTTCGCGGCAATGGGGGCCCGTCCAGCAGTTACAGTGACCGGGTTGCAGCGGCCCGGCGGTACCGGGCGCTCGGCTACAAGGATAAACATGACCCTGTCGACACAACCCGGCCGCACGGATGGCCCGAAACCCGTTTCGTCCGCTGAAACGACGATCTCGGCCGCCGGCGAACTTGCACATTCATGGCGCCTGAAGAACGCCGCCGGCCTGACCGTCTTCGTGCCGGATCGGCTCAACAGCATCACCGCCTACGTGATGCTGGAACAGGAACGCTGGTTCGAGCATGAAATCGACTTCGTCCAGCGCCTCGTCGGACCGGAATCCAACGTGCTCGACATCGGCGCCAACCACGGCGTCTACAGCCTGGCACTCGCCAGCCACCTGGTCGACGGCCGCGTGTGGGCCTTCGAGCCCACCTCCGATCCGCGGGCGCGCCTGCAGGCCAGCGTGAACGCCAATGATTTCCAGCACAAGATCACGGTGATGCCGATCGGCCTGTCCGACAGCCGCCGCGAGGTCGAGTTCTCGATCTCGCCCAACAGCGAGTTGAATTCGCGCCATGCCACCAGCACCGTGCACGAGACGGTGCTGCTCGACACGCTCGACGCCTTCGCCGCGACGCATCTCGAAGGTCGCCAGATCGGATTCGTGAAGCTCGACGCCGAAGGCGAGGAGCCGCAGGTGCTCACCGGCGGCAGCCAGTTCTTCACGCAGCAGAGCCCGGTCGTGATGTTCGAGCTGCAGCACGGCGGACAGGTCAACCTGCCGCTGATCGACCGGTTCCGTGCGTTCGGCTTCGACGTGTTCCACCACCTGCCCGAGCTCGACATGCTGGTGCCGTTCAAACCGGACGCGGGCTCCCAGCATTTCATGTTGAACCTGTTCGCGGTCAAGCCCGACCGCCAGGCCACGCTCGCGGCGGCGCGCCTGCTCGTTCGCGCAGCCGACCTCGCCGCCACGTCGCCGGGCACTGCGCCGGACGCCGCGGCCATGGCGGCCTGGGAGGCACGCATGGGCGCCGCTGGCATCACGGGCTTGACGAGCCTGCCTGCCGATGCGCCGTTCCGACGTGCTTTCGACGATGTCATCGCGGCGCATTTCAGCCCGTCGGCCAGCGCCGCCGAACGTTTCGCGCGGGTCACACGCGCGCGCGATGGCTTGCGCGCGCATCTTCAAAGCGGGGAGCAGGTGAGCCGCGAAGAGCTGCTGCTGCTGGTACATGCCTTGAACGCCTGCGGCGACCAGATGACCGCGGTGACCCACGCGCGCCACCTGCTGGAGCACTGGCCCGACTTCTACCAGCCGGCGCTTCCCGTGATCCCGCCCTCGGCCCGCGATGCAGGCCGGACCCACGTGGCCGCGATGGGCAGCTGGATCCGCTACGGCCTCGAGGAATTCATCGAGACCCACCGCCACTACTCGTCCTACTACGCAGCCTGCGACCTGCCGGTCATGGTGCGGCTGCTCGCGCATCCCGACCACGGCGCCGAGATGGAGCGTCGCTACGCGTTGCACATGCTGCGCAACGGCCAGGCACCCGACGCCGCCCTGGTGCCGGAGTTGCTGACGCCTGCCAGGAGCGTCAACGGCGCGTTGCTGGGTCGGTTGATCGGCGACGTCGCTGCGGCGAACGGCTCGAAGCCCGCCTGACCTGCCCCGCCGGGGCGACCGTGGAACGCTGGCCGCCTCTCGAGGCGGCCAGCTGCTTTTCGGGCCTGCGCAAGCGCCGGTGCAGCGTGCCGTGGGTTCCCACCGGACCCCGATTCGTCGAGTCCGCGACGCCGTCCCGACGCCTTCCCGGCATCCCAGGACGCCGCCCTGGCGGCTCACTCCAGATGGATGGCCAGGCCCAGGCCCAGCGACCACAGCAGCGCGTTGGACTGCTGCGTGTCGTAGAGCGCTTCCACGTATTGCACGCGCATGTTGTAGTGGTCGCCCTCGGCGGCGATCACGTCGAACAGCGAGCGCCGGCCGAGTTGCTGCCATTGCTGCAGCGTGAAATTGCGCACCAGTTCGCTGTTGTGCAGGATCTCGACCACGCGCCGTGCGCGCTCCATGGCGTGCTCGGCCTGCTCGTGGACTTCCGCCATGCGGTTCTTGCGGGCCTCGAGCGCGTCGTCGCGCTGCAGGTGCGCGGCCGAGGCACGCTTTCGCGCCGAGTTGGTGGTGTAGGTGTTGCTGGCGTTGTAGAGCTGCCAGCTGAGCGTCACGCCCCCCGTGATCGAGCGCGAGTCGCCCGCCCCGGCCGACTTGGTGGCCGACACCAGCAAGCCCAGCTGCGGCTTCTGGCCGTCGAGGATCGCGCTCACGTAGCTGTCGAGCGCGCTGGCCTGCGAGCCGAGCGCCTGGATATCGGTGGCGCGATCGGCCATCGTCAACAGGTCGGGCAGCGCCGGCGTGTCCAGCATCACCGAGGTGATGCCTTCGGTGGGCGGCAGGTCATCGCCGACGAAGCGGCGCAGGCGAATCTCGGAAAGGCGCTTCTGCGACAGGCTCTGGTCGCGCGACAGCTCCGCCTGCTGCTGGGTCTTGCGCGCCTGCACCAGTTCGCTGGTGCGGCCCTTGTCGACGCTGACGATCTCCTGCAGCGCCTCGACGAGACAGCCAATCTTGTGGGCGTACTGGTCATAGACCTGGGACTCGACGGTGTAGCGGCTGCGCTCCAGCGCGAGCGACACCGTCTGCAAGGCCACTTGCTCCTGCGCGGATATCTCGCCGAAGCGGGCCGCGTCGGCCAGGTGGCCGCGCCAGTCGGTCAGGTCGCTGATGCGGCCGCCGTCGTACAGAGGCGCCGAGACCTGGATGCCGGCCTGGAGCAGGCCGCCATGCGTCGACGCGGTGTTGATCGCGCCGGTGTCGACGCCGCCGATCTGCCCGTTGATCGACGCTTGCGGCAGGCGTGCGGTGCGCGCCTCGTCGATGTCGGCGGCCGCCGCTTCGGCAAGCATCCTGGAGGCGCCGACGGCGTTGCTTCGGCGGATCGCATCGCGCACCATCAACAGCAGGTTCTGCCGCGGCTCGCGCACGGCGGCCGAGAGCGGCGCCGACGACGGCGTGGCGGGCGCCGCACGGAAGATCGGCGCGCTCGCGGGATCGGCACCGTCGCCATCCATGCAGCGGCTGTTGGCTGCGGAGGCGGCGCGGTTGGCGGCCGACACGCTCGTCGTCGGGGACGCGACGCGGTGCACGGTGGCGGCGGGGGCCGACATGGCCGCGAACATCGCGGCGGCCAGGAAGGCAGCGGCGAACCCTCCGGATCTGGTCTTCACGAGTCCCATGCGGGGCTGCTCCTTGCAACGCCGCCATACGCTCTGGCGGCACGCTGCCAGTAGACCGCGGACAGGGGCTCGAGCAACGCCGGGAAACAAGGCGAAATGCAGCGCTATTCGCCGTCCCGGCGCAGCCCGCGACACTAGCGTTCGCGGAACGCTTCCTTGGACTTGAGCATCGGCCGCAGCAGGAAGTTGAGCACCGAGCGTTCGCCGATGCGCACCTCGGCGCTGCCGGTCATCCCGGGCAGCACTGCGAGCTCCTTGCCTTTTTCGTGCAGCGGATTCTTGTCCACCCGAAGGATCACCCGATAGTAGGTCGGGTCGGTGGTGCCGGAGGCGTGCTCGGTGTCGCCGATCGCGTCCGGGCTGATCGATTCGATGACGCCGTCGAGCCCGCCGTAGATCGTGAAGTCATAGGCTGCCAGCTTGATCTTGGCGACCTGGCCCACCTGCAGGAAGCCGATGTCGCCCGGCTTGACGCGCGCCTCGATGAGCGTGATCTTGCCGATGGGCACGATCTCCATGATCGGCGCGCCCGGCCCGACGACGCCGCCGAGCGTGTTGCTGCGGATGTTCTTGACCAGCCCGCGCACCGGCGACTTGATGACGGTGCGGCTCAGCACGTCCTGGCGGCCCGCCTGCTGCTCCTCGATCTGCGCCAGATCCGTCTGCAGCTTGGACAGCTCCGCGCTCGCATCCTGGCGAAACCGGTTCACGCGGTCGGAGCTCTGCAGGCTCATGTCGTTGATCTGGCGCCGCAGGTGCAACACCTCGACCTCCGACAGCAGCCCCTTCTCGGACATCGCCTCGGACATCGCCAGCTCGCGCCGCAGCATCTCCACGCCGCGCTGGTTCGAGCTGACCGCGTCGTCGAGCGCACGCTTGCGCGCGATGAATGAATCCTGTTCGCCGTCGGCCACCTGGCGCACGGCCAGCACCTCGGGCGGGAACACCGGCGTGCGGCCGATGGACTCCGCCGTCAGGCGGGCGATCTGCGCCTTCAGCGCGATCCGCTTGGTCTCGCCCTCGGCCTGCTGCGACTGATAGCGCGTGGGGTCGAGCTCGGCCAGGTCCTGGCCCTCTTCGACCTGTTCGCCCTCGTGCACGAACAGCTCGCGCAGGATGCCGCCTTCCAGGCTGGCGATGACCTGTTCGTGGCCCTGGGGGACGACGCGGGCGTCCGCCTTCGTGACCTCGTCCACGCGGGCGATCGCGGCCCAGCTCAACGCCGACACGATCGCCGCGGCCATCAGGTAGAGGATCCAGGAAATGTGCGGCGACGCCTCGACCACCTGGGCCGCGCGCACGCCGCTCATGAAGGCGTCGTCGCCGCGCCGCGGCCGGCCACCCGACTGGGTCACCGCTGCGAGGGATAGTTTTTTGCGCGACCAGAACATGGATCAATCGAACCGCCGGACGCGAGCGTCAGGCGGCCACCGCCCTTCCCATCGGAGTCGCGTCGGGCTGCCGCTGCACGGGCTGCTCCGTCGACGGCGCGCGCTGCTGCACCGGCGCGCCCGGCTTGGCGCCCGAGAGCGCGGCCAGCACCGCCGCCTTGGGGCCGTCCAGCACCACCTTGCCGCCGTCCACCACCATGATGCGATCGACCAGCTCCAGCACGGCGGGGCGGTGGGTCACCATGATCAGCGTGCGCGTTCCGGCCGCTTCCTTCAACTGGCGCAGGAACATCACTTCGGACTGCGCGTCCATCGAGCTGGTCGGCTCGTCCATGAGCAATATCTGCGGCTTGGTGATCAGGCAACGGGCGAGCGCGACGAGCTGGCGCTGGCCGCCCGACAGCAGGCCCCCCATTTCCCCGACGGACAATTCCCAGCCTTGCGGATGCCCGGCCACGACGCGATCGAGCCCGGTCACGCGCGCCACCTCGGCCAGGCGCGCCGCATCCAGGTTGGCGCGGCCCATCATCACGTTCTCGCGCATGGTGCCCTTGAACAACCGCGGCTCCTGCGAGACGAAGCCGACGCGCATGCGGTAGTCGGCCGGGTCGATCTGGCGCAGGTCGAGCCCGTCCACGTCGACCATGCCTTCGGTCGGCTGGTAGAGGCCGGCCATGAGCCGCAGGATCGTTGACTTGCCACTGCCGATGCGGCCCAGGATGGCGATGCGCTCGCCGGCGCTCACGCGCACCGTCACCGCCTTGAGCACGCGCGGCGCGGCGGAACTGCTGGTCTGCGGATAGGAGAAGCTCAACTCGTGCAGCCCGATGGCGCCGGTCACGTGATGGCCGGTGACGTAGTTGCGGTCGGCTTCGCGCTCGGTGGGCTGGCTCATCATCCGGTCGAGCGACACCATCGCGGCGCGCGCACCCTGGTAGCGCGTGGCCAGGCCGACGACGCTGCTCAGCGGCGCCACGGAGCGGCCCGCATACATCACGGCGCCGATCAGGGCGCCGCCCGTGATCACGCCGTCGTGGATCAGATAGACGCCCCAGACCAGCATCACCAGCGTCACGAGCTGCTGCGAGACGGCCGATACGTTGCTTGTCCACGCCGACATGCCGCGTGCCTTCAGCCCGGCCTCCGCGGCCGCCGCCGTGGCGTGCTCGTAGCGGTGCAGGAACCGGCCCTGCGCCCCCACGGCCTTCAATTCCTCGAGGCCTTCGACCGCCTCGACGATGACGCCCTGGAGGTCGGCCTGGTGAGTCAGGTTCGCGCTCATCGCCTTGCGCAGCCGGCGCTGGATCACCAGGGCCATGCCGACGAGCACGGGGATCGCGAGCACCAGCACCCAGCCAAGCGGCCCGCCGATGACGAAGGTCATCGCCACGTACATGCCGATGAACGGCAGGTCGCTGAGCGCGGACAACGTGGCCCCGGCAAAGAATTCGCGCACGACCTCCACCTGCGCCATGTGGTGCGCATAACTGCCTGCAGACTCCGGGCGGTGCTCCATGCGCACGCCCAGTGTCTGGCGGAACAGCAGCGAGCCGATGATGAGGTCGGCCTTCTTGCCGGCGGTGTCGATCAGGTGGCTGCGCAACTGGCGCGACAGCAGGTCGAACACGAGCGCGATGCTCGCGCCACCGGCCAACGCCCACAGCGTCACGAACGCCTGGTGCGGAATGACCTTGTCGTAGATCACCGACGTGACGAGCCCGCTCACGAGCATCAGCACATTGCTCAGCAACGCGGCGAGCATCGCGGAGCGATAGTAGGGAACGAAGCGGCGCAGCGTGCCCCACAGCCAGTGGCCGTCGGTCTGCAGCAACAGCTCTTCATGCGTCCGGCTGCCCGCGGCCTGCGCCGGTTGCGGCGTGGCGACGAGCGCGAAGCCCAGGTACTCGAGCTCCAGCTCCGACTCGCTGGCGCGGCAGACATGGAATTCGGATCCCGGCATCACCACCTCGCACATCGGCGAGACGCCGGGCACGGTGGGCGAGCGCTTGACGAGCACGCAGGCATCGCCATTTTTCAACAACAGGATGGCCGGCAGCAGCAGCGCGTGGATGTCACGGATGCCGCGCTGCATGAGGCCGGCGTTGTAGCCGGCCGCGCGCATGACGCGAACCGCCTGGTCGGGATTGAGCAGGCCCTCGATCGGCATGCCATCCAGCAGCGAATTCGACGAGCGCTCGTTGCCGTGATACCGGGTCAGGTAGACCATCGAATGCAACAACGCGTCGTGGTCGACACCGATCGCGTCGAGCTCGGGGATCGCGTCGACGGCGCCCTCTTCCTGGATCGTCGGGCGCACGCCCGCCGACGCCTCGTCGCCGCTGGCGCGGGACGCGGCGTCGGTCTCGAATTCCAGGAAGGGTTCCTGACGGCTGCTCATGGGACGTCAGGCGTCGGGCAGCCGGCTAGGGGAGGAGGCGTTCATCGCAGACTTTTCGGACAGAGAGAGAGGAGTTCTGTCCATTCTGCGATGCCGTCGGGCAGTCCATTGACCGCATCAGGCGGGCCATCACGGCCCTATTCGTTCTCTGATCGGGATAGGGGCCGGTCGTTGTCGGGCCGGACCCCTCCCACACCACCCAGCTCGCGGGAGGGCTGGCACCTCCAAGATCGCGCCCATGCTGGGCGCACAAATGAGAAGACCCCGCGGGGCGGGGTCTTCTGCTGGAGGAGCTGGCTCAGCGCTTGGAGCGCTTGGCGGCCGGCTTGGCGCCGCGCGTCGCCGTCTTGGTGATGGCCGGCCGGTGGGCGGACGGCGCGCTGGCCGTCCTGGTCTTGCGGCTGGCGCGCTTGATCTGGCGATCCTGCGATTCCACCGCTGCCAGTTGCTCGGCGGCCGTCGGCGCCGCACCCCGCGGGGCGCCCTCGCCCTTGCGGCCGCGTGTCAACAGGCGCTGCTCGGCCTCGGCCTCGCGCACGATGCGGAAGTCGATCTTGCGGCCGTCGAGGTCGACCCGGCTGACCTGCACGCGGACCCGGGCGCCGATCGCATAGCGGATGCCCGTGCGCTCGCCGCGCAGTTCCTGGCGCACCTCGTCGAAGCGGAAGTACTCGCCACCGAGTTCGGTGATGTGCACCAGCCCCTCGACATACAGCGCGTCGAGCGTGACGAACAGCCCGAACGTGGTGGCTGCGCTGACCGTGCCCGAGAACTCCTCGCCCAGGCGCTCGCGCATGAAGCGGCACTTGAGCCAGGC
>FSXQ01004631.1_pt1 | contig 13235 bp, 13 predicted proteins | sample 1638011 | NCBI WGS metagenome assembly FSXQ01 (sample SAMEA3914789, study PRJEB12502) | metagenome | biome: forest; material: soil | place: Canada | collected 2011-07-03 | depth 0.3 m | reverse complement strand
GTCTACATGGGTGGCGGGCCCTCGCTGATGTACACCGCCGACGCGTTGGCGGCGTTCGACGAGTTCCAGCGGCTCGCTGCGGAAGCGACTTGACGGCGAGGTCGCCCGATCGCGCGCGGCATGCTCCGATCGGACGACCGCAAGCCGCTTCATCCACCGGAGAGAACATGTCGAGAATCCTGCTGGTATTCCATTCGCGCACAGGCACGGCGCGCAAGGTCGCGATCGCCCTGGCGAGCGAGAACGATTGGGCCCTGGGCGAGGTCGGGAGACGTCGTCCCGGTGCGGCCTTCCCGACCTGCGCGGTCCAGGCGTTGCTGCACCTGCGGCCCGCCATCGACTATGACGGGCCGGATCCCGCCGCCTTCGACATGGTCGTGCTCGTCTCGCCGGTCTGGTGCGGAACCCTGGCCGCCCCGATGCGCAGCTTCCTCGCGAAGTTCGGCGGCGTGCTGCGGAACCACGCAGTGTTCATGGTGATGGGGGGCCACGATGCACGTGGCGCGATCAGCGAGATCGATCGACTGCTCGGCCGGCCCGCGCGAGCGACGGCTGCGTTGGCCCAGGCGGCGGTGGATTCGGGGAAGCAGCAGCCGGTGATCGAGGGCTTTGCGCGCCGTGTCGAGGCGGCGTTCGAGAGAGGCGAGGGACTGCTGGCACGCAAGGCAGCCTGAACGGCGACGAAACGTCACACCGGTACGAGTCGACCATCGCCGCCGCTTGCGTTCTCGCAAGTCGCGATGACGGCAGTCTCCGCAGAATCGACCCCTGCCCACCTGTTCTCTCGGAGTCGACCATGTCCTACGCGACCGTTGTCCTTCACCTCGACGTCCACGCGGGTCTGGACGACCGCATCGACCAGGCTTCGCGCCTGGCGCGAAGGTTCGAGAGCCACCTGGTGGGCCTTGCCGCGGCAGATCACGGTCTGTTCGGACTCAGCGTGGCGACCGGCTTCTCCGGAACGCCGAAGCTGGCGCAAGCCGTCGAGGAAAGCCGGGCCACCGCGCGCGCCTGCGCAGCGCGCTTCCAGCAGCGCATGGGGCTGTCGACGGCGCCGGCGTCGTTCGAAGCGGTGGTCGAAGAGGACGATGCCGTCACGGCCCTGGTTCGGCGTAGCACCGGCTGCGACCTGCTCGTCCTGGGCCAGCCGGACCCCGCGTGGCCGGACCATGCGCGCTGCCGCGACGAACTCGAACAGGTGGTGCTGCAAAGCGCGGCGCCGACGCTGGTGTTGCCGTTTGCCGGCAAGCACGCGCTGTCCGCCGACAAGGTCATGATTGCCTGGGACGGATCCCATGAGGCTGCGCGCGCGGTCACCGGCGCGTTGCCGCTGCTCCAGCGCGCGACCTGGGTGCACGTCGTGCGCTGCGAGACTGCCGTGGATATCGATCGCGGCGCGGAGAGTTCCGGCTTCGACCTTCCGCGCGAGTGGCTGGGACGCCATGGCGTGCGCATCGACGCGTCGCTGGAACGCAGCGGCAAGGATGTCTGCACGGCCTTGCTGGCGCGCGCCGCCACCCTCGACGCCGATCTGATCGTGATGGGCGCCTGGGGCATGCCGCGCTGGGCGGAGCGCCTGGTCGGCGGCACCACGCGCTCGATGCTCTCGAGCATGGATGTGCCGCTGCTGATGTCGCACTGAAGGGGCGACATGCAAGCCATGGTATTGGCGCAGGCAGGCGAGCGCCTGGCGCTGGAGGAACGTGCGGATCCCGAACCCGGGCCCGGCGAGGTCCGGTTGCGCGTGCTCGCCTGCGCGGTCTGCCGCACCGACCTGCACGTGGTCGACGGCGACTTGCGCGAGCCGCGGCTTCCGCTCGTTCCTGGCCACGAGATCATCGGCGTGATCGACCGGCTTGGCGCGGGCGTGACCTCGCTGCGGCTCGGGCAGCGCGCGGGCGTCCCGTGGTTGGGCCATGTCTGCGGGCACTGCGCCTATTGCAACGCCGGCCGCGAGAACCTGTGCGACGAGCCGCGCTTCACCGGATACACCCGCGATGGCGGCTTCGCCACGCACGTCGTCGCGGAGGCGGCGTTCTGCTTCCCGCTGCCCGACCTGCCACGGGCGAGCGTGCCCGGTGGGCCGCAGGACGGCCTGCTGGATGCCGTCCACGCCGCGCCGCTGATGTGCGCGGGCCTGATCGGCTGGCGCGCCTTGAAACTCGCGGGCGACCATGTTCGCGAGCTCGGGATCTTCGGCTTCGGTGCGGCGGCGCACCTGATCACGCAGATCGCCGTGCGGCGCGGCATCCGCGTCCATGCCTTCACGCGCGCTGGCGACCTGGCCGCCCAGGCGTTCGCGCTCGACCTTGGCGCGGCTTCCGCCGGAGACAGCGGCGCCGCGCCCCCTTGCGCCCTGGACGCGGCGATCATCTTCGCCCCGGTGGGCGAACTGGTGCCGCTGGCGTTGCGTGCGGTCCGCAAGGGCGGCCGGGTGGTCTGCGGGGGCATCTACATGTCGCCCATCCCGGCGATGGACTACGCGTTGCTGTGGGAGGAGCGCGAACTGGTGTCGGTGGCCAACCTCACGCGCGACGACGCACGCGAGTTCCTCGCTGCGGCGGCCGCAACGCCGTTGTTCGTCGAGGCGCGCTCGTACCCGCTGCCGCAGGCCAACGAGGCGCTGGCCGACCTGCGCTCGGGCCGGATCATCGGCGCTGCGGTGCTGGTGCCGTGGACCGGTACCTGATCGGACGCGCCAGGTGCTTGCCTTGACGCAAGTCGAGCCCGGCATGGCGCGGAGTTCACGATGCCGGAACCGACCTGCTCGTGCAGGTCGATCGCGATGACGTGAAGGGAAGGACCTGGACGTTCAATGAGACATCAGGACCGGAACGGTCATCGTGCCCAGCACGTCGCGCGTGGTGCCGCCCAGGATCCGCTCCCGCCAGCGCGCATGGCCGAACGCGCCCATCACGATCAGGTCGGCTTCGAAGTCGGCGGCGCGCGACAGCAGCGCCTCGCCGACGGTGATGGTGGTGGTCTCGACCTGCGTTCGCGCGGACACGCCATGTCGCGCGAGCCATTCCGACACGCTGGACAGGTCGCTGCTGAGGCCACCATCGTCCTCGGGCTCATCGCGGTTGAACAGCATCACCTGGACCGACTGCGCGCGTCGCAGAAGGGGCAGGGCGTCGGCGATGGCGCGCGCCGCCGCGTGGCTGTCGTCCCAGGCGACGAGCACGCGGGTGCCCAGCGTCGACACCGCATTCGCGTAGGGCAGCACGAGCACCGGACGCGCGCTCGCCAGGATCGTGGTCTCGATCTGCGGATTCTTGAACGCCTGGCCATCGTTGGCACGCGGATCGGACTGCGTCAGCACCAGCAGGTCGTTGACGCGGCCGCGGCGCTTCAGCGCGGTGCTCATGTCGCCGTCCTCGACCACGGTCTTGCGCCCCGTGACGCCCGCGAGCTCGCACGCCACGTCGAAGGCCAGCGCGGCCCGGGTCGCGTCCTCGAGGAGAACGTCGCGGCCGAGGAGCGGCAACGCGGCGACCGTGGAAGCGAGGCGCAGGCTCGCGCGCAGATCCAGCACCTCGGTCGGGGCGACGCCCGTCACGTAGCTGTCCATGGTCTTGGCGAGGGACAGCACCGCCCGGGTACGGGCAATGCATTCCGGTTGGTGGTCCAGCGGCACGAGGATGCTCCGATAGTTCATGGCCTGCCTTTCGGGCGCGACGCGGAAGTGCGCCGTTCGAAGAGGATTCTTTCGTGGTGCGACCGCGCGGCCGTTGATCCAGCGCAAGCGCGCCGCCGAGCGGCCGGATGAGGTGCTGAGGCCGGCTGGGCGTGCGGCCAGCGCTGCCGCTGCCTCGATGCAGTCCACCGCATTCGGCGGCCGTATCGTCCCGCGCGCGTCTTGATGGCGATCAAACCAGATTGCGCGGGGCGGTTCATGCTTGGAATCTTCTGGTCTGCCTCTCCAAATGAAATGTCCCGCATGAACACGCTCGCCGTCGGGCGCCGCAGCGTCGGACGACTGTTCTCGCCGATCTTCGTGCATCTGGCCTTCTCTCGATCGCGATTTCCGGAGCCGAACGCATGAGCCCGCCCAAGCACTGGCAGGATCCCGTCAACGCGTGCGTCGCGGTTCTCATCCTCGTCTCGCCCTGGCTGACGGGCTACGCGCTGGTGCAGGAAGCGGTCGCCAATGCCGTCATCGTCGGAACGATCTTCTTCACGGTCTCTGTGGCAGCGGCGGTCATCGGGCGGCCGTGGGTCGAATGCGCCGTCGTCGCGGTCGGTGCATGGTTGCTGGCGTCGCCCTGGGCGCTCGCGCTCGCGGACGAACGCGCACGGCGGTCGGCTTTCGTGCTGGCCAGCGTGGTGCTGATGCTTGGCGTCGGCGCGCTCGCGGTGGCGCTTCGTCGGCGCACGCGCGGCAGCACACGACCGGGGAACTGAAAGCCGTCGGCACTCTGGCACCCAGGGCACCTTGCGGCGGGTCCCGGACTCAGCGCACGGCGTGTCCGCGCTTGCGCATGCATTCTTCGAAGTCGACCTGGTAGATCGTGCCATCCGAGGACGCAAGCGGTTGCGATCGCGCCCATGTGTCGCAGTCCTTGCGGACGACCACAAGCCCGTCGGCGAGTGAGTTCGGCACCGAAGCGGTCGCGGTTGCGCGCGCCGGCGAAGCCGGTGAAGCAGTCGATCCGCGCCGACCGGTCGCCGGCGCTGGATGAGCGGCACCATGCGCACGCGTGGGCGTGACGGTGGACGGCCCCGAGGCCGGCGTTCCCGCAGCCGCTGCATCGGCACGATCGGCGGCGCCAGACGGCGTGAGCGCGGCGGCAAGCAGCCCGGCCAGGCTCGACGACAGCAGGCCGCGGTTCATCCGGCCGCCTCGACGCCGCGCACCAGCAGCACCGGCGCGGGCGAGACGCGCAGGATCTGTTCCGCGTCGCTTCCCAGCAGCACCCTGCCGATGCCGCGCCGCCCGTGGGTGCCGATGACCACGAGGTCGGCCGCCCATTCCCGCGCGACTTTCGCCACGACATCGCAGACGCGGTCCGCGAACGCGCTCTCGAGCCGTGAGTCGACCATGATCCCTTGGGCCTTCACCTGCTCCGACGCCTTCGCGAGCAGGAACTCTCCGCCCTCGCGTACCAGCCTGTCGATCTCGGCGGCACCGCACATCACGCCGTCGATGCCGACCGCCTCGAAGGGCTCGCTGGACACGTGCAACAGACAGACGCGGCCGCCGGTCAGCGTGGCGACGGCGATCGCCTCGGACAGGCCGCGGGCGGAGGCACTGCTGCCGTCGACCGGAGCGAGGATGCGTTGATACATGGCGTGGATCCGGTGAGAGGCCTGCATGAGACGAACCCAGTGTGGGACGTGGTGGCCCGGCGGCACTTGATCGGTATCAACCGGCTTGCGAAGCCTCAACGCATGGTCGAGGCCGGGCTGCGACACTCGAGCCGTGAGCAACGCCACCGTGTCGACCACGTCCCTGCGCCAGTCCATCGCGCTCCTCCTGACGCCGCGCTTCGGCACGTTCTGGGTCGCGAGCCTGCTCGCCAACATCGGAACCTGGGCGCAGCAGGTGGCACAGCCGTGGCTGCTGCTGAGCCTGGGGGCGTCGCCGTTCCTTCTCGGCCTGGATGGATTCGCTTCGGGCGGCCCCGCGCTGGTGCTGACCTTCGTCGGCGGCACCCTGGCCGATCGGGCCGACCGGCGATCGGTGATCGCCTGGTTCCAGGGCATCCAGATGCTTTGTCCCGTGCTGATCGTCGTGCTGCTGGCGACGGGAGGGATCCGTCCATGGATCGTCATCGCCATGTCGCTGGTGGTCGGCGTCACGGATGCCTTGTCGATGCCCTCGTTCCAGACGATCGTCGCCTTCATCGTGGACCGCGGCCATCTGCCCGCGGGGCTCGGGCTGAACGCGACCCAGTTCAACCTTTCCCGGATCCTCGGGCCGGCGATCGCCGGCGCGCTGATGGCCAGCGTCGGTGCCCTGGGCGCCTACTCGGTGAGCGCGCTGTCGTATGTTCCGTTCATCCTGGTCGCGGTCTGGATCCTGCCGCGTTCCTTTTCGGGTACGCGCGGCGAGCCCTTGTTCGATCGCCGCGCCGCGCTCGACGCACTCGGGCAGGTGGTGAAGCGGCCCGCATTGCGGGGAGCGCTGCTGACCGTGTTCGCCACGAGCCTGCTCTGCTCGCCACTGCTGACCTTCTGTCCCGTGCTCGTCCGCGATGCGTTCGCCGGAGACGTCACGCATTTCAGCGTCGCGGTCGCGGCATTCGGGTTCGGAGGCCTCCTGGCGGCGGCAGGCCTGCTGGCGGTCGATCCGTTGCGTGATCGGCGGCCGTTCGCATCCGGATTCGCGATCATGTTCGCCGTGGTCGTCATCGCGGTCGCGCTCGACCCGCGTGCCTGGGCACTCCCGCTGCTGTTCACGCTGGCCGGCGTGGCGATGACGGCGGGCAACGTATCGGCCAACTCCAGCTTGCAGATCGCCGCGCCAGCTGCCTTTCGGGGTCGCAGCGTGAGCCTTTACATGATCGCGATGCGCGGAGGCCTGTCGCTCGGTGCGCTCGCCACCGGCGCTTCGGTGCACCTGTTCGGGATCCGCCAGGCCTTGCTGCTGAACGGCGCACTCGCCCTGGTGCTCCAGCTCCTGATTGCCTGGAACTGGTCGCGATCGCGCAAGTTCGCGGCCTCTTGAACCGTACCGAGGCGCCGAGGCGAGTCGCCGCCCATCGCGTTGATTTGCGTCAACCCGGGGTCACCCCTGTGCGGTCATCCTCGCCGAATGTGGTTGCCCCCCGTCACCTGGAGCTTGCCGACGCGCCAGTTGCGCCACAAGAGCGGTGTCGTTCCCGAGACGACGCAGGTGCCGCGCGCCTTCTGGAATGTCGCGCTGGATGCTCTCCTGCCCGCGCTCGGCTGCACGGCTGCCGGCCTGTCCGCGGCAGAGGCCGCCCGACGCCTCGACTCTTTTGGCGCAAACACGCTGGGTGCGAAGCGCCGGCGCTGGGCCGCATTCGAGTTCCTCGGCCATTTCCGAAGTCCGCTCGTCCTGCTGCTGCTGGGAGCCTGCGTCGTCTCCGCGGTGATGGGCGACTCGACGAGTGCGATTGTCATCGCGGCGATCGTGATCGGCAGCGTCACGCTGGACTTCATTCAGGAGCGGCGCGCGGGCGATGCCGCGGAGCGGCTGCGGCAGTCCGTCGCGCTCCAGGCCGACGCGCTGCGCGATGGCGTCGACGTCCGCGTCCCGGCGGCGCAGCTCGTGCCTGGCGACGTCGTGCGGCTCGCCGCCGGTGACCTGGTGCCCGCCGATGGCCGCGTCCTGCAGGCGCGCGACTTCTTCGTTCGCCAGGCCATGCTCACAGGCGAGGCGTATCCGGTCGAGAAGACGCCTGGAGACATCGCGGGCGCCGACACCGGCTTGTCCGCGGCGGTCAATGCGGCGTTCATGGGATCGTCGGTCCTCAGCGGAAGCGCGACGCTGCTGGTGTGCCGCACGGGCCGGGCAAGCTTCCTCGGCGAGGTCTCCGACACATTGCGGCAACCCGCGGCACCGACCGCGTTCGAGCGCGGCACGCGCCACTTCGGCGACCTCGTCGTCAAGCTGACAGCCGGCCTCGTCCTGTTCGTCACGTTCGCGCTTCTGTTCGCGCATCGCCCCTTGGCGCAGACCTTCCTGTTCGCGGTCGCGCTCGCCGTTGGCCTGACGCCGGAGCTGCTGCCGATGATCGTGTCGGTCACCCTCGCGCGCGGCGCGATGCGCATGGCCGCGTGCAAGGTGGTCGTCAAGCACCTGCCCGCGATCCAGAACATGGGCAGCATGGATGTCCTGTGCACCGACAAGACGGGCACGCTCACGGAGGCGTCCATCCGGCTCGAGGGCCACGTCGACATCGATGGCCGCGACAGCCCACGCGTGCTGCAGCTCGCCTGGCTGAACAGCCACTTCGAATCGGGCCTTCGCAGTCCGCTGGACGATGCGATCCTCGCGCAGCCGCCAGGCGATCCTGCGGGCTGGACCAAGCTCGACGAGGTACCGTTCGGATTCGAGCGCCGGCGCGTCTCGGTGCTCGTGGAGAAAGACGCCGACCGCCTCCTCGTGGTGAAGGGCGCGCCCGAGGACATGCTGGCCCTGTGCTCGCAGCGCGAATCCGCGGCTCCCGATGGGTCGTTCTCGATCTGCCCGCTCGACGCCGAGGGCAGGGCCGCGGCCCTCGCGCGCTTCGACGCCTTGAGTCGCGACGGCTTCAGGGTGCTCGCCGTGGCCTGGCGGCGTGTCGAGCCGGCCCACGACCACGCCCGCGTCGACGACGAATGCGAGCTGGTCTTCTGCGGCTTCACCGTGTTCCTGGATCCGCCCAAGGCGGGCGCGGCGCAGGCGCTGGCGCAGCTGCGGGCGCTGCACGTGCACGTGAAGGTGGTGACGGGCGACAACGAAGGCGTCACGCGGCACGTCTGCGCTCAGGTCGGCCTGCCCGTGCATCATCTGCTGACCGGCGCCCAGATCGAGCTGCTCGACGATGCTGTGCTCGCGGTGCAGGTGCAGAAGGCCTCGGCGTTCTGCCGCGTCTCGCCGGCGCAGAAGAGCCGCGTGCTGCGCGCCCTGAAGAGTCGCGGGCATGTCGTGGGTTTCATCGGCGACGGCGTCAATGACGCGCCTTCCCTGCACGAGGCGGACGTAGGCATCTCGGTGGATACGGCCGTCGACGTCGCCAAGGAGGCGGCCGACATGATCCTGCTGGACCGCGACCTCGCCGTGTTGCACGATGGCGTCGTGGAAGGGCGGCGCACGTTCGCCAACGTCATGAAGTACATCATGATGGCCACCAGTTCGAACTTCGGCAACATGCTGAGCATGGCGGCCGCCTCGGTGCTGCTGCCGTTCCTGCCGATGCTGCCCGCGCAGATCCTGCTCAACAACCTGCTGTACGACGCATCGCAGTCCGCGATTCCGTTCGACAGCGTCGACGACGCCCAGGTCGAGCGTCCGCACGACTGGGACGCGGGCTTCATCCGCCGGTTCACCATCGTCTTCGGGAGCCTGAGTTCGGTGTTCGACTTCGCGACGTTCGCGATCCTGCGCTTCGGCTTCCACGCCGACACCGCGGCCTTCCGGACGGGCTGGTTCATCGAATCGATGGCGACCCAGGTGCTGGTGATCTTCGTGCTGCGCACCCGTGCCGCGCCTTGGCGCAGCCATCCCTGTCCCGAGCTTCTCCTGGCGGCAGTCGCGGCCGTCGTCGTGGCGATCAGCCTGCCGTTCACGGCACTAGGCGGGATGCTCGGCTTCGTCGCGCCGCCGCCGCTGCTGCTGATCTCCATCGCGGGGGTGGCCGTCCTGTACCTGGCCAGCGCCGAGATCGCGAAGCGCCTTCTTTCGAGTGGCGGGACGCGTTGGCGCGCGATACGCGCTTGAGCCATCTCAAGGCCTCGCTGGCCCGGGTGGCCAGACTGGATGCATGACACAGACCGCCGCCAGCCTCGCCCCTCCCTATCGCCACATCCTGGTACCCATGGATGGCAGCAACCAGTCCGACCGGGCCCTCGACGAGGCGATCGCGTTGGCTCGGTTGTACGGTGGTTCGCTGCGCCTGCTCGCCGTTCTCGACGAGACGAAATACGTCAACGGATTCGAGCCGGCGCTGGTCGTGATCGACGATGTCCTGCCACGCGTAAGCCGCGAGATCGGCGCCTTGCTGGAGTCGGCGCGCGCCCGCGCCGCCGCCAAAGGGGTCGAGGCGGTGATCGACGTGGTGGAAGACGACGTCGGGGGCGTCCCTGAGACTGTCTGCACGCGGGCGGCGCAATGGCCGGCCGACCTCGTGGTGGTCGGCACACATGGCCGGCGCGGACTTGATCGACTGCTGCTGGGAAGCGTCGCCGAGGCCATTCTGCGCCACTGTCCCGTTCCCGTGTTGCTCGTCAGGACTGCGGACGAAGTCGACGAGGCTGTCGGAGTCGCTTGAGAAAACTCGCCCGAGGCACCATCGATGCATCGATGAACGGCCGCACGCGCACGGGGTGCGCGATAGAGCCCCTGGTGACCGCACGACGTCCGGAGCTGGGCGCCGCCCGGCGCGTTCGTCTGGTCGAGGCGACGCATGCCCTTGCGGGCGGACTCACTCGCAGATGTCGATCGATTCCCGGTATTCGGGCACGGAGCACGCCCAGCCGTGCTTCTCGGCGATCGCCTGGCGCAGGGAGTCGGCGGCCTCCGGCTCGCCGTGCGTCACGTAGAGATGCCGGGGTGCCGTCGGCAGCGCATCGAGCCATGCGAGCAGTTCGTCGCGATCGGCGTGCGCGGAGAGTCCTTCGATGTTGACGACCTCCGCTCGCACCGGCACCCATTCGCCATGGATGCGGATCTGCGTCGCACCGCCGACCATGGCCGCGCCGCGCGTTCCCATCGCCTGGTAGCCGGCGAAGACGATCGCGTTGCGCGGATCGGGCGCGAAGGCCTTCAGGTGATGGACGACGCGTCCGCCTGTGGCCATGCCGCTCGCCGACACGATGATGGCGGGGTAACGCAGGTCGTTGAGGGTCCGCGACTCGGCCTCGGTATTGACGAACCGAACGCCTTTGCACATCGCCGCGCACTGGTCGGCGCCGAGGCGGTGCAGTTCGGGATGGCGCGTGAACAATTCGGTGACGTCCTCGGCCATCGGACTGTTGAGGAAGACGGGCAGGTCGGGAATGCGACTGGCGTCCTTGAGCAGGCGGATCGCGTGCAGCAGTTCCTGGGCTCGCCCGACCGCGAAGGCGGGGACGACCACGACTCCGCCGCGCGATGCCGTGCGCTTGACGACGTCGGCGATCTGCGTGAGCACGTCGCTCCTCGCGTGGAGACGATTGCCGTAGGTCGACTCCACGAGCACGACGTCGGCGGGCTCGGGCGGCGCCGGCGGACGCATCAGCAGGTCGTCGCTGCGGCCAAGGTCGCCGGAGAACAGCACGCTGGCGGTCTCGGTGCGCACCATGGCGCTCGCGGCGCCCAGGATGTGCCCGGCGGGGTTGAAGTGGACGTACATGCCCGGCACGGGCTCGAAGGCGCAGCCGAAATCGTGCGAGTCGAAGTGTTCCAGCGCGCGCTGGCCCTCGAATGCGGTGTAGAGCGGCAATGCCGGAGCGTGCTTGCTGAAGCCGTGCCGGTTCGCGAACCTGGCGTCCTCTTCCTGCAGGTGGCCCGAGTCCGGCAGGAGGAGGGCGCACAGCGCGGTCGTCGCTGCAGTGGCGTGGACGCGGCCGCGAAAGCCCTCGGCCATGAGGCGCGGCAGGTAGCCGCTGTGGTCGATGTGGGCGTGCGTGAGCACGACGGCGTCGATGGATGCGGGATCGATGGGCAGCGGCGTCCAGTTGCGCAAGCGCAAGGTCTTCAGGCCCTGGAACAAGCCGCAATCGACGAGCACGCGGCGACCGCCATGCTCGAGGAGATATTTCGAACCGGTGACGGTGCCTGTGGCGCCGAGGAACGTGAGCTTCATCAGGGGCTCCATGGAACATGTGTGGACGGGCGATTCGTGCAGGGGCACGTTAGGCCCAAGCGGCCGCGCGAGCTTGCGGCGGATCAAGGCGCGCGTCTGTTCGCGGGCGGGCCACGTTCGCTGTCTCCGCGCCAGATTTGCGCCGGGGCCCGCGGTTGCGCGGCGTTCACGCACTGTTTCCCGTCGTTGCCCCGCGTTGACGACGCATTTCCAGATTGCTCCTATCTTCGGATTCAGGCGCTCGGGTGAGCGCTGGAATTGAAAGAGGAACCATCATGACCATTTCGATTTCCAGCAACCAGACAGGCGGAGTCTTCGAACTCCGCTTTCGCTCCCTCTTCCACGAGGGCCGCGGCTACAGCTTCCCGTGCGATGCCGCGGGCCAGGTCGACCTCGATGCGCTCGGCGAACGGGCGCGCAACAACTTCTTCTTCGTGCACAGCGTGATCGGACGGGACTTCGCCTCGCCGGCGGTGTTGCCTTGCGGCTGCCACTAGGCATCAGCGCCCGTTGCGTAGGGTCGCGCGAAGAACCTTCGCGCCACACGGAAAATGCTCGCCGTCTTGCGTTGTCTCAATCGCAGGACGGTGGACGCCGCTTCAAATGGACGGCATGTTCAATCCGTCCGTATGACCGAGCCTCGCTGCGTACCATCCACCCCGTGGCTTGAGCTGCTGGAGCGCTCCGGCCTCCTCGTCGCGATGCTTGACCGCGAGGGTCGCATCCTCTTCGCCAGCCAGTCGCTTTGCGCGGCCTGCGGTTGTGCGGACGAAGGCCTGCAAGGTCGCGACTGGCTGACGGCCTGCCTTCCCGCCGATGAGAAGGTCGAGCGCGCTCAGGCCCGCGCGTGGCTTGACGGCAATGCCGGAGAAGAGGAACTGCAGCTCGAGTCGCCCGGCCGCGACCGGGATGGTGGACGCCTGGTTTGCTGGCGGGCATGTGTCGTCCGGGAAGGGGCATTCGTCTTGGCGATGCTGGGCGTCGACATCACCGGCCGGCCGGCGAACGACGTGCAGTTTCACCGCCTGGCCGACGGTGCGACTGGACGAGCCTGGCCAACTCTGCGATGCGATCTGCAAGATCGCAGTCGAGTCCGGCCATGCGGAGATGGCATGGATAGGCCTCGTGAAGGATGACTTGATCGTTCCCGTCGCGCGGGCTGGTGCCGCGCGCGCGTACACGCACGGATTGAAGCTTCTGACGGCTGCAGGGAACGGCGACACGAGTCGCCTGGGGCCCACCGCGCTGGCCATCGCGCAGGAGCGGCCCTACATCCGCGGCATGCGGACGCTTCTGCGCAAGACCTCGACCTTGAGTGCCTGCTGTCCTGGCTTTGAACCCGTTGTTGCTGAACAGGCGCGCTCGCCGAGGCGCGAGCGAGCGGCGTTGCACGTCCAATTCTGAGCCGCATGTCTCACGATGGCGAGTCACGGATGTTCGGCGACTGAGCAAGATCAATATGACAAATGCCGAACCTTGAGAGCATTGCCATGTTGGTGATGGATATCCGACGCGAAACTCGGTTCCGGCTGGCCCACAGGAATGTCATCCGCTCTCGGAATGAGGGATTGTCAGCAATCCCGATGCGCGGCCGGAAGCGATCCGACCGAACGGAAATTTCACGCCTTCAAAGCGTAGTGGTCCGGCCAGGAAGACCGTACCAAAAAGGCGGCGAAGAAAGGCATCGATGGGAAGCAACCTGATCATGGCGATGGCCGTCGCTGCGGCGGCGGGAACGGGTTGCTCGTGGGCACACCCCGGCGCCAATCCGTACAAGGG
>FSXQ01002679.1_pt1 | contig 13253 bp, 6 predicted proteins | sample 1638011 | NCBI WGS metagenome assembly FSXQ01 (sample SAMEA3914789, study PRJEB12502) | metagenome | biome: forest; material: soil | place: Canada | collected 2011-07-03 | depth 0.3 m | reverse complement strand
CGACGCCGACGACGCCACGCAGCTGCGCCTGGAGTCCGACCAGAACCTGGTGCAGATCGTCACCATCCACAAGTCCAAGGGCCTCGAGTACCCGATCGTCTTCTGCCCGTTCCTGTGGAGCGCGTCGCGTGGCGGCCGCGCCGAAGGGCTCACGGGCGTCGCGTACCACGACGACGACGGCCACACGGTCATCGACTACGGCCACGACTTCCTGTCCGACGAGCGCAAGGAAGACATCAAGCAGCGCCTCAAGCTGGAGGAGTCGGCCGAGTCGCTGCGCCTGGTCTACGTGGCGCTCACGCGCGCGGTGCACCGCTGCGTCCTCGTCGCCGGTTGCTACCGCAGCGCCGGCCGCTACCCCAGCGCCACGGCCAGCTCGCGCAGCCTGTTGAACTGGCTCGTCGCGGGCCAAGGCCAGACGCCGGCCGACTGGTTCGAGCACAAGAACGGCATCGCGCCCGTCACGTCGGCCTGGCAGGCGCTGGCGGCCGGGTCGGGCGGCGCCATCGCCGTCGACCCGCTGCCGACTGGCGACGCGATCACGCTGCGCCCCGACCGCCCCGCGCCCGACACGCTCGCCGCGCTGCCGCCGCCGCGCGTGCTGCCGGCCGGCTGGCGCATCGGCAGCTTCAGCGCGCTCGCGCACGGCGCCACGCACGACCGCTCGGGCGCCGACCACGATCTGCGCGCGCTCGACGCCGTCGCCGCGCCGGCCGTCGACGGGTCCGGCGCCTGGCACGCCGAAGACGACGACCCGCTGTTCTTCCCGCGCGGCCCGGCTGCCGGCGAGGCCATCCACCACGCGTTCGAGTCGATCGCCTTCACCGACCGCGCCACGTGGCCCGCGGCGGTCAAGAGCGCGTTGCACAAGCTGCAGACCATGGGCGAGCCCGACGCCCCCGGCGACGAGGGCGGCGCGCTGCGCGGTCGCATGCTCGCGCGGCTGATCGAAGGCACGCTCGACACGCCGCTGCCGCTGGGCACCGCCACGCCGTTGCGCCTTGCCGACCTGCCGTCGTCGCGGCGACTGGTGGAGCTGGAGTTCCATCTCCCGTCGCACCGCTTCGACGCCCACGCGCTCAACGACGCGCTGGCCGCCGGCGGGGTCGCGATGCCGCGCCTGGACTTCGCGCCGCTGCGCGGCTTCCTCAAGGGCTTCATCGACCTCGTCTTCGAGCACGAGGGCCGCTACTTCGTCCTCGACTGGAAGTCCAACCACCTCGGCGACTCGCCGGCCCGCTACGGCCAGTCGCCGATGGCCGCCGCGATGCGCGACCAGGGCTATCACCTGCAATACCTTCTTTACCTCGTGGCGCTCGATCGCTACCTGCGCCGCCGCATCGCCGGCTACGACCCCGAGCGCCACCTCGGCGGCGCCGTCTACCTGTTCGTGCGCGGCGTGCGGCCCGACTGGCGCGACGCCGATGGCCAGCCCACCGGCGTGTTCTTCCAGCGCCCGACGCCGGCCTTCATCGCGCGGCTGTCGGCGCTGTTCGACGAAGCGACTCACGCGGAGGCCACGCCATGAGCGAGCGCGACGACCAGCTGCTGGCCGAAGGCTTCGCGCGCCACACGTCGCGCTGGTCGGCGACCGCGGGTGCGGACGCGTCCGTCGCGGCCGCGGTCGCGCGCGCGGCCACCGCCCTGAGCCTGGCCATCAGCGAAGGACACGTGTGCCTCGCGCTCGCGGAGCTCGCGTCCGCGCGCGACGACGCCGCCGCGCCGCGGCTGGACGTGGCGCGCTGGCGTGCGGCGCTGCAGGCCTCGGGCATCGTCGGCACGCCCGAGTCGCCGGGCGCGATGCCGCTGATCCTGGACGCCGATGACCGGCTCTACCTGCACCGCTACTTCGACTACGAGCGCCGCCTCGCCGCGCGCCTCACGCGCGCGCGTCACGCGGGGGCGGACGCGGCCGCCGCGTCCGAGCCCGTGCGCGCGCGCCTGGCCGAGCTGTTCGCGGCCAACGCGGAGCGACTGGGCCGCGCCGCCGACTGGCAGAAGCTCGCCGCGGCGCTGGCGCTGCGCGGCCGGCTCACCGTCATCAGCGGCGGCCCGGGCACCGGCAAGACCACCACCGTCGTCAACCTGCTCGCCTGCCTGCTCACGCTCGCGCCCGACAGCCGCATCGCGCTGGCCGCGCCCACCGGCAAGGCCGCGGCGCGCATGACCGACGCCATCCGCCAGCGCGCGCTGCACCTGCCGCCCGAACTGCAGCAACGCATGCCGACGGCGTCGTCCACCGTGCACCGGCTGCTGGGCGTCACGCCGTCGGGCTTCGCGCACGACGCGGCGCATCCGCTGGCCATCGACGCGCTGGTCATCGACGAGGCGTCCATGCTGGACCTCGCGCTCGCCACGCAGCTGCTCGAGGCCGTGCCGCCGGCGGCGCGCATCATCCTGCTGGGCGACAAGGATCAACTGGCCGCCGTCGAATCGGGCGCCGTGTTCGCCGAGCTGAGCGTCGACCCCACGCTCACCGAGGCCTGCATCGCCGACCTGGCCACGATGACGGACACGCCGCCCGCAGCGATCGCGCCGCCCTCGCCCGCCACGCCCAGCGCGCTGCGCGACAGCGCCGTCTGGTTCACGCAGACCTACCGCTTCGCGCGCGACTCCGGCATCGGCCGCCTGGCCGCGGACGTCAACGCCGGCCGCGCCACCGAGGCCACCGCGTGGCTGCGCGACGGCGCCGACCCCGAGGTCGCGTGGCTCGAGACCCCGCCGCACGCGAGCCTCGAGCCCGCGCTGCAACGCATGGAGGCCGGCTACGCCGACTACCGCGACGCCGTGCTGGCCGACGCGTCGCGGGTCGATGCCGTCACCGAGGCCTTCGGCCGCTTCCGCGTGCTGTGCGCGCTGCGCGACGGCCCGCGCGGCGTCACGGCGCTGAATGCGGCCCTCACGCGTCGCTGGCGCGCCGCGCTGGGCCTGCCGGGCCTCGACGACGGGCCCGGCGCCTCGCCGTGGTTCGTCGGTCGTCCCGTGCTGGTGCTGACCAACGACTACGTGCTGCGCCTGTTCAACGGCGACATCGGCATCGCGCTGCCCGACGCCGACGGCGAACTGCTGGTGCACTTCCCGGACGCCGACAAGCCCGGCAGCTTCCGCGCCATCGCGCCGGTGCGTTTGCCGCGCCACGAGACCGCGTTCGCGATGACCGTGCACAAGTCGCAAGGCTCTGAGTTCGACGGCGTGTTCGTGATGCTGCCCGAGCAGCGCAGCCGCGTGCTCACCCGCGAATTGCTTTACACGGCCATCACGCGCGCGCGCCGCCGCGTGACGCTGGTCACCGACGCGCCCGTGCTCGAACAGGCCATCGCCACGCCCACCGAACGCCACTCGGGCCTGCTCACGCGGCTCGCCGAGGCCGACCGCGGCACGACGGGTGCGAGCGAGGACGGCCGCTAGGACGAATCCCCGCGCCTGGCGGCGTCGTCGCTGGAATGGATCCTGCGACTTCGCGCAGCAAGTCATTCCGCGCACGGGCCAGCGCGGCCGGCGCGGCCAGCGCGTTGGCCGGGATGGATCCCGCGACCCCCGCGCAGGGTGACACGTCGTTGCCGGTAGCCATCTCGGCCTGCCGTCCCGCGCGCAGTCGCAGGATCCACCCGCACCGGCACGCCTCGCCGCGGTACCGACCACCGCAGCGAACAGCTCGCTCACCAGCCAACCGCCATGCCACCCCGCACGCCCTCGCCTCCTGCCCGACGGTGAGGGACAATCGACCCCGCCACCACCAAGGGAGGTTCGATGGGGTTCCTGGACAGGCTGCTCGGCGCGCCGACACTCGAATCGGTCGCGCGCGACGTCACGCGCGAGCTGCGCGCCATGGCCGTCGAGGATCTGAAAAGCGATCTGTCGCTCGCCGAGCTGACCTTCCGCCTGCGTGGCGGCGAGATGCGCCTGTATCTCGGCAACCTCCTGCAGGACTTGCAGAACGCGCCACGCCGCGATCGCCATGCGCTGCTGCTGCGCTTCCTCGACGGCACGCTGTCGCCCGAACTCGAGATCCCCGCCGCCTACGCCGACGCCCGCGCGCTGCTCGTTCCCGTCGTCCGCACCGCCACCGACATCGGCATCATGGCGCTGTGCATGCCGGACAACGCGAAGGACGTCGCGGACCAGCTCCCCGTCACGCAGCGCCTGACCGACGAGCTGGTCATCGCCATCGTCCACGACCGGCCGACGTCCATGGGCTACATCACCGGCAAGCAGTTCGCGCAATGGGGCATCACCTTCGACGCGATGCTCGCCGACGCGCTGGACAACCTGCGCGGGCTGCCCGAACACGAGGGCTGGACGCAGATCGGCCCGGTCTGGTCGGGCGCCTGGGGCGATTCGTACGGCAGCTCGCGGCTGCTGCTGCCCGACCTGATCCACCGCGTCGGCGTGCGCAACCCGGTGGCGGCCGTGCCGTTCAGGGATTCGCTGCTGATCACCAGCGCCGACAACGAAGCCGGCCTCGCCCTGATGGCCAGGTTGGTCGAGGAGCACGCCGAGTCGAACCAGCGCTGGCTGTCGTTCAAGCCGCTGCGGCTCGACGAGAAGGCGTGGCACGCCTTCGAACCGCGGGACAGCGCGTCGGACTGGCGCCGGTTGCAGTTGCGCAACGAGGGCGGCACCTACCAGGCGCAGAAGGATCTGCTCGACGCCCGATTCCAGCGGACGGACACCGACCTCTTCGTCGCGACGTTCAGCATCGCCAGCAAGGACGGCGGCGAGCCGTTCAGCTACGCCGTGTGGGCCGACGACGTCGACACCCTGCTCCCGCGCACCCAGCTGATCGCCTTCGCCTGGAAGCAGGCCGACGACACCGACGGCTCGCTGCTGGTGCCCTGGGTCGACGTGGTCCGCGTGGTGGGCCACCTGATGGAGCCGACGTCGGAGTCGCCCGAACGCTGGCGCCTGCGCGCGTTCCCCGATGCGGCGCAGCGCGAGACGCTGGCCGGCTTCGTCACGAAGCGATGATCACTTCACCCGCACGCCGCCCTTGATGACGGCCGCAGGATGCTCCAGCACGCGAACGTCCTGCAGCGGATCGCCGCGCACCGCGACGAAGTCGCCGTAGCGCCCCGCCTCGATCGCGCCGACGTCGCCCTCGCGTCCCAGCGCCTGCGCCGCGTTGCGCGTGGCCGCGCGGATGGCCTCCAGCGGAGGCATGCCCCACTCCACCATCTTGGCGAACTGCAGCGCGTTCTGGCCGGCGGGGAAGACGCCGCCGTTGTCGGTGCCGAAGATCATCTTCACGCCGGCGTTGTACGCGGCGCGGAAGGTCTGGCGCTGCTTCAGGCCCAGCGCGCGTTCCTTGACGAGCGACTCCTCGTACATGCCGTTCTTCTTGCCCTCGGCGAGGATGTAGTCGTCGTCGTAGATGTCCATCGAGAACCACGCGCCATGCTGCTTGGCGAGCGCGAACGACTCCTCGTTGGCGTAGCTGGCGTGCTCGATGGTGTCGCAGCCCGCGCGCAGGCAGTCGTTGATGCCCGAGAGCCCGTGCGCGTGCGCCGCCACCCTCAGGCCCAGGCGATGCGCCTCGTCCACGACGGCCTTGATCTCGTCGTAGCTCATCTGCTGCGCGCCGGCCGCGTCGGTGCGCGAGAGCACGCCGCCCGTCGCGCAGATCTTGATGACCTCGGCGCCGAACTTGTGCACCGTGCGCACCAGCTTGCGAAAGCCCTCGGGGCCGTCGGCCACCGACGGCGTCGGCACCGCGGCGTAGCTGGGTGGCATGCCTTCGGTGGAGTCGCAGTGGCCGCCGGTGGCGCCCAGCGCGTACGTGGCCGGCACGATGCGCGGCCCGGGGATGTAGCCGCCCTCGACCGCCTGCTTGATGCCGACGTCCGCGTAGTTCTCGGAGCCCACGTTGCGCACCGTGGTGAAGCCGGCCTCCAGCATCGCCTTGGCATTCGCCACGCCCACGGCCACCCAGAAGCTGTCGGTGAAATCGAGCACGCGGTTGCCGTCGATCGTGGCGTCCGAGGCGAGGTGCACGTGCATGTCGATCAGGCCCGGCAGCAGCGTCTGGCCGGGCAGGTCGATGCGCGTGGCGTCCTGCGGGATCGCCGCGGCGCCCTGCGTGAGCACCGCCTGGATGCGGCCGTCGACGACGACCACGGCGGGCTTGTCCACCATCTTGCCGGCCAGCACGTCCAGCATGCGGTCGGCGGTGACGACGGTGGTCGCGGCGAACGCGGCGCCACTACAAAGCGCGGCGAGCGCCGCCATCAGGAATCGTGGGGTGGCCTGGGCCCGATGCATGCGTGCGCTCCTTGTGGAGCAGGCACTTTACTTCAGGGCACGATCAGAACGATTCCCACTCGTCCGAACCCGCGCTGACGGCCGCCGCGGGCGTGGGCGCGGGTGCAGGCGCGGGCGCCTTCGCGCGCGCGACCGGCGCCGGCTTCGGCGCGGCCTTCGAAGCGGGCTTCGCGGCGACGACCGGCTTGGCCGCGAACGATCGCGCGGCCATCGGCGCGGGCGCCGGCGCGGCGGTCGACGCCGCCACGCCATCGAGCTTGAACTGCGCCACCACCTGCACGAGCTGCTGCGCCTGGTCGCGCAGGCTCTCGGCGGCGGCCGCGCTCTCTTCCACCAGCGCGGCGTTCTGCTGCGTGGCCTGGTCCATCTGCGCGATCGCGGTGCTGATCTGGCCGACGCCGGAACTCTGCTCGGAGCTCGCGGCGCTGATCTCGCCCATGATGTCGGTGACGCGGCTGATCGAGGTGACGATCTCGGTCATCGTCTCACCGGCGCGGTCGACCAGCGCGCTGCCGTGCTCCACGCGTTCGACGCTCGCCGAGATCAGCGACTTGATCTCCCTGGCCGCGTCCGACGAGCGCTGCGCCAGCGAGCGCACCTCGCCCGCCACCACCGCGAAGCCGCGGCCCTGCTCGCCGGCGCGTGCGGCTTCCACCGCGGCGTTCAGGGCGAGGATGTTGGTCTGGAACGCGATGCCGTCGATCACGCCGATGATGTCGACGATGCGCTTCGAGCTCTCGTTGATGCCGCGCATGGTCTCGACGACCTCGCCCACCACCGCGCCGCCCTTGCGCGCCACGGTGCTGGCGCCCAGCGCGAGCTGGTTGGCCGACAGCGCGTTCTCGGCGTTCTGGCGCACGGTGGAGCCCAGCTGCTCCATCGACGACGCGGCCTGCTGCAGCGCCGACGCCTGTTCCTCGGTGCGCTGGCTCAGGTCGTTGGCGCCCTGCGAGATCTCGCTGGCGGCCGTCGACACGCTTTCCGAATTCGAGCGCACGTTGCCGACCACGCCCGACAGGCTGGCCTGCATGGCCGACAGGGCCTTCAGCAGTTGCGCCACTTCGTCGTCGCCCGACTCGCTCACGTGCAGGGTCAGGTCGCCGTCGGCGATGCGGCTCGCCAGCTTCAGCGCGACGTCCACCTGCTGCACGATGCGGCGGCTGAACAGGATGCCGCCGATCGCGCCCGCGATGCCCACCGCCAGCATCAGCACGAGGCTCACGAGCGTGGCGCGCTGCGCCTGCGCGTCGGCCGCCGCGGAGATGGCGGCACTGTCGGCCGCGATCTTCGTGCCGGACTCGGCCAGCAGGCGCGCGGGTTCGCGGTCAATGCCGGCGACCGCGGCGTCGCCCGCCGCTGAATCGAATTCGGCGGCCTTGAAGGCGTCGAAGCCCTTGCGGTAGTCGGCGCCCATCTTGGTGTGCGCGGCGGCGAACTGTTCGACCAGCGTGCGGCTCTCGCCGGCCGGCAGCGCGGCCAGCAGCGCCCGGGCCTTGTCGTCGACGTCGGCCTCGCGCTTGGCGAACGCGCCCCAGTGCTTGTCCAGCTTGGCGGGATCCTTGCCGCGCAGCAGCGTGTCCTTCCACTCCTGCACCTGGGTCTTGAACGTGACCAGCAGGTCGGCCACCGCGCGCTCGTGGGCGTGCTGCGCGCCGACCTCGGTCTCGTAGGTCGCGACCGACTGGTTCAGGCTGTAGATGCCGATCAACGCGGCTCCCATCAGGGCGGCGAGGGCGCCGCTGATGGCCAGCGGCAACTTGAGCTTCAGTTTCATGGCGACTCGGGGTGAAGTGCATGGAGGCGAGTCACCGGTGGGCGCGCGGCGGAGGGGGCCGCACCATGTCGGTGACTGCGAAGGGGACGCGAGGCCGTGAGCCAACGCTGGACGCACCTTCGTATCCCTTTATCGGCCTCGCCACCACCGACTTGAGTGGGGATTTCCAGTCAATGCCGGTGCAGCGACGGCGCCGGCAGCCAGCGCATCAGGATCGCGTACAGCGCCGCGGGGTTCACGGGCTTGGCGATGTGGTCGTTCATGCCGGCCGCGAGGCAGGCCGCGCGATCCTCGACGAACGCGTTGGCGGTCATCGCGATGATGGGCACCGAGATGTCGCCGTGCTCGCGGATGGCGCGCGCGGCGTCCAGGCCGTCCATCACGGGCATCTGCATGTCCATCAGGATCAGGTCCCAGTGCTGCGTGGTCGCGAGCTCCAGCGCGATCGCGCCGTTCTCGGCCTCCTCCACCACCAGCCCGGCGTGCGCGAGCAGCTCGCGCGCGATGAGGCGGTTGATGATGTTGTCCTCGGCCAGCAGCACGGTCTGGCCGGCGTGGCGGGCGCGCACCATGTCCTCGCTGGCGTCGCGCACGATGGCGGAATCGGCGCGCGAGCCGCCGGCGCGGTACAGCACGCGCGCCACCACGTCGTGCAGCGCCGAGGCCGTGACGGGCTTGTCCACGATGGCGTCCACGCGCACGCCGTGCACGCGATCGCCGGACAGCCCTTCCGCCGACGACGCCAGCAGCACGCACGGCGGCATGCCGTCGCCCATCAGCGCCTGCAGCCGCACCAGCGTGGGTGCGCCGTCGTCGCAGCGGGTGCTGGAGTCCACCAGCATCAGGTCGTACGGCCGGCCCTGCGCCATCTCGCCCTCCACACGCTGCACCGCGGCCTCGCCGCTCGCGCAGACGTCGACCTGCATGCCCATGTTGGCGAGGTAGTTGGCGATCACGGTGGACGCCTCGGGCAGGTCGTCCACCAGCAGGATGCGCATGGCCTTCATCGGCGCAAGCGTGTTGGCCTCGTCGCCGCGCTCGGCGTGCCCCAGCCAGGCCGTGAACCAGAACGTGCTGCCCGCGCCGGGCGTGCTGACCACGCCGACCTGGCCGCCCATGGCCGCGGCCAGGTTGCGCGTGAGCGACAGGCCCAGGCCGGTGCCGCCGAAGCGCCGCGTGGTGGTGTTGTCGCCCTGCTCGAACGCGTTGAACAGCTCGGCCTGGCGTTCGGGCGGGATACCCAACCCCGTATCCTGGACCTCGAAGCGGATGTGCACGCGGCCGTCGACGTCGTCCAGCAGGTCGCCCTTGAGCCGGATCCAGCCGCGCTCGGTGAACTTCACTGCGTTGGACAGCAGGTTGAGGATCATCTGCGACAGCCGCGTCGGATCGCCCTTGAGCCGTTGCGGCAGGTGGTCGGTGTCGACCACCAGCTCCAGGCCCTTGCCCTGCGCGCGCTCGCCGACCATGTCGCAGGCGGTGGTGAGCAGCGTGTCGAGCGAGAAGTCGGTCTCTTCGAGCGTGAGCTTGCCGGCCTCGATCTTCGAGATGTCCAGCACGTCGTTGATGATCTGCAGCAGGTGCTGGCCGGCGTCGCCGATCTTGGCGAGGCGCTCGCGCTGCAGCGTGTCGCGCGGGTCGCGCGCCAGCAGGTAGGCCAGGCCCAGGATGCCGTTGAGCGGGGTGCGGATCTCGTGGCTCATGTTGGCCACGAAGGCGCTCTTGGCGCGGTTGGCCGTCTCGGCCTCGTCGCGCGAACGCGCCAGCGCCTCGTTCGTGCGCGTGAGTTCGGACTCGGCGCGCTTCAACGCGCTGATGTCGAACGCCATCATGTACGCGCCCATCACGTCGCCGTCGGCGCCGATGGCGGGCTGGAAATGCACCTGGTAGACGCGCGGCTCGGCCGAGTCGCGCGCGACCACGTGCTCGAACACCTGCGAGTCGCCCTGCATGGCCTGCAGCAGCCGCGGAGTCATGCCGTCGTCGACGACCGTGCCGTAGATCTCGAGCTTGGTGCGTCCGATCACCTGCGCCGCGGTGCGGCCGATGCCGTCCAGGTAGGTGCGGTTGGCGAACTGGCAGCGCAGCGCGCGATCCCAGTACGTGACCAGGCCGGGGATCGCGTCGGTGATCTGCTGGTTGAAGCGCAGCGTCTCGGCGAGCGCCTCGTTGGCCCCCACGAGCTCGCGCGTGCGCTGGCCCACCTCGGTCTCGAGCTGGTCGCGGTGGCGCCGCAGGTCTTCTTCCATGCGATGCTGCACGGTGACGTCGAAGAACGTGGTGACGACGCCGCTGCGGCCGCCGTCGGCGCCGGCCAGCGGCACCGCGCCCACCTCGAACACCAGGCGATCGCCGGTCGTGTTGGTCATGTGCATCAGCACGCCGTGCAGCGCGCCCTCGCCCGCCATCACGCGCGCCGTGGGCCGTTCGGACATCGGCATCGGGCTGCCGTCTGCGTGCTGGATCTGCCAGCCCGGGGTCAACGTGGAATTGTCCTGGCCGTCGCGGATGGACGTGCCGAGCAGCCACGCCGTCGCCGGGTTGCTGCTGACCACGCGACCCGCGGCGTCGCTGACGATGATGCCTTCGTTGAGCACCGACACCACCGTGCGGAAGTGCTCCTCGCTGTCGCGCAGCGCGCGCTGGGCCTCCCGCATCGCGGTCATGTCGCGCGACAGGACCAGCAGCCCCAGCTGGTTGCCCTCGGCGTCGACCAGCGGCCCCTTCGTCGACAGCAGGTGCACCGGGCCGCGCGGACTCGGCAGGACCTCCTCGTAGCTGCCGGTGAGCTCGCCGCCCAGCGCGCGCCGGTCGTCCTCGGACACCCGCGCCGCGACGTCCGGCGGGAACAGCTGCTCGTTGGTGCGACCCAGCACGTCCTCCACGCGCACGCCCAGCAGCTCGGCGGCCGCCGGGTTGCAGAACACGTAGCGGCCTTCGGGATCCTTCGCGTAGATGGCTTCGCTGGCGCTGCGCGCGATCGCCTCCAGCAACGCCAGCGCGCGCAGGCGGTCGCGCTGCTCGCGCCGCTCGCGCTCGGCCTGGCGCACCAGGCGGCGCTGGGCCAGCAGGCGCCAGGCCAGCGCCACGCCCAGCAGCGCGAGGACGGCGGCCAGGGCGGTCTCGCGCGCGCGCTGCCACGCGGGGGCGTCGACCTCGTCCATGTCCATCTTGGCGACCAGCCACCAATCGGTGCCGGTCACCGGCCGCGCGACCCACAGCACGGCGACGCCGCGGTAGTCGGTCACCTGCACGGCCGTGTCGCGCGGCAGCTCGCCGCGCGCCACGCGCGCGACGGGCATCGTGGACGTGGCGATCGGTTCGTTGACCGTGCCCAGGCTGTCCGGGTTGCGGCCCAGGTCGCTGATGTTGACGATGCGGTCGCCCACGCGATCCCACAGCACCGCCTCGGCCGTCGCGCTGGGCACCGGCCAGTTGGCCAGCGTCGGGAACAGCGAGCGCCGCGGGTCGATGCGCAGCACCACGGCGCCGTGCGCGGGCTTGCCCGTCTTCAGCAGCGGGATGACGATGTCCAGCCGCTGCGGGATCTCGGTGCCGGCGCGCCGGTAGATGGTGGAGCTGGTGGAGTCGCCCGCGGCGATCGCCTGGACGACGGTGGCCTTCAGCTCGGGGGCACCATCGCGGTCGGACGGGTGTTCGCGCGCGAGCACCTGGCCCGTGGCGTCGGTGACCAGCGCGCTGTCGGCGCCGTCGGCGTGGCGCGAGTCGACGGCGCGTGCCAGCAACTGCTTGCCGGCCTCGGCGTCGCCGTGGTCCTGCCATTGCGTGTAGAGCGTCGCCAGGTTCGCGCTGTCGTCGAGGAACTGCGCGAAGCTCATGTGGCGGTCGAGCCAGGCCTGCACCTGGGTGGCGCGCAGCTCGTCGACGGACTCCAGGCGCGCCGCGGCGGCGGCGCGCTCCTGGCGGAAGTCGCGCAGGATCGCGCCGCCGGCCACGAGCCCCACCGCCAAGATCACGGCCGCGACGGGCAGCGCCCGCACGATGCGCGATCGATCCCGGCCGGCTGGCACGTCGTCGGAGATTCCCATGGGCGCTGTGCCTTCCATAGCTCTTGTGGAACAGTGTATGCCGCCCGGCAAGCCCGCACACCGCGCTCCAGCGGACGATCCCGCCGATCAGACGTTCAGTGCAGCGCCAGCCGCAACGCGTGCAGCGCGAGGCCGACGCAGCCGCCGACCACCGTGCCGTTGATGCGGATGAACTGCAGGTCCTTGCCCACGCTGCGCTCCAGCTCGTCCACCAGTTGGCGGTCGTCCCAGTCCTTGATCGTCTGCGCGATGTGCGTGGTGACGCCGCCGCGCAGGCTCGCCGCCAGCTGGCCGGCGGCCGACAGCAGGTGCTCGTTGAGCGAGGCGCGCAGGCTGTCGTCGCCGCGCAGCCGGTCGCCGACGTCTCGCATCGCCTGCGCCACGTGGCCGGCCAGCGCGGAGTGTTCGTCGGCCAGGTCGGCCTGCAGCAGGTTCTTGACCTCCTGCCAGACCGACGCCGCGTACTCGAGCACGGCCGGGTCGTCGAGCGCCCGGGTCTTGACGCGCTCGAAGGCGGCCACCAGCGTCTCGTCTTGGCGCAGGCGCTCGACGAATTGGGCCAGCCACTGGTCGTAGCGCTGGCGCACCGGGTGGTCGGGCTGGGCCAGCACCTCGCGCAGCTCGCCGAGCACCGAGGCGCTGAGCTTGTCGGCGAGGCCGTCGGCCATGCGCGCCACCGGCGTCACCAGCTCCACCATGCCGATCACCTTGGGCCACTCCTTGCGCGCGTGGCGCACCATCAACGCGGAGACCTGCGCCTTGACCTCGGGCTCGCCGAGGAAGCCGCCGATCTTCTCGAGGCCGGCGTCCAGCAGCTCGTGGTGGCGGCCGCCCTGGGTCAGCACGCCCAGCACCTCGGCGGCCGTCGCCGCGGTGTTCCAGCGGCGTGCCTGGGCCACCACCAGTTCCAGCGTCGCGCGCCGCATGCGGTCGTCGTCGAACAGGCCGACGGCCTTCAGCGCCCAGCGGCGGGCGTCGCCCACCCAGTCGCCCACCCGCGCCGGCTCGGACAGCCAGTCGGCCAGCCGGCCGGCGGGATCGAAGACGCCCAGCCGCGCGACGAGCGCCTCGGGCTCCAGGAAATGGTCGCGCACGAACTCGGCCAGGCCGTCGGCCACGCGCGCCTAGCTGCGCGGGATGATCGCGGTGTGCGGCAGCGGCAGCCCCAGCGG
>FSXQ01002931.1_pt1 | contig 13271 bp, 11 predicted proteins | sample 1638011 | NCBI WGS metagenome assembly FSXQ01 (sample SAMEA3914789, study PRJEB12502) | metagenome | biome: forest; material: soil | place: Canada | collected 2011-07-03 | depth 0.3 m | reverse complement strand
GCCGCCCACGAACGATCCGGCGATGCCCAGCAGAGCCGTCATCAGCCAGCCCATGTTCTCGACACCCGGCATGAGCCAGCGGGCGATGGCGCCGACGACGAGGCCCACGATCAACATCCACAGCAAGTGAAACAAGGCGAACTCCCGGTTGAAGCGGCAGCCACCACGGCTGGCCGCTGATGAGCTGAAGCCTAGTCCCGGTTTGCCCGCCGGCCTGCCCGGGTCTACCCGAATTCCGCGGCGGCCCGGGTCACGGCGTCACGCGAACGGGGTATCGTGGACACACGCGACCCCGGCCCGCAGCCTCACGACGCCATGCCCTCAGACACCACGCACCTGATCGCGCTCGCGGCCGCGCTCGGCTGGGCGAGCGGCCTGCGCCTGTGGGCGGTGCTGCTGCTCACCGGCGGCGCCGGCGCGCTCGGCTGGATCGCGCTGCCGCCCGGCCTGCACGTGCTCGAGAACCCGTTCGTGCTGGCCGCCGCCGGCACCATGGCGACCGTCGAATTCCTGGTCGACAAGATCCCCGCCCTCGATTCCGTCTGGGACGCGCTGCAGACGCTGGTTCGCATTCCCGGCGGCGCCGCGCTGGCCGCCGGCGTGTTCGGCGGCGACGACGCCACCTGGGTCGCCGTCGCGGCGGTGCTCGGCGCCGCGCTGGCGGCCAACTCGCACGTCGCCAAGACCAGCCTGCGCGCGGCCGTCAACACCTCGCCCGAGCCGTTCTCCAACATCGCGCTGTCGTTGCTGGGCGATGCCGCGGTGCCCACGGTCCTGTGGCTGGCCGCGGCGCATCCGGTCGCGTTGCTGGTGACCGTCGCGGTCGCCGCGCTGGCGATGGCGACGATCTCCGTGCTGCTGATCCGCTTCCTGCGCGCGCTCGTCGGACGGCTGCGGGGCTGGTTCTCGGTATCGACTCCCGCGCGCTGAAGGACGGTTGCGCGAACGCGCACGGGCCGTCAACCTCGCGCATTGCCGCCGTTTCGGGCGCCGCCGCGAGGAGATCCTCGGACGCACGCGCGACGAACTGCTGGGCCGCCCCGCCTCCGAGGAGATCGCCGCGCGCACGCGCGGCGCGCTGGAGGGCGTGCAGCAGCGTTTCGAGTACGACGAGCCGACGGAGGGCGGGAGCCGACGATTCGACATCCAGCTGATCCCCGACATCGCGCTGCAGGCCGTCGCGAAGCGCCTGGCCGGCCTGGTGCGGCCGACCGACGCCGTCGCCCGGCTCGGCGGCGACGAGTTCGTCATCCTGCTGTGCGGCGTGGGCCGGCCGGCGATCCCCGAGGCGATCGCGCAGAAGGTCGTCGCGGCCGTCGGCGCGCCGTTCGACGTCGACGGCGAGCGGCTGGAGATCGGCGCCAGCGTCGGCGTGGCCTTCGGCGTCGAGCCGGGCGGCGACTGGCGCGATCTCGTCGCACGGGCGGACGCGTCGCTGTATCGCGCCAAGGCGTCCGGCCGCGGGCGGCACGCGAAGTGATCGAGCCTCAGCCGCGGCGGCGGTGCTTGGCGAGGACGACCGTCTCGAACAGCTCGTAGTCCGGCGTCGGCACCTTGTCGGCGCCCGGCGCGTGGTAGTAGCGGATCGTGATGGACGTCTTGCCGCCGTGCTCGCCCGGATCGACGTCGAAGACGGCGATACCGTAGCCCGTACCCGTATCTCGCTGAGCGGACCAGACCGCGTCCTCCAGCGCATCGGCGGCGTTGCGCACGAAGACGCCCGCCGTCGCGCCGGGGATCGGGCGGTTCGGCTTGGTGAACACCTTGGCCTGCGGCAGGCCGTCGGACGGATCCTCGCCGTAGACGTCCAGCGGCGCGCTGGTGCCGCCGCCGCCCAGCACCAGGTGGATGGTGCCGTGCGTGGTGTCGAAGGTGCCGTCGGCCGACGGCGAGGTCACGACCGGCTTCGGCTGCGAGGTGTCGACCGGCGCGCCGGTGACCGCGTCGCGGCCGACGCCGTGGTTGCAGCCGCGCACCGGCCAGCTGCGCTCGTAGTCGTGGTCGTGGCCGCACAGCACGAGGTCGACGCCGTAGCGGTCGAACAGCGGCAGCCAGGCGTCGCGCAGGCCCTTGTCGGAGCCGTTGCCGGTGGACGACGAGGTGAGGGCGTCCTGGTGCATCTGCACGACGATCCAGTCGACGTCCTCGTCGCATTGCGCGCGCGCGAGCGTCTCCTCGAGCCAGCGCGTCTGCACGCCGCGGCTGTAGCCGTGCACGTAGAACGAGGTGCCCGGCGGGATCGCCGGGTTGCCGGTGCTGGCGGCCGGCTGCAGCGGCGCCGGGCCGCCGACGAAGGCCGCGCCGTCCTGGTGGATGACGTCGTCGGCCGACAGCGACACGAAGAACACGCTGCCCACGCGGAAGCTGTACCAGCGGCCGGCGAACTCGGTGCCGTTGTGCGGCAGCGCGAAGCGCGTCAGGTAGGAGTCCAGGCCTTGCGGGCCGTTGTTGAACTCGATCTCGTGATTGCCGGGACACGGCATCCACGGGCGCAGCGATGCCGAGCTCTGGATGTTGTTGCCGAAGTCGGCCCACACCGCGGGCTGCGAGGCCGGGTTCAGGTTGGCGTAGCAGAGGTCGCCGTTGAGCAGGTGGAACAGCGGCTGGAAGCGCTCGACCGCCTGCACGGCGTAGCGGCTCTGCACCGACGACAGCACCCAGCTCGTGACGGGCGTCGCGAGGTCGCCGTAGCTGGTGAAGCGGAACGCGTGGCGATCGCGGCGCGCGGTGCGGAAGGTCGCGGCGAACGGCTTGGCGGCGTTGCTGTCGTTGCTGGCGGTGACGGCGTAGTGGACGACGGTGTCGGGCGCCAGGCCTTCGAGCTTCGCGTGGTACGTGAAGACGGTCTGGCCGTTGAGGCCGTCGGTGTACGTGCGCTGCACCGCGGCCAGCGTGCGTTCGCGTCCGGCCGAGTAGCCGAAGCGCACGTGCGGGTTGACCGCCTGCGCCTGCGACGCCCACGAGATGTGCACCGTGCTCGCCGGATCCTCGCCCCACGTGATGTGGATCTGCTCGGGCGTGCCGTCGGCCGCGCTGTCGGCGGCGTCGCGCGCCAGCGCGAACGGCGAGATGGCCGTCGCCAGGCCGGCGGCGCCGGCGCCGCGGAAGAAGCTGCGGCGCGAGACCGTGCCGGCGGGAACATCGTCGTCGGTCGCGGGGTCGTCCTGGCGGGGTCTCGTCATCGGTCGTTCCTGGGTGGCTGCCGCGCCGGACATCCGGCGCGCCGCGAAGGTTGCGTGTGCAAGATGGCGATGGCGTGACAAGACCCCCGGCGGTATCCGATCTCCCACGTTCGTCGGAGTTGTCGCAAGATGTGCGTCGTCGCTTCCTCACAGGCACCTTGCCTGACCCGCCCATGACCCGCATTCGACCCGCCGCCTCGCTCAACGTCCTGCTTCTTGCCGCCGCGTTCGCCTGCTGCGGCTCCGCGCGCGCCGACGATGCGTCGGACTGCGAAGCCGCCGCCGGCAGCTACCTGACCGGCGTCGTGCAGGACGCGCCGGCCTTCGCGGGCGGCTCGCGCCTGCACGGCATCGAGCTGTCGCACACCCACCTCAAGCTGACCGGCGACGCCGACGGCAAGACCTACGACATCGCGGTGGACGACGTCTTCGCCAGCGGCTACCGCCCGCGCCAGGAAGTCGTGCCGGCGCCGCTGGACCAGATCCACGCGGGCGACCACCTGTCGCTGTGCGGCATCCCCTACAAGGGCGGCATGCACTGGGTGCACAACAACTGCGGCGACAGCCCGTCGAGGCAGGGTCCGAACGGCTGGCTCAAGGAGATCGCGGCCGACGGCACGACCGGGCCCAACCTCGAGTCGAGCACGAGCTACTGCTATCTGTGGGCGCGGAAGTGATGCCTGCAGGGCCGGTGTCGAGATCAAGCGACCACTGCTCCTGCCAAAGTCTTCGACGTCGACGCCTGTAGACCTGCCGAACGGCGCTGGCCCGCGGTCGCCCGTCGCGAATGTATAGACTTGGCGAACTGTCCCGCGGACTTCGCACGAAGCGACGCCGCGTCGCCGGTTGCGCAAGGAAGGCGGCATCGCGGAACCCATGACCAAGCACAAACTCTCGATCGCTCTGATATTGAGCGTCGCCCTTGTCGTCGTGGTCACGGCGCTGCTGGGCGCATTTGCTGCCCTCGAGCTGAGGGCCGATCGTTCCGGGAGGTGGGAGCGACTCAAGGACGACGTCGCGATGAGCGCCGATCAACAAGCCGTCGCGCTATCGCTGGCGCTGTGGAACGTCGATCCGGCGCCGATCCAGGCGATCATGCGCAGCGGCATGCGCAATCGCGAGATCCAGGCGATCGTCCTCGTTTCCCCGGTGGCGAACGTGGCCCTGTCTCGCGACAGCCGCTGGGAGGTCGCCGCGGGGGCATCGGCGCCCGGTGCCTTGCGCGACGACGCCGGCCTGCTGCATGAGCGGCGGAGCATCGAGCGAAACGGCGAGCACCTGGGGGAAATCGAGGTGTTCGCAACGCCGCGCTTTCTCGAGCAGGATCTGGCGCGGCGGCGGTTGTCCCTGAGCATGCTGGTACTTGCCCTGGACTGCGCGCTCGTGCTCAGCCTCTACGGACTGCTCTGGGCCTGGATCCTCAAGCCATTGAGGCTGATCGAGCGCTTCGCGTCTCGCGCCACCGAAGCGGGATCGGGCGACACCGACGGCTTGCTCGGGGGCCAATTCCTGGGCGAGCTCGCGACGCTTCGGCAATCGCTTCTCGAGATGCTCGGCATGCTCGAACGGCGCTACCAGGACCTGCGCGAGAGCGAGGAGCGACTCAAGCTGGCAACGAACGCCGGGAACATCGGCATCTGGGACTGGGACATCGTCAAGGACGAACTGGCTTGGGACGAGCAGATGTACCTGCAGTACGGTGTGCGCCGCGAGGACTTCGGCGGCGCCATCGAAGCCTGGGCAGGCGCGCTCGCCCCGGAGGCCTTCCAAGAGGCGACGCTTGCCGTCAAGCGCGCCGTGTCCGGCAACGAGGAGTTCGAGTGCGAGTTCAGAATCCAGCGGCCCGACGGCGGTGTGCGTTTCATCAAGGCCGCCGCGACGACCTTGCGCGACCTTCACGGGCGCGCGTCACGAATGGTCGGCATCAGCCTGGACGTGACCGAACGCATGCAAGCGGAAGAGGCCATCCGGACGGTCAACGCCGAACTCGAGCGCCGCGTCCACGAGCGCACGCTGCAGCTCGAGGACGCCATGAACGAACTGCGGTCGGCACGCGACAACGCCGAGTCGGCGACGCGTGCCAAGAGCGAGTTCCTCGCCAACATGAGCCATGAAATCCGCACGCCGATGAATGCGATCGTCGGCATGACCCATCTGGCGCTGCGCACCGACATGACGGCAAGGCAGCGGGCCTATCTGAACAAGGCAAGGATCGCCGCAGATTCGCTGCTGCTCATCATCAACGACATCCTCGACTTCTCGAAGATCGAAGCAGGGAAGCTCGAATTGGAGAGCCGGACCTTCCTGTTGCGAGACGTGCTCGACAAGGTGACCGCGATCGTCGGCATGAAGGCGACGGAGAAGTCGCTGGAGCTCCTCCTGAGGATCGCGCCGGACGTGCCCGAGCAACTCCTCGGCGACTCGCTCAGGCTGGAACAGGTGCTGATCAACCTCTGCTCGAACGCGGTCAAGTTCACGGGCCAGGGCGAAGTCGTCGTCGCGGTCGAACTGGCGGCTGCACAGCAGGGTCGGCATACCTTGCTGCGCTTCTCGGTTCGCGATACCGGGATCGGTATCGACCAGAGTCGCACTCAGCAACTGTTTCAGGCGTTCAACCAGCTCGATGCATCGACGACACGCCAATACGGCGGCACAGGCCTTGGGCTGGTCATCTCCCGGAAGCTGGTGGAGATGATGGGTGGGACCATGGAGGTGCATAGCGTGCTCGGGCAGGGCAGCGAATTCGTCTTCACTGCGTCGTTCGACGTCGTCGAACCTGGCAAGCCACGAGTCGAACCGGCCTCCAAGCGGGCGCTGCAGGCGATCCGGAACCTGCGCATCCTGGTGATCGACGACAGCCTGAATTCGCGCGAGATCCTCAGGGACCTGCTGAACGACCTGGGTGCGCACCCGGTGCTTGCCAGCTCCGGAGAGGGCGGCCTCGAGGAAATCGCGAAGTCCGCGGCGCCCTTCGACTTGATACTCGTCGATTGGAAGATGCCGGGTCTCGACGGCATCGAGACGGGCCGTCGCATTCGCGCGATGCATCCCGAAGGAGCCTCGCCTCGCCTCGTGCTCGTGACCGCCTATGGCGATGACGAGCTGGCACGCCGATCGGTCGCCGAAGGATTCGCTGCCTGCCTGGACAAGCCGGTCAGCGCGGGAACGCTGCTCGAGACAATCCTGTCCGCCGCCGTCGACGGCGCCGCGCCGCCGACCCGTCGACCGTCGGCGAAGCCGGCGCAGGAACTGTCCGAGGCTCCGGCGCGGCTCAAGGGCCGCAGCTTGCTTCTTGTCGAGGACAACGAGTTCAATCAGATCATTGCCATCGAACTCCTGCGCGACGTCGCCGGCATGCAGCTGACCCTTGCGAAGAACGGCGAGGAGGCACTCGAGTGCCTGCGCAAGGGCGCGTTCGACGCCGTGTTGATGGACGTTCAGATGCCGGTGATGGACGGCTACGAGACGACAACGGAAATGCGCCAGCGCGGCGAATTCGCGAACCTGCCCATCATCGCCATGACGGCGCATGCGATGCTGCGCGATCGCGAGAAGTGTCTTGCCGTAGGCATGAACGACTACGTGACGAAGCCCGTGGAGCCGACCGAACTTTTCGCGGTGCTCGCGAAGTGGCTGCCGGAGATCGGCGCGCCAGGCGCAACTGCGGCGGGCATTTCATTCGAACTCGGACTGAAGCATTGCATGGGGCGAGCCGACCTCTACGCGAGCGTTCTGCAACGCTTCCTGGACACCCACTCGAACGATTCGCAACGGTTGCGGGAGGCGGTCGACGCCGGAGACCTCAAGCGCGCCGCCATGATCGCGCACACCCAGATATCGACCGCGGGGGCAATCGGCGCAGCGGGCCTTTCGCAAACGGCGCGCGCGCTGCAAGAGACCTTCGCCGTGGCGGGCAGGTTGCCCCGGCCGGAAGCCATCGAGGATTTCGCGCTGCAGCTCTCCGCAGTCCTGGCCGACGCGCACAGGTATTTGGCAGCGCCGGCGCGCGACCGCGTCTAGCGGACAAACGGGAACACGTCGCAAGCTCGAAGCCTCAGTTGCGATGGAAGATCGAATTTCCCGAGTCCACGCACCGATCCTTCGCGGACGCGCCGTCCTGGCCGATCAACGGATTCGAAAGCTCGAAGACGGTTCGCTGGTTCAGCGCGGCCCGCTGAATCGCTGCGCCGTTGAACTTCTGGAACAGGGCTTCGAGCGAGCCATCCTGCTGCATGCGTCGCAACCCGATTTCGATCTCGCGCGCGAGATCGGGGTTGCCCTTGCCGACGTAGAAATAGGTGCAATAGGGATAGTGGAAGGCGAGGTGCGACTCGATGGCCAGCCCCAGCGAGGCATAGTTGCGCGCCTCCCCGTCGATCTCTCCGATCCCGCGCGGCAGGTAGCGGAACCGGTGGGCGGCAAGCATCGGGAAAAGGCTTTCGTAGAGCGTCGCCTCGACAACCGGGATGCCGTTGGCACGCATGATGGCGGTATCGGCCCACTCGCTCACCTGGCCGGCCGGATAGGCCTTCAACTGGTCGAGCGTGTGCACGGCGGCGAACGCGGCGCTGTCGTGCCTGTCGATCAGGAAGATGCGCCAGCCGAGGATGCCGTGGTCGACGGGTATCCGGACGGGCTGGAACTCCTCTCCGATCGTCGTCACGTTGGGTGCCCAGATGACGTCGATGCCGTGGCCGGCCGCCATGGCGGCCAACGCGCGCAAGGTGACTGTCGCCTGCTTCGACGGCTGCACGTCGAAGGCGGCGTCGGACTTCGCAAGCGCCATCTTCAACAGGCTGACGTAGTAGTTGCCGCGGCTGTCGTCCTGCCTGCCGGATGACGGATAGACGACCACCCTCGGCGGCATCTGCGAGGCAGGCGCGGCGGGCGCGGCGTGCGTCGACTGCACCGGCGCCATCGCGATCGCCGCCAGGACAGCGGCCTGAGCGAATCTGAACATGCGTCTTGCTCAGCGGTTGTTCGAACTGAACTCACCATAACCCATCGCCAAGGCGGCGCCGTCCCATTTACAGCAGCAGAGCTGGACCAAGAGGCGCTCGAAGCCCGGATCGGGCGGGGAATCGACGGGCGGTCCCGCCCTTGGCTGCGCTCGATCAGCTTGCAACACGGGCCGCGGGATCCGCACGGTCGAGCATCGACCCCCACAAAGGTACCGTTGCATGCACGGCGTCGCGGTCGTAGTCTCGCTCGGCTGATGGACAGCCCAAGGAGACATGACGATGACGACTCTGTTTTGCCGTCGGGCGCCCGCGTTGGCGCTCGCCTGTTTCGGGCCGCTCGCGGCCAGCGCCTCCCCGGCCTGCGACCACCTGCTGCGGCAGTTCGGATCGCAGCTGGCCGACGCGACCTGCGTCGACAGCTCCGACCTCACCACCACCAATCCGGCCACCACGCCGGCCAACGATTCGATCGCGGGGCTGCCGCCGTTCGCGTTCACGCCGCAGACCGATCGCGCGACGATCGCGCCGAGCGCGGGCAAGCGCGCGCCGGTCACGAGAGTCGTGCCGGGCCTCCAGTTGAACGGCCGCATCGCGTCCGATCCGACCGGGCAGGCGCGATTCCTTTTGCGCCTGCCGCAGGACTGGAACGGCCGCCTCGTGGTCGCCGGCGCGTCGGGCACTCGGAGCGAGTTCAATGGCGACTTCGCGTGGAGCGACTACGTCGTGCAGAAGGGCTACGCCTACGCGTCGCAGAACAAGGGCGTGCTCAACCTGCAATTGTCGGCGGCCGGCGATCCGCTCGCGTGCCGACTGAATCCGGTCTCGCCGGTCTGGGTCGACTTCTTCGACAACGGCCCGCGCCAGGACTTCGCGCGCTGGGCCGAATACATGGTCAAGGCCGCGCAGCTCGCGCGCGAGGGCGCCGCGCTGCACTACGGCAAGACGCCGCGCTTCACCTACGCCGTGGGCACGTCCAACGGCGGCTACCAGGTGCGGCGTGCGATCGAGACCGCGCCGGAGCTGTTCGACGGCGGCGTCGACTGGGAGGGCACCTTCGTCGACCCGCACGCACCCAACCTGCTGACCGACCTGCCGGCCGCGGTGCTGAACTTCACCGACTACGCCGCCGGCGGGCTCGGCGCCGACAGCACCGCCGCGAAGAACATCCGCGCGGCCGGCTATCCGCCCGACATCGTCGCCAGCCCGACGGCGTCGCTGTGGACCAGCTACTGGGCGCAGTTCTGGGAGGTGACGCAGTGCCAGTGGCAGAAGCGGCTCGATCCGACGTACGACACCTACAACTCGGGCACCGGCGCGTACAACTACGTCGCGCGCCTGTCGGCCTCGGACGTCGGTGCGCAGATGGCGTCGTTCGCCACCACGGGCCGCATCCAGCGGCCGCTGGTCACGGTCGCCGGGACGATGGACGCGCTGCTGCCGATCGACCACCACGCCCGCGCGTACGCGCGCAAGGTCGCGGCCGCGCAGTCGTCCGACGGCCCGCGCCACGACGAGCGCGACGCGCCGTACCGACTCTACGAGGTGCAGAACGGCAACCACATCGAGACGTTCCAGGACACTTTCCCGCAGCTCGCGCTGATCGAGCCGCATGCGCATGCGGCCTTCGACCTGCTGGTGGCCCACGTCGAGACGAGCGTGCCGCTGCCGGCGAGCCAGTGCGTGCCCAAGGGCGGGGCTATCGCGCAGAGCCCGACGCAGCCGGGACATTGCGCGGCGCTGTACGCGCCCTGAAAGGAGAATGCCGCGAGATGTCGGAGCTTGCCGCCGCGCGTGCCCTACGCGGCGATGACGCCGCCGCCGCCCCAGATGACACCATGCGTGATGCAGCGAGCGAGGCAGGCCATGTAGCTCAAGCGGCAGTCGAAGTAGCAGAAGTAGCCTGCGTCCTCGTCGTTGTCGCAATTGCCGGTGCAGTTGGAGAGATCGCTATCGCACGACGCAGTACACGATAGGCCGCTGCCGCCCCCGCCGTTGTTGCGCAGATCCACGGAGATCTCCGCGGCCACGCACGCTGCAACGGCGGTGCCGAACCGCAAGGCCTCCAGTCGAACGGCCGTCTCGGCCTGCGACCACGTCCCTGCCGACGAGTAGCCGGCAGCGAGATCGCGCAGCGACGACAGGAACTCGGCCTGGGCCGGCTTGAAATTCTTGCGACACGTGACGTCGTCCGGAAGGGACAACGCCAACCGCAGCGCGCGCTCTGCGAACCCGTTTGACCTGTCCCGATGCGCTGCCGTAGATTCCTTGCATTTCGTGCATGTCATGGTCATCTCCTGAAATTGCTTCGATCGGGCGTCGCGTTCTCGCAGGCCCGAGGTCATCGAATCACTGCACGAAATCAAGGTCACTCCCTAACGGGCTCGCTGCGCTCGCACCCCCCAAGGATGGGCGGAGACAGAGTCTTTCGCGAATGCACGATCTACGAGATCACCGAGGACGGCCGCTGCCGCGTCCCGCACGCCTTCAATTTCGTCGGTGCGTCGGCCAGTCGAAGATCATCGCGCCGACGGTCCACTTGCGTCCCGGCGTGGACCACGGGGTCGGCGCCTGGAAGCGCGACATCAAGGCCTCCCATTCCACGAGGCGCGGATTGCCGGCTTCGGCCTGTGCCATGCGCGCCGCGTCGAAGCGCCCGTCGTCCGTCTCCATGAGCATGCACAGGCGGGTGCCCAGTCGCCAGATCTGCATGCCGGTGACACCCTGCTCGCGCAGGTGCTGCTGCACGTCCGACCAGACCGCGCGATGATGCGCCTCGTACTGCGCGATCAGCGCCGGGTCGTCCTGGAGGTCGAGGAACAGGCAGTGCCGCATGGCGGTCTCCGATTCAGGGCAGCGCGCGATCCAGGTGCACGTAGCCGCCGTCCGGATGCAACCATTGGCCGGTGGTGTGCGACGAGCGGTCGCTGAGCAGGAAGACGACGAGATCCGCGATCTCGCGGTCGGAAGTCATGCGCCGGCCGAGCGGGATCCGGTTCGTGATCTGGCGCAGCGTTTCGTCCGGATCGGTGCGCGTGCGCAGCCACTGCGCGTACATGGGCGTCATCACCTCGGCCGGCAGCACGGCGTTGACCCGCACGCCGTCTCCCGCGAGCGACGCGGCCCACTCGCGCGTCAGCCCCAGCAGCGCGGCCTTCGCGGCGACATAGCCGCTCGTGCCGCCCTGGCCGGTGAGCGCCGTCTTCGACGAGATGTTGACGATCGCGCCGCGGCGTGCCTTGAGCGGCTCGACGCACAGGTGGGCCATCACGTAGCAGTGCACGAGGTTGGATTCCAGCGAGCGCATGAACGCGGTACGGCCGGCGTCCAGGCCCACGCCGTCGTTGACGCCGGCGTTGTTCACGAGGGCGTCGATGCCGCCGTGCCGCGCGACCGTGCGTGCTACGGCATCGGCGCAGGCGGCTTCGTCCGACAGCTCGAGCTGGAAGAAGCCGAACTCCGGACACAGCGCCGCGATCTCCGCGGCGAACGCGGCGCTCAACGGCGAACGGTCGAAGACGACGGGCGTCGCGTACTCGCGCGCGAGCTGCGCCGTGATGGCCGCGCCGATGCCGGCCGCGCCGCCCGTGACGATGACGACCTTGCCGCGAAGATGAAGATCCATGATCGAAAGACTCCCGGCTTCTCAGCCGCGGAACAGGTAGCGCTCGAGCGACGCGGGCTTCATCTCGATCGAGTAGCCCGGCCGTGTCGGCGGCATGTAGGCCGCGCCGCGCATGACGCAGGGATCGACGAAGTGCTCGTGCAGGTGGTCGACGTACTCGATCACGCGGCCTTCGCGCGTGCCCGCGATGCACAGCCAGTCGATCATGGACAGGTGCTGCACGTACTCGCACAGCCCCACGCCGCCCGCATGCGGGCACACCTTGAGGCCGTGCTTGGCGGCCATCAGCATCACCGCCAGCACCTCGTTGACGCCGCCCAGGCGGCACGCGTCGATCTGCACGACGTCGAGCGCGCCGCCGACGATGAACTGCTTGAACATGATGCGGTTCTGGCACATCTCGCCGGTGGCAACCTGCATCGAGCCCTTCATCGCCTCGCGGATGCGTCGATGGCCCGCGATGTCGTCGGGGCTGGTCGGTTCCTCGATGAACCAGGGCTTCGCGAAGGCCAGCCGGGGCAGCCAGGCGAGGGCCTGGTCGACGTCCCAGACCTGGTTGGCATCGATCATCAAGTGGCGGCCGGAGCCCAGCTCCTCGCGCGCGATGCGCAGGCGGCGGATGTCGTCCGGCAGGTCGCGTCCGACCTTCAGCTTGATGTGCGAGAAGCCCGCGTCGACCGCCTCGCGCACGAGCCGGCGCAGCTTGGCGTCCTCGTAGCCCAACCAGCCCGCGGACGTCGTGTACGACGGGTAGCCGTCGGCGAGCAGCTCCGCGCGCCGCGCGTCCTTGCCGATCGCGCGCTCGCGCAGCAGCGCCAGGGCTTCCTCCGGCGTGATGCAGTCGGTGATGTAGCGGAAGTCGATCAGCCGCACGATCTCTTCCGGGCTCATGTCGGCCACGAGCTGCCAGACCGGTTTGCCTTCTGCCTTGGCCCACAGGTCCCAGACGGCGTTGACGACAGCCCCGGTAGCGAGATGGATTGCCCCCTTGTCGGGGCCGATCCAGCGCAACTGGCTGTCGGAAGTGACGTGGCGCCAGAAGCGGCCCATGTCCGCGGCGATCCAGTCGAGGTCGAGGCCGGCGACCAGGTGCTGCATCGCGTGGATGGCCGCGCAGACGATGTCGTTGCCGCGGCCAATCGTGAACGTGAGGCCGTGGCCTTCGAGGCCAGGGACATCGGTCTCCAGCACCACGTAGGCGGCGGAGTAGTCCGGATCGGGATTCATCGCGTCGGAGCCGTCGAGGGCCTGCGATGTCGGGAAGCGCACGTCGCGCACGCGCATCGAGCGGATGGTCGTCATGCGGCGACCGTGCGTTGTTGCTGCACGCCCAGGCCCTGGATGCCGAGCCGCATGGTCTGGCCGGCCACGAGATAGCGCGGCGGCTTCTGGCCGAGGCCGACGCCAGGCGGCGTGCCGGTGGAGATGATGTCGCCCGGCTGCAGGCTCATGAAGCGGCTCAGGTGGCTCACGAGCTGCGCGACCTGGAACACCATCGTGCGCGTG
>FSXQ01000639.1_pt1 | contig 13302 bp, 9 predicted proteins | sample 1638011 | NCBI WGS metagenome assembly FSXQ01 (sample SAMEA3914789, study PRJEB12502) | metagenome | biome: forest; material: soil | place: Canada | collected 2011-07-03 | depth 0.3 m | reverse complement strand
GTCGGGCGATCCGGAAGACATCCGCAAGACCGACGCGAAGATGAAGGAGCTGTTCCCCGACGACGCCGGCCTGCACCGCTGGCTGGACATGGCCGGCGAGCGCATCGCGTTCCAGGGCCTGCCCGCGCGCATCTGCTGGATCGGCCTGGGCGACCGCGACCGCGCCGGCCTCGCTTTCAACGAGATGGTGCGCAGCGGCGAACTCAAGGCGCCCATCGTCATCGGGCGCGACCACCTCGACTCCGGCTCGGTCGCCTCGCCCAACCGCGAGACGGAAAGCATGCTGGACGGCTCGGACGCCGTGTCCGACTGGCCGCTGCTCAACGCGCTGCTGGCCACGGGCGGCGGTGCGACGTGGGTGTCGCTGCACCACGGCGGCGGCGTCGGTATGGGCTACTCGCAGCACTCCGGCATCGTGATCGTCTGCGACGGCACCCGCGAAGCCGACGCCCGCCTGAAGCGCGTCCTCTGGAACGACCCCGCCACCGGCGTCATGCGCCACGCCGACGCCGGCTACGAAGACGCCCGCGAGGCGGCGAAACGCCACGGCCTGAACCTGCCGATGCAGATCTAATTGCTCGGGTGCCTGGTATTGCCTGTACTCGGGCGAGACCTGGCATCCGCTGACTAGGTCACCCAAACCCGTCAAGAAAAGATCTCCATGACGACTCTCCAACTGAATCCCGGCCTGTTGACGCTGGAAAACCTGCAGGCGTTGCACGCGGGTGGGCTCGCGCTGACGTTGAACCCGAGCGCGCATGCGCCGATCGCGGCGAGTGCCGCGGTGGTGCAGGCGGCGGCGGCGGGCGACGCGCCTGTCTACGGCGTCAACACCGGCTTCGGCAAGCTGGCCAACAAGCGCATCAGCCAGGGCGAGCTGGAGGCGCTGCAGCGCAACCTGATCCGTTCCCACTCGGTGGGCGTGGGCGCGCCGCTGCAGCCGGCCGTGGTGCGGCTGATGCTGGCGCTGAAGGCGGCGAGCCTGGCGCGCGGCTACTCCGGCGTGCGCCAGGAGGTGGTCGACACGATCATCGCCGTGCACAACGCGGGCCTGGTGCCCTATGTGCCGTCGCAAGGGTCGGTGGGTGCGTCGGGCGACCTCGCGCCGTTGTCGCACATGACGCTGGCGCTGCTGGGCGAGGGCGAGATGCTGGTCGACGGCCGGCGCGTGCCCGCGCTCGCCGCGCTCGAGAACGCCGGCATCGCGCCGCTGACGCTGCAGGCCAAGGAGGGCCTCGCGCTGATCAACGGCACGCAGACGTCGACGGCGCTCGCGCTGCACGCACTGATCACGTTCGAGCCGGTGCTGGAGTCGGCCCTGGTCATCGGCGCGCTGACGGTGGACGCCACGCGCGGCAGCGACGGCCCGTTCGATCCGCGCATCCACGAACTGCGCGGCCAGCCCGGCCAGATCGATGTCGCCCGCTACTACCGCGCGCTGCTCGCCGGCAGCGAGATCCGCCAATCGCACATGGAAGGCGACGACCGCGTGCAGGACCCGTACTGCCTGCGCTGCCAGCCGCAGGTGGTGGGTGCCTGCCTCGACCAGCTGCGCCACGCCGCGTTGATCCTCGTTCGCGAGGCGAACGCGGTCACCGACAACCCACTGGTCTTCGCCGACGAGGGCGTACTCGTTTCGGGCGGCAACTTCCACGCCGAGCCGGTGGCCCTCGCCGCCGACGCCATGGCCGTCGCGATCGCCGAAGTGGGCGCGATCGCCGAACGGCGCATCGCGATGCTGATCGACGCCGGCGTCTCGCAGCTGCCGCCGTTCCTGTCGGCCGACGCGGGCCTGAACTCGGGCTTCATGATCGCGCACGTCACCGCGGCGTCGCTCGCCAGCGAGAACAAGTCGCTCGCGCATCCGGCCAGCGTCGATTCGCTGCCGACCTCGGCCAACCAGGAAGACCACGTGTCGATGGCCACGTTCGCCGCGCGCCGCCTGCAGCCGATGATCTCCAACGTCGCCGTGATCCTGGGCATCGAGTGGCTGGCGTCCGCGCAGGGCATTGAGTTCCTGCGCCCGCTGCGCAGCTCGCAGGCGCTCGAGCAGGCGCACGCGCTGCTGCGCGCGCAGTGCGCGGCCATGCCCACCGACCGCTACCTGGCGCCGGACATCGAGCGCGCGACCGCGCTCGTCACGGAAGGGGCCTTGTCCTCGGTGTTCCGCAACATCGAGGGGCTGCCGACGCTTTGGAAGGCGGTCTGACGGGACGTTGATCCACCCGAAGGCCGTGCCGGGCAACCGCCGCGGCCTTCTTGTTGACAACACCGATTACGCATGTAATCATAGATAATCGTTTACGGATGTAATCAATATGACCATATCGGACGCCGAAGGCCAGGTGATGGAGGTGTTGTGGCGCAGGAGTCCGCTGGGCACCGACGAGATCGCCAAGGCGCTCGAAGGGCAGCAGGACTGGCAGCTCGCCACGGTCAAGACGCTCGTCAACCGCCTGCTGACCAAGGGCGCGATCAGCGCCGAGAAGGATGGCCGCCGCTATCTGTACACGCCGGTGCTGCAGCGCGACGCCTGGTTGAAGGAGCAAAGCATTGGCCTGCTCGATCGATTGTTCGACGGCCGGCTCGCGCCGTTGGTGGCGCATTTCTCCAGCCATCGCAAGCTGAGAAAGGCCGACATCGAGGCGTTGCGCAAGCTGCTGAAGGAGCACGATCGTGATTGAGCAGCTGATGCACTTCCTGCTGCTGCAGACGCTCGCCCTGTCGCTCGCGGTCGTCGCGGTGCGGGCCTCGCAGGCGATCGTCGTGCGGCGGCTGGGTGCCGGCGCAGCCTATCTTTGCTGGCTCCTGGTGCCCGTTGCGATGTTCGCCGTCGCGCTGCCGCATGTTGCGTCCGATGCGTTGGTCGTGCGCGTCGATGTCTCGGCGATCGCTCCAGCGTGGGCGAGCGCACTGCCGACGGTGCGGGCCGCCGCCGGCAATGGCCTCGCACCGATTGCGGCCGCCGCCTGGGGCGCCGGCGCGCTGTTGCTGGCCGCATCGCTGACGCTGCGTCAGCGCCGCTTCGATGCCCTGGTCACCCGATCGAGCGGCGCACCAGCGCGCCTGCCCGCCGGCGCGAGTCCCGCGGTGATCGGCCTGCTCAAGCCCTGCATCGCGCTACCGCAGGACTTCGACAGCGCCTTCGACACCGAGGAACGCAGGCTGGTGCTGCTGCATGAGGGCGTGCATCTGCGTCGCCGCGACAACGCGTGGAACCTGCTCGCGAGCGTACTGCTCATCGTGCACTGGTTCAACCCGATCGCCTGGTGGGCGTGGCGACGCATGCGTTCCGACCAGGAACTGGCCTGCGACGCCGCTGTGCTGCGTCGCGAGCCACCCGAGGCGCTGGCGGTCTATGCCGGCGCGCTGTTGAAGGTCCAGGGGGTCGCGCTGACGCCGTCGCTCGCCGCCGCGTGGCGATCCACCCATCCTCTCGTCGAAAGGGTTCGCATGCTGCAAGTCCATCGCATTTCGTCCGCGCGCCATCGTGCCGGCTTGCGCGTCGCAGCGCTGTCCATCCTGCTGGCAGGCATCGGCGGCTACACGTTGCAGGCCGGTGCGGACTCTTTGCCCGCTGCCGTCTCGGGCAACGACGCTTCCGTGATGACGGCGATCGAAGTCACGCAGACGACCGTTCACGCGACAGCGCCGGACGTCTCCGTGAAGAACGTCGTGACGTCGCAGATGCGGGTGCTTGCGCGCATGGGCCAGCAGGCCGTCATCCGGTTCGGTGACGGCAAGCTGGTGCCACCGTCCGAGATCGGCCTGACGGTGTTGCGCCTGGACGGCGATCGCCTGGAGATCGACACGCGCCTGAGCGCCGGCAGCCCGCTGGCGGTGGTGGGTTCGCCGCGCCTGATCGTCCATGACCGTGAGAAGGGCAGCCTGTCGATTGGCTCGAGTGACGGCTCCGGTGAATTCGCGATCTCGCTGACCCCGAAGGTGGTCGAGGGCTCGCCGGCCGATCCCCATCAGCGCGCGCTCTGAGCGAACTCGCGCGCGGCTGCCAGTCGTCCGACGAGCCGCCCATTCCAGTTGCGCAGTTCGACGTCGCGCAACGGCGCCACGAACGCGTGGTCCGCGTCGTTCATCCCGAGCAGCGACTCGATCAGCGCGACGATCGCGACCTCGGCCGCGCGTGCAGTATTCCCGTCGTCCATCTTCAGCGCGATGCCCAGCCCCAGCTCGGGCAGTGCCGCGCAATAGACGCCTTCGGCGCCGACCTTGCAGAACACGCGCGCGCCGAAATGTTCCATCAACCGCGTGTCGAGCCGGCCGGTACCCGCCACCATCAGCGGCGCGACGGCCACGGCCGCGCGCAGGCGGGCGGCCGCGCGGGCGCGATCGGGCGCCAGGCCCGTGCCCGTGCCGAAGCGCGCGAACGCGTGCGCCAGCGCGCGCAGGGGAATGCCGAAGGTCGGGATCGAGCAGCCGTCGATGGCGCGCGGGGCGTCGGCCAGGCGCACGCCGGTGGCCGACTCCAGCGCCGCGCTGATCTCGCGCATCACGACGTGCTCGGGTTCGACGTAGCCGCGCAGCAGGCCGCGCGCGCGGCCGGCGTCACCCGCCATCAACGCGCCCAGGCACGCGAAGCCGGAATGCTTGCCGGAGCAGTTGTTGTGCAGCGCGCAGGGCGTCGCGCCGTCGGCGGCCAGCGCGCGCGACGCCTGTTCGTTGGACGGCCAGTGCGCGCCGCACTCCAGCACGTCCGCGTCGAGGCCGGCCTTGGCCAGCATGCCCGCGGCGGTGGCCACGTGCTGCGGTTGTCCGCCGTGCGAGGCGCACGCGAGTGCCAGTTCCGCGTCCGTGAGGCCGAAGCGCTCGGCCGCGCCGGAGGCGACCAGGGGGAGCGCCTGCAGGCCCTTCACGGCGGAGCGGGCGTAGACGGGGCGGTCGATGTCGCCGCCCTCGCGCAGGATGGCGCCGTCCGCATCGACGACGGCATACGCGCCGCGGTGGAAGGACTCGACGATGTCGCCGCGCCAGAGTTCGACGAGGACGGGCTGGGTCATGAAGGACTCCGGTTCAGGGCATGCCGTTGCGGCCGTGCAGGCGGAAGCCCGGGCGCGTCGCGAGGCGGTCGTAGTAGGCCTGCACGTGCGGCAGGTCGGGTCGTGCGATGGGGGTCATGAACCAGCGGTTGACCGACAGGCCCAGCCCGATGTCGGCGAGCGTGAACGCGGGGCCGGTGACGAAGTCGCCAGCCTTCTCCAATTGTCCCTCGAGGATGCCCATGTGGCGGTTCCAGGACGCGGCGCTGGCGTCGATGGCCCGGGCATCCTGGTGTGCCGGGCTGTGGCGCACGAGACCCAGGAACGCATGGCGCCACGCATTGTTCATGTCGCCGCCCTGCCAGTCCATCCATTGCTCGACGCGGGCGCGCGCCAGCGGGTCGCGGGGCAGCAGGTCGTCGCGGCCGTGCTTGCCGGCGAGGTATCGGCAGATGGTGTTGGACTCCCACAGCACGGCGTCGTCGTCGACGACCACCGGCACCAGAGCGTTCGGGTTCAGCGCGAGGAACTCCGGCGCGTGGGTGTCGCGATGGTCGCCGCCCCAGGCTTCGTTCTCGTAGGGCAGCGCGAGTTCCTCGCACAGCCACAGCACCTTGCGCACGTTGATCGACGTCGGCTTGCCCAGGATCTTCAGCATGGCTTCCTCAAATGGTCCAGGTGACTTGATTCCGGAATCGCGGCATGCCCGTCTCCGCCTCGCGATGGGGATCGTCGCCGCCCTGCTGCATGCATTCTGGAACATCGTCGCCAAGAAGGCCGGCGGCAAGCTGCCGGGCGCCGTCCCGATGGCCGGCCGCGGTCGCGCTGTCAGCCGGGCGACCTCGGCGCGAGCCGCGGCAACGTCATCGTGACGGTGGTGCCCGCCCCTTCGGGCGACACGAGTTCGATGCGGCCGCCGAGGATGCCGTTGACCATGTTGCGCGAGATCGTCAGGCCCAGCCCGCTGCCGCCCTGGGCGAGGCGCGTGGTGAAGAACGGCGCGAACACCTGCGGCAGGTCCTTGGGCGGGATGCCGACGCCGTTGTCGTGCACGGTGATGCGCACGGCGTCGTGGCCCGACGGCCACACGCGCACGGAGATCGTGCCCTCGCCGGCGTGCGAGAAGCCGTGCACGATGGCGTTCGCTATCAGCTGGTTGAGCACCTGGCCGATCGCCCCGGGATAGCTGTCGAGCATCAGCTCGGCCTCGCCGGTGACGATGATCTCGATCGGATCGTGGCGGTGGGCGAGGCGCGTCAGGTCGACCATCTCGCGCACCGTGGCGAGCAGGTCGAACGTGCGGCGATGGTCGCTCGTCTGGTCGATGGCGATCTGCTGGAAGACGGTGATCACGCGCTGCGCCTGGTCCAGCGACAGGCCCAGCTGCTTGTGGCTCTCGTCGAGCGCGGCCACGTAGCCCGCGACCTGGCTGCGGCGGCGCGCGTCGCCGGGCGCGCGGCCCAGGTCCTCGCCGGGCCCCCACTGCAGCCGCCCGAGTGCCTCCACCTGGCCCGGCAGCGTCATCGCGACCATGTCGGCGTTGGCGAGCGCCGCCGAGATCTCGACGGCCACGCCCTTGACCAGCGAGCCCAGGCCCGCGAGCTTCTCGGCGCGCACGAGTTCATGCTGCGCCATCGACAGCTGCCGCAGCGCCGTCGACAGCTCCGCGTTGCGATGTTCGGCCTCGCGGGTGCGCTCGGACACGCGCTGCTCCAGGTGCTGGTTGAGCTCGCTCAGCTCGTTCTCGCGGTCGCGCAGCAGGTGCTGCGCCTCGATCAGCTGGTCGCGATCGCGCAGCTGCAGCGTCTGGCGGACCGCGGCCAGGACGATCACGATGACGGCCGCGGCGTCGCAGGTGAAGCGCCCGGACGGCGACAGGTGCGCGACCGAGTCCTGCAACGTGACGGCGAAGGTGACGCCCACCACGACGATCAGCGGCAGCACGCGCAGCGCGCCTTCATAGAAGCGGTCGATGCGTTCGTTCACCGTGCTCTCGACGCGCCAGCAAGTGACCGCGAGGCCGCCGATCAGCGTGCATGCCGAGAACATCGAATTGACCACGCCGCCGTCGGACAGCGCGTGCTTGAGCGTCAGCGCGTTCCACTCCATCCACAGACCGCCGTGCGCCGCCAGCATCGCCGTCAGCACCCAGACCGGCCAGCCGCGGCCGACGCGCAGCAAGGCGATCAGCATCACGCCGACGCAGGCGCCGGCCAGCAGCAGCGTCGGGTAGGTGACCATCACGCCGAGCGCGGTCGTGCTCATGTCGCCGCGCTCGGGCAGGTAGACGACCAGCGCCAACGCGACGACGGCGATCGCCAGCGACAGCGTGTCCAGCACCGCCGCGAGCCGCTGCGATTCGCTGACCCGTCCGCGCAGATAGCCCATCATGCCCAGCGCGCAGCACGGCGCCATCATCATGTAGAACGGATCGGACGGTGCCGGGAACGGCTGCCACGCGAGAAAGATCTGCAGGTCCCAGAACGCCTGGCCGATCGCGTAAGACGAGAAGCCGAGCGCGAACCAGCGGCGCGCGGCGGCCTCCGCGTGCAGCCCTTTCTCGCGCGCATCGCGCACGCCGATCCAGGTCAGCCAGGCGGCGCCGAAGTCGGCGACGGTCCAGTGCGCGTTGTCGAACAGCCGCACCCAGGCGGGCGACCACCCCAGGCGCGCGCCGGCGATGGCCAGCGCGATGGCGACGAGGGTGATGAGTCCGGCCGCCTCGAAGACGGGGGCGGCGCCGGCCGGCAGGCCCAGGCGCGAGGGCCGCGCCGTGTCGGCCAGAAGGGCCTCCAGCAGCGGCGCCCCCTGCGCGTGCTCGTCGTCATCGAAGTCGCGCGCCGTCGCGCGCTGGCGCGAGTACCCGGTGCCGGGAACGGGCGGGACGGTGGCGGACGGAGTTCGGGAGGGCGGCGCGGGCGCGACCATGGCGTGAGGCGGAAGCTCCGGGGAAGGGCCGGGCAAGGACGGTCTGCAACGTTTTCGAGACTACCGCAACGCGCCTTGGCCGCCGCGCGGCGGGAATGGGCATGTGAGCAAAAATGCCTGTCATGACCCTTGCCGTACCCGCAGTCCCCCGACTTCCCGGCGCCACCGTCGAGCCGCGAGAGCGTGCGCTCGCCGGCGTCGACTTCTCGAGCGCGCCGCGGCGCGGCAAGCCCGTCGCGTGGGCCTGGGGCCGCTGGCAGCGGCCGGGCCTGCTGCGACTGGAGCGATTCGAGGAGAACACGTCGGCCGCCGGGTTCGCGCAGGCGCTGCAACGCCCCGGCCCGTGGCTCGCGGCGTTCGACCTGCCGTTCGGGTTGCCGCGCGAACTGGTCTCGACGCTGGCCTGGCCTACGGACTGGGCCGGCAGCATGACGCACTACGCCACACTGTCGCGCGCGGAGATCGTGGAGACCTTCTCGGCGTTCTGCGACGCGCGCCCGGTCGGGGGCAAGTTCGCGCACCGCGCGTGCGACGGCCCGGCCGGCAGCAGTCCGTCGATGAAATGGGTCAACCCGCCGGTGGCCTTCATGCTGCATGCCGGCGTGCCGGCGCTGCGCGCGGCGGGCGTCGACATGCCTGGCCTGCAGGCGGGCGACGCCACGCGGGTCGCGCTCGAAGGCTATCCCGGCATGGTGGCGCGTGCGCTGATCGGGCGCCGCTCGTACAAGAGCGACACGAAGGCGCAGCAGACCACCGAACGGCTGATCGCGCGCAAGGACCTGGTCGACGCGCTGGAGCAGGGACGCTGGCGCGGCCTGCGCCTGAAGCTGACGCATGCGCAGCGGGACGAACTCGTCGCCGATGCGCAGGGCGACAAGCTCGACGCCGCGCTGTGCCTGCTCCTGGCGGGCTGGGCCGACACGCAGCCCGGCTACGGCATGCCGGCGGGCGTCGACGCGCTGGAAGGCTGGATCGTGGCCGCAGACGGGCATGGCGCGAGCGTTCCCGCGCCGGCGCCCGCGCACGCGAGGCGCGCGGTGCCAGGCGCGCACCAGCGTTGACGGCCGGCTCGGATCAGTGCCGGGCAGCGCCGCCGCCGCGCGAAGAATCGATCGCCGCGTCGATGGCGTCGGTCAGGTCGACCAGGTCGTACGGCTTCACGAGATAGCGGAAGTAGCCCTGTTCCAGGCCCGACGAGACCATCGTGGGCATCGCCGCCGCGCTCACGGCGATCACGGGGATGCCGGCGGTGGCGGGGTCCTCGCGCAGGATGCGCATCGCCTCGCGGCCGCTCAGGATGGGCATGTTGTTGTCCATCAGGATCACGTCGGGGCTGTGAGCGCGCGCCATGTCGACGCCGGCCTGGCCGTCCGTGGCGGTCAGCACCAGGCAGTCGGTGCGCAGGGACAGCGCCTCGGTGAGCAGCGCGAGGTTGGCACGGTTGTCGTCGACGCACAGGATCGTCGACACCTGCAGGTCGCCGTCGACCAGCTCGGTGGCCGTCGGCAGGCGCGGCTGTGCCCGGGCCAGGTCGACCTTCACGGGCTCGGCGCTGCGCAGGTCGAGCCAGAAGGTGCTGCCGGTGCCCGGCGTGCTGTGAACGCCGATCGTGCCGCCCATCAATTCCACGAGGCGCTTCGTCAGCACCAGGCCGATGCCGCTGCCCTCGACGCCGGTGCCCTCGCGGCCGAGCCGGTTGAACGGCTGGAACAACGAGCGCAGCTGCCCGGGCGTCAGGCCGGCGCCGGTGTCCTGCACCTCGATGCGGACGCGGCCCTCGTCGCCCGCGGTGCAATCGACGATCACCGCGCCGTGGTCCCGGTTGTACTTCACCGCGTTCGACAGCAGGTTCAGCAGCACCTGCTTCAGGCGCGTGCGGTCTGCGTTGACGATCAGCGGCGTCTCCATCGGGAACACGAGCCGGATGCCGCGCTGCGCCGACGCCGTGCGGGTGAGCGCGTGGCACTCCTCGAGCACCTCGCGCAGGTCCACCGGCTCGAGGCTGATCGACACCTTGCCCGACTCGATCTGCGCCAGGTTCAGGATCTCGTTGATCAGGGTCAGCAGGTGATTGCCGGCATCGACGATGTGCCCGACGAAGCCGCGGCTGCGCTCGGGCGAGTTGCTCGCCGCGCCGTCGTGGGCCAGCAACTGGCCGAAGCCGATGATCGCGTTGAGCGGCGTGCGCAACTCGTGGCTCATGTTGGACAGGAACTCCGACTTGGCGCGGTTGGCGTTCTCGGCCTCGCGCGTCGCCACGAGGAGGTCGCGGTTCGATTCCTCCAGCTGTGCGGTGCGTTCGTGCACGCGGTGTTCGAGCTCCGCGTTGAGCCGCATCACCTCCTGCTGCGCGTGGCGGCGTTCCGCGACCTCGCTGTCCTTGTCGGCCGCCGCGGCCTCCTGTTCGGACTTGCGCCGCTCGATCTCGGCGAGCAGTCCGTTGAACGCGTCGACCAGCTCGCCGACCTCGTCCTCGCCCAGCTTGGCGGCGCGGCGCGACAGCACGCCGTGTTGCACCGCGTCGCGGGCGATGTCGGTCATGGCGGCGAGCGGGCGCGTGACGATCGCCTTGAGCCACGACGACAGGGCCCACGTGACGGCCAGCGCGAGCAGGATCAGCACCATCGCGAGGCCACCGTAACTGGCGATGCGCTGGTCCATCTCGTCGTGGGCGCGCACCGCGACGGTGCCGAGCGTGCGGCCCTGGTCGACGATCGTCGCGCGCAGTTGAACGTCGTCGGCGCCGGGCACAGCCTGGGCCAGCGTGGCCGGCGGCGGCTGCGATCCGCCCGCGTGCCAGCCGGCGAACAGGTGGCCCTGGACGTCGTAGATCGCGGCGCTGCGCATGCGGGGCTGCAGGCGCAGCATGGCCAGCGCCTCCTGGGCGCCGCGCGGGTTGCCGGCGGCCAGGTCGTCCGCGCTCGCGTGGCCCAGCAATTCGGCTTGCGCCTGCACGTCGGCGATCCAGCCGCGATGCCATGTCTGCAGGTCGAAGACGATCGTCGCGCCGAGCGCCAGCACCAGCGCTGCGAGCGTGGAGCCGAGGATGGCGAGGCGCAGCTTGGTGCCGAGCGAACGACGGATCAGCGGGGTGGACATGGGCCTTTCGGATCGCGGGGAGGCTCCCACGGTCCAGCTGGAAGGGCATTCCGCATACCCGAGCACCGCCGCGGACACCTCATGTCACATTCGCGTGTGCACTCCGTCACGCTCTTCGCGGCTGACCACCCGGAGCGGTGTTCGGCCGGCCCCCGCGGACGCGATTCGTCACCGGACGACGACCCAGCGCACGGGAATCGTGTCGTCGGGCAGCATCACGACGTGCACCTTTTTCTGCATCACCCAGCTGAGCGTGTGCCTGTAGAGCGGCACGTAGGCGACGTCGTCGACGGCGATCCTCAAGGCATCGGCCACGAGCGCATGAAGACGAGCCGGATCGCGCTCGACGCGGATCGCGTCGATGAGCGCGTCCAGCCTGGGGTTGGAGTAGCGGCCTGCATTGAAGGTGCCGCCGCCCTTGCCGTCCCAAGTGTGCAGAAGGCCGTTGAGGCCCTGCCACGGATCTTCGGAGGCGCCCGTGAAGCCGAATTCGATCAGGGAGGCCTTGCCTTCGGTGACCATCGGGAAGAACTGGTGGCTGGGCGAGGTGCGAAGGTGGGCGCGGATACCTGCCTGGGTAAGCATCGCGGCCATGGCCTGGCACACGTGTTCGCGGTACGTGACATTGACGCAGTCCATGGTCACGTCGAAACCGTCAGGGTAGCCCGCCTCGCGCAGCAACGTGCGCGCCTGCAAGGGATCGTAGCGCGGACGGGCGACGATGGACGTGGCCGGTGCGCCGGCGTCGGGGGGCAGCAGGTCCCCGGTTGGCGTGGCCAGCCCCTTGAGCACCTTCTGGATCACCAGGTCGATGTTGATCGCATCGTAGACGGCACGCCGCACGCGCACGTCCTTGAAGGGATTGCGCGGCTTGCCGCCGGGGCCGGGTGCGACGCCCGGCAACGCCTCGCTGGCCTGATCGAACGTGAGGTAGTCGGTGGCGATCTCGCCCACCTTGGTCAAGGCCAGCGCCGGATCGCGACCCAGCGAGTCGACGTCCTGGTAGGGGGGATCCAGCACCACGTCCACCTCGCCGGAGTGGAGCGCGGCCAGTCGCGTGGCGTCGGAGCGTATCGTCGCGAAGGTGACGACATCGACATTGCCGTTGTCCGCGCTCTTGCGGTTCCACCATTGCGCGAACGCCTTGAGCGTCGTGCGGATGTCGGGCTCGTAGCGCTCGAGCCGGTAGGCACCGGTGCCGTTGGCGTTGCGCACGGCGAACGTCTCCTGGCGCGCGTTGAAATCCTGTGCCCGTTCGACGTGGTGCGCCTGCGACCACCGCTTGCTCATCATCGCGACGAGCTCGAGCTTCTGCGGGAGCGCCATGTCCGGCTCCGACATCGCGAGGTCGATCGTGAGCGGATCGACCTCGCGCACGCTCTCGATGCCTTTCAACAGGTATTGGCGCTGCGACGGCGGCGACATCGCGCGTTGAAGCGAGAACACCGCGTCCGCCGCGGTGAACGGGCTGCCGTCGTGAAAACGCACGCCGGGCCGCAGCCTGAAGCGCCAGGTCAGCGGGTCGATTCGCGACCAGTCGGTCGCCAGCACCGGCGCCGCGTGGAAGTCCTGGTCGCGGCCCACGAGGGGCTCGTAGATCGTGAAGGCGATCTGCGTCTGGTACTTCAGCGCGAGGCTGTGCGGATCCATCGTCTGCGGATCGGATGCCGTCGCGATCGTCAGGCTGGCGGCGCAGGCGGGCATGGCCCAGGCGAGCAGGCATGCGGGGCCGACCCGTGCCAGCCGCCGCACCATGGCAAGAACCCTGAATCGAAGCCCGTCCGATGGTGCCATCGTCGCCAGACCCTGTTGAAGCATCCCAAGGCGAGTATGCGTCAAAGCCGTTTGCCGGCACCGCCCGTGGCGCGCGCCGGCAGCCCGTCCGCGGTCAGTGCCCGGGAGTGCCCGACGCCGCCGGTGTTTTCGCCCGCGTTCATTCAGCGCGACCGTGGACGGTGCGCGAGCGCGGGCTGCGCGGGCCTACTTGCGCATCAGCGTGCTCTTGCCGAACAGGCTCTCGATCAGGTCGACGGCCAGCACGGCGGTCTGGTTGCGCACGTCGAGCGCCGGGTTCAGCTCCATCACGTCGAGCGACGCGAGGCGGCCGGTGTCGGCGATCATCTCCATGCACAGCTGCGCCTCGCGATAGGTCGGGCCGCCGGGGATGACGGTGCCGACGCCCGGGGCGATCTGCGGGTCGAGGAAGTCGACGTCGAAGCTGACGTGCAGGTGCGTGTTGTCGTCGAGCGTGGCGAGCGCCAGCTCCATCGTGTGGCGCATG
>FSXQ01003465.1_pt1 | contig 13350 bp, 8 predicted proteins | sample 1638011 | NCBI WGS metagenome assembly FSXQ01 (sample SAMEA3914789, study PRJEB12502) | metagenome | biome: forest; material: soil | place: Canada | collected 2011-07-03 | depth 0.3 m | reverse complement strand
GCTTTGACATAATCTCTTTTTGCAACCTGGCACTCGCGACATGGCAGTTTACAGCATGACCGGCTTCGGCAACGCCTCGGCGACCGCGGCATCCGCAGCGTCCTCCGAGGGCTCCACGGCCACGGATTCAGCGGCCGTCACCGTCGAACTCCGATCGGTGAACAGCCGGTTTCTCGACATCTCGTTCCGCATGCCCGACGAATTGCGCCAGCACGAGGGGGCCTTGCGCGACCTGATCACGGCCGGATGCCGGCGTGGCAAGGTCGACGTGCGCGTCAGCGCTGCGAAAAGCAGCGGCGACGACTGGCCCCAACCCACGTCCGACCAGCTCAATAGATTGTCACGCCTCGAAGGCGTCGTGGCGTCGTGGATGACGAAGGCGCAGCCGCTGACCGTGAACGAAGTCCTGCATTGGTGCCGTTCGGCCCCGGTGGCGGCCGCCGGCCGCGTGGACGAGGCGCTGATGGAGGCCGGCAAGCGCGCCGTGGCCGCCCTGAGGGAGGCCCGCGCCCGCGAAGGCGACAAGCTGGTGGGCATCCTGATGGAGCGCATCGTGCGCCTGCGCGAACTCGCGGCCCAGGCCGAGCCGCTGGTGCCGGCCGTCGTCGAACGCCAGCAGCAACGCTTCCTGGAACGCTGGGCCGAGGCGCTGAAGGCCACGGGCGGCCACGAGGCCACCTCGTCGGCCGGCAGCATTCCCACCGAGGCGCTGCGCGAACGCGCGATGAACGAGGCCGCGACCTTCGCGCTGCGCATCGACGTCGCCGAGGAACTGTCGCGCCTGCGCGCCCACCTCGAGGAGATCGCGCGCCTTCTCAAGGGCGGCGGCGAGCTCGGCAAACGGCTCGACTTCCTGATCCAGGAACTGCACCGGGAGGCCAACACGCTCGGCTCGAAGTCCGCGGCGCTGGAACTCACCGGCGTCTCGGTGGAGATGAAGGTGCTGATCGAGCAGATGCGCGAACAGGTGCAGAACGTCGAGTGAGCGCTTCAAGGCGGCGGTTCGTCGAACCAGCCCAGGTCGATGGCTTCCTCGACGATCCGCGCCAGCGGCATGCCGAGGATGGCTCGATTGTCGGGCTCGAGCCGGCAAGCCGCCATGCGTTCGCTGAGCGTGGCCTTGGCGCGCTTGAAGTGACGCGCCACCGCGGCGGCGGAGCAAAGATCCAGGCGCACCGCCAGGCTGGCCACCAGGGCGCGTCCCCTTGCGCCGGCCGGTGACGACAGCGCCGCGAGGCCGTGCACGTCGCGGAGGTCGAGCTTCAGCAGGACCCAGCGCTCGAGAAGCGTGAGCGCGCCGTCGATGGCCTGCGGTCGGCTGGCGGCGACCAACGCGGCCGCCATGCCTCGCACGGGGCGTGAGATCGGCGAGAACGTGCCGACGACGCCGGGCGCCAGCACGATGCCGCGGACGAGCTCCCAGTGCCGGATCTCGATCGCGCCCGGGCGCTTCGCGATCCTGGCGCGCAGTGCCGTTCGGGCCTCGGGCACCGAATCGCCGAACAGGCGCAGCGGCGTCATCGCATCGAACCCCATGGATCGCCTCAGGCCGAGCACCGTCCGCAGCGTCGAGGTGGCATGGTGCATGGGTGCCCTGCACAGCCCCAGGACCACGGGGCGCCAGGCCAGCATCCGGAATTCGTTGCGCGCGGCCTCGTCCGATTCGATCGCGTAGGCCCGGTAGGGCCCGGCGAAGACGACCCCCGGAACGGCCTGGGCCTGGCGCACCCACCGCGCCACGATGTTGCCGATCGCCCGTGCGACGCCGCCCGGCGACTTTCCGGCCGGCAGTCTCGTGAGCAGATGGATCTCCGCAGGCGTCAGCAGGTAGTGCAGCAGCGCGCAGTCCGGTTGGCGATGCGCGTCCAGCAGGCGCAGCCGGATTCGATCGGCCAGCGCGGGGTCGGCCAGGAGGTCGCGCCCCGCCGCGGCCTGCCAGACGATGTGCCAGGTGACCGACGGTGTCGAAGTCGGAGCGGGGCTTTCCATGACTTCATGACGTTCCACGGATCGAAAACCTCAACGCCATTGGCGTAACAGCGTCGACGACGTTCGTTCGGCGGCGCCCGAGCGTCCTCATCGTCAGGTTGGATCAGCATGCATCGAGCGTAGCGGCGTGGCCGGAATGCGCCCTGCGCCGAACGGCCGATAAATGGCCCATTTGACGAGGAGAAGCCCCGCATCACTTGGCGACGGGTCGCCGCAGTCCAGGACGCTGGCGCCAGCGGTCGACGCCGCCTGAACCGAACGGAGACAGCGACGTTGCACGCGGCGAGGTCGCGAGCGATTTCGAGTGGCCGCCCCGGCGTCATCGTGGCTCGAACCCCGCGGATGCCGACCGAACGAGGGACTTCATCGGAACTTTCGATTGCGGTGCCGAGGGGCCGGGTCCACTCTTTCCTGGCCCGAAGCGCAACGCCGACGGCAATCCGACCCTCAACCCCATTGAAGGAGAACGTCATGAACGAAGAACTGGAACTGGAACTGGAACTGGAACTGGAACTGGAACTGGAGATCGTCGAGCTGGGTGATGCCAAGGAAGAGACCAAGGGCTTCCCGATCAAGGCGGATTTCGAACAGAACTCGAGCCTGCCCTATCGCCAAACCGTGTGACTCGCTGAGAGTCACCTGCGGCGTGCGAAGGACATTCCCCTGCACGCCGCCCCGCAAGGAAGGCACATGCCAGTCTCGCAGTCACTTTCCCAGGCTCGGCTCGCCCCGCACGTGCGCGCCTGCCGCCTCGGCGACCAGATGATCTTTCTCGATCTGCTTCGCAGCCGGTACATCGGCGTCGGCGGCCCGCAGGTGCCCTCCCTGTCCGCGGCCATCCTTGGCGGCCAGGCCGTCGAGGACGCTTCGGACCCTGCCGCTGTCGATGAATGGATGCGCCGCCTGCAGCGCCGGCAATTGCTGTCGGATACGCTGGTCGCCGAGCCGACGCGAAAGCAGTGGGCGCCGATCGAGCCAATCGCCGGCCTGGGCCCCGAGGACGAGGATGGCCTCGTCGATTCGCGGTGGCGCCCGCTCGTCCGCCTGTGGCGGGCGACCTTCGTCGCGGCGACCTGGCTGCGGTGGCGCAACCTGGCCGACATCGCGGACCGCGTCGCGGCCCTCCGGGAACGCCATTCCGAATGGGGCGATGGCTCCCCGACGGACGCGATGCGCGCCGCGGCGGCGTGCTACGCGCACCTGCGCCCCTTCGCGCTGACCACGCACGACCGGTGCCTCCACGACTCCCTGACGCTCGTTCATTTCCTGGCCGGCCAGGGACTCTTCCCGCGCTGGATCATCGGCGTCCGCGCTCATCCCTTCGGTGCCCACTCCTGGGTGCAGAGCGGCGGGGTCGTGCTCAACGACCTGCCGGAGCGCGTTCGCCGATTCCAACCCATCCTGGTCGTCTGAACAAAAGCCGCAACCATGTTCCGGTACTTCGGATTCGACTGGGACCCCGCGGCCCCGACGCAGGTCGCCTTCGCCCAGCGGCTCGACGAATCGATCCGGTGCGCAGCGGGATGGCAGTCCGCGCTCTCGATCCCGGGACTCCGGGTCTACACGATCGGCCATCGTCCGGGTGTCAACGGGATCTACACCCTGCCTGCTGCGAGGGGCGTCATCCTGGGCCGTCTCTTTCATCGCGGCGATACCGCCTCCGGAGCCGGGGACGTACGCATCTCCGCGAGCGTGGGCGAACGCATCCTCGAGACCGATGGACAGGCCCTGGTCGACGACTACTGGGGTCGCTACGTCGCGGTCCTTCGACCCGAGCGGCGCGGGACGTCCGTACTGCGCGACCCCGGCGGCATGCTGCCTTGCTACCGCAGCAACGTCGAGGGCGTGGCCGTCTTCTTCTCCTGGCTGGAGGACCTGATCGCATTCACGCCGGGCTCGGCCGACCTGCGCATTGCCTGGGATGCGATCGTCGCGCGCCTCCTGCTCGGACACCTCGGCGGACGTGAGACGGCGCTCGAAGGCGTCTCGCAGGTCTTGCCAGGGCAACGCGCAGCCCTGGACGAAGGTGCCCCGTCGCTCGCGCCGCTCTGGAGCATGGTCGCCATCGCCCGGAAGCCCATCGTCCACGCGCCGGACGTCGCAGCCGCGCAACTGCGGCAAGCGGTCATCGGCTGCGTGCACGCCTGGGCGTCGTGCTACGACGCCATCCTCTTGAGGCTCTCGGGCGGCGTCGACTCCGCCATCCTGCTGGCCAGCCTGTCCACGAAGCTGGCGGCAACGCAGATCGCCTGCCTCAACTACCATTCCCCGGGGTCCGACAGCGATGAGCGCGGCTTCGCCCGTCTCGCCGCCGCGCAAGCCGGTGTCCGGCTCGTCGAGAAGGAACGAGACCCCGGCTTCCGCCTGGACGACGTCCTGGCCGTCAGCCGCATGCCGACGCCTGAAATCTATGTCGGTCGCCTCGGCGCGCACCACCTCGACGCCGAGGTCGCCACCGTCCACCGGATGCCAGCGATGTTCACCGGAGCCGGCGGCGACCAGCTCTTCTTCCAGCTTCGTTGCACCTGGCCGGCCGCCGACTACCTGAGCCTCCACGGACCCGGGCCCGGCTTCGTTCGTGCATCGCTGGATGCGGCGCGCCTCGGCCGCGTGTCGCTCCCGCAATCGATGTGGCGAGCTCTGGTCGATCGACGCCATCGCACCAGTCCTCTGGACGGCGTGGGCGAGTTCGGCACCCTGGCCCGCCGCGAGGTACTCGAACGCGCGCACCCTCTCGATCGGTACGTCCACCCGGATCTTCTCGGCGCCGCGGATCTTCCCATCGGCAAGTTCCACCAGGTCCAGGCATTGATCCATCCCGTCGGCTACTACGACCCTTACCTCCGGGAGGCGGCGCCCGAACTCGTCAATCCGTTGCTCTCGCAGCCACTCATCGAGCTTTGCCTGGCCTTGCCGACTTGGCTGCTGACGCATGGCGGACGCGGTCGCGCGCTCGCACGACGGGCGTTTGCCCGAGACATCCCGCGCGAGATCGCCACCCGCCAATCCAAGGGCGGCATGGAGGAACACGTCGCGGCGATCCTCCAGCGCAATCTCCCGTTGGCGCGCGGCCTGCTCCTCGACGGACACCTGGCACGCCAAGGCCTTCTCGACCGGACGAAGGTGGAAGCCGCCCTCGGCGGCCGGCTGTCCGCCCAGGGCACAACCCTCGGCGAGATCCACGACTGCATTGCCATCGAGGCCTGGGTTCGGCGCATCGCGGAAGCGCCCCGGCCGATCCCCGCGTGAGCACGACCCGTGTCGACCGCCGGATCGCGCTACCGCGAAATCAAGCAGCTCATGCACCTGCTGCGCTCCGAAGCGGACCGCCAGGTCTTGTCGCGCGGGCTGGGCACGGTCCTGATCGTCATCGCCAGTGGCGCGCTGGCCGCGCTCTCGCCCCTGGTCCTGAAATCGCTCGTCGATGCGGTCGCGGTGTCGCAGCAAGCTCGCAGCGTCGATCGATGGCCTTCCGCGTTGCCCTGCGGCGTGGCGTACCTGCTCCTTCTGCTGGCCGGCCGCGCGCTGGCGGACCTCCGGCCTCTGCTGAGCGGAAAGATCAACCAACGCCTGCATAGCCGGCTGGCGCAACGGTTCTTCGACCACGTGCTGCATCTTCCGATGGGCTATCTGCTCGGGCGCCGCAGCGGCGAACTGCAGCACAGCCTCGACCTGGCCTCGGCAGGCGCCCAATTGATGATCAGCCATCTCGCCGGCAGCTTGCTGCCGGTGCTTGTCGAGCTCTTCACCATGACCACGGTGCTGATCCATCTGCGCCAGCCTGGCCTCGTTGCCGTCTTCGGCGCTGCGGCGCTGGCCTACTTCGCCATTTTCTCGACCGGTGCAGGGCGAATGACCAGGACAGCGCACGAGGTCTCGAAGTCCAGCCTCGAGATGTATGCGCGACTGGGCGAAGGCCTGGCCCACGTCGAGACGCTGCGCTACTTCGCCGCCGAGGAACAGGCGAGCCGGGGCCTGCGAGCGGCCAGCGCCATCCTGGAGCAGCGGTGGCGCAGTCTCGACCGCTTGAACGCCGTGACGGCGCTCGCGGCGTCCGGCATCTTCGCCGTCTCGATGGCCGCCTGCCTGGTCATCGGCGTGGATGCCGTCGCCAGGCACGCGATGAGCGTCGGCGGCTTCGTGCTGACCACGGTCTACGCGCTGCAGATGGTGCGGCCGCTCGAATCGCTCGGCACGGCCACCCGGGACCTCTCGCGGGCCCTGGGCTACCTGCGGCCGTTGCTCGACCTGCTGTCGGAGCCGTTGTCGGACGACGCGACGAACTCCGTCAGCGCCGCACCAGCGCAAGGAACAGGACAGCCCCGCGCCCCGGCGGTCCGCCTCGAGAACCTGCACTTCGGATACGACCCGGATCGACCGGTGATCAAGGGCGTGGATCTCGAGGTGCCGGCGGGCAGCACCACGGCCATCGTGGGCCGCAGCGGCTCGGGCAAGTCATCGCTGGCGCGGCTCCTGATGCGGCTGTACTCACCGCAGCAGGGGCGCATCCTGCTTGACGGACGGACGATCGCCTCGATCGACGTCGCCGAACTGCGGCGGACACTCGTCGCCCTCGTCCCCCAGGAGACGACGCTCCTGCACGATTCGATCGCGGCCAACATCGCCCTCGGAAGCCCGCTGGCGAATCGTGAGGAAATCCGTGTCGCGGCACGCGCCGCCCAACTGGAAGAACTCATCGCCACCCTTCCCCATGGCCTCGACACCCCGGTGGGAGAACGCGGCATGCAACTTTCGGGCGGCGAACGCCAACGCGTGGGCATCGCGAGAGCGTTGCTGAGGCGGCCCGGCCTCTACGTGCTGGACGAGCCCACCTCGATGCTGGACAGCCGGACCGAGCTCGAGATCCGGAGGGCGCTGCGCTCGCTCTCCGCCGACGCCACCCTGATCGTCATCGCGCACCGGTTGTCGACCATCGTGGACGCGGACGAGATCGTGGTGCTGGACGAGGGCCGCATCCACGAACGCGGCAGCCATCGCGCGTTGCTCGCGCAGAACGGCCTGTATGCGCGGATGTGGCGGCAGCAGATGGCCGGCGCCACCTGAGACTCCATCATGCGCCGGCCGCCGCCGACGCTCGTTCAGCGAGCGCAGCGCGGCCGCGCGTCGTCCGTGGTCTTCAATGTCTCCATCTGCCGCCAACGCGCGTATTGCGACCGCAGCGATTCCCCCGTCTCGGGGGACAGCAACGGAACGGTTCGCGTCCTGCCCGCCAGCCAGAAGCCATACCAGTCCACGTTGCCCTGCAACGACGCCATCCGATCGCCCGGCGTCGCGAGCGCGTGGGTTCCACCCGGGATCACGACCATCTCCGCCGCCTTGTACTGGCGCCTGAGCAAGGCATACACATCCCAGTTGGGCAGCACTGTGGGCCCGTAGCTCTCGATCCTCAGCGCGGCGTGGATGCAGTCGGTGTGCAAGGCCGGATCGTTTCGAACCCAGGTGGCCAGTCCGGCGCCGAAGGGAAAGCCCTCGTTGAGCTTCTCCAGGCGGCCCCACAACGCATCGATCAAGCCATACGTGACAGTGACCGCGAACAAGGTGTTGGCATCCCCGTCGGCCAGCGTGGCCGCGCGGATCGGCACATCGCCGAAGGTGACGAGGTCCAGCACGCGCTCGCCCGTGGCGCTCCAGCCGATGATGCCCACCTTCGAGGCGTCCACCCGCCCCTCCTTGACCAGCGTATCAACGGCGCCGCGAACGCCTTCATTGAACGCCTGGAGTGCCTGGCGTCCGGTTTGAGGCGAGCCGCCCGTCGCGCTCCACGGCATCGCCAGCACCAGGATCCCTTCACGGAGAACGGCTCGCCCGGCGAAACCACTGGTGCCGCCTTCAGCGATGTTCGGCCCATCGAGATAGAACCGATCCGGCGCGAAGCCGTAGGTCTGGATCAGCAGGGGGTGGCGCGTGTGCGCATCCATGCCGCTGCCCGACATCAAGCCGCCGTTCCATTGCCGACCCGCGGCGTCGTGCCAGGTGAAGGGTTGCATCGCGCCCCAGGTGTCGGCCTTGAACTGCGGGTTCAGCCAGGTCAGGCGCGTCGATTCGCCGGACGGCCCCGAGGCGTAGACGTCGGGCGCTCGATTCAGGCCCTGGACCACATGCAAGGTCCACGCCGTGCGAGGTTGCGCGGACGCCTGCGCGTCGGCGGTCGACTCGCGCCAGCCGCCATCCGCCTGGCGGTGGAACGCGCGGCGCCTGGCGCCGTCGAGCACCACGAATCCATCGTGAAGCGGATGCACCTCCGCGAGACGATCCTGCAGGGTGGCGATGTCGGCCCACCGATCCCGGTCCGGCCAGTACTCGATGACGTGGGAGGCCGGCGACGTCTTTCCATCGGGCGTGCGCGGAAGATGGGTGCCCGCCAGCACCACCGATGTCCCCGTGCCCAGCCACAGGCTGTGCTGTTGCATCTGGAACGCTCCCGGGAGGGTGTCGTCCGGCGCGTCCACGACCGTCTGCGCCTTGCCGTCGTCCAGGCGCCAGGCCCTCGTCACGCGCGGCACGTAGCTCACGGTGCCGGAGAAGTACCGCAGCGGATCGACCTCCTCGGCGCGACTGAATTCCTTCGAGACCTCGGCGACCATCGGGTACTCGCGCTCCCAGGCCGCCAGGCGCTCCGGCGCCTGGTGGTGCAGCAGGGCCCAGCGACCGTCCGGCGAGATGCTCACGAGCGGGATCGCGAGGCGGCCTTCGAAGGCAGCGCCCAGGGCCCTGGGCGGCTGCGCCGACGCCGCGTCGGCGGCGAAGAACCGATACATCCGTTGTTGCGTGGCCAGATTGTCCTGGCCGAACTTCACGCTCCAGAACGACTGGCTGCCGACGACCACGCCGTGCGCGCCTTCGCGCAGCGGCGGGTTGGGCACCTGCGCGGCGTAGACCACGCGCTGCAGGTCTTGTGAGGCGGCGTACGAGACGATCAGGTTCTTCTCGTGCGTCAGCTGCGACAGTTCGCGCCGGGCCACGTCCAGGCTGTACACCTGGGACGACTCGCCCTCCAGGCGGCCCAGGAACACGAGCGTTTGATTGCCCTGCCACCGGACGTCCTGGATCGCCGGAAGGAAGTAGTTGTTGTCGTGGCCGACCGCCACCGAGAAGACGGTCATCGAGGCCGGCACGCGCTGCGCCGCCAGACGGTCCGGCGCCAGGTCGAGCAGTCGGATCTCGTATCGGCTCCTGTCGCTGGCCACCTCGCCCTTGCGGGTCACGATGAAGGCCCGCGTCCCGTCGGGCGATACCTGTTCGTGCAGCGCATCGTCGCTTTCATCGTGCGGTTGAACGATGCGCGTGAATTCCACGATGTCCCGCACGGAGGGGCCCGCGGAGGGCTGGGCAGCGGCCACGGAGACGGCCACGCAAAGGAGTGCGCACAGTGGCGCGAGGAAGGTTGATCGCACGGATGAAGATTTCCGGGTAGAGGAAGTGCGGACCGCCGGCCCAGGCAGCCGGCCGTCACGGACAGATCGGGAGATGGGTGATTCGTGCGGGCCGTCGCCGGCCACGGTGGATCGCTACCAGTCGATGGAGACTCTCGTGCTGACGTAGCGCCCGCGCCAGTCCGCCTGCGTGACGTCGTAATACGGCAGGGTCTCGACGAACTGCGGTCGGCGGTTGGCGAGGTTGGCGATGCTGAGCGACAGCGATGCCGCCTTCACGGCGACGGCCAGGCCGGGCAGCAACTTCTTCAGGTCGACGCTGCCAGCCAGGTCCTCCATCCAGTACGCGCCGAGCCGTCGTTCGCTGGTGCCTTCGTCTTTGTACTGGCCGAGGTAGCGCCCCGTCAGGCCCAGGCTCCATCCCGCCCCGTCAAGAGCGATCGAGGCGCGGGTCTTCCAGCGCGGCGCCCAGAAGTCGTCGAAGCGCCGGCCAAGCCGATTCTCCTTCGCCGCCCCCGGAGTGAGCACGACCTGGTATTCATTCGTCCGCGTCGCGCCCACGGTCGCGATCCAACGTCCCAGCGAACCGCGCCATGCGTAGGCCGCCTCCATGTCCGTGCCGGCGGCGTCCACGCTGCCGAAGTTGGTCTCGGCCAGCAAGACGCTGGTGACCGGGCCCGGCTGTCCATCGACGGACGGGCCGCGCGTGACGAAGCCGGGAAACAAGGCCTCGTAGTCGAGCGCGGTCTGGGGCTGCAGCGTGGAGATGAGCCCGTTGATGTGCACCTGCCAATGGGTGGCGCCCAGTCGCGTGCCGAGGGCGCCGTCCGGTTCCCAGACGGCCCCGAAGCTGCCGGCACGGCCATGTTCGGGCTTCAACCCCGGGTTGGTCGTGTTCACCACCGCGCCCGACGTGATCGCTTCCCCTCCCCGCGCCGGGTCCACGAGACCGAAGATGTCCGCCGGAAAGTCGGTCTCCGGCACGTGCGTGTCCACCAACGTGGGCGGCTTGAACGACGTGGCCGCGGACGCACGGATCAACAGGCTGCGCAAGGGCCGCAGTTCGAGCCCGGTCTGGTAGGTGTTGGCAGAGCCGAAGGCGCTGTACCGGTCGCGCCGGGCCGCGAGCGTCAGCGCCGCCAGGTTCCAGCGGCTTTCGGCCACTCCCCCGTTCAGCAAGGGCACCCGAAGCTCCGCATAGGCCGCGGCGTTGCGCCTGCTGGCGTGCGTCTGCGTCTGCTGGTCGGGGACGGACAGGTCGTAGCGATCGCGGGCATCTTCTGCCCCCACGACGGCCTCCACGGCGCCCGCGGGCAGCCGGATGAGGCTGCCACGCACCAGCGCGCCCACCTCGTCCTTGCGCCCGTGATTCCTGCTGTCGATGTCGGACCAGATGCCGCGCAGCACGTCGTCGCTGGCCGCGCGGCCCGTCGTGAACGGATGGAGCGCGGCCGCCGGCACGGTCGCCGCCAACGCCGCGGCGCGCACGGTCGTGTCGACATTGGCGGCGAACGTCTGCGAGCCGCCGTCGTCGCGGACGGTGGACACCGTGAACTCGGCCTCCCAGTCGCCAACGAGCTCGCCGCGCGCGCCCGCCAGGGCCCGCGTGAACGTCGTCTGGCGCGCGAAGCCCCTCAGGCCGTTCGCCGGCCCGAGGACGGTGGTGACGTGCACGTCTTCACCAAACGGGTTGTAGGGATTGCCCGCCGACACCGTGACGTTGGTCAGGGGCAGGCCGAGGTCCCTGGCCTGCATCCGGTCCCTGGCGAGCATGAACTCGCCGAAGAGAGACCATGATCCGCCAATCCTGTGCTCGGCCGTCGCATGCAGGGCGAGGGTCTCGTCGCCGTGCACGAGCGCGTCGCCATTGCCGGTGGCATAGCGGTCGCACAGGTTGGCCGTTCCCGCCGTCGACGCGAAGTCGGACAGCCGCGGCGTCTGCCCCGAGGCCATCCGGGGGATCGCCGCGAAGCTCGAGTCCAACCCGGGCAGGTTGGCGCCGGAAACGCTGCTGACGGTTCCGGGCGCGCAGTTGCGCACGCGCGCGTCAGGGCCACCGAAGCGGCGATAGTCGGCATCCTGGAAGAAGCCACGCTCCGTCATCGTCAACGGCGTGGCGCGGCTATAGGAACCCAGCAGCAAGTAGCTTCCCTCGGCACTGCGGTCGCCCGTGGCCAGCGACACCCCGCCGTCGCCGAACCCGCGCCCGGAACCCAGGTTGGCCGCCAGCGAGATGCCCTCGATGGACTTCTTCAGGATCACGTTGACGACGCCGGCCAGCGCATCGCCTCCGTACACGGCGGAGGAGCCGACAGGCACGACCTCGACGCGCTCGATGGCGGCCATTGGAATGAGGTTCAGGTTGAAGAAGTTGGCCAGCGAGGATCCCACCGCCTCGACGCGCCGGCCGTTGATCAGCACCAGCGTGCTTCCCAGGGGCAGGCCGCGAAGTTGCACGGTGCCCTGCCCCGCCGTCGAACCAAAGCCGCCCTCGCCCGCCGAGGCCGACGCCTCGTTGAGCCCGGCCAGGAACCGCTCCAGGTTCGGTTGCCCGCTCCGCGCGATGTCCTTGGCGGTGTAGACGTTCACCGGCGCGGGGCCTTCGACTTCGACGCGCTTGAGGCGCGACCCCGTGACCTCGACCTTCACCACTTCCGTGTCGTCGCGACCGAGACCCGGCGTCGTCGATCCGTCGTCGTCGCCGCCCGACGCGGCCGCCTGGACGCCCGCCGCACGCGCGGCCTCCGCGCCGGAGGTGGCCGCGGGGGTGCCGCTCGCCGAGGCGGCAGGAGCCCCGGCAGGCGCCGCCGCGGATCGCACGACGATCGCCCCATCCTTCATCAGCTCGGCGACCAGGCCGGTGCCTTGAAGCGCCGCCGTGATGGCCTCGAAGGCCGACAGCCGTCCCGAGACCGGATGCGCCACGCAGCCCCGGACGACCTTCGGATCGAACAGCACCGACGTGCTCGTCTCGTGGGCGATGGCCTGCAGCGCCACGGCCACCGGCTGCGACGGCTGCTCGATCGCGTATTGCGCCGACGGTGCGGCCTCTGCCGCGGCGCCGAGGCCGCAGTGCGCCAGCAGCGAGACCAGGATGACGGGGATCAAGGCCGCCTGAGGCGGGACGGGCATTGTCTTCTTGCGGAACATCGGATGTCCTTGTTTCATTGTTGAATGAGTGACAAGGAGATGACGTGCCGGTCAAGAAAACTTCTTGTGGTGCTTGCCCTAGTGAGCCCTAGTGAGGCTTCGTGAGTGCCAAACGTCCATCCTGCTCGCGCAGCCTCAGGCCATGCAAGGCCGCGACGGCATTGGCGAATCCGACGCTGTCATCGGTACGGTACAGGCCGCTGACGCGCAGGCCGGAAGACCCCAACCCATCGAGCAACACGATGGGCGTTCGGTTGTAGCGGTTCATCTCGGCGACCGCGTCGGTCAACGACGTGTCGTCGAAGACGGTCTCGCTGCGTTTCCAGGCCATGACGCGTTGGACATCGGGCCGGTCCAGGCGCGCCACGACGGGAATGACGGCATCGCGGGACCGGCGATCCAGCAGCAGGCGTTCGCCGGCCTTCATCGAGACCGTGCGTTCAGGGGCGAGTGCGTCGCGCGCCTTGCGGCTGGCGGGACGCACGTTCACCTGGCCTTCGACGAGGGTCACCGTCAATTCGTCGGCCGCGTGGGCAGCGGGCGCGTAGCGCACCGCGAAGGCCGTGCCGACGGCGACGACCTCGGTGCCGGCCACGCGCACGACGAAGGGCCGCCGCGCATCCTTGGCGACCTCGAAGAAGGCCTCTCCGTTGCGAACCTCCACGGTGCGCTGCGCCGACCCGAAGTCCACCCTGAGCCGCGTGTCGGTGTTCAGCAGCATGCGGCTGCCGTCCTCCAGCACGACCAGTCGCTGCTCGCCCACCTTCGTGCTGTAGGCGTTCTCGCCGCGCCAGTGCAGCAGCAGGACCGCACAGGC
>FSXQ01002276.1_pt1 | contig 13354 bp, 14 predicted proteins | sample 1638011 | NCBI WGS metagenome assembly FSXQ01 (sample SAMEA3914789, study PRJEB12502) | metagenome | biome: forest; material: soil | place: Canada | collected 2011-07-03 | depth 0.3 m | reverse complement strand
GCCCACGGGCACGCGGATCCAGCCTTCGCTGATGCAGTACTCCTCGACGTCGAAGCGCTCCTTGCCGTTGAAGCGGATGCCCACGTCCTGCTCGAAGATGGCGGCCACGTGATGCGGGCTGCGCGGGTCGACGGACAGGCGGTCGGGCAGCGCGGGGGTGGGAGTGGTGGCGTCGGTCATGGTCGTTGTTGTGCGGGAGTGAATCCGGGCATTTTATCGGCTGGCTGTCGGCGCGCCTCAGGAAGGCTGTCATCCTGCGCGAAGTCGCAGGACCCACCCCTGCTGCCGCGCCTCAATCGCGAGCGCGGATCGCCAGTTCCGCATATCCCGTCGAGGCGTCGACCTCGCGCGTGAAGCGCACGTCGTCGAGCAGCAGCACCAGGATCTCCGCCGTCGTCCGCACGATGCAGCCCGGCGCCACGTGGCCGCCGAACACGTGGCCGTCGGCATCCGACAGGCTGGCGTGCAGGTGCGAGCCGCCGACGCCCAGCGTGCCCGACAACGTGAGGATCTCGAGGTCCCCGACCGCGTGATGTGGCGCCTCGCGGCCCGCGAATCGCACGCGCGCCTCGCGCAGGCTGCCGATGCCGGACACGACGAACGCGGCCTCGGCGCCCGCGCCGGCGAGCGCCGCGTCGAGCGCGGCGCGCAGGTCGTCGCCGGGCGAGAGGCGGAGCGGCAGCGTCTTCATGCGCACCAGCGTACCCGATCGGGGCCTTGCCAAAACAATAACCAATTGGTTATGATTGGTGCATGCAGTCCCCGCCCGACGACGTCTTCAGAGCCCTGGCCGACCCCACGCGCCGTTCGCTGCTGGAGCGCCTGCTGCGCGAGGGCGAGCTCAACGTGCGCGCGCTCACCGAGCACGCGGGCGTGTCGCAGCCGGCCGTGTCCAAGCACCTGGGCGTGCTGAAGCAGGCCGGCCTGGTGCTCGAACGTCCCGAAGGCCGCGTCGTGCACTACCGCGCCGAACCCAAGGGCCTCGCGCCGCTGATGGACTGGATGCGCTTCTACGCCGTCTTCTGGGAGGAGCGCATGGATCGCCTTGAATCGCTGTTGAACAGGATGGACCAATGAACACGCCAACCTCTCGCGCCGCCGTCGTCGAACGCCGCGTGCCCCACTCGCTGGACAAGGTCTGGCGCGCCCTCACGCAGGGCCCGCTGCTGGAGGCCTGGCTGATGGCCAACGACTTCGAGCCCGTGGTCGGCCATCGCTTCACGTTCCGCATGCCCGCCATGCAGGGCTGGAACGGCGTCACCGATTCCGAGGTGCTCAGCGTGGTGCCGCAACGGGAGCTGTCGTACACCTGGAACGCGTCGGGCGACGAGGCCGCCGATGGCCTGAAGACCGTGGTGACGTGGACGCTCGAGCAACAGGCGGACGGCGTGCTGGTGCGCATGGAGCAGTCCGGCTTCCGGCCGCAGGACCAGCGCAACGAGATGGGCGCGAAGTACGGCTGGGAGCGCAACCTGGGTCGCCTCGAGGCCGTCGTGGCGGCACTGGCATGAGCAACGAGCGCGCCAACAAGTACCACCCGGTCGTCGTGCTGCTGCACTGGACGCTCGCGTGGTTCGTCGTCGCCTCGCTCGCGTTCGGCGCCTTCGTGCTGGCGCCGATGTCCAACTCCGATCCTCGCAAGCTCGACATGCTGCAGTGGCACATGGGCCTGGGCATGGCGATCGCGGTGGCGATGGGGGTGCGGCTCGTCGCGCGCTGGCGCAGCGCGCGTCCCGCGCCCGCGGGGGTGGGCACGCCCGCGTCCGCGCGCGCGGCGGGCGTGGCCCATGTCGCGTTCTACGTGCTGGTGTTCGGCATGGTGATCAGCGGCTACACGACGGGCATCCTCGCGAAGCTCAACGAGATCGTCTTCGCGCGTTCCGGCGCGCCGCTGCCCGCGACGTTCGACGCGTACCCGAGCTTCCACGTGCACGGCTGGATCGCGGCGTTGCTGGCCGTGATGATCGCGTTGCATGCGGCCGGCGCGTTGTGGCACTGGCTGGTGCGGCGCGACAAGGTGATGGGGCGCATGGGGCTCGGTGGGCGACGCGTCGGTTGACGTTCGGGGCCTGACCCCGATCCCCCGTCTAGGTCTCGACCAGCATTGCCGCCGTGCACGCCTGGAACAACCGCTGCACCTCCGCCGGCGTCTCCGGCATCCCGCGTTCCGTCCACCACGCGAGCAGCGCGCACAGGCTGCCGATCATCATCCGCGCGGCCACCGCGGGTTCGAGGGGCTCGCGCAGCCGCATGCCGTCGAGCAGCGCCGACGCGCGTTCCTCCAGCACGTCCTGCAGCAGGCGCAGCGTGCGCGCCGCCGCCGTGCGGCCGGCGATGAGGCGGTACAGCAGCGGCACGTCGCGGATGTGCGCGAGCAGCGGCGTCGCGTCGAGCACCGGCGCGCTGGCGCCGACCACGCGCAGCATGCCCGACACGTGGCGCAGTTGCGAGCGCAACAGGTCGTCCTTCGACGTGTAATGCTCGTAGAACGTGGCACGCCCGACGTCGGCCTCGCGCACGATGTCGCTGACGCCCACGGCCTCGTAGCCGCGCTGTTTCAGCAGCGTGAGGAACGCCGTGTCGATGCTGCGCCGCGTGCGCGAGACGCGGCGGTCGTCGGGTTTCCGGACACCTTCGGTCGGCTGTCCGGAATCGGGCAAAGCGGGCGTGTTGCGGGTGGATGTCGGCGCCATGGCTGCGGATGATAAGTGTCCTCATCCACTCGCCCGACTCACTCATGACGCTCGCCCGTTCCCGCGCCGCACTGTCCGCCGCGCTGCCCCTGTTGTTGCCGCTGCTTCTGGTGCTCGTCTTCGTGATGCACCTGCGCAGCGTGCCGCAGTTCCTCGACTTCAAGACGACCTACGTGCCCAACCCGCCCGACAAGATGGTGCACTGGCTGGCCGGCACCGCGCGCCAGCCGGGCCTGCGCGTCGACCCGCACGTCATCGCGTACCTCGCGCTGCCGCTGCTGCTGCTCACGGCGCGCACGCTGCACCACGTCGCGCGCTTGCGTCGGCCGCGCGCGAGCGCGTTCGCGTTCGGGGTCACGGTCGTCGGCACGATCTACCTCGGCGGCCTGTTCGGCATGTGGACGGCCTTCTTCGACGGCCTCGCGCACCTCGATCCGCGCGACGCCGACGGCGCCGTCGCCGCGTTCGCCGCGATGACCGCGCCGCGCGGCGCGTTCCTGCTCACCACCACGCTCGCCAAGCTGGGCTTCGTCGGCCTCGTGCTGCAAGGCGCGGTGCTGTGGGGCCGCGCGACGTCCGCGCGCGTGGCCTCCGTGTGCCTCGTGATCGGCAGCGGACTGATCCTCGCGTTCTGGGATCTCGACAACTGGATGCTCGTCGGCAGCCTGTTCCTCGCGGCCGGCGTGGTGGCGGCTCGCCGCGCCGAGCCGCCTGTCGGCGCGCTGAGCGGCGGCTGAAGACCGGGGGCGCGTCATCACGGCGCCAGATTCGGGGTCTACGATCCGTCGCGCCACTGCCCGGAGACCGCCATGCGCAATCGCTCGAAGACCCTGCTCGCCCTCCTGCTCGCCACGATGGCGGCGCCGTCCTTCGCCTGGAACTCGTTCGGCCACATGGTGGTCGCCGACCTCGCGTGGCGCGACCTGAAGGCGCACGCGCCGCAGCTGCTCGCGCGCATCGACACGCTGCTGCAGCTCAACCCGAACTACGCGCAGTGGGTCAAGGGCGTGCCCGAGTCCGCGCGTCAGGAGATCGCGTTCGTGCAGGCCGCGCACTGGGCCGACGACATCAAGAGCGCGGGCAGCGGCTACGTGCAGGACGGCGACAACGGCGGCAACACCGGCGTCGAGCCGACGGCCAGCCTCAACCTCGGCTACGCGCCCGCCGACACGGCCATGCACAAGTACTGGCACTTCGTCGACGCCGGCTTCTCGCCCGACGGCACGCCCGTGGCCGCGACGCCCGTGCCCAACGCGCAGGAGCGCATCGTGCTGTTCGCGCAGGTGCTCGCGTCGACCACCGACACCGACGCGCTGAAGTCCTACGACCTCACGTGGCTGATCCACCTGGTGGGCGACATCCACCAGCCGCTGCACGCCACCGCGCGCTTCACGGCCGACGCCACCGCGGGCGACGCGGGCGGCAACTTCGTGCAGGTGTCGTGCTCGCGCTCGGCGGAGTGCCAGCGCAACCTGCATGCGGAGTGGGACGACCTCCTCGGCACCAGCACGAGCCCACGCTCGGCCATCGCCTATGCCGAGACGCTGCCGCTGCCCGCGGACGAGAGCGCGGCGCAGCAGCCCGTCGACGCCTGGGCCGCGGAGAGCCTGCAGATGGCCGAGTCGGATGCCTATGGGGGTATCAGCGACACGGCCGGCGGCGCGCACAAGTTGACGGGTGCGTACCTGTCGCGAGCGGAGCGCGACGCGAAGCTGCGCGTGGCGCTCGCGGGGGTGCGGCTGTCGGCGCTGATCCAGCAGAACCTACGTTGAACTAGTGCCCCTAGTAGCCGCGTTTTCCCTCGCACGGGGGGATGCTTTCGCGACCCGTCTGCCGAAGACTGCGCATCAGCGACAAGCCGCTGTTGGCGTCGCAGTCTTCAACCGCAACGGGAGTTCCCATGTCTCACGACAATCCTCAACACGACGCGCAGATCAAGGCCCTGGAAGGCCGCCTCAAGACGCTGGGCGACAAGCTGTCCGGCTTCAACGCGCACGCGCAGCAGATCAACGACCTGCTGCCCATCATCCATCGTCCGGGCTGGACGACGCCGGCCGAGATCCTGCTGGTGAGCGGGCTGGTCGAGTCGCTGCTGCAGCACAGCCAGATCCTCGACGCGACGCACGCCGCACTGATCCGCGGCGCCTCGGCGGTCGGCAACGCCTGAGTCGCGGGCTCGTCCTGCGCGGCCTCGCGTTCGCGGCTGCAGTGGCCTCGAGCCACGAAGGGTGCGTGGATGAAATGTGCCGCTGAAGTCCGGCCCCACGCTGCTTGCGCGCGGGGTGGCGCCCTCGTCAACGTCGCGGGCGTGCTGGCGCTCGGCAAGCGTCCGGTGATCCTGTCCTGGGCACCGTCGGCTGGCCGCCGACGCTGGTGGCCGGCAGGAACCTGCGCGCCGCCAAGGCCGCCAGTGCCTACACGAACCCCAGGTTGCGCTGGCTCGCGTTCCAGTTCGCGAGATTGGGCAGCACCGTCAACAGGTCGGTGTCGCTGATGCCCAGCCACGAGCCCATCGTGGCGGCGTACTGGTCGACGGAGGTGGACGGCAGCAGCCGCCCCTGGCCGACGTCGTCGGGTCCGCCGTTGGCGACGACCGGCGGCGAGCCGTAGTAGCGGCCGCCCTTGACGGCGCCGCCCAGCATGAAGTGCATGCTGCCCCAGCCGTGGTCGGAGCCGTCGTTGGCGGTGAGCGTGCGGCCGAAGTCCGACGCCGTGAAGGTGGTCACCTGGCTGGCCACGCCCAGTTCGACCGTCGCGGCGTAGAACGCGCTGAGCGCGTCGGCCACGCTCGTGAGCAAGCCGGGGTGGATGGTGGCGAGGCCGTCGTGGGTGTCGAAGCCGCCCATCGAGACGAAGAACACCTGCCGCTTCGCGCCCACGGTGTCGGCGGTGCTGATCATGCGCGCCACGAGCTTCAGCTGGTCGGCCAGGCCGTTGGTGCCGGGCGTGGGAAACGGCGTGTCGATGGCAGGCCCCGCCGCGAGCGCCGCCGACAACGTGCCGCCCGCGCTGAGCGAGCGCGCGGACACGCGCGCGTACTCGTTCTCGAACAGGTTGGCGCTGGACGCCGTCACCAGGTTCTGCAGCGCCGCCGAGCAGGCCGTGGATCCGAACAGCGGCTTGGACGCGCCGGCGAGCGGCACCGGCCCCGACGGCGACACCTGGTACTGCGTGGCCTGCTTGCCCGACAGGTACACCGCGTTGCCCGACACGTTGACGCACGTGAAGACGGCGTTGCCGTTGCCCGACTCGAACAGGTCGCCGATGCGTCCGCCCCATCCCGAGGTGGCGCCTTCGGGCGACGACGACTGCCACACCGACTGCTGGTCGTTGTGCGAGAACAGCCGCGGCGGCAGCGGCACGTTGCCGGCCGTGTACTGCGCCTTGGTGGTGGGCTGCACCAGCGTGCCGACGTTGAGCATCACGCCCATGCGGCCCTGGTTGAACAGCGGCAGCAGCGGTGCCAGTTCGGGCGCGATGGCGTACTGCAGGCCGCCCGGCAGCGCGACGCTCGGCGCGAGCACGGTGGGCGCGAGCTGCGCCTGCGTGTAGGCGAGCGTGGGCCGCATGCCTTCGTACAGCGCGTAGCGCGCGTCGTCATACGGCACCAGGGTATTGCCATAGTCGTTGCCGCCGTACAGGAACACGCAGACGAGCGCCTTGTAGTCGGTGGCCGTGGCGGCCGAGGCGTCGGCCATCGCGGCGAGGTTGAGCGCCCACGGCGCGGCGGTGCCGGCCATGGCGAGCATCGAGGAGCGCTTGAGGAAGGCGCGGCGGGAAGCGTCGATCGTCATGGCGGGCTCCGCTTGTTCGTCTATTTCTGGACGATGTACTCGGGCGCGGCCATCACCAGCACCAGAGCGGCGTTGATGCGGGCGCGACGCGTGGCGTCGGTGCCGCTGGCCATGGTGCCGACGGCGGTGGCGAGCGTCGAGACGGTTGCGGCGCCGAGCTGGTTGGCGGCGAGCACCAGGTTCAATTCGGCGAGCAGCGCGTTCGCGTCGTCGGCGATGGCCGTGAGCGACGAGTAGTCCGGCGTGAGGTCGGCGATGGAGCCCGCCACCGCGCGCTGCAGGTAGTTGACGCAGCCGACCACCGACGACTCGTTGGCGATCTGGAATTCCGGCGCCTCCAGGTCGCCGGCGTCGAGCGACGTGTTCGGAGGCACGTAGCCGGGCCGGAAGAAGTTGAACACCGAAGGCGAGCGCAGCGGGCTCTGCGCGAGGCCCTTGGCCGCATCGGACGTGTCGCCGACGGCCCACGCGCCGCTCGGCGACGTGACCGCGAACGCGCGCGCCCAGCCGGTGAATCGCAGGATGGGCTCGCGCAGCTTGCCGTAGGTCGTCGTGTCGGTGGCGGCGCGCGCCTCGGCGTCGAGCAGCAGTGCGCGCACCACGGCCTTCAGGTTGCCGCGCGCGCCCGTGCCGTCGTTCGCGAACACCGCCGCCACGCGCGCCACGTACGCGGGGCTCGGGTTGCTGGTGACCAGGCGCTGGATCAGCTGGCGGCTGAAGAACGGCGCGACGTTCGGGTGCGCGAAGATCGCGTCCAGTGCCATCGTCAGGCTCGTCGTGGCATCGGTGCCGGCGGGGACGGTAGTGCCGAGGAAGGTCTTGGCGCCGGTCTCGTAGCGCGCGGGCACCTGGATCAGCGGGCGCTTCACGAAGTCCGGGGTGGCCGTGCCGGTGCCGACGTTCTGGCCCTGCAGGTCGAAGTCCCAGCCGGTGAAGACGCGGGCCAGGCCCGTGATGTCCGGCAGCCCGTACGTGGACACCTGGTTGCCGGCGTTCAGCTGCGGCGTGCCGTCCGCATCGAGCATGATCAGCCCGATGGTGAACAGCTGCATCAGCTCGCGGGCGTAGTTCTCGTCGGGCAGCGCGCCGCTGGTCGGGTCGGCCTTGGCGGAGCCACGGAACGTGAGGAAGTCGCCCATCGCGCCCGAGAGCGACATCGCCTGCAGCCACGCGCGGTGGCTGCCGAACGCGTTGGCCTCCAGCAGGTCGGCCCAGGCCGCGGCGTTGAACTGCTTCCAGCCGCCGCCGACGAGGCCGTCGATGGCGACCACGAAGATCTCCGACAGCGCGAACGTGATGCGCTGGCGCAGCGTGTCGGGCGCGCTGAGCATCTTGCGCCACATCGTCGCGTCGAAGCCGGCCTGGTCGTTCTTGTGCGTGGACGCGGTGAAGCCATTGGCGACCAGCCAGTCCCAGCGCGAGTCGGACACCGGCAGCGCGAACTGTGCATCGAGCCAGCCGGCGTAGCCCAGGCTCACGACGCTCGCGATCTCCGTGCGGCTCGCGCCCATCGACGCCTGCGCGAGGAAGCGCGAGGCCTCGGCTTCGGTGGGGGCGACCGGAGGCGGAGGTGGCGGCGGTGGCGTCGGGACGGGTGACGGCGCGGGAGCGCTTCCGCCACCGCAGGCCGCGAGCGACGCGGCGAGCGTGGCCGCGGTGAGGGCGGCGAGCGCCGGGTTGGCGGAAAAGGCGGGCGCAGGCGGCTCGCTGTGCACCTCTGGGAGGCGCACGGCTGCGGGGGAATCGACGGTCATGTCAGCCCTCGGGAAAGGACGGCGGTGTGTGTGTGCGGAACGCCGGACGCGTCGTGCGCGTTCGTGTCGTTCCGGTGCCATCAATGTCGACTCGAATGGCGGAGCTGACAACCAGCTTTGCAGGGAGAAACACGCGCCGCACGAGCAGCAACGCATCGAGCGCGGATCTTCATGCGACTCGCGGTCAGCCGCTGCGTCGCACGTTGTCGTGCGCGGCGCAGCGGCTGGCCCCGATGTCATGGCGCGAGGGCGAGCCTCGCGCGTCATCGCTCAACGGTGGCGATGATGATGGTGGTGATGATGGCGATGGTGGTGATGACGCGCGGGACGCGCGTCGGCGGCCACCGCAAACATCGACAGCACGGCCGCGACGGCTACGATCTTGGCGAACGACATGGGGAGCTTCTTTCTGTGGAGTGAACATCCGGACCTGGCGTCCGGGGCCGGCATCATGCCTCAAAACGCGAACCACGCGCCCGGACGACGTTCATCGTGCCGGGACGCGCCACGCGCGATCGATCGAAGCGAGCCCCGATCGGGCCTCAGTTCGTGTTGGCCTTGATGTCGGCCTTCTGTTCCTTGTAGTCGAGCTTGGCGTCGGCCTTGTCCTGCTTTTCCTGGGCCTTCGCGTCGTTCTTGCAGGCGCGCTTGACAGCACCCGAGGTGGTCTCGCGGCAGTCCTGCTTGTTCTCGTTGTAGTCGGCCTTGGCCTGCGCCTTGTCAGCCTTGTAGTCGCCCTTGGCCTGCGTGGTCTGGGCGTTCGCCTCCGACTTCGTCACGGTGTCGGCGTACGCGCCCAGGGACAGGGTGGTGGCGACGGCGGCGGCGAGGGCGATGAGGGTCTTGTTCATGATGAGTCCTTGCGAGTGGCGCCCGGCGAGCGGGCTGAGGCTCTCGATGCGGCAACCCATGTGCCGCGGATGCCCGGCAGGAAGGCGCACGCGGCGTTGTCCGACACGCGCGCGGCACGTGCCGCCGTCGAGCGTCAGACTGCGCGGCGGCGCACCGGCCAGCGCCACCACGTCGCGGCCACCGCGAGCCCGAACAGCGTGTAGGCCGTCGTGAACACCCACGCCGGCGCCTGCCAGAACAGCAGCGCCTGCAGCCAGTGCTCGACGAAGCTGCCCGCATACGTGGCGTCGTGCGCCCGCGCGCGCAAGGCCATCTCCAGCGTGGTGAGCGGACACACGATCCCCAGCCACGCCTCGCCCGCCACGATCGCGATGGTGGCCAGGTGCGCGAGGCGCAGCCACGGCGCGTTGACCCAGCCCCAGCGGCGCAGGTTGCCGACGACGACCAGCGGCAGGCCCAGCACGACGAACAGCATGAGGGCGACGTGCGAGCACAGCACGGCGTCGGCGAGGAATTGCCAGGTCGACGCGGGCATCACAGCGTGCTGCGCAAGGCCTCGAAGAACAGCTCCGACTGCAGCCGCTCCCCGCGGGTCTGCTCGCCCACGCGCCGCGCGAGCGCCTCGTCCACCGGCGCCAGCGGCCGGCCGGTGGATTGCGCCAGCACCTGGTGCAGGCACGCGCGCTCCAGGAAATAGAGATCGTCGTACGCGTGCGAGAGTTGCGCGCCGCACACGATCACGCCGTGGTTTCCGAGGAAACAGACGTCGGCGCCGCCCATCGCGCGCGCGATGCGCTCGCCCTCGGCGTCGTCCAGCGCCAGGCCGTTGTAGTGCGCGTCGACGGCGATGCGGCCGTGGAAGCGCATGGCGTTCTGCGACAGTGTGGTGTCGAGCGCGCGATCCGTCGTCAGCGTGAGCGCCGTGGCGTGCGGCATGTGCGTGTGCAGCACGCAGGGCTTGCCGAGGCGGTGCACGGCGGCGTGGATGAACATCGCGGTGGATTCAACCTCGTGGCGGCCCGCGAGCTTGCGGCCGTCGTTGGCCACCAGCACGATGTCGTCGGCCCGCACTTCGCTCCACAGCAGCCCGCGCGGGTTGAGCAGGAAGCGGTTCGACGCGTCGGGCAGCTCGACGCTGAAGTGGTTGCAGATGCCCTCGGCCAAGCCGTGGCGCGCGGCCGCGCGCAGCGCGAGCGCGAGGTCGGCGCGCAGGGCGGCGACGGGCGGGGAATGGAAGTCGGCGTCGTGCATGGCGTCGACTCTACCGCCCGGGCCGGCCAATTGCCGAGGAGGGCGCATCTTTCAAAAGAGGCTCGTCCATGCCCAACCGTTCGACCGTCCGCCCCGTCTCGTTCAAGTTGCACGCCCTCGCCCTGGTGACCCTGGCCGTGGTCGCCGCGTGCTCGAAGCAGCCGTCGCCAGACGCGGCGCAGCCGGTGGCCGTCGCGCCCGATGCGGCGTCCGACGTGACCGCCGGCATGGCGCCGCCGGCCACGGGTGTCGCGACCGCGCCGGTGCAGGCCGCGCCGACGTCCGTGCGCGCGACGACCGTGGCGCAGGCGGGCAACGTGCCGGTCTATTCGCCGCCGGCTGCGCAGCCGGCCTACGCCAACGAGTCGACCTACGCCGACGCGCCGGTGTACGCCGACGACCCCAGCTACGCCAACGACGACCAGCAGCAGGTGGTGAGCGTGTACGTCGACCCGCCGCTGGAGCAGCCGGCGCCGGTGGCCGTGGACTGGGCGCCGCCGCCGATGCTGGTGGAGGAGATCTCGCCGCAGCCGTCTCCCGACGCGGTGTGGACGGGCGGCTACTGGGGCTGGCAGGGCCGCTGGGTGTGGTGCGCGGGCCGCTGGGCGCGGCCGCCGCGGCCGGACTACCGCTGGCAGCAGCCGTACTACGAGCATCGTGCGGACAAGGTGGTGTTCGTGCCGGCGTACTGGTCGCCGCCCGAGCGCCATTTCATCGCGCCGGCCGCGGGCATCGTGATCGTGGCGGCCATCATCGCCGTGGGCGTGCACGCGGGTCATCACGCCGAAGGGCCGCAGGGCGTGTTCGTGCCGCCGCCGCCGAGGTCGCGTCCCGGCATCATCGTGCCGGCGCCGGTGGGGACGCCGCCGTCGGTGGTGCTCGGCGCGCCGCCGGTCATCAAGGTGGGCATGCGCGTGAACGGCAACGTGAACATCGACAACAGCCGCCACGTCACCAACATCACCAACGTGCGCAACGTGACCATCGTGGCGCCTGCCGGTGCGACCGCCGACGGGCGCGGGTGGCAGCAGGCGGTCGCGGCGGATCCGCATCGGCCGCCGGCGATGGCCGCGGGCGGGCGGCCGACGGCGCCGCCGCCGCAGTCGACCACGGCCGTGGCGGCGTGGCAGCCGGGGCATCCGGCGCCGACGTTGCCGGCGCCGCAGCCGGTGCGGGGCGGGCCGGGGCGTGGCGACGGGCATGGGCGGCCGGGCGCGGCGCCGGGTGGGGATCCGCGGGCGCAGCAGCCGGCGGCGCCGCAGCAGGCTGAGCAGCCGCGGGCGGGTCAGCAGCAACCACCGCAGCAGGCCGTTCAGCAACAGCAGCAGCAACGGGCGCAGCAGGAGCAGACGCAGCACGCGCAGCAGCAGGCCGAGCAGCAGAAGGCGCAGCAGGCACAGGCGCAGAAGGCGCAACAGGATCAGGCGGCTCGGGCGCAGCAGGCGCAGGCCCAGCACGCGCAGCAACAGCAGCAGCAACAGGCGGCGCAGCAGCACGCCCAGCAGGAGCAGGCGCAAAAGGCGCACGACGACCAGGCGCGCGCGCAGCAGCAGTCCCAGCAACGTGCCCAGCAGGAGCAGGCTCAGCACGCGCAACAACAACAGCAGCAACAGGCGGCGCAGCAGCACGCGCAGCAGGAACAGTCGCAGAAGTCGCGTGACGACCAGGCCCACGCGCAACAGCAGCAGGCCCAGCAGCGTGCGCAGCAGGAGCAGGCTCAGCATGCGCAGCAACAACAGCAACAGCAGCACGCGCAGCAACAGGAACAACAGCAACGCGCGCAACAGGAGCAGGCGCAGCACGCCCAGCAGGCGCAACAGGCCCAGCAACAGCACGCCCAGCAGGAGCAGCAGGCTCAGCAACGCGCCCAGCAGGAGCAGGCCGCGAAAGCCAAGGCCGACGAGGACAAGGCCAAGGCCGACCAGCATCGTCCGCCGGAGCGCAAGCCGGACGACAACGATCGCAAGTAGCCCGCGCTGGGCCGGCCAGGTGTCGAATCGAGGGGTCAGGTCTTCGCCTCGAATCGCGCCGGGACGTCAGAGCTGGCGGCGATCGCGCGGCGCGATTCGAGGAGAGTCCTGACCCCTCGCGGCTCGACTGGCGCAAGGAAAACCGTCTGCGAACGATCGGGGTCAGGCCCGGCCTCTCTTCGCGACGAGCGTATCGCTGCGATCGATGCCACGGCGCGAAGTGAGGAGGGGCCAGACCCCTCGTGGCTCGACTCGCGCGAGGAAGACCGTCTGCGAGTGACCGGGGTCAGGCCTTCGCCTCGAATCGCGCCGGGACGTCATGGCTGCCGCCGCCTGCGTGGCGCGATCCGAGGAGAGGCCAGACCCCTCGGCGCCTCGCGACGCGCACGTGCGCGTCCGGGCCGCGTCAGGCCGCGCGCATCCGCGCCGCGATCGCGAGGCCTTCCAGCAGCGCCGCGATGTCGTCGTCCGTGTGCGCCGCCGACAGCGCGATGCGCAGGCGCGCGGTGCCCGCGGGAACGGTCGGCGGGCGGATGGCGGGCACCCACAGGCCGGCGTCGGCCAGTGCCTGCATGACGCGCAGCGCCTCCTCGTTGGAGCCGATCACGATGGCCTGCACGGCGGTCGGCGACGGCAGCAGCGTCCAGCCGGTGCCGGCGATGGCGGCGGGCAGGCCGGCGCGGAACGTGGCGATGTGGCGGTGCAGGCGGCCGATGCGCGAGGGCTCGTCGCGCATCACGTGCAGCGCGGCGCGCACGCTCTCGGCCAGCAGCGCGGGCGCGGCGGTGGCGAAGGTGTAGCTGCGCGTCTTCTGCAGCAGCCATTCGACGAGCGCGTGCGGTCCCGCGACGAACGCGCCCGACACGCCCGCCGACTTGCCCAGCGTCGCCATGTAGATCACGCGACGGCTCGCGTGCGCGCCCGTGCGCCCGACGGCCGCGAGCGAGCCGCGGCCCTGCGGCCCGCACACGCCGAAGCCGTGCGCGTCGTCCAGCAGCAGCAGCGCGTCGTGGCGCTCGCACAGCGCGATCAGCGTGGGG
>FSXQ01004480.1_pt1 | contig 13427 bp, 9 predicted proteins | sample 1638011 | NCBI WGS metagenome assembly FSXQ01 (sample SAMEA3914789, study PRJEB12502) | metagenome | biome: forest; material: soil | place: Canada | collected 2011-07-03 | depth 0.3 m | reverse complement strand
TAGTGGAAGTCGATCTCGGGCGTGTCGCGCGCGTCCGCGGAACGCAGGCGCACCGTGCCCGCGCGGTTGCGCGTGTGGGCCTTCAGCACGGCCCAGCTGAGGAAATCGGGGTGCTCGTGCAGCCACTTCGAATACCCGGGGAAGTAACCCTCGAAGCGCGTGGGCAGCGCCATCGCGAAGATGTCGGGGTCGGGCGCCTGCGCGCTGGAGCGCTGCATCAGGCCGATGGTGGCGCCGCTGGAGATATACATCCCTTCGCGCGGACTGGCGTTCCATTCGCGCCAGACCGCGTCGTCGCGCTTGAAGCTTGCCCCGCGCAAGCCTTCCCACGGCTTGGGCAATGAATGGGTCACCGCGACCTCGTAGCGATCCTGCAGGTTGCGACCGACGCCGGCGAGATCGACGCGAACCTCGACGCCGTGCCGCTGCAGTTCGGCCGCCGGGCCGATGCCCGACAACATCAGCAACTGGGGCGTGTTGAACGCCCCGCCGCACAGCACCACCTCGCGTCGTGCGCGCACCTGGCGCAGCTCGCCCGGTCCGGCGTCCGGCTCGGCGTGCGCCCGGTAAAGGCGGCGGCCCTTGCGGTATTCGACGCCGACGGCGCGCTGCTGGTCGTCGAACAACACGCGGGTGGCCAGCGCGTCGAGCTCGACATGCAGCCGATCCGGATGCCGCTCGCGCACGTCCAGCACCCGGTCACGGCTGCCCATGCGCTTGTGGCCGGAGGTGGACAACGGCGTGTAGCAGACGCCCTCGAACGCCTTGCCGCCCACGCGGCGGGCATTGGGATCTCCGCGGCCGCGCAGCGCGCGCCACAGCCTGGCCAACGGACGGCGCGCACCGAGCGTGACGTGCAGCGTCGTGTCGATGATCAGGCGCAGCATCGCGCTGTCGAAGAACGCCTCCAGCGGCATCGCGCGCTCGGTGCGAAGCCAGCCGTTCCAGCCGTGGCCGAGGGGATCGATGCCCAGCATCGCCAGCGCACGCCAGAACGGGCGATGGCGGCAATTCTCGAGCCGCTTCGCATAGCGGCGCATCCTGGCCGCGCGCCAGCTCGGGTCGCCGGTCAACGCGGCGATGCCGTCCCAGTCCGAGTCGTGCGGCAGCACGAAGATCATCGCGTTGTGCGCCGTGCAGCCGCCCAGCGTCGCGGCGCGCGGATAGAGCACGCTCGCGTCGTGGCTCTTCCAGTCCAGCGCCTGTTGCTGCGCGTCGGCGTAGTGGCGCACGCGGAAGTCCCAGCGCATCGCCGGGTTCTCGGACGCGAACGGATGGAAGGCCGGCACATCGTGGTCTTCCGGCATGCCGGGGACGTCCTGGGTCGGTGCGTCGCCGCCCGCTTCCAGCAGGAACACGCGCAGACCCGACTCGGCCAGGCGCGCCGCGAGCGTGCCGCCACCGGCGCCGGAGCCGACGACGACGACGTCCCACTCCAGCTCGTTGGCGGCGGTCATCGTGGCAGCTAGAACGTCTTGAGGAACTCGATCAGCGCGCGCCGGTCGTCGTCGCTCAGCTCGGGCTCGTGTCCGAACGACTTCTCGTCGGCGCTCAGGCCGTCCTGGCGATTGAATTGCGTCGTGCCGAAATAGTGGCCGCGGTTGACGACCAGGTCCGGACACTTGCTGAGCTTGAGAAGCCGCGGGCCGAGGTTGCTGAACGCCTGCATCAGCTGGTCGTCAGTGGCGTCGGCTGGCGCCTTCAGCAGGTCGGCCTGGAGTTCCAGCGCCAGTGCGGTGAGGTTCTCGATGCGCCGACCCTCGCCGAGGTTGGTGTCGGTCTCGGACGGCAGGATCACGTTGGCCAGCAGGCCGATCGGCACGCCCTTGGGGATGCGGTCGAGCGTGACGTCGCCGCCCGTATCGATCCACGACGGGATGAACCGGTGCAGGCCCTGCAGTGGCTGCAACGCCTTGGGCAGGTAGCCGGCCGGAATGAAGATCTGGCTGCGCTGCGTGGTGCGGTCGATGGTGCCGAGCACCTTGTCGCCGAACACGGCGTCGCGCTGGCGGCGCTCCGGCCACAGCATCTGCTCGATGGACGCGCCGAACAGCTTCATGCGTGCCACCACCGACGGGTCGGACGAGAACGGGCCGCCGACGCTGTTGTTCAACAGATACGGCGCCGTCGACCACACGCTGATCAGCGAGGGCACGCGCGTGTACCCGCGGCCGCCTGCGGGCATCGCGTAAGGCATGGGCTCGCCGTTGAGCGGATTGGTGATCGTGATCGTTCCGACCGACGGCAGTTGCTTGTAGCTCTGCGACGAGAAGTTGTCCCAGATGTTGCCGCCCAGCGCATTCGTGGCGAGCGGGCTGCAGGCATTGGTGCGCAGCAGCGTGGCCGGGATCCGCGCATCGGTGGACAGGTAGTTGCCTTGCAGGAAGTCCGGCGCGTTCACCACCGCGCGCATGGCCGCCTTGTAGGCATCCGTCTGCGTGTAGCTCCAATAGCGCTTGAAGCACGCCATGTAGTTGGCGCCGGCGCAGGCCTTGGCGTCGAGGTCCAGGGATGCGGGCAGCCGCGGCGCCTTGCTGGAATGGCAACGCGCGCAGGTGTCGGCGAAGACGTTCTTGCCGTGCGCCAGGACGGCGGCGTCGGCCTTGAGGTAGTCCGGCCCGCCGGGCGCGTCCTTCAGCCGATCGGGCCGGGCGGCCTTCAGGAAGAACAGCGCCGTGTCGTACGTGCCGGCTTCCGTCGCCCTCCAGTAGCTCGAGTTCTTCTCCGCCGTGGCGATGGCGATCGGCGTGATCGCCTTGCCGCCGACGACGGCGTTGAAGTGCAGCAGCCACTCCTCGCTGAACAGGCCGATGTTCAGGTAGACGCGGTTCAGCGCGCCGAGCAGCCCGACCGAATCGGCGCCGTCCTTGAGCACGTGCGGCGTCTTCACGGCGTCGGGCTTCGCGAAGAAGCCGTTGAGCGCGCCGCTGGCCGCGAAGTCGTTGAACTGCTTGTTGTTCAGGCCGCCGCCGGCGAGCTTCTCGTCGCCGATGCGCGCCGCCATGCCCATGCGCGACGGAAAATCGTAGACCGCGTTCATCGTGCGCGGGTTGTTGATGCCGTCGGTGGAGATCAGCGAGGTGTCCATGCTGCCCGGACGGAACGTGTGGGCCAGCTGGTACATGAAGTTGCGCTGGCCCTCGGGCTTGTTCGAGTTCACGATGAACAGCCGGTCCACCCACATGTACTGGGCGCCGACCGACGAGCTCAGGTCGGCCCATTGCGGCGCGGCCGGGTCGGCCGGCGGGTGCGTCGGGCTGGGGCCGACGTGGCAGAAGCCGCAGGACATGCCCACGCGGTAGGGACGCACCAGGTCCTTGTCGTTGTAGTACGTCGGATCGGTGTAGTACTTGTCGGCGTCCCAGCGCGCCGCGGCGGACTCGTCGAACTTCGGGTTCGGGAACAGCCGCAGGCCGGCGATGCCGGTGGCGTAGCCGTAGAACGAGCCGACCGGCAGCGTGCTGCCGTCCGGCATCCTGGCCTTGCCGCGCGCGCCGATGGCGACGCCGGGGTACTTGGCCTCGTTCTCGAACGGATCGGCGGGACAGTCGGCGCGGCGCACGTCCAGCCAGAGGCCGAAGCGCTTCGGATCGGGGGCGGTCGCCTTGTCGAAGCACGGCTCGTTGACGAGCCCGAGACTGGCCCAGCGGTTCGCGCGCGTGAAGCCCAGATCCGGATGCGACGACACGATCTTGAGCAGGTCGAAGGCGCCGAACGTGGTGGTGGTCAGCGAGTCCCAGAAGCGGTCGTCGCCACCGCTCCAGACCAGCCACATGTTGCGGCCCTTGATCTCTTCCGGCGTCAGCGCGACGCCGTTGTCCATGTCGTGGAAATAGTCCTCGTCGGCGTGATTGAACGACTCGGCCGACCGGCCGGCCTGCATCGCCTCGTCGAGCACTTGTCCCGGCGTGGGGCCTGAATGGCAGGCGCTGACGATCCCGATCGCCAACAGGACGACGAGGCCAGCCGCCGCCAGGGCCCAACGGTTTCGCGCGTTCGTCGACATGGTGTCTCCCCGGTCCGGATGCCCGCCGTTCGCTGGGCCTCCCGACCCGCGCCGACGTGGAAATCGACTATAGGCGCGATGCATGCGCTTTCGACCGGCGCTGCGGGGCCACCCCCTACGTTGCCAGTGCACCCATCTCCCTTCACGGTCGCCCCGCAACCAGGATCGCTCGATCGTCATCGCTTGTCCGATGCAATGATCGGTCAGCAGGCCGACTCTTCATGCCCGGATCGGGTCTGGCGATGCCCCGGGGAACACCGGAGGTGGCTGGCGGCGCGCCGGCCCGGTCATCTTGGTGCATTGCACCTCGACAGGGCCCCAACTGCGGGCTGCTCGTAGACCCTGTTGCAGCGGCCGCGAGCGCAACCTAGAGTCCAGAAAATCGTGGGCGGATCTTGTCCAATGGCCTGGAGGATGACGGAATGAACGAACAGATGCTGCGGGACCTGGTGGGCCAGGTGCGCGACGGGACGCTGGCGCGGCGCGAGTTCATCGGCCGCATGGTCGCACTGGGTGTCGGGCTGCCGCTGGCCTCGGCCATGCTCGCCGACGTGGCGCATGCCCAGGGCGGGGCCTCCGAGGCGCCCTACAAGCCCACGAAACGCGGCGGCGGCGGGCCGCTGCGCCTGCTGCTGTGGCAGGGGCCGACATTGCTCAATCCGCACTTCGCCACCGGCACCAAGGACCAGGAGGGATCGCGCCCGTTCTACGAATCCCTGGCGCGCTACGACGCCGACGGCGTGCTGGTGCCCGTGCTGGCCGCCGAGACCCCCAGCCGCGCCAACGGCGGCATCGCGGCCGACGGCCTGTCCACCACGTGGAAGCTGAAGAAGAACGTCACCTGGCATGACGGCACGCCGTTCACCGCCGACGACGTCGTCTTCAACTGGCAGTACGCCACCGACCCGGCAGCCGGCGCGTTCAGCATCGGCTTCTTCACGAACGTCAAGAGCGTCGAGAAGCTGGACGCCTGGACGGTGCGCTTCAACTTCCAGAAACCGACGCCGATCTGGGACCGGGCCTGCAACATCTGGCTGATCCCGAAGCACGTGTTCTCGGCCTTCATGGGCGCGAAGTCGCGCGAGGCGCCGGCCAACCAGAAGCCCGTGGGCACCGGCCCGTACAAATTCGTGGAGTTCACAGCCGGCGACGTCGTGCGCGGCGAGCTGTACTCGGGCTATCACATGCCCAACCGGCCGTTCTTCGACACCATCGAGATCAAGGGCGGCGGCGACGCCACCTCGGCCGCGCGCGCCGTGCTGCAGACCGGCGAGTTCGACTACGCCTGGAACGTGCTCGTGGAGGACAGCGTGCTCAAGGGCATGGAGGCCGGCGGCAAGGGCCGCATGGTGTTCGAGCCCACGGGCAACGCCGAGTTGATCATGCTCAACGTCGCCGACCCGTGGACGGAGGTCGACGGCGAACGCGCCAGCGTCAAGTCGAAACATTTCGCGTTCTCCGACCCGGCGGTGCGCAAGGCCTTCGGCCTGCTGGTGGATCGCAAGAGCATCCAGGACTTCGTCTTCGGCCGCGCCGCCAGCGCCACGGCCAACGCGCTCAACAATCCGGCGCAGTACAACAGCCACGCGATCGTCGCCGAGTTCAACGTCGACAAGGCCAACGCGCTGCTCGACGGCGCGGGCTGGAAGCGCGGCGCCGACGGCGTGCGCGCCAAGGACGGCAAGCGGCTGAAGCTGGTCTACCAGACCTCCATCAACTCGGTGCGCCAGAAGGTGCAGGCCATCATCAAGCAGGCGTGCGCGAAGGCGGGCATCGAGGTCGAACTGAAGACGGTCACGGCCTCTGTCTACTTCTCGTCGGACGTCACGAACCCGGATACGTTCGGCAAGTTCTTCGCGGACATCGAGATGTTCCTGAACACGCGCTACGGCACCGACCCCGACCGCTTCATGCAGCAATGGGTCTCGTGGGAGGTCTGCCAGAAGGCCAACGGCTGGCAGTTGCAGAACAAGGCGCGCTGGTCCAGCCCCGAATACGACCGCGTGTTCCGCCTGGCCGAGAACGAGCTCGATCCGGTCAAGCGTGCGGTGCTCTTCGTGCAGATGAACGACCTGGTGTGCAATGCCGGCGTCGTGGTGCCGGTGGTGCTGCGAGCGGAGGTCACCGCGCTGGGCAAGTCGATCTCCGCGCCGCTCACGGGCTGGGACCTGGATCTGTCCGGCATCCACGACTGGTTCCGCGCATGACGGCACCCTGACGCATGGGAGCCTTCATCCTGCGCCGGCTGGCGCTCGCACTGCCCAGCCTGCTGGGCATCAGCATCGTTCTCTTCACGATCCTGGCGCTGGCGCCGGGCGACCCGTTCGCGGAGCTCGCCACCAATTCCAACGTGCCGCCCGAGGTGCGCGTCCACTTGCGCGCAAGCCTGGGGCTCGACGACCCGGTGGCGCTGCGCTACGTGCACTGGCTGGCGGCGATGCTGCGCGGCGACTGGGGTTTCTCGTTCATCAGCCGCATCGACGTCTCGACGCTGATCTGGCAACGCGTGCCGGTCACGCTCGGGCTGATCGGCACGTCGCAGCTGCTCGCGCTGGCCATCGCGATTCCGGTGGGCACGCTGTCGGCCGTCAAGCCCTATTCCTGGTTCGATCGCATCGCCAGCACGATCGCGATGGCGGGCTTCTCGCTGCCCACGTTCTTCACCGGCATCCTGCTGATCCTGGTGTTCTCTATCAAGCTCGACTGGCTGCCCTTCGTCTATCGCTCGGACGTGGAGATGACGGGCTGGGCCGCCGTCGTCGAGCACGTGCGCCAGGCCATCATGCCGGTCGCGGTGCTGGGCCTGTTCCAGGCCGCCGGCTGGACACGCTACGTGCGCTCCGCCGTCCTGGACGTGATTCGTCTCGACCACGTGACCACGGCGCGTTCGAAAGGACTGCCCGAACGCCGCGTGGTCATCCGCCACGTGCTGCGCAACGCGCTGATCCCGGTCGTCACGCTGGTGGCGCTGCAGATGCCCACCGTCTTCGGCGGGGCCATCGTCACCGAGCAGATCTTTCGCATCCCCGGCATCGGCTCGCTGCTGATCGACGCGATCCTGCGCAACGACACACCGGTGATCATGGGCGTCACGTTCGTCTTCAGCGTGCTGGTGGTCCTCTTCAACCTCGTCGCCGACCTGCTGTATGGCCTCCTCGACCCCCGCATCGCGCTCCGCTGAGGCGCGATCGGCCAAGCCGGTATCGCCGTGGGGCGAGGCGTGGCGCCGTTTTCGCCGTCACCGCATGGCCACGGCAAGCCTCGCCGTACTGGCGTTGCTGGTGGCCGCGGTGGCTCTGGGCCCGCTGTTCTGGCGCATGCCGATCGACGCGATCGACTTCTCGGCCACGATGCAGGGGCCCTCGCTGGCCCACCCGTTCGGCACCGACGACCTGGGACAGGACCTGCTGGCGCGCATGCTTTACGGCGGCCGCATCTCGCTGGCGGTGGGGCTGATGGCGATGGCGGTGGCCGTGCTGGTGGGCGTGACCATCGGCGCCATCGCCGGCATCTCCAAGGGCCCGGTCGACGCCGCGCTGATGTGGGTCACCGACCTGTTCCTGTCGCTGCCGCAGTTGCCACTGCTGCTGCTCATGATCTACCTGTTCCGCGAACCGCTGAAGGCGATCCTCGGGCCGGAAGGCGGCGTGTTCGTGATGATCGTGGTGGTCATCGGGGCTTTCGGCTGGATGCAGGTGGCGCGGCTGGTGCGGGCACAGTTCTTCTCGTTGCGCGAGAAGGAGTTTGTCGAGGCCGCGCGGGCGCTGGGCGCCACCACGACGCGCGTCGTCTGGCGCCACATCCTGCCCAATGCGCTGGGGCCCGTGATCGTCGCGGGCACCATCGACGTGGCCGCCGCGATCATCGCGGAGTCGACGCTGTCGTTCCTGGGCCTGGGCTTTCCGCCCGACATTCCCACCTGGGGCAGGCTGCTGTTCGACAGCAAGGATCACCTGGACATCGCCGCCCACTGGGCGCTGTTTCCCGGCGCCGCGATCTTCCTGACGGTGATGGCGATCAACTTCGTCGGTGACGGCCTGCGCGACGCGCTGGACCCGCGCCGCGTGATGTGAAACCAGCGTGGCACTCCTCGAGATCCGCGGGCTGAAGACCCATTTCAGGACCGACGACGGCTGGCTGCATGCCGTCGACGGCGTCGACCTGTCGGTGGAGAGCGGCGAGACGGTGTGCGTGGTGGGCGAGTCGGGCTCGGGCAAGTCGGTGACGGCGATGTCCATCCTCAAGCTCGTGCCGATGCCGCCCGGGCGCATCGTCGCGGGCCAGGTGCTGTGGGACGGGCGCGACCTGGTGCCGTTGCCGCCGGCCGAGATGCAGCGCCTGCGCGGGCGCGAGATCGGCGTCGTGTTCCAGGAGCCGATGACGGCGCTCAACCCGGTCTACACCGTGGGCGAGCAGATCTCCGAAGGACTGCGCCTGCACGAAGGCCTGTCGCGCGCGGCCGCGCTGGAACGCGCCGCGGAGCTGCTGGCGCTGGTACACATCGCGCAGCCCTCGCGCCGCGTGCACGACTATCCGCACCAATTCTCCGGCGGCATGCGCCAGCGCGTGATGATCGCGATGGCGCTCGCCTGCAGGCCGCGCCTGCTGATCGCCGACGAGCCGACGACGGCCCTCGACGTGACGATCCAGGCCCAGATCCTGGACCTGCTGACCGAGCTGAAGGAGCGCCTGGGCATGGCCGTGCTGCTGATCACGCACGCGATGGGCGTCGTGGCCGAGGTGGCGCAGCGCGTGGTGGTGATGTACGCCGGCCAGGTGATCGAGGAAGGCAGCGTCGAGGAGGTGTTCGAGCGGCCCTGGCATCCGTACACACAGGGCCTGATCCGCTCGATTCCGCGCATCGACGCCGACACCTCGCGTGGCGCGCGGCTGGTGTCGATTCCCGGCATCGTGCCGTCGCTGATCGAGCCGGCCCCGGGCTGCCGCTTCGCGCCGCGTTGCGCGCATGTGCGCGCCGCGTGCACGCAGGCCACGCCCGCGCTGCGCGCGGTGGGCACGGGCCACCGCGTCGCCTGCGTTCTGGAGGAGCCGCCGCCATGACGACGCCGTTGCTGAGCGTGAGGGATCTCGTCAAGCGCTTTCCCGTGCACGGCGGCTTGCTGCAGCGCCAGACGGGCCAGGTACACGCCGTCGAAGGCGTCAGCTTCGACCTGGACGCCGGCACCACGCTGGGCCTGGTGGGCGAGTCGGGCTGCGGCAAGAGCACCACCGGCCGTTGCGTGCTGCGCCTGGTGGAGCCGACCGCGGGTACCGTGCACTTCGACGGCCGCGACACCGGTGCGCTCACGGGTGGCGCGCGCCGCGCGCTTGCGCGCGAGATGCAGATCATCTTCCAGGATCCGTACGCCAGTCTCAATCCGCGCATGAGTGTCGGCGCCATCGTCGGAGAGGGGCTGGTGATCCACAAGCTGGCCGCCTCGCCGGCCGAGCGCAACGCGCGCGTCGCCGAGTTGCTGGAGACCGTCGGGCTCAAGGCCGAACACGCGCGGCGCTACCCGCACGAGTTCTCGGGCGGCCAGCGCCAGCGCATCGGCATTGCGCGCGCGCTGGCCACGAATCCGCGCCTGGTCGTCTGCGACGAAGCCGTCTCCGCGCTCGACGTCTCGATCCAGGCGCAGGTGGTCAACCTGCTGCAGGACCTGCAGCAGCGCCTCGGCCTGGCCTACCTGTTCATCGCCCACGACCTGTCCGTGGTGCGCCATATCAGCGATCGCGTGGCGGTGATGTACCTCGGCCGCATCGTCGAGGTGGCGTCGTCGCACGACCTCTACACGCGGCCGCGCCATCCGTACACGGAGGCCTTGCTGTCGTCGGTGCCGGTGCCCGATCCGCGCGTTCGGCGCACGCGCATCGTGCTCAAGGGCGACGTGCCCAGTCCGCTGAACCCGCCCATCGGGTGCGCGTTCCACACGCGTTGCCCGATCGCACGCAAGGGCCTGTGCGACGTGGAACGGCCGGCGTTGCGCGAGATCGCCCCCGGCCATCGGGTGGCCTGCCACCTGAGACAGGAGTAGCTGCTGGCCGGTGTAAGCTCGCCCGGCCCGCAGCCACCATCGCGGGCGACCCGTCCAGCACCAGGCTTCGGCCCCCACGAATGCCGCTCCGTGTCCGCCTTTCACTGTCAATGACCCTGCCGCGCACGGCGCGACACGCGGCCGTCGCCCTGCTGCTGGCGGTGCTCGCCGCCTGCCAGACGACGCCGACCGCGCCGTCCGGCCCCGGCAACGTCTCGCGCCTGCCGCCCGGAAATTCGCAGCGCGACGGCCCCGAGGCCAGGCCGCCGCCCAATCTCGAGGCCGTGCCCGACGCCGTCCCGCAGATCGAGACGATCCGCAACGGCGGCCCGAACAAGCCGTACGAGGTCGCTGGCCACACCTACGTGCCGTTGATCGACGGCCGCGCGTTGACCGAGAAGGGACTCGCGTCCTGGTACGGCAAGAAGTTCCACGGCCACCGCACCGCGAGCGGCGAGGCCTACAACATGTACGCGATGACGGCGGCGCACAAGACGCTGCCGATCCCGAGCTATGCGCGGGTGCGCAACCCGGCCAACGGCCACGAGGTGATCGTGCGCGTGAACGACCGCGGGCCGTTCTCGCCCGGCCGCGTGATCGACCTGTCCTATACCGCGGCGTTGAAGCTGGGCGTGCTCAATGGCGTGGCGCAGGTGGAGATCTCGCGCATCACCGAGGACGACATCCGCACCGGAGCCGCATTCCGCAAGCCAACCGTGCTCGCCGGCACGCCGACGCCGGGTCCATCGGGTTCGAGTTCGGTCGTGAAGCCGGTAGCGCCGACATTGGGCGATGTGATCGCCATCGCTGCGCCCGGCGTCGATGCGGGCGTGCTGGCGGCCACGCAGTCGCCAATGAGTTCACCGGGTGTCGATCTGGGCGCTGCCGCCGCGGCGGACGCCGCCTCGGCGCCGCCGGGGACCGTGACGACGGTCACCAGGACAGTGTCGTCGGTGGTGGCCGCCGCACCGGCAACCCCGCCCGCCAGCGCACCCGCGATTCCCGCGCGTGCGGACAAGCCCGATGAGCATGCGCGCGCCGAGACGACGGCCGGCATGGGCTGGTGGATCCAGTTGGGGGCGTACAGGCAGCGCGATGGCGCGCTGGACTTCCAGCACCGGCTCATCGACGAGCAGCCCTGGCTCGCGCCGCTGCTGGCGGTCTTCAGCGACCACGGACTCCACAAGCTGCAGGCCGGGCCCTACACGTCACCCGACGATGCCAGGAGCGCGGCGGAACGCATCCGCACGGCGCTGCAACTGGTACCGACCATCGTCGAGAAGCGCTGAGGCATCACAGTCCGACGCCAACGCCCTGGCGGCGCAGTGGACTGTTCCCGACTCGCCGGATCAACACGATCCGGCAGCGACTTCAGTCGTCGTAGCCTTCGTGGCGCGACGCGGCCGCGTACAGGTCGGCGGCGAAGCCCGGCGAGTGCAGTTCGACGCTGCGAGCCAGTTCACGCACGTCGTTGGCTTCACGAACGCGAACGCGGAACGTGGTGGCCAGGCGGGTGGACATCTTGGCAGTGGCGGCGGTCTTGGCGGCCGGGCGCGACGAGAACAGGCCGGCGACCAGCTGGCGGATCGCGCCAGCGAAGATCGGCTGATGGCCGTAGGTACCGGAGGTGATGGCAGTCATGTTGCTTCCTTGCAATGCCTCTCGATAGAGAGGCGGTGGAAGGACTTTAAGGGTTTTCCCTTTGATACTCCAATGAATGTTTGGCATCAAAGATATGCATACTATTGATATCTTGGGACTGAGTCATTCTTTGTGAACTTCCGCACGCTGGACCTCAACCTGTTGCGTGTTTTCGATGCCGTGATGGCCGAAGGCAGCCTCACGCGCGCCGCGGAACGCCTCGCCATGACCCAACCGGCCGCCAGTCACGCGCTGAAACGGTTACACATCGCGGTCGGTGAAGACCTGCTGTTGCGCACCGCCTTCGGCATGCGGCCCACGGCCCGGGCCGAGGCGCTGTGGCCGCAGGTACGCGCCGCGCTGACGCAGCTGCAGGGGGCGCTGTCACCGCGCAGCTTCGACCCGAAGCAGGACTCGGCCACCTTCAACATCGCCATGGCCGATGCCACGGCCGCGATGCTGCTGCCTCACCTGATATCGGCGATCGAGACGGAGCAGGCACTCGCCAACATCCGAGTCCTGCCGCTGACGACACGCGATCCGCGCCGCCTGGTCGAGGAGGCCGACGCCGACCTGGCCGTTGGCTACTTTCCGAATGCGATCGCCGCCATCGTCGCGCAGGGCGCCGACGCCACGCTGCACCACCGCCAGCTCTACGCCACCGAATACGTCTGCGTGATGCGGCGCGACCATCCGCTGGCCGAGCAGGAACTGACGCTGGACACCTTCGTCGCGGCGCACCACCTGCTCGTCACCTTCTCGGGTCGGGCGCACGGCTTCGTCGACGAGGCCCTGGCCACCCTGGGCCGCCAGCGCCGCATCGTGCTGACCGTCAACCAGTTCGCCACCGCGGGCAGCGTCGTCGCCCGGTCGGACCTGCTGACGGTGCTGCCGCGCCAGTTCCTGCCGGTCACCGGGGCCGAGCACCGGCTCGTCCAGAAGCCATTGCCGCTGTCGCTGGCCGCCGTCAACGTCGAGATGATGTGGCACCTGCGCAAGGACGACGACCCGGCGCACCGCTGGCTGCGCGAGCGCCTCATCGAGGCGGCCGCGCAGCAGCCGGACGTCCGTCGTTAGAGCACCGCGGCGATGGCGTTGGCCGTGGCCTCGACGTTGCCCGTGTTCAGGCCGGCCACGCACATGCGCCCCGAGCGGATCAGGTAGACGCCGAACTCCACGCGCAGCCGATCGACCTGGGCCGCGGACAGGCCCGTGTAGCTGAACATGCCGCGCTGGGTGAGGAAGTAGTCGAAATTGCGGCCCGGCACCTTGGCGCTGAGCACGCCGTGCAGCGACAGCCGCATCGCCTTGATGCGCTGGCGCATCGCGTTGACGTCGTCCACCCAGGCGTCGTGCAGCGCCGGCGTGTCGAGCACGGTGGCCACCACGCCGCCGGCATGGATCGCCGGGCTGGAATAGTTGCGGCGCACCGTGGCCTTGAGCTGGCCCAGCGCCAGCGCGGCTTCCGCGGCGGTGGGGCAGACCACGCTGAGGCCACCGGCGCGCTCGCCGTACAGGCTCATGCTCTTGGAGAACGAGTTGGCGCAGAAGAACGGCACGCCGGCATCGGCCAGCGCACGGATCGCGAACGCGTCCTCCTCGATGCCCTCGCCGTAGCCCTGGTAGGCGATGTCCAGGAACGGCAGCAGCTCGCGACGCTTCAACACGGGGATCAGCGCCTCCCACTGCGCCGGCGTCAGGTCGACGCCGGTCGGGTTGTGGCAGCAGGCGTGCAGCAGCACGAC
>FSXQ01000879.1_pt1 | contig 13439 bp, 12 predicted proteins | sample 1638011 | NCBI WGS metagenome assembly FSXQ01 (sample SAMEA3914789, study PRJEB12502) | metagenome | biome: forest; material: soil | place: Canada | collected 2011-07-03 | depth 0.3 m | reverse complement strand
TCGCCGGCCAGTCCATCGGCCCGTACACGCTGGTGCGCGAGATCGGCCACGGCGGCATGGGCACCGTCTGGCTGGCGCGCCGCACCGACGGCCGCTACGAGGGCGAGGTCGCGATCAAGTTCCTGCGCTCGGGCCTGTTCGGCCACGGCGACGCGGAGCGCTTCCAGCGCGAGGGCAGCATCCTGGCGCGCCTGTCGCACCCGCACATCGCCCGCCTGCTCGACGCCGGCGTGATGGCCGACGGCGCCCAGCCCTACCTCGTGCTCGAATACATCGACGGCGAGCCGATCGACGAGTACTGCCGCCGCCTCGCGCTGCCCGTCGCCGCGCGCCTGGGCCTGATGCTGGACGTGCTCGCCGCGGTGGCGCAGGCGCACAACCGGCTGATCCTGCACCGCGACCTGAAGCCCACCAACATCCTGGTGACCCAGGCCGGCGACGTGAAGCTGCTGGACTTCGGCATCGCCAAGCTGCTCGACGACGCCGGCGGCGACCAGACCGCGCTGACCGCGCGCGCCGGCAACGCGTTCACGCCGGAGTTCGCGGCTCCCGAACAGCTGCAGGGCGGCGACGTCACCACGGCCACCGACGTCTACGCGCTCGGCGTTCTGATGTACATCCTGCTGGGCGGCGATCATCCGACCGCCGCCGCCACCGAGGCGCCGCTGGACCGCATGCGCTCGGTGATCGAGACCGTGCCCAAGCGGCTGTCCGAGGCCGTGCTGCGCCGCGGCGGTCCGACGACGCGCTGGTCGCCGGAGTCGCGCAAGCTCGCGGGCGAGGTGCGCGGCGACATCGAGACCATCGTCGCCAAGGCGCTGAAGAAGTGGCCGTCGGAACGCTACGCCAACGCCACCGAGATGGGCGACGACATCCGCCGCTACCTCGCCCACGAGCCGATCTCGGCCCGGCCCGACACGCCGCTGTACCGCACGACCAAGTTCGTGCAGCGCCACGCCGCCGGCGTGGCGATGGCCAGCATCGCGGCGATGGCCCTGGGCGCGGGCATCGGCGTGGCGCTGTGGCAGGCGCGCGAGGCGCGCGCGCAGCGCGTGCAGGCCGAAGGGCTGATCGAGTACATGATCGGCGACCTGCGCAAGAAGCTGCAGCCGGTGGGCCGGCTGGACGTTCTGGACGGCGTCGGCCTCAAGGCGCTCGACTACTACGCCGAGCAGGATCCGGGCAGCCTCGACGCCGACTCGCTGGGCCGGCGCGCCCGCGCGCTGCACATGATCGGCGACCTGGCCGAGCGGCGCGGCAAGCTGGAGGAAGCACAACATGATTTCCAGCAGGCGGCCGACACCACGAGCGAACTACTGAAGCGCCATCCCGGCGATGGCCAGCGCATCTTCGACCAGTCGCAGAGCGAGTACTACCTCGGCTACGTGCAGTGGCGCCGCGGCCATCTGCACGAGGCCGAAGCGGTCTTCCGCCGCTACCTGGCGCTCGCGCAGCAGATGAGCGGCATCGATCCGTCCAACATCGACTGGCGGCTCGAGCGCGTGTATGCGGCGCAGAACGTCGCGATCGTGCTGATCGACCTGGGGCGGCCCGAGGAATCGCTGCAGTTGTCGGAAGATGCGCGTGCCGCCATGACCGACATCCTGCGCGTGCGTCCGGCCGAATCCGGCAACGTCGCCACCATTCTGGGCTGGATCGCGCATGCGCAGGCGGCCATGGGCCACGAGGAACTGGCCATCGCAGCGGAGAACGACAAGATCGCGGTCGCGCATGCGATGCCGGGCGCGGACAAGAATGTCAAAGCGTCGTTTCTTATCGCGCACGGCCATCTTGAGTCAGCACGCTGGATGCGCGATCTCGGACAACACGAAGAGGCAATGCGGATGCTGCGCCAAGGCCTTGACGAACTGGCAGTCTTGATAAGGCTGGAACCGAGCAATACCGACTGGCTCAACGAGGTGGTGTTGTACCGCATCCTGTTGGGCGACCTGCTCGCGGACGAAAACAACGCAGTCGCTGCTCAGGCAGCATTGGCTGAAGCGTCCACGCCGCTCGCGAAATTGATGGCATTGCCCGTCACCAGGCGGAATTGGCGCATCGGCCTGACTGGCCATGCCGTGGACTTGCGCGCCCGCCTGGCCTCGACGCCAGCGGAGAAGGCTGCGGCCAACGGTTCAATCGAGGCATACCTTGCCGACGTTCAACAATACGAGCGGAGTGGCAGCGAGGTACCGGCCGTCGACATGAGCACTGTCGGCAGCGTCGAACTCGCGCACGGCGACCTGCTACATGATGTGGGGCGCGAGGCCGATGCCCAAACCGCCTGGCGCTCCGCGAGCGTGTGGCTTCGATCCAATGCCGAACGGCACGATTCAGCCGCACTAACCTTGATGGGTTTGGTCAATCTGCGTCTAGGACGCACTCAAGATGCGCGCGCCTGCGCCGATACGGTACGTGGTACGACCTATCGGCACCCCGCATATGCCGATCTTCAGCAACAACTCGGGCGAGCGCAGTAGCAGGGCAGACGCCACGTCCATTTCAAGGGAAACACCATGGATTACGAATCAGATCCCACCGTCGTTCAAGTCGAAGTCACCGTCGCGACGGCCGCCGATGGCAGCGTCAACATCAATTGCAATCCCAATCCTGTGCGAGTGATGGTGCCGAATTCGATGCTGGCATTCAACCTGCGCACGCCCGGCTACCATTTCAAAGGCACCGGCGCCGTCGTGATCGATGGCAGCTTTCCGGACTTTCCCTATCCGTCGTGGACGTTGAACGCCACGACGGCCGGCCTTTTCGATCTCTGCAACCAAGCCGACCAGTTTGACTACACCGTGACCGTCAAACATGACAAGACCGGCGAGGAGTTCAGCGTCGATCCCATCATCGAAAACGGCGGCGAGATTTAGCCTTTCCGTCGTCGTTGCAGCGCCTTTTGAGGCGCATGCAGCGAACGCTCAAAATGCGCCATCAGCCAACGGTTGATGGCGTTCTCGTTTCCTGGCTGGGATCACCGCAGCTCCGGACAAAGCCATCAGCTGACAGGTTTGTAAATTTGCCCTTCCTGCTCGCAGCAGTTGCAAGTCCTGAGCTAGAGTTGCCTCGCTCTTCACCTAACCGGAGATTTGAATGCTGCACCAAGATCAAGCCCAGTCCACGCACGCCTCCTCGTCGATCGAGCAGGCCCCGACCACCATGCAGGTGTTGAGCCTCGATGAAATGCGCGCCGTTGCCGGTGGCCCCGAGATCCAGAATGGCGGCAGCAGCACTGTTGACTCCGCGACCGCGACCTCGACGGCAACCGGCAGCTGATGATCATCCGCACCCGGGTCCGCATCGGGCGCGGGTGTGGTTGCGAATCCGAGTGACTGCCTCACGCCCGGACGACGCTTTTCCAGCAACGTCAGGCTGCTCGCACGGTAGACTGATCCGGCTCTTCAACTAACCGGAGATTTGAATGCTGAAAGATCAGACCCCGTCCACGCACGCCTCATCGTCGATCGATCAGGCCCCGACCGCCATGCAGGTATTGAGTCTCGAGGAAATGCGCGCCGTCGCCGGCGGCCCGGAGATCAAGAATGGCGGCGGCGGCCTCGGCAGCCCTGCGACCGCGGATTCGACAGGAACCGGCAGCTGATGGTCATCCGCATCCGGGCCCACATCGGGCGCGGATGCGGATGCAACTCCGAGTGGCTGCGTCACGCTCAGGCGGCTCGTGGCAAGACGTCGCGGGCTCGATCATGCCGACCACCACTCAAGAGACTCGCGACCGGGCCGGCAGAATTCGACAACATCGAACTCGCCGCGTGAACAATTCTGCGAAGCAGCGTCCGATTGCATTTTTCCAGCGATGCCGGCTCCTCGCGCGGTAGACTGATTCGCTCTTCAACTCACCGGAGATTTGAATGCTGCAAGATCGGATCCTGTCCACGCACGCCACCTCGTCGATCGAGCAGGCCCCGGCCGCCATGCAGGTGTTGAGCCTCGAGGAAATGCGCGCCGTCGCCGGCGGTCCGGAGATCAAGAATGGCGGCGGCGGCGTCGGCAGCCCCGCGTCCACGGATTCGACAGGAACCGGCAGCTGATGGTCATCCGCACCCTGGCCCGCGTCGGGCACGGTTGCGGTTGCGAATCTGAGTGACTGCCTCACGCTGCAACGCTGCGATGGCGGCCACCGGTTTCACCACTCGTGGTGCAATGCCACGGGCCCAACGTATCGGCCGCCTCGCCGGAGGCCTTGGGACCGATCCCGCATCGAACGCCGTGGCTGCGACAGCCGGCGGATCGAGGCACCCTTTTCCTTGAGCTGCGCTTCGCGGCCTCGTCGCCGTTCGACCCGTCCTCATGTCCGAGCTGTTCCGCCGCCAGGCGATCGACCACCAGCGCCAGAAATTCCACGGTTCGATCGTGTTGACGCGCAGCCCGTGGGGAACCGCCGTCGCGACGTTCTTCGTGCTGCTGGTGCTGGCGTTGCTGGTCTTCGCGGCCACACAAGGATTCTCGCGAAAGGAGTCGGTCGCCGGCGTGCTGACGCCTGAGGGCGGCGTGCTCCGACTGGTCGCTCCGCAGGCCGGCACCGTGGCCGCGGTGCCGGCGGCCCAGGGCAGCCGCGTGGCGACGGGACAGGTCATCGTGCAGTTGTCGACAGAACAATCGAGTGCCACCGGGCCAACGCAGGAGGCGGTCGCGCGTTCGCTCGCTTCCCGCGCGGGCAGCCTGAGCGACGAGATGCGGCAGCAGGGGCAGCAGGCGCGCCAGCAAGCGGCGTTGCTGGACGCACGTGTGAGCGCTGCCGAAGCCGAGCTCGGCAAGCATGACCGGGAGATCTCCTTGCAGCGCGAGCGCCTGGAACTGGTGCGCGACGTCGCGGCGCGCTACGCCGAACTCGTGCGCAGCGGTGCCGTGTCGACCGTGGAAGCCAGCGAGAAGCAGGCCGAACTGCTCGACCAGCAGAGCCGCTTGTCCGAGCTCGAACGCTCACGCGGCGCGACGCAAACCGAACTCACGACGCTCCGAGCGGATCGCGCGGCGCTGCCGCTGCAGACCGGGCGCGAGGAGTCGAGGATGCGGCGCGAAGAACAGGCGCTGACGCAGGCCCAGGCCGAAAACGAGGTGCGCCGGGGCACGCAAGTGCTCGCGCCGCAGGCCGGCGAGGTCGCCACGCTCCTCGCCGCCCCCGGCGAATCGGTGACCGCCGGCCAGACGCTGGCGACGTTGCTGCCTGCGTCGGCCACGATCGAGGCCGAGCTGTGGGTGCCCACGCGCGCGGCAGCCTTCATGCACGCGGGCATGCCGGTGTCGTTGCGCGTGGACGCCTTTCCGTACGCACGCTACGGTCAATTGCCCGCACACGTCCGCGAAGTCTCCCAAAGTGCCGTCGCGATGGCCGATCTCGGCGATCCGCCAGCCGAAGTCCCCGGCCCATCGCGGCAGAGCGTCTTCCGGGTCATGGTGGCGCTGGACGCCGGGTCGGCGCCCGACTGGCGGCGGGCCCTGAAAGCCGGCATGCGAGTACAGGCCAGCCTCGTCGCGGAGCATCGCACGTTGCTGCAGTGGGCGCTGGAGCCGCTGAACGCGTTGCGCGCCGAGTCCCGATGAGCAGCGCCATGCATCGCGATCCCGTTCCCGACGGCGTGACGAGGCGACTCGGCCCGCGTCGCCGCGCGGCGATGATCGTGCAGACCGAATCCACCGAGTGCGGCCTCGCATGCCTGGCGATGGTCGCCGTCGGCCTTGGTCTCGACACGGACCTGCCCTCGCTGCGCCTGCGCTTCGGTCTGTCGCGCAAGGGTGCCAACCTCGAGAGCCTGATGAACGTGGCAGCGGCGCTGGGCCTTGACAGCCGACCGCTGAAGCTCGACATGCACAACCTGCGCGAGCTGCAGTTGCCCTGCATCCTGCACTGGGACATGAACCACTTCGTGGTGCTGACGTCCGTCTCCGCGCGCCGAATCGTGATCCACGACCCAGCCATCGGCGTGCGCAGCTTCACCCACGCCGAGTTCGCGCCGCACTTTACCGGTATCGCGATGGAGCTCTCGCCCGGCGCAGCATTCGCGTGGCAGTCCGCGCGGCTGCATTTCACCCTGCGCGGCCTGATGGGCCGCATCACAGGTTTGAACCGCGGCCTCGCGCAGATACTCGCGCTCGCGCTGGCGCTGGAGGTGGTGGTGATCGCACTGCCGTTCTACCTGCAGTGGGTCGTGGACCAGGCGCTGCTGGCCGACGACCACGAGTTGCTGTCCGTGCTGGCGCTGGGCTTCGGCCTGCTGGTGCTGCTGCAGACAGGCATCGGAGCCGTGCGCGGATGGTGGGTCGCCACGCTCAGCGTACGCCTGAACTTCCAGTGGCTGGGCAACGTCTTCGGCCATCTGGTGCGCCTGCCGCTGGAGTTCTTCGAGAAGCGTCACGTGGGCCACATCGTGTCGTGCTTCGGCTCGATCTCGGTGATCCAGAAGACGATGACCACCGGCATCGTCCAGGCGCTGGTGGACGCGCTCATGGTCGCAGGCACGCTGCTGATGATGAGCCTCTACAGCCCTGCCCTGATGGCGGTCTCGCTCGCCGCCGCGGGCCTGTACGGCCTGCTGCGCTGGAGCGTCTTCCGCTCGCTGCGCGAGGCCAGTGCCGAAGAGATCATCCACGCCGCGCGCCAGCAGACGCACTTCCTCGAGACCGCCGGCGGCATCCAGAGCGTGCGCCTGTTCGGGCGCGGCGACCAGCGCCGTGCCGGCTGGATGAACATGCTGGCCGACCAGTTCAACGCCGGTCTTCGCGTGGCGCGCGTGCACGTTGCGCACGAGAGCGCGCAGACGCTGCTGTTCGGCCTCGAGCGCGTGGTGGTCGTGTGGCTCGCGGCCCGCCAGGTGCTCGATGGCAGCTTCACGACCGGCATGCTGTTCGCTTACATGGCGTACAAGGAACTCTTCTCGACGCGCGTCGCGGCCCTGATCGACACGACCTCCGAACTCGCGATGCTGCGCTTGCACGGCGAACGCGTCGCCGACATCGCGCTGGCGCAGGCCGAAGCTTCCGAGGCGCCGTCGGCGAGCGAGTCCGACCTGAGCGGCCGCCCGGCGCGCATCGAGCTTCGCAACGTCAGCTACCGCTACGCCGCGACGGAGCCGTGGGTGTTGCACGGCGTCGACCTCGTGGTGCAGGCCGGCCGCAGTCTCGCGATCACCGGGCCTTCCGGGTGCGGGAAGACGACGCTGGTCAAGGTGCTGCTCGGCCTGCTGTCACCCACCGAGGGCGAAGTTCTGTTCGACGGCACGCCGATCCAGCGGCTGGGCCTGTCGCACTACCGCGCCATGATCGGCACCGTGATGCAGGAGGATCGGCTCTTCTCAGGGTCGGTGGCCGACAACATCTGTTTCTTCGATCCGCAACCCGAGCTGCCCTGGATCGAGGAATGCGCACGGCTCGCCGCTGTCGACGCCGAGATCCGTGGCATGCCGATGGGTTTCCACACGCTGGTGAGCGATGTTGGCACCGGCCTGTCCGGTGGCCAGAAGCAACGCGTGCTGCTGGCACGGGCGTTGTACCGACGCCCACGAATCCTTGTGTTGGACGAGGCCACCAGCCATCTCGACCTCGGCAATGAGCGCAGCGTCAATGAAGCGGTGCAAGCGATGCAGCTCACGCGAGTGCTGGTGGCGCATCGCCCGGAGACGATCGCGGCGGCCGAGCGCGTCGTCGAACTGGCGGCGGGTCGGATCGTCGCGGACCGCGCCATCCCGACATAGCGATCGCGGCAGGCGCGCGCGCACGAAGACCGATCGACGTCAGTCGCCATACAAGGCCTTCACGGCGCTCACCCGTTCCAGCAGCGCGCGGCGCAACGCCGCGGGCTTGAGCACCTCGGCCTGCGCGCCGAGGCGCAACACCTGGGCGGCGGCGTGCGGAATCGATTCGATCGGGATCGTCACGCGCCGCCAGCCCGCTTCGTCCGGCGCCGACGCCGACGCCTCCGCGGCCTGCGCCACCGCCGCGCCAAGGTCGCGCAACGCCTTCATCCCCGGCGCCGACACGCGCAGCTGCGCCGTGTCCACCGCCAGTTCCTTCTCGAAACGCTGCGTCGACGCCTGCCACCAGGCCGCGAGGTCGAAGTGCGCCGGGCGAGCGAAGGGCTCGCCGGTCACGGTCAGGTCGAGGATGTTCGACAGCCGGTAGGTGCGGACTCCTCTCTTGTCATTCGCCACTTGCGCGGCCAGGTACCAGATGCCCGCCTTCAGCACGAGCCCCAGCGGATCGACGCGGCGCGACACCTCGCCCTTCCAGCTCTCGTAGCGCATCGCGACGCGGCGCTCGCTCCACACCGCCTGCGCGATCGCCGGCAGGTGGTCGGTGGCCGACGGGCCGCGGTACCAGTCGATCGGGTCGAGGTGGAAACGTGCGCTGACGCGGCGCGCGTCCTCGCGCCAGCCGTCGGGCAGCGCGGCCAGCAGCTTGAGCTGCGCCGACGCCATCGCCTCGCCCAGCCCCAGCTCCGCGGCCGGGCCGGGCAGGCCGCCGAGGAACATCGCCTGCGCCTCGGGCGCGGTCAGGCCGTCGACACGCGTGCGCCAGCCGGGCTGCAGCTGGAAGCCGCCGAGGCGTCCGCGGTCGGCCCAGACCGGGACGCCGGCGGCGCTCAGCTCGTCGACGTCGCGGTGGATGGTGCGCACCGACACCTCCAGCGCCTCGGCCAGCGCCTGCGCGCTCACGCGGCCGCGCGACTGCAGGAGCATCAGGAGCGACAGGAGGCGACTGGCACGCATGTATCGAAGTCTGCCCCAAATACATGACATGCCTTGTCATGTATTCATTGCGAGGATGCGGACATCGCTTCAAAGCAGGAGTCCAGCCATGTCTTCCCCCGTCGCCGCCGAGGCCTTGTCGGTGCTCGAACTGCGCCAGTACACACTGCATCCCGGGCGGCGCGACGAACTGATCGCGTTGTTCGAGCGCGAGTTCGTCGAGCCGCAGGAGGACGCCGGCGCCCACGTGATCGCCACCTTCCGCGACCTCGACGACCCCGACCGCTTCGTCTGGCTGCGTGGCTTCGCCGACATGGCCGCGCGCGCCGACGCGCTGGGCGCGTTCTACGGCGGCCCGGCCTGGCAGGCGCATCGCGAGACGGCCAACGCGACGATGGCCGACTCGGACAACGTGCTGCTGCTGCGCCCGCTGGGCTGCGACCAGGCGCTGCGGGCGGCGCTGTTGCCACGTCCGCCGGCGGACGTCGCCGCGCCCGCGCAGGGCATCTTCACGATCACCGTCTGCCCGCTGCGCCGGCCGGCCGACGACGCCCTCGTGCACGCCTTCGACCAGTGCGTCCACCCGTGGTGGGTCGGCGTCGGCGGCGACCTGCTCGCCTGCTGGGTGACCGAGCCCGCCGCGAACAACTTCCCGCGGCTGCCCGTGCGCGAGGGCGAACCCGTCATCGCCTGGCTCACGCGCTTCGACGACGAAGCCGCCGAGCGGCGCCACGCCGCGCTGCTGCAGGCCTCGGGCTGCCTCGAGCAGGCCGAGTGGCGCGCCCATCTTTCCGGCGAGGCGGCGCAGCTACGCCTCGCGCCCACCCCCCGTTCGGCGCTGCGTCGCCGCCATTCACCCGAGAGCCAAGACCATGACCACCACTGAATTCATCGGACGCCCGCACGACTTCGACTTCCTCGTCGGCGGCACCTGGCACGTCGCCAACCGCCGCTTGAAGCAACGCAACGTCGGCAGCGCCGACTGGATCGCGTTCGAGCACACCTTCCACGCCAACGTGCTGATGGACGGCCAGATCTCGATCGACGAGAACGTGTTCGCGAGCCAGGGCTTCACAGGCGTCACGTTCCGCTCGCTGGACATGACCACGCGGCGCTGGGCGATCTACTGGATCAGCAGCCGCGACGGCCGCGTGCAGCCGCCGGTGCACGGCGGCTGGAGCGGCGACCGCGGCGAGTTCTTCGGCGACGACGAGGACGAGGGCCGCCCGGTGCACGTCCGCTTCCTGTGGGAGCGGCTGGGGCCGGACACGGCGCGCTGGTCGCAGGACTTCGCGCTCATCGGCCAGGACGGCGCGCCCGACGGCGCGTGGGAGACCAACTGGGTGATGGAGATGAGCCGCCTCAGGGACTGACGACCGCGGCCGGCAGCCGGGCCGGCTGCGCGTCGTCGTCGAAGTTCGACGGCACGAGGCGGTCGCGCAGCGCCATGAACGGCGCCTCGACCAGCTTGTACAGCAGGCCGCCCATCGCGACGCACGCCACGGCGACGATCGCCAGCCGCGCGCCGTCCGATACCCCCAGCGGTTTCAGCTGCTGCGCGATGAAGTACGCCAGCGGCTTGTGCGACAGGTAGGTCGAGTACGACCACAGCGCCAGCCGGTCGGCGCCGGGGACGCGCCAGCGCAGCACGCGCGCGGCCGGACTCAGCGCGGCCGCCACCAGGACGGCGAACGCCAGCGCGATCAGCGAGTAGCCGAACGCCGTCATGAAGAAGCCCCAGCCGCGGCCGTTGTCGTAGAAGAGATAGGCCGACGTCAGCATGGTCGACACGGCCGCAGCGCCGATGGCCGTGAGCAGCCCGCCGCGCGCCATCAGGAGGTCCCAGGCCGCGCGATGGAAGTTCTTCAGCATCGCCACCGCCACGCCGGGAATGAACTCGTCGAAGCGGCACAGCGTGTCGAAGTAGACCCACGACATGTAGCCGTCGCCGTGGCCGTCGGTGGGCGTGCCGTACTTCTGCCACAGCAGGCAGCGCGCGACGACGCCCACCGCCACGAGCGCGCCCATCAGCGCCCAGCCGTGCGCGCGCGTGAGCGCGACGCGTCCGCGCGCGAGCCACAGCCCGAGCGCGAGCACCGCCGGCAGCACGAGATAGAACTGTTCCTCCACGCACAGCGACCATGCGTGCGAGAACGCGGTGCCGGGCTGCAGCCCGATGTTCTGCGTGAACGTGAGGAAGCGCCACCAAGGCGGCGGCGGCCGGCCGCCCATCGCCGCGGGAAACAGCGCGAACGCCGCGAGGACCAGCCAGAACACCGGCAGCGTGCGGAACGCGCGCCGCGCGTAGAAGCGCGGCAGCGACGGCACCTGGCCGCGCGCGATGCCGGCGAACAGCTGGTTGGCGATCAGGTAGCCGCTCAGCACGAAGAACAGGTCGACGCCGGTCCAGCCGATGTCGCTGAGCCAGCCGAAGGTGGCCTGGTGGCTGACGAAGACCTCGTAGTGATACATGAACACCAACGCGATCGCGCAGGCGCGCAGCGAGTCGAGGCCGGGGTTGCGGGATTTCGGAGACGTCATGGAAGGCTCGGAGCGCGGCCGGACGAAAAGATTCCGCCGCCGTGACGACATTGTCGACGCGCAAGCGGTCGTACCGGAATCCGCGACGACAAGTACCGGGCGCCGCGTCTCAGGAATGCTTCTCGACAAGTCGGACCACCGTGCGCCAGTTGCGCGTCGTGGCCGGCTCGCCCAGTTGCCGCTCGAGCCAGGCGTTGGGCGATCCGGCCGAGGCGCCGATCCAGCGGCTGACGCTCAGCACGTGGGTGTCGTCCGCGCGCAGCAATTCGAGGTCGCCGCGCGGTGTCGCGAACGGCAGCCCGGGCAGCGGCCTGCGCGGCGCGCCGAGGAAGCTGATGCAGCAGGCGTCGCGGCCCTCGGCCACCTGGCCGGCGAACGGATCGCTCGCGACCAGCGCCTGCAGCTCGGCGAGGCTGCGCACGAAGACGGGCTCGCGCATGCCGCAGGCGGCGCGCAAAGCGTCGCACGCACGTGCCGCGACCGCGCGCGGCCGCGTGCCGGACGCGAGCGTGAAGACCAGCGTGCCGTTGACCAGGAACGACGCCGCGCTCGCCGCATCCGACGCCAGGAAGGCCGCCTCGAACTGCACGCGCGTCGGGCTGTTCGGCCGGCCGAGATTGACGTTGCGAAGGAAAGCCGCGTAGCACGCGACGCTCATGGCTTCGCGTCGAACGCCGCCAGCGAGCGTACGTACAACGGGTCGTCGAGGATCGTGTTGTGGCTGGCGGGCACGACCACGTACTGCACCTGCCCGGCCGGAAAACGCGCGCGCAGCTTCTCGGTGCTCTCCGCCGGAATCAGCTCGTCGTATTCGGCACGCAGGATCAGCACCGGCGCCGTGATCCTGGGCACGTAGCGCCACGACTCGTACTTGTCGAGCAGCAGCCAGCTCACCGGCGCGAACCAGAACTGGCGCTGGGCGATGGCCAGCAGGCTGTCGTAGGGCGTCACCAGCACCAGCTTCGCGACCGGGCGCGTGCTGGCCAGCCGAGCCGCGACGCCGGTGCCCAGGCTGCGGCCGATCACGATGACGTCGGCATGCCGTGCGTGCACCTGGTCGAACAGGCCGGCGGCGTCGGCGGCGATGTCGGCCTCGGTGGGCGTGCCGGCGCTGCCGCCGTAGCCGCGGTAGTGCAGCATCACGATCTCGCGATCCGGGAACGCCGCGATCAGCGGGTCGACGCTGCTCGAGACATCCTCCCCGTTGCCGCCGAAGTACAGCACCGCGCCGGGGCCGGCGTGCGGCCGCACCGTCAGCTGCAGCAGCGTGTCGCCGCTCTTGAACTGGCCGGCCATCTGCGTCGGCCCGAGGCGGCGCGGCGTCGGGAAGTACTGGAACGAGCGCTGCTTCAGGTACAGCACGGCGCAGAAGCCGACGTAGAGGACGGCCAGGAGGATGAGGGTCTGGATGAGCATGCGGCGCATGGGCAATCGGCGTTCTGGGGCGGAGCCATTGTGAACGACGACGCTTCGCGGCCGGATTCCTGCTGCGGCGCAATATGCTCGAGCCCTGCTCCATCGCGGCACAGGCGCGACGTCACGGGGCGCCACATCATGCGCTCGCCACGTGTCCATCCGTCGGCGTTCACATTGACAGCATGACGCCGTCGCGGCCTTTGGCCGGCGTTCTTGACAGGCTCGCAGGCGACTCGCAATGTGGGGCTTCGACACCGCCCTTCACGCGATGCAAGACCGTGTCGCGCGCGGGCTTTCCCGCGTCAGATCCACAACAGGAGACTTGCAATGGACATGCTCGAACCCGGCCGTTTCGGCTACGCCGTCAATTTCAAGAAGCGCTATGGCAACTACATCGGCGGCGAGTGGGTGCCGCCGACCAAGGGCGAGTACTTCGAGAACATCACCCCCATCACCGGCCGCGCATTCTGCGAAGTGCCGCGCTCCACCGCCGAGGACATCGAACTCGCCCTCGACGCCGCCCACGCCGCCAAGACCGCCTGGGGCAAGACCTCGCCGGCGGACCGCGCGAACATCCTCAACAGGATCGCCGACCGCATGGAGCAGAACCTCGAGCTGCTCGCCAACGCCGAGACCTGGGACAACGGCAAGCCGCTGCGCGAGACCATGGCCGCCGACATCCCGCTGGCCATCGACCACTTCCGCTATTTCGCCGGCTGCGTGCGCGGCCAGGAAGGCGGCATCAGCGAGATCGACGACACCACCTACGCGTACCAC
>FSXQ01001114.1_pt1 | contig 13448 bp, 13 predicted proteins | sample 1638011 | NCBI WGS metagenome assembly FSXQ01 (sample SAMEA3914789, study PRJEB12502) | metagenome | biome: forest; material: soil | place: Canada | collected 2011-07-03 | depth 0.3 m | reverse complement strand
GCGTCGCCCTTGAACGGCTTGACGATCCAGCCCTTGATGCCCGCGGCCTTGCCGCGTTCCTTCATGATGGGGCTGTTCTCGGTGGTCAGCATCACGATGTTGACCGCCTTGTTGTTCAACTCGCCGCGGATCTTCTCCGCCATCGTCAGGCCGTCCATGTTGGGCATGTTGACGTCGCTGACCACGAGCTTGACCTTCGGGTCCATGCGCAGCTTGGCGAGGCCGTCCTTGCCGTCGACGGCCGTGGCCACGTCGAGGCCGTTGCGCTTGAGGAAGCCGGCGACTTCGTCGCGGACGGTGCTGGAATCATCGACAACCAGGATCTGGGCCATGTGGGTTCTCCGGAGGGGGTTTATGAGTTGGTGCGGGAAAAATCAGAACATCTCGAGCTCGCCGGTGTCCACTTCCACTTCGACGCTGGGGTCGACGTGGAAATCGACGAGGCCGTAGTCGGCCACGCACAGGCTGGCGTACATCGTCAGCTCGCCGTTCAGGACGATCTTGTAGTGCTTCACGAGGCCGCATCCCAGCAGGTCGACATACTGCATGCAGTCCTTGTCGATGATGTTGGGCGTGGACATGCCCACGTGCGGGAAGAACGGGCCGAGGTCGCGGTTGAGCGCACCGCAGCACACGTTGCCGCACTCGGAGATCCGGTCGTAGAACTCGTCGTCGGACAGCGGCGGGGCGCCTTCTTCCGCGTTACGGTTGAAGTACGCGCGCGTGGCCGCGTCCGGCTTGAAATAGAGGATCGCGATCGCGCGGAACAGGTAGGACGAGACCGTCAGGATGACGATCTTCTTTTCCTTGATCTTGCCCAGCTCCTTGAGCGGTTCGACGCTCACGCTGGCGCCGCCCACGGGCATGCCGCTGCGCAGCGACGAGACGAGCAGCCGGTCGAAGCTGGCCTTGGCGCGGTCGCTGATCATGCCGCGCTCGCCTCGGCGGTGAGGACGTCCTTGGACTTGTTGTTGATCAGCTCCAGGCCGATCACGGCGCCGACGATCATCTTGCCGCCGGCCTGCAGGTCCTGGAACGTCGTCGTCGTGATGAGATCGTTCTTGTACAGGTTGGCGCGGTAGTCCTTCGACAGCCGCTCGGCGCGGCCGGCCAGCACGCGGATCTCGTTGGCGACCACCGCGAAGCCGCGGCCGTGGTCGCCGGCGCGCGCGGCCTCGATCGACGCGTTCAGCGCCACGATCACCACCTGCTCGACGATCTTGGAGAACTCCTCGCTCTTCGAGTGCATCTCGCGGTTGTGCGCGAGCAGCGTGTTCATCTCGGAGTGCCAGCGCTCGAAGGTCTTGACCACGCCCAGCAACTGGTGGATCTCGCCCGCCAGCGAGTCGCAGTTGCGCAGCGCCTTGGACTTGACCTCGGCGACGCGCTCGCCCACGTCGCGCAGCAGCGCGTCGTGGGTGCGCTGCATCTGCGTCATTTGCGCGGAGCCTTCCTTGCGCTGGCGCGCGAACTCGGCCTGCTGCGCGCGCAGTTCCTCTTCGGCGTCGCGGATCGCCTGCGCCTGGTCGGGCGACTCGAAGCCGGGCATCTCGGCGGCCACCGTCGCGGCCGCCCTGGCGACCGTCGCGGCGCGCCACCAGGCGAAGACGCCGGCGATGACGACGCCGATCGCGAGGCCGATGATGAATTGGATCATTTCGATTTCCCTTCTGTGCGAACGCCGAGCGCCCGCATCCTCAACTCGCCACGGCGAACGACGCCGGCAGCACGATCACGAACTCGAACGGGCGGAAGCCGTCCGCGGTGCGGGCGCCCAGGAAGCGCACGCTGACGCGGCCGCCTTCGCGCTCCAGGAAGCCCTTGACGGCGTCCATGCCGACGCCGCGGCCCGACACCTCGGTCACCACTTCGGCGGTCGAGAAGCCTGGCAGGAACACCAGCTGCGCGGTCTCTTCGTCGGTGAGGCTCGCGCTCGCGTCGACCAGCCCGCGCTCGGCGGCGATCTGGCGGATGCGACCCAGTGCCATGCCCTGGCCGTCGTCGCGCAGCACCATCGTCATGTCGTCGCCGGCGAGGGCCACGTCCAGCTCGATGCGTCCCACCGCGGGCTTGCCGGCGGCCAGGCGCGCGGCCGGCTGCTCGATGCCGTGGTCGATGGCGTTGCGGTACAGGTGCGTGAACAGGTTCTTCAGCAGGCCGGCGATCTGGTTGCGCACCAGCACGCCGTTGTCGTGGATGGCCACCACCGGGGGCTCCTTGCCCAGCTCCTTGGCGAGCGAGGGCAGCGATTCGATGACGCCGCCCAGCAGGTCCGGCACGCGCTCGGTGCCGATGCGGCGCAGCACCTTCTGCGTCTCGACCAGCGCGGCGCGCATCGCGTCCACGCTCTCGAGGTCGACGCCCTGCATCACTTCCAGCGTCTCGGCGACCTGGGCCTTCTCGACCATCAGGAACTTCTCGACGTTGCCGCGCCGGCCCGGGCCCTTGCGGCCGAGCTTGTTGTCGTTGATCTTGGCGTATTCCTCGAGCAGGCTGCGCACCGAGTCGAGCTGCGTGAGCATCGTCTCAGGCGCCCACTCGGTGGACTCGTTCTTGCGCAGGTCGTCGTAGGTCTGTTCGGCCTCGTGCACGGTGTTGGTGAGGTTGCCCAGGCCGTACGTGCGCGCGTTGCCCTTGACGGTGTGCATGTTGCGGAACAGCTGCGTGATCAGTTCCGAGCTGGGGCCCTTGGCCTGCTCGGTCAGCGCGCGGTTCTCCTCGACGAAGGCCATCGAGGTGTGCATGAAGTCCTGGAACTTCTCCTGGCTCACCGACAGGATCTCGCCGATCATCTCCAGCTCGCGGCGCTGCGCCGACGATTCGTTGGCCAGGCGCTTCAGCTCGGTGACGTCGCGCACGCACACCATCAGCTTCTCGACGACGTCGGACTCGTTGACGATGGGCGACCAGCTCAGCTCGAGCGCCTTCGTGCGGCCGTCGGCCATGCGCGCCTCGAACTCGGTGACCAGCAGGTGCGAGTTGAACTCGTAGTTCATCGCGTCCTCGCCGATGCACGCGGCGATCGACACCTCGATGGTGGACAGCGTGTCCGCGCCCAGCGAGGTGTTGGCGAACACGAGGTCCATCACGTCGCGGTCGGCGATGCTGGTGGTCTCGAAGATGGTTTCCAGGTACGCCGAGTACTCCGGATGGATCTTGTTGCCGGCCACGATGGTCAATACGCCCTGGGGCATGTTCTGCAGCATGCTCTGGATGTCGGCCGTCTTCTGGCGCAGGGCCAGCGTGCGTTCGGCGACCAGGCTTTCCAGGTTCTCGTTCATGCCGGTCAGCTCGGTGACCAGGCGCTTGTTCTCGACGAAGGTGTTGGCGAACTGCGTGGCGGCCACGTACAGGATCGTGAACACGCTGGTGGCCATGCCGATGAACACCATCGAGATCGTGGCGACCGCGCCGAGCGCCAGCAGCAGGTCGTTGATGCCGGTGCCCATGAACACGAGCATGCCGAGCAGCAGCACGCCCGCGCCCTGGCGCTTGCCGCGCAGGCCCGAGACCAGCATGGTCGTGGAGCCGATGCCGAACAGCAGCAGCTCGACGAAGTACAGGCTGCGCACGTGCTGGAACAGGTCCACGTTCGGATGGATCGCCATCGCGCCGATGCACAGCGCCATCAGGCCCATCGTCGCTCCGGCGACCTTGTTCAGGCGCGGCGTGAACTTGTGGAAGTACTGCGAGAACAGGTAGAAGCAGAAGCCGGAGAACAGGCCCAGGTAGTGCAGGTAGACCAGCGTCTCGGGCTCGATGATGCCCAGCAGGAAGTCGGCCGGCGCCACGCAGAACGGGAACACGGTCAGGCTCGCCAGCGCGGCCACCAGGTACAGCGAGTAGCGCGTCTTGCTGTAGACGAGCAGGAAGAACAGGCCGAAGAACGCCAGCACGAAGCCCGTGACGAAGCGCAGCTCGCCGCCGAACACCTGGTAGAACTCCAGCACGCCGTCATGCGCGTCGAACTTGCGCAGCTCGAACGGCAGCATGTAGATGCCGGTCATCAGCGGGGTGTCGATGCGGATGGCGATCGTCTCGTGCGGCTGCGTGATCTTGAAGCGAACCGGGATCGGCTGGATCGAGTAGTAGCGCTGCACGTTGGCGTTCAGCGGACGCTCGTAGACCTCTTCGCCGTTGATCCACACCTTCGTGCGGCCCATGTAGGCGTTGACCAGCACGACCACTTCCTGGCCGACCAGGTTCGGCTCGAAGTCGAACGCGCCGCGGTACCAGCCGACGGTGAAGTTCTTGTGGTCGTCGTACGCGTGCTTCCACGGGCCGGGAGCCTTGACGAGGCGCCACTTGGTGGTGTCGGAGGTGTCGACCGCGACGGCCGCGTTGGCGGGCGAGTCATCGCGCGTGAACTGCCACTTGCCGACCAGACGCGTCGGCTCGGCGAGCGACTCCACCTTGATGCTGCAGGAGTCGCAGCCAGGGGGGTTGTCGGCCGCCTGCGCGGGGGCCAGCCCCAGCATCAGTGCCAGCAGTGTCACGATCAACGAAATCAGTCTCATGGTCGATACGCTCCGGGTTTTGTTGTCGAGCCGTCGTGTCACCGGTCGGGAACCCCGGACGGACGGACAGCTTCTCTTTCGGATGCTCCGCTTCCGGCGTGAGCCCCATCGTTTCAAAAGCAGGCCAGATCGCGGCCTTTTGTCCCGAAACGGACGTCGGGAGGTCTTGAGACTTATCGGTGGGGCGATGCACCAACTTGAGTCGGGGGACTTCCCCAACCCGTCATCGAGCGGGATTCGTGATCAATCTCCGCTGTGCTGCACCAAAAAGCGACACACGTTCCGCCTAGGATGGCGAGGTGAAAAACTCGCCCTCCGACACCCGCCGCCGCCTGCTCGGCCTGCCGCTCGCCTGGTTCGCCGCCGGCGCGGGCGCGGCCTCGCTCGCGTCGTCCGCGCGCCCGCCCGTGACGCAGTCGCGCGTGTTCCCGCCGCTGGCCGCGCCGCTGCGCTTCGAACTCGACATTGCGGCGGAGGCGCCGGGCAGCCCGGTGAACCGCCGCGTGCTCGGCAGCAACGTGCAATGGGTCTACGGCGGTGACGACATGCTGGGCCCCGACGACCGCTTCGACGCGCAGATGCTGCAATTCGCGAAGGCCCTCGGCCCGACGGTGCTGCGCTACCCCGGCGGCGCGCAGTCCGACGCGTATCACTGGGAGCGCGGCGTCGGCCCGATGGCGTCGCGCGGCCAGAACGAGCACGTCAACGCGCGCGAGAACCAGCTCACGCGCCTGGGCACGCGCGAGTTCCTCGAGCTGTGCGAGGCCACCGGCGCCGCGCCGCTGCTCACGCTCAACCTCGCCAGCGGCACGCCCGAGGAGGCCGCGCGCTGGATGCACGCCACCAACGTGGAGCGCATGACGTCGACGCTCACCGGCAAGCCCTTGCCCAAGGTCGCCTACTGGGAACTCGGCAACGAGCCCTACCTGACGCAGGAGCGGCCCGACCTGGCCGTGACACCCACCGAATTCGCGCGCCGCGCCAACCGCTTCGTCGCGGCGCTGCGCGCGATCGAGCCCGACGCCGTCATCGGCCTGCCGCTCACGATGGATCGCCGCAACGGCATCCCGACGACGCACGTGTTCGGGTTCACGCCGCAGGTGCTCGCGGGCATCACCGAGCGCATCGACTTCGTCAGCGTGCACGACGCCTACATGCCCGGCGGCGGCAAGGACGCCGACCCCGCCGCGCTGTACTGGGGCGCGATGGCCGCCACGCGCACGGTGCGCGCCGACATGGACGCCATGCAGCGCGCGCTGAAGGCCTGGCAGCCGACGCGGTCGTTCCCGCTGGCCGTCACCGAGTACAGCGCGATGTTCTCGCTGGGCGCCGGCGCCACCGATCAATGGGCCGCGTCACCGGCCGCCGGCCTCTACGCCGCCGACGCGTTGCGCCTGTTCGCCACGAGCCCCGACGTGCTGCTCGCCAACCAGTGGTCGCTGTCCGCCAACTGGGTGTTCGGCGCGATCACCGCGCACGGCTTCACGCGCCCGGTCTACACCGCGATGGCCTGGATGGGCCAGGCGCTGCAGGGCGAGCGCGTGGCCGCGACGATGCGCAGCGACACCGTCGCGACGCCCAGCGTGGGGCTGTCGGTCGCGCAGCCGGCGTTGCCGCTGGTGGAGTCGCTGGTCACGCGTGAGGCCGGCAGGACCTGGCGCGTCGCGTTGATCCAGAAGGACCCGCGGCGCTCCGCGCAGGGCCGCATCACGCTGGCGGGCCTGCCGATTGCCAGGGTGCGATCCGCAAGGCTGGAGACCTGGCACGCCCCCGACGTCTTCGACGCCTCGGACGACCACGCGCTCTGGCAACATGCGGAGCAGGCGCTGTCCGTCGCGCCGACGCTGTCGGTGCAACTGCCGCCCGCCAGCCTCGCGCTGTTGACGATCACCCTAGCTTCCTGACCGGATGACCACCTCCATTTCCTCGCTGGCTGGCCAGACGAGACGCCCGCGCATCGGCGTCGATTTCCACACCTTCGACGGGCTGTTCCAGGGCAGCCGCAGCCACCTGCTGGGCCTGTACCGCGACGTCGTGCGGCGCGCACCCGAGTACGACTTCGTCTTCTTCTGCGGCGACCCCGCGCGCCTGCGCGAGGCCGACCCGGCGTTCGGCATGCCCAACGTGCTGTGCGTGGAGATGCCGCACAAGAGCGGCCTCGCGCGCCTGGGCTGGCAGCTGGCGCGGCTGCAGCGCAAGTACCGCATCGACCTGCTGCACGTGCAGTACCGCATGCCGCTGCTGCCGTGGGGCGCGTGCGCAGTCACGATCCACGACACGCTGTTCGAGACGCACCCGCAGTTCTTCACGAAGCAGTTCCTGCGCATGGCGCGTTTCACCGGCCGCCGCTCGGTGAAGAAGGCGGCAATCCTGCTGACCGTGAGCCAGTTCTCGCTGAACGAGATCGCGCGGCTGTACGGCGTCGAGCCGTCGGACATCACCATCACCGGCAACGGCGTCAACCTCGCGCGCTTCCATCCGGTGTCGGCCGAGGGCAGCGACGACTGGAACGGCGCCGACCTCGTGCGCGCACTGGGCGCCGAGCCCGGGCAGTACCTCATCAGCGTGGGCCGGCTGGAGCCGCGCAAGAACCACCTGAACCTGGTGCGCGCCTACGCGAAGATCGCCGAGCCGCGGCCGCCGCTGCTGATCGTCGGCCAACGCGACTTCGAGCACGACGAGGCGTTCGCGGAGGTCGAGACGCTCGGCCTCGGCAGCGAGGTCACGTTCCTCGAGCGCGTGGCCGACGCGGAGCTGCCGGCGCTCGTGCGCCACGCCCGCGTGTTCGTCTACCCGAGCTACGCCGAAGGCTTCGGCATGCCGGTGCTCGAGGCGATGGCCAGCGGCGTGCCGGTGGTGACGTCCGCCACCACGGCGCTGGTGGAGGTGGCGGCGGGCGCGGCGCTCACGGTGGATCCCGCCGACCCGCAGGCCATCGCCAGTGCCATCGAGACGCTGCTGTTCGACGCCAGCCTGCGCCGCAAGCTGGCCGCGCAAGGCCTCGAGGTGGCCGCGCGCCATCGCTGGGACGTCGCGGCCAGGAACCTGCTGGGCGCGTTCCGTCGTTTCTTCGCCGGCAGGATGATGCACTGACGGCCGGCCGGGCCGTCGAGGACGAGGAGACCGCATGAGTAACGAGAACGACCTGCAACGCTTCGTGGATGCCCAGGAGACGACCGTCTTCGACGCGATGCTCGAGCTGCGCGCTGGCCGCAAGCGCACGCACTGGATGTGGTTCGTGTTCCCGCAGCTGCGCGGCCTCGGCCAGAGCCAGCTGGCCTGGCACTTCGGCATGCAGTCGGTCGACGAGGCCGTCGCCTACCTCGCGCATCCGGTGCTCGGCACGCGGCTGCGCGAATGCGTCGAGCTCGTGCTGGCCGTGCGCGGCCGCACGGCGCACGAGATCTTCGGCTCGCCCGACGACCTCAAGTTCAAGTCCTGCGTCACGTTGTTCGCCGAGGCCGAACGCGGCCAGGGCAGCGGCTCGTTCGACCGCGCGCTGCGCCAGTACTTCGCCGGCCAGCCCGACCCGGCCACGCTCGAGCTGCTCGCGAAAGCGCGATGACGCGCCGCGCCGCGCTGGCCATCGACTTCGACGCGCCGTCCGACCAGGTCGCCCGCGCGCTGATCGGCGCGACGCTGCTGGTGGACGGCGTCGGCGGCGTGATCGTCGAGACCGAGGCCTACGACCAGGTCGACCCGGCGTCGCACACGCACAGGGGCCCGACCGCGCGCAACGCGGCGATGTTCGGCCCGTCGGGGCACGCGTACGTCTACCGCTCGTACGGCATCCACTGGTGCCTGAACTTCACGTGCCGGCCGGCGGGGCATGGCGCGGGGGTGCTGATCCGCGCGCTGGAGCCGCGCACGGGCCTCGATCGGATGCGCGCGCGGCGCGGCGTCGACGACGTGCGGCTGCTGTGCTCGGGGCCCGGCCGGCTGGGCCAGGCGCTGGGCATCACGATGGCGCACTACGGGCTGCCGCTCGATCGGCCGCCGTTCTTCGTGGCGGCGCCGGACGATGCGGTCGAGGCCGTCGTCGGGCCGCGCATCGGCATCAGCAAGGCCATCGACGCGCCGTGGCGCTTCGGGCTGCTCGGGTCGAAGTTCGTGAGCAAGCCGTTCGCCAAGGGCTGACGTCGGCGTCGCGCGGGCATACTCGGCGGCATCGCCACGACGCGCTTCGCGCTTGCGCCATGTCCATGATTGCCGACTTCATCGTCGCGACGCCCGAGGAGGCGCTCGCGTACGCCGGCCGTTTCGACGACCTCGAGAGCGACGACGAAGACGACGAGGCGTCCGTGGCGGCGGAAGACCGCCTGGAGCAGCTCGAGGCGATCGAACGCCTCGAGATGAACGGCCTGACCGGGCTGACGATGGGCTTGCTGTGGGCCGACCTGCTGGGCGTGCCCTGGGACGTCCACGCCCACATGCCGCGAACCGTGGCGGGCGGCGAGAGCTGGCTGCTCGATCAGCTGGAGCCGCCGCTGCTCGACGCCGTCGTTTCGGTGCCCGCCGGGCGCGTCGAGCCGGCGCTGGCCGCGTGGCTGTCCCGCGAGGACATGCGCGGCTGGGCGCTCGAGCCGGCGCGCGAATTCCTCGTCGACCTGCAAGCGCTGGCGCGCTCGGCGCGCGCGCAAGGCAAGGGCGTCTACCTGTTCAATCCGTTCTGAACGGCGACGAGTCGTCGACCTCGACGCGCGCCACTTCCGGCAGCGCATCGATGCCCGTCCAATCCATGGCCGCCAGCACGCGAGCCATGTTCTTGCCCGCCCATGTCGACGCCAGCGCCCGCGGCTTCCAGCCCCAGGCGTCGGCCTCGGGCGTGGACGCGCCGGTGCGGTGGTGCGGAAAGAACGAACGGCAGCGGCAGCGCGCGAGGTCGACCGCGTCGTCGGCCACGCGCAGCGCGAACAGGTGCAGCCGCTTGGCGGGCAGGTAGGCGAACTCGCCGAGGTCGGCGAGGCCATCGGCGGGCAGCCGCAGGCCGGCTTCCTCCCAGGCCTCGCGCACGGCGGCGTGGAGCGGGGCCTCGCCGTCGTCGGCCAAGCCCTTGGGCAGGTCCCAGCGCGTGGTGCCGGTGGCGCGGCAGGCGAACAGCTCGCCGCGCCGGTTCACCAGCAGCACGCCGCACGAGACCCTGCGAGCCATACCCGTTGCCCTATGCGGCCAGCAGCACGATCAACGCCCCCGCGCCGCCCTGCGGCCCGGCCGCCTGCGCGAACGCGATGACCTCGTTGCGCTGCGCGAGCCACTTGTGCACCTTGGCCTTGAGCACCGGCTCGCGGCCCGGCGAGCCGTTGCCCTTGCCGTGGATGACGCGCAGGCAGCGCAGGCCGCGCTGCTCGGCGCCGCGGATGAACGCGCCGACGGCCTCGCGCGCCTCGTCGCGCCGCAGGCCGTGGAGGTCGAGCTGGTCCTGGATCGACCACTTGCCCTTGCGCAGCTGGCCGAGGACGTCCAGCGAGATGCCCGGCCGCCGAAAGCCCAGGCCGTCGTCGGTGAGCAGCAGCGACTCGACATCGACTTCGTCCGACATGGCCTCGGCCAGCGCGCGCGCCTCGTCGAGCTCCTTCTGGCGCGGATGGGCCGGCGGCGGCGTGGGGCGCACGTCGGCGCGCGGCGCGGCCTTCACGGGCTTGACGGCGCCGACGGCCAGCTCGAACTGGCGCCGCTCGCGGTCGAGCCGCGCGTTTTCCTCGGCGGCCTTGCGCGCGGCCTCGGCCGCCTCGCGCTCCGCGCGCGCGATCGCATCGCGCATGGCGCCGAGATCCTGCAAGCTGCGCATTTTCAAGTCGGTTCCCTCGTGTTCGGGCTTGTTTCGACGATCATTTTCGTCGACTCGACGAAAAGACCCTGCGGTTCCTGTCGGACACTGCATGATCGCGATCGTTCCCAAAGAGGAGGAGTTTCCATGGCCACCAAACCCCGCATCTCCGGCTTGTCCGGCAACGAGATCTACTGCATGCACCTCAAGGGCTTCGCGCCGGTGGGCATCGTGGTGGGCAACAGCGTGCGCTCGATGGGCTTCATCGGCGGCCTGACGTCGGGCGTGCGCGGCGTGATCGGCGGCGAGATCCCGGAGATCACCAACATCATCCACGAAGGCCGGCAGAACGCGTACGACCGCATGGTGGCCGAGGTGAAGGAGGGCGCGGCGCACGGCGCGGTGGGCGTGACGTCGGAGCTGCGCAACCTGGCGGGCAACACGGAGTACCTGTTCGTGGGCTCCAGCGTGCGCAAGGCCGACTCCAACGAGTTCTTCACGAGCGCCGGCGATGCGCAGGAGCTCTACTGCCACATGGACGCCGGCTACCAGCCGCTGCGCTACGTGTTCGGCAACATCGCCTACTCGATGGGCGCCATCGGCGGCATCGTCGGCGGGCTGAAGACGATGGTGCGCGGCGAGATCAAGGAGTTCTCCGACATCTTCAACGCGACGCGCCACCATGCGCTGGAGCGCGCCGTGAAGGAGGCGCGCCGCGTGGGCGCGAACGCGGTGGTGGGAATCCGCACGAACGTGGAGCGCTTCAACGGCGCGCACGAGATGTTCATGGCGGGCACGGCGGCGATGCATCCGTCGCTGCCGGCGCAGTACCTGCAGAGTCCGGTCACGAGCGACCTCACGGGCGAGGAACTCTGGAGCCTGACGGCGATGGGCTTCGCGCCGCTGAAGCTGCTGATGTCGACATCGGTCTATTCGCTGGGCGCGCTCGGCGGGCTCAAGTCGATGTTCAAGGGCTTCGTGAAGGGCGAGATCAGCGACCTGACGACGCTGGTCTACGACGCGCGCGAGCACGTGTTCGATCGCATCGAGCAGGAGGCGACCCAGATCGGGGCTGACGAGGTCGTGGGCATCAAGACCTACATCGTCGAGCTGGGATCGGGGCTGATCGAGTTCGTGGCCGTGGGAACCGCGGTGAAGCGCTTTGACGGGTTGTCGACGGCGACGGCGGTGCTTCCGGCGCAAGCGGTCATTCGGGATCGCGACACGTGGGTGAGCGGCGAAGGCGGGTTCGATCTTCAAGGCACGCGGGCTGGCGGTTGATGCGTTGTCGTTGACTTGTGGCTCTTGGCGCCTTGTTGGCTTCGCGCTGGCCGGCTGCCCGCGCGAAGCGAACGACGACCCAGGAGCCGACGTGCAACCGAGGCCAACGACCTACATCAGCCCCCGCTCGGCAAAGCTCACGACCGACCCCGCCCCAACGACCAGGTGATCCAACACCCGCACCTCCACAGTCCGCAACGCCGCCACCAACGACTGCGTCAACACCTCATCCGCCCGCGACGGCTCCGCAACTCCGGACGGGTGGTTGTGGACAAGGATTGCCGCCCCCGCGTTCAGCAGCAGGGCCTGCCGCAGCACCTCCCGCGGATAGACGCTCGTCTGGGACAGCGTGCCGCGGAAGAGTTCCTGCATCTCGATGAGGCGGTGCTGCGAATCGAGGTAGAGCACCGCGAAGACCTCGTGCTGCAGCCCGCCCAGGCGCAAGGCCGCGAAGTCCTTCACCTTCTGCGGCGAGTCGAACACCGGCGACGCCTTCAGCTGCTGCGACAACGCCCGCCGCGCGATCTCCAGCACCGCCGCCAGTTCGGCCCGCCGCGCCGGCCCCAGGCCCGGCGCGCGCGTCAGCTCGGCCGGCGTGGCGTGCATCAGGCCGGCCAGGCCGCCGAACTGTCGCAGCAGCGCCTCGGCCTGCTGGAGCACGCCTACGCCGCGCGAGCCCGTGCGCAACAGCAGGGCCAGCAGCTCGACGTCGGCCAGCGCCGGGGCACCGTGGGCCAGCAGGCGCTCGCGCGGGCGGGTGGCGATCGGCAATTCCTTGATGGACATCGAAACGTTGCCTTCACAGGTAAAATCGGGGGTTCGAATGGGGAAAGTGCCACTGGCGCGCCCCTCGCCGCGCCGCTGCTCCAGTGTCGCGCGCACCCCCGCAGGCCCTGCCTGACCAACTGCCTCATATTCGTGAACATCGTCCAGCCCGACTCGTTTCTCACCCTGCATTACCGGCTCTGCGGCCCGGACGGTGCGGAGGTGGTCAGCACGTTCAACGACAAGCCCGCCACGCTGTCGCTGGGCGCGGGCCAGCTCGCGCCGGCCATCGAGGCCTGCCTGGTGGGCATGGAAGAGGGCGCGCGCATGACCTGGCATCTCGAGGCCGGCGCCGCGTATGGCGAGCGCAATCCCGAGATGCTCCAGCGTGTCAAGCGCAGCCTGCTGGCCCGGCACGGCGACGCCGACGAGGACTACCGCATCGGCGACGTCGTCGAGTTCCCCACGCCCGACGGCACGGGCAAGTTCGCCGGCGTCATCCGCGAGGAGGGCGCCGATTGGCTGCTGTTCGACTTCAACCACCCGCTCGCCGGCCAGCCGGTCACGTTCGAAGCCCAACTGATCGGAGTGATGTGATGAGCGAGATTCTTGTCACGCACGACGGCAAGTTCGTCGACGAAGTGCTCCTCGCGCAACCGCGCGGCTTCTGCGCCGGCGTCGATCGCGCCATCGAGATCGTCGAGCGCGCGCTCGAGAAGTTCGGCCGGCCGATCTACGTGCGCCACGAGATCGTGCACAACACCTTCGTCGTCAACGACCTCAAGGAAAAGGGCGCGATCTTCATCGAGGATCTGGCCGACGTGCCGCCCGGCGCCACGCTCGTGTTCTCGGCCCACGGCGTGAGCAAGGCCGTGCGCGAGGAGGCCGCGCAGCGCGGCTTCTCCGTGTTCGACGCCACGTGCCCGCTGGTCACCAAGGTGCACGTCGAGGTGTCCAAGCTCGCGCGCGAGGGCTTCGAGTTCATCATGATCGGCCACAAGGGCCACCCCGAGGTCGAAGGCACGATGGGCCAGCTGCGCGAGGGCATCTACCTCGTCGAGGAAGTGGCCGACGTCGCCGACGTGCACCCGAACGATCCCAGCCGGCTCGCGGTGGTC
>FSXQ01003948.1_pt1 | contig 13458 bp, 10 predicted proteins | sample 1638011 | NCBI WGS metagenome assembly FSXQ01 (sample SAMEA3914789, study PRJEB12502) | metagenome | biome: forest; material: soil | place: Canada | collected 2011-07-03 | depth 0.3 m | reverse complement strand
TCGACCGCGGCCTCGTCGGTGACGTTCATCTCGACGGCCATCGCCTTGCCGCCCGACGCATTGATCTCGTCGGCGGTGGCCTGCGCCGCGGCGAGCGCGAGGTCGGCGATCACGACCTTGGCGCCTTCCTTGGCGTACTCCAGCGCGATTTCCTTGCCGATGCCGCTGGCCGAGCCGGTGATGATGGCGACCTTGTCCTTGAGTTGCATGTTCGTTCTCCTGTGAATCGGGTGGTTAGCTGAGGTAGTCGTGCGCGACCGTGCCGTACGGCAGGGTGAGGTCGGCAATGATGTGCACGGTCGACAGGATCTCCAGCACCGGCAGGTCCGCGATCGGCGCCAGCGCGTGGTGGCGCAGGTCGAGGCCGCCCGGGCCCGTCCACGCGCCCTTGACGGTGACGTCGGTGAGCGAGTACTTGACCAGCTCGCAGATGCGCGGCGTGCCGTCCACGTGCGGGATCACCTTGAGCAGGAAGGCCGGCGCCTCGAGCGCGGCCTTGGCCACGGCGTGGTCCACGCCGCGATGCTTGAAGCCCATCGTACCGGTGGCGATGCGGAACTCGCTGTAGTCGAGCGTGCCCATCAGGGTGTCGGTGTGCACGCGCAGGTCGGGCTGGCCCAGCTTCTTCGGGAAGCCCCAGATCTCGCGGCCGGCGGCGATCGGCGGGTGGTCGTTGAGGAACATCGACAGCACGAAGCCGCCGTGCTCGCCGTTCAACGTCACCGGGATCACCTGGCCCGACTCGGTGTAGTCGCCGAAGCCGGTGGAGTCGGGCATCCGGATGAACTCGAACTTCACGACGGGCTCGGCCAGCTCCAGCGGCGCCGGAATGAGCGCGCGCAGCGCGTCCGGGTCGGTGCGGTACGAGATGATCAGGTACTCGCGGTTGACGAAGCGGTACGGGCCCGGCGGGAAGGCCGGGTTGTGCACGGGCATCGCGAAGGCGCGCTGGCGCACTTCGTCCTCGGTCATGGCAAGCTTTCGACGTTGCAGTGCAGCATTTCTACCAGAGTTCAGCGTCACGATGCTGACGTGCGGCCATCCGCCGCGGGCGCAGGTCCCCGATCGCGCGAGGCGCCTACCCCTAGGAGCGTGCGCGTCGGACCGGCGAGTGTCATCGACATGATGCGCCCGCAGTCCTAGAGTGGAAACCACCGTTCCAGGAGAGTCCATGTCGCGTCCCGCCCACCTGTTGAAGTCCGCCGTCGCCAGTCGTGCCAGCGCCTTGCCGCGCTACGGCCAGTCCTACGTCGCGCATCGCCGCCAGGTGCTGGAGCGGCACCCGAACGCCGTGCGCGACCTCGTGCGATCCACCGACCTGCCGATGTTCGAGCTGCCGGCCAACGAGACCCTCCTGCGTTTCGTGACCTACCCGTCGCCCTATCCGTTGAACTACCAGGGCGTGTTCAGCGTGCCGCCCGACATCCAGGGCGGCGACGGCGTCGGCGGCTACTCGCGCAACAACCGCTTCACCGGCGTCCAGCCGAGCGGCGCCGCGGGCCTCAACGGCGCCTACTGGGGCCGGCCGTCCGGCGTGGCGGCGGAAAGCTTCTACTACTCGTGCCTCAAGGGCTGGGACGGCAGCGGCCCGCTGCGGTTGCCGGCCCGCACCACGCCGATGGTCGTGGAGTGGCTCAACGGCCTGCTCGGGTACGGCGTGGACAGCGAGATGCCCAAGCAACTGATCTTCTCGGGCAACTGCTGCACCGACGTCATCGTGGCGCGCACCATCCGCAAGATCGTCGCCGTGAACCTGAACCTGGGCGACCCGTCGGTCAAGGCCCTGCTGGACTCGGTGCAGTCGCGCTGGGCCGGGCTGCTCGACTCGCTCGAATACAACTCGATCGCCGAGGGCATCGCCGACCCCGACTTCCCCGACTTCGCCCGCGCGCTGGCCCACGCGGCTGCCGTCAAGACCCAGCCCGACGCGATCTGGGCGCAGTCCGCCCGCGTGGAGGACGCCGCCGGGCTGCAGGGCTTCGATGCCTCGCAGGCCAGCAACCTCGTGCTGGTGGGCGACGCGCGCACGACGCTCAGCGACCGGCTGGTCGGCCTGGGCGTGGTCGAGGTGCGCTCCGATGCGGACGGCGTGCACGCCAGCGTCGCGCCGCTGCACGGCAAGGGCGCGCGCTACGACGACGGCGTCGTCCGCGCGCTCGCGATCATCTGACCGCGAGCCGGCAAGGTCACGGCCTGAGCAACGGGATGGCCGTGACGGCCTGCAACTGGTCGAAGCCGAGGCCGGCCGCCATGTCCAGCACCACCGCGCCGCGCGGGCCGACGTCGATCACGGCGAGGTCGGTGTAGACGCGGCTCACGCAGGCCAGGCCGGTCAGCGGGTAGGTGCAGGTCTCGACCAGCTTGCTCTCGCCGCTCTTGGTGAGGTGCTCCATCATCACGAAGGTGCGTTTGGCGCCGATGGCGAGATCCATCGCGCCGCCGACGGCCGGGATCGCGCCGTCGGCGCCGGTGTGCCAGTTGGCCAGGTCGCCGCGCGCGGAGACCTGGAACGCGCCGAGCACGCAGATGTCCAGGTGGCCGCCGCGCATCATCGCGAAGCTGTCCGCGTGGTGGAAGAACGAGCCGCCGGGCAGCAGCGTGACGGGCTGCTTGCCGGCGTTGGTGAGGTCGAAGTCCTCGTGGCCCGGCTCGGGCGCGGGGCCCATGCCGATGATGCCGTTCTCGCTTTGCAGGACCACCTCGCGGCCTTCGGGCAGGTGGTTGGCGATGAGCGTGGGCAGGCCGATGCCCAGGTTGACGACGCTGCCGTCGGCGATGTCCTGGGCGACGCGGGCGGCCATCTGGTCGCGCGTCCAGCGGGGGAGGGTGCTGTCGCTCATGCCTTGAATCCTGCGCCGCGCGTGGCGGTCCGGGCGATGGGCACCACGCGCTGCACGAACAGGCCCGGCGTGACGACGGCCTCGGGATCGAGCGCGCCGAGTTCCACCACCTCGTGCACGGTGGCGATGGTGCACCTGGCGGCCATCGCCATGATCGGCCCGAAGTTGCGCGCGGTCATGCGGTAGGTGAGGTTGCCCCAGCGGTCGCCGCGTTCGGCCTTGATCAACGCCACGTCGGCGTGGATGGCCGTCTCGAGCACCTGCATCTTGCCGTCGAACTCGCGCGTCTCCTTGCCTTCGGCCAGGACGGTGCCGTAGCCGGTGGGCGTGAAGAACGCGCCGATGCCGGCGCCGGCGGCGCGGATGCGTTCGGCGAGGTTGCCCTGCGGCACCAGCTCCAGCTCGATCCGGCCTTCGCGGTACAGCTTGTCGAAGTGCCACGAATCGACCTGGCGCGGGAAGCTGCAGATGATCTTGCGCACGCGGCCGGCGCCCAGCAAGGCGGCCAGGCCGGTGTCGCCGTTGCCGGCGTTGTTGTTGACGACCACGAGATCGCGCGCGCCCTGGTCCAGGAGTGCGGCGATCAGTTCGTCGGGCAGGCCGGCGGTGCCGAAGCCGCCGATCATCACCGTGGCGCCGTCCTTCACGTCCGCGAGGGCGGCGGCCGCGCTCTCAACGATCTTGTCGATCATCGTGTTGTCGTCTTCGCCTGTCGTTGGACTTTCAATCTACCAAACGACGGCCGACCCTGCATCTGAGTCCGTCTCTCGCGCGTAGACCCGAGGTGACGCGTTTCGCCGTGCGCGTCACGCGAAAGCGTCACCGGAACGCGACGACCGTGCGAAATCACCGCCGATTGGCTCGCACGGTCACTCGAGAGTTGCGGAAATGCAGGAGGATCGCCGAAACCCCCGGCGCGGTCGCGGGCGGATGGCGGCTTATGGCAAGACAGCTGGCGCCTTCCGTGTGAGACTCGCGGCAGGAGGCGGACACGGGCCGCAGCGGACGCACGAAGAGGCGTCCGAGACACACCAAAGACGATTTCGGAGACCTTCTCGAACATGCAGATCCGCTCGACTCGCCGGCTGTCCGCGCTGCTCCTCCTGGGCGCGACGACCCTGGCGTGGCATGGCGCTTCGCGCGCCGCCGACACGCCCGTCTCGTCGCCCCCGCCGTGGCCCGTGGTCAAGGACTCGCCCACCCCGCTCGCCGCCGACCCGGTGCGGCCGCTGATGATGGGCTCGCTGCGTGTCACCCTCGATGCCATCACGCTGGTGGACGTGCGCCAGCAGATCGGCGTGGGCGTGAGCCAGCGCCAGGGCAAGGGCACCGACGCCCTCGACTGGCTCTGCTACACGCTGCCCGACGCCGCGCCGGCGCAGCGGCTGTGGCTCACGTCCAGCGAGCTGTCGCGCGGCCGCGTCGACGCCGTCGTCGCCACCGACCTGGCCGCGGGCACCGTCGCCACGGCGCAGTGCCCCGACCTGCCCGCGAAATTCAAGCCGGTGCGCTTCGACGACGGCCTGTGGCTGGGCGCCATGAGCGGCGAGCTGCGCAAGGCGCTGGGCATCCCGGCCAAGTCTGGCCCCATTTTCTCGGGCCTGTTCCAGGGGCAGACCGGCAACCTGCAGATGGTCAGCTCGACGGTGATGGAGTTCCGCGGCGGCCGTACGGTCAGCCTGCACGTGGCGCATTCGTCGCAGAACTGACCTCGCCAGGGACTTGAAGGCCCTTTCCTCGTCTTTTCGCCCTATCGCCGCCGCCCGGGATACGGGATGCTCGCGAGTGACGGCCGGCGCCTGCGCGCTCCGGCCGATTCGAAAAACATCCGCGAGAGTCATGGCCCGTTTCCGATCCGCCCCGTCGCCGTTGCGCGTCGCCGCCGCCTTCGCGTTGGCCGCGCTCGCGTGGCTGGCGCCCGCGGCGGCCGGCGCGGCCGACGCGTTGCGCATCGCCGCGTCGCGCGCGCCGGTGTCGCTGCCGCTGTACGTGGCCCGCGAGCGCGGCTTCTTCGCCGACGAGCAGCTGGACGTGACCATCGCCGACTGCATCGGCGGCACCAGCTGCCTGCGCGAGTTGCTGGACGGCCGCGCCGACATCGCCACCACGTCCGAGATGCCCGTCGTGCTGGCCGCGTTCTCGCACGCCGACGTCGCCATCGTCGCGACCATCGTGCACGCCACCGACAACCTCAAGCTGATCGCCCGCAAGGCCAGCGGCGTGACGAAGAGCGAGCAGCTCGACGGCCGCAAGGTGGGCGTGATCGCCGGCACCGCCGCGCAGTTCCTGCTGGAGACGCACCTGCTGGACGTCGGCGTCGACCCGCGCCACGTCACGATGGTGTCGCTGCAGGCCGAGGAGACCGTGGTGGCGCTGAAGTCGGGGCGCATCGACGCCGTCGCGGTCTGGGAGCCCTACGGCTACGCCGCGCTGCACGGCGCCGACGCCGTCGGCCTGCGCCTGCCGCTGGGCGGCGGCTACATCGAGAGCTACAACCTGGTGGGCGGCCGCGCGCTGTTCGCCCGCGGCGACGCCATCTCGGTGCGCCTGCTGCGCGCCGTCGACCGCGCCGAGCAGTTCATCCTGGCGCATCCCGCCGACGCCCAGGCCATCCTGCGCGACAAGCTCGGGCTCGACCAGCACTTCGTCGACTGGGTGTGGGGCGGGCTCGCGTTCCGGATGTCGCTGGACCAGGCGCTGCTCACCACGATGGAGGGCGAGGTGCGCTGGGCGCAGCGCGAGGGCCACGTGGCCGGCGGCGCGCGGCCCAACGTGCTGACGCTGATCCATCCGGGGCCGCTGAAGACGGTCAAGCCCAATTCCGTTGGAACGGGTGGTTAGCCACATGCGCATCCGCAGCCAGCTCCTCGCGTTCGTCACGGCCTCGGTGTGCACCGGCATCCTCGCCGCGGCCATCGTGTTCGCGGCCGGCCGCCGCGAGGACGCGGCCGGCGACGCGCAGGCGCGCGCGCAGGTCGCCGAGCACGAGGTCGCGGGCCTGCTCGCGCTCACGCAGGAGTACGCGCGCTACGCCGAGCCGCGCGCGGCCGAGCAATGGCGGCTGCGCCACGCCGCCATCGCCGCGGCGCTGGCCGACGACCACTCCGACGGCAGCAACCCCGCCCTGGTGGAGCTGCGCGACGTCACGCAGGCGCTGCCGGCGCTGTTCTCGCGTCTCGAAGATCTGCCCGCGGGCAACGACGGCTTCACGCAGCGCCGCAAGGAGGCGCTGCTCGACCAGCTGCTCACCAACACGCAGGCGATGAGCGACTACGCCTATCAATGGTTCCAGGAGTCGGTGGCGCAGCGTCGCGCGGCCGAGGACGAGTTCAAGTGGATCGCGCTGTCCGTGCCCTGCGTGATGCTGCTGATGCTGCTGGCCAGCGGCTTCGTCGTGCTGCGCCGCGTGCTGATCCCGATGCAGCGGCTCGACCGCGCCGCCGCCGCCATCCGCCGCGGCGACATGAGCTTCCGCCTCGGCAGCACCGAGCAGGACGAGTTCGGCGAGCTCTCGCGGGAGTTCGACGCGATGACCGCCGCGCTGATCGACAGCGACCAGCAGCGCGACCGCTCCGAGCAGCAGCTGCGCGACATCACCGACAACCTCCCCGCGCTGGTCGGCTACATCGACCCGCAGCACCAGTACCGCTTCGCCAACGAGAAGTACCGCGAGTGGCTGGGCCACGACCCGTTCAGCATGGTGGGCCGCCACGTGGCCGAGGTGCTGGGCGAGGGCGCCTACGCCGCGATGAAGGGCAACCTCGACCGGGCGCTGGCCGGCGAGCGCGTGCAGTGGGCGCGCAGCCTGCGCCGCGACGGCGTCGAGCGCCACCTGCTGTCGGAGTACATCCCCGACGTCGCGCCGGACGGCAGCGTGCGCGGCTGCTACACGCTCACCGTCGACATCACCGAGCGCCGCGCCGCCGAGCTCGAGATCTCGCGCAGCGAACAGCGCATGGCCGCGCTCACCAACGCGATCCCCGCGATGGTGGGCTACTTCGACATGACCGAGACCTGCCTGTACGCCAACGACGCGGGCCTGCGCTCGCTGGGCGTCAATCGCGCCGACGTGCCCGGCCTGAGCATGCGCGCCGCGCTCGGCGAGACCATCTACGCGCAGCACGAGCCCTTCGTGCGCGAGGCGCTGCAGGGCCGCCGCGCGCGCCTCGAAGGCAAGATCGGGTTCGCCGGCCGCGAGGCGCACTTCCAGGCCCACCTGATCCCCGACCGCACCGATGGCGGCGCGCAGCGCGGCTTCTACCTGATGACCTTCGACATCACCGCGCTGAAGGAGGCCGAGGGCCGGCGCGCGAAGGTCGAGGGCCAGTTGCGCGCGATCACCGACAACCTGCCGGTGGCCATCACCTACCTCGACGCCGAGCAGCGCTACCGCTTCGTCAACCGCACGGGCCTGGAGTGGCTGGTGCGGCCGGCCGGGGAGGTCATCGGCCACCGCATCCAGGACCTGCTGCGCCCGATCGCGTACGAGCGCCGGCGCGAGCACATCGAGGCCGGGCTCACGGGCAAGCGCGTGGTGTTCGAGGCCGAGTCCATCACGGGCGACGTCACGCGCATCCTGCACTACAACTACATCCCCGACATCGAGTCCGACGGCCATGTGGCCGGCCTGTACGGCATCGCCACGGACGTGTCGGCGCTGAAGAGCGTGGAAAAGCAGCTGAGCCTGCTGGTGCGCTCCGACGTGCTCACCGGCGTGGCCAACCGCTACTGCTTCAACGAGACGATGCCGCTCGCGCTCTCGCGGGCGCGCCGCGCGGGCACGGGCCTCGCGCTGATGTACCTGGACATCGACCACTTCAAGAGCATCAACGACACGCTGGGCCACGCGGCCGGCGACGAGGTGCTCAAGGCGTTCTCGAAGCGGCTGCAGCAGAGCGTGCGCGTGACCGACAGCGTGGCGCGGCTGGGCGGCGACGAGTTCGTGATCATCCTGGAGGGCGTCAACAACGCCGACGAGCCGCAGATCGTGGCGCGCAAGATCGTCGCCAACGTGACGCAGCCGCTGGAGGTCGAAGGGTGCGCGCTGACGCTCACCACCAGCATCGGCATCGCGTTCCGCCACCAGATCGTCGCCGCCGACGCGGCCACCGCCGAGGCGCTGATCGGCCGCGCCGACGCCGCGCTGTACGCGGCCAAGAAGGCCGGCCGCAACACGTGGCGCGTGATGGCGGACGACGTGCTGCTCGACGCGAAGGAGCTCGCGTGAGCGCGCGAGCCCGCCTGCGCGTGACGCGCCGCCTGCGCGCGTGGGCGTCCGCCTGCGCGGGCGCGCTCGCGCTGGCGAACGCCCCTGCGCACGCGGCGCCGCTCACGCTCGGGGTGTCGTCGGGTCCGGTGTCGCTGTCGCTGTACGTGGCCGAGGCGCGCGGCTTCTTCAAGGACGAGGGCCTCGACCTGCAGCTGCGCGACTGCGCCAGCGGCCGCGAGTGCTACCAGTGGCTGGCCGAGGGCCGCGTCGACGTGGCCACGGCCGCCGAGCTGCAGGTGGCGGCCGGCGCCGCGGAACATCGCGACCTGGCCATCGTGGCCACCATCAGCACCTCGTCGTACCAGATCAAGCTGGTCGCGCGGCGCAGCGCGCAGGTCGCGGAGGCGCCGCAGATCCGCGGCAAGCGCGTGGCCACGGTGCCGGGCAGCTCGGCGCAGTACTTCCTGGACAACTGGCTCGTGTTCAACGACATCGACCCCGCCACCGTCACGCTGGTGGGCCTCGCGCCCGACAAGCTGCTGCCCGCGTTGGCGTCGCGCTCCGTGGACGCCGTCGCCATCTGGGAGCCGCTGGCCTCGGCCGCCGCGCTGATGCTGGGCGGCGACGCCGTCACGTTCGTCAGCCCGCGCGTCTACACGCAGCACTTCAACCTGGTGAGCGCGCGCGCCACGCTGGAGCGGCGCGACGCCGACGTCACCCGCCTGCTGCGCGCGCTGCAACGCGCCCAGCGCGCCATCCAGGCCGACCCGGCCGCGGCGCAGGCGCTGCTCGCGGCGCGCCTGCACGTGGCCCCGACGCTGGCCGCCACCGTGATGGACGGCCAGGACTATCGCCTGCGGCTCGACCAGTCGCTCGTCACCACGATGCAGGCCGAGGCCCGCTGGGCGGCGCACGGCGCGCGCGTCGGCGTCGACCTGCTGCGCACCATCGCCCCGGCGCCGCTGCGCCGCCTCGACCCCGCCGCCGTGGGACTCGTCCAATGAGCCTGCCGTTCTCCTCCGAAGAGATGCGTCGCCTGGCCGCGCTGCGCGAGCTGGGCGTGCTCGACACGCTGCCCGAGGCCGCCTTCGACACCATCACCGCCACCGCCGCGCAGCTGTGCGGCGTGCCGATCGCGCTGATCTCGCTGGTCGACGCGCAGCGCCAGTGGTTCAAGTCCAACTTCGGCCTGCACGGCGCCACCGAGACGCCGCGCGACGTCGCGTTCTGCGACCACGCGATCCGCGACGACATGCTGTTCGAGGTGGAGGACGCCACGCGCGACCCGCGCTTCGCCGAGAACCCGCTCGTCACCGGCGCGCCCGACATCCGCTTCTACGCCGGCGCGCCCATCGTCATGCCCGGCGGCGAGCGCATCGGCACCGTGTGCGTGATCGACCGCGCCCCGCACCATCTCGACGAGCACCAGCGCGCCACGCTCGGCCACCTGGCCACCATCGTCGGCTCGATGCTGGCGCAGCGCCGCCAGCTGCTCGACACCACCAGCCGCCTCGCCGAGAGCGAGCTGCGCGTGCGCCGCCTGTACGAGGCGACGCCCGCGATCCTGCATTCCATCGGGCCCGACGGCCGCATCCTCAACGTGAGCGACCGCTGGCTCGCGTTGATGGGCTACCAGCGCCACGAGGTCATCGGCCGGCCGTCGTCCGAGTTCCTCACGGAGGCCTCGCAGGCGCACGCGCGCGACGTCGTGCTGCCGGCGTTCTTCCGCGCCGGCCGCTGCGAGCGCGTCGAGTACCAGTTCGTGCAGCGCGACGGCTCCGTCATCGACGTGCTGCTGTCGGCCACGCTGGAGCGCGACGAGAACGGCGGCACCGCGCGTTCGCTCGCGGTGCTGGAGGACGTGACCGCCACGCGCCAGCTCGAACGCGAGCTGGGCCGCGCCCACGCGCACCTGAACGCGGTGGTCGACAACATGCCCGCGCTGGTCGGCTATTGGGATGCCGGCGCCGTCACGCGCTTCGTCAACCGCGACTTCCAGGCCGCCATGGGCCTGCCCACCGACCGCCTGATCGGCGTGCGGCTGGGCGAGGTCTTCTCGTCCATCGACGCCGCCGGGTGGGAGACGCTGCAACCGCGCGTCGAGGCCGTGCTGGACGGCCGGCGCCAGGAGTTCGAGTGGGCGATGCTCACCACGTCGGGCCTGCGCCAGTTGCGCGTCACGCTGGTGCCGGCCGAGCTCGAGCCCGGCCAGGCCGACGGCTTCTACGGCACGTGGATCGACATCACCGGCATGAAGTCGCTGGAGCTGCGCCAGCGCAACAGCGAGCAGCGCCACCGCCTGCTGTTCGACCACCTGGCGAGCGGCCACGCGCTGCACGCGATCGAGGTGGACGAGGCGGGCACGCCGATCGACTACCGCTTCCTCGCGATGAACGCCGCATTCAGCGCGATGCTGGGCATCGACGTGGCGGCCGCCGTGGGCGCGCGCGTCACCGACGTGTTCCCCGGCATCCGCAACGACCCCGCCGACTGGATCGGCCGCTTCGGCCGGGTGGCGCTCACCGGCGAGCCCGTGCGCTTCGAGCAGCAGAGCGCGTCGGGGCGTTGGTGGGACATCGTGGCCTATCGCACGGCACCGGGGCAGTTCGCGGTCATTGCGCAGGACATCTCCGAGCGCAAGCGGCTGGAGGCCGAGGTGGCGGCGTTGCGCGGGCGGGTGGGCGAGCCGTAGGCGGGCGCCGAGTCTCTGTCGTTCCCCTGCGCTTCTCCGACGGCGTCCATCTCCATATCGGGCGCGGTTTGCCCTTGCGCGCGGCGGCAGACTTCGAAAAGTAGTCATCCGTCGCTTGCCTGCACAACGGCAGTCGCGTGACGGCATTGCGATGTCGATACATTCATGGACAGCAAGTTGGCGAAAGAAAATGCGGGCGTCTCCCAGCCAAGTGCGGATTCCTCAGCGCTCATTCTGGAGCTGACATCCGCCGCGAGCCTGACGTGTACGCTCGCTTCGGCGAAGTTCGCACTGGCGGATCGGATGCGCCGAACGGTCCTCCTGGACTCTGCTCTCGTGCGCAGCCGTCGCCGGGCATCCCGGCCCATGCAGACACATGCCTTCACACGCCGTCCCTATACTCGGCAACGACCCAAGAGACTGCACGCAGGACAGGAGACCGAGATGAACCCGACAGGCCGGATGGCGAGCGCCGTGCTCGCGCTGCTGGCGAGCCACGCCGCGCTGGCGAACGTCAGCGACGGGGCCGCGCAGGAGCTGACGCGCAAGTCCGGGCTGTGGGTGCAGATGGATTCGATCGGCCTGCAGGTGCGCTCGGGCATGTCCGACGCCATCGACAAGAACAGCGACGGCGTGCCCGCCGACCGCAAGGCCAAGATGCTGGCCTGCGCCGAGTCGGCGTTCGCGCCCGAGGCGCTGCGCACCATCGCCGTCGACGCGGTGGCCGGCGCGCTGCAGCCGTCCGACGCGCGGCCGCTGGCGGCCTGGTACGACAGTGTGCTGGGTCGCAAGATCGCCGCGGAGGAGGAATCGTCGGCCCGCCAGGTGATCGAGCCCCAGGAGCGCATCCGTCGCGGCTCCGAGGCGCTGGACGCCGCCAGCGAGCCGCGCAAGGCGGCGCTGCAGGCCATCGTCACCGAGACGCGCTCGGTGGACATCATGGCCGACACGCTCATCGAGATGGCCTTCGCCGTGCAGGAGGGCGTCGCCAGCCTCGACCCGGCCGTCACGCCGGCCCAGGTGGCGCAGATCCACGCCACGCTGGCGAGCCGCCGCCCGCAGGTGGTGGCGCACTACACGCAGATCTCGCTGCCGGCCTACGCGTTCACGTACGCGCGCCTGGCCGACGACGAGGTGCAGAAGTACGCCGACCACCTCACGACGCCGTCCGCCAAGGCCTTCAACGACGGCTCCACGCGCGGCGTGGCGCGCGCGCTGGGGGCGGGGTCGGCGAAGCTGGGGCGGTGCTTGCAGGACGCGGGCGGCGAGGCAGCGAAGCCCTGAACCTGGCGGCGCGAGGCGCGACCGTTCGAAGGGGTCGCGCTCCTTCTCGAGTCGCGCTGACTCGCTGGCGTTCGGAACTGGTGCTGCCCGCGACTCGAGGCGGTGCCTGACCCCGATCGCATGCGCTTCCGTTGCCGACGTTCGGGGTCAGGCCCGGCCTCCATCCGCGATCGACATCCCGCCGATGGCCGCGCGGCGGCGCTGATGGAGGAAGGCCAGACCCCTCGGCTGGCCTCATGCCATTGGCTTATTCGGCGTCCGCCGCCTTGGTCTTGCGCGCGGGACGCGCCGTCTTCTTCGCGGCCGGCTTCTCGGCAACGACAGCGGTCTTCTTGGCCGCCGGCGTCTTGCGGGCGCGCGGGGTCTTGGCCGCGGCGACCGGGGCCGGTGCCTCGACAGGCGCGGGCGCAGGCGCGGGAGCCGGTGCCGGTGCCGGTGCAGGCGCCGCGACCGGCGCCTCGGCAACACGCTCCGCCGGCGCACCGCCGGCGTTCTTGCGCGCCGCGTTGCCTCGGCCACCGCGTCCACCGCGGCTGCGGCGCGCGCCGCCTTCGCGCGGCGCCGTGGCCTGCTCGGCCTGCGCGGCTTCTTCCGACGTCACGGCCTCGTCCGACACGTAGGTCTCGGCATCCGGCGCCGGCTCGGTGGCCGGGACCACGTGGCGCGCGGCCTGCGTCTGGCGTGCCGCGTCGGCGAAGCGCTCCGCGGCGTCGTCCTCGTCGTCCTCGGCCGCTGCGTTCTTGTCGACGGACACCGGCGCCTCGAAGTCGTGGCGATCCGGCGCGGCGCGGCCGCTGCGTCCGCGGTTGCGGCCGCCGCGGGTGCGCGGCTCGCGGGCTTCGGCGTCGCCGACGCGGTGCGTGATCGGCAGCACCTCGGCCACCGCCGGCGCGGCCTCGGCGGCCGGGGCGGGCGCGCCGTCCGAACCGCTGCTGCGGAACACGTAGGCGTTGGACTTCTCGTCGCGGCCCATCTTCAGGAACCCGCGCGCCTGCATCTCTTCCAGCAGGCCGCCGAAGCTGCGGAAGCCGTAGTACGACTCGCTGAAATCGGGCTTGCGGCGCTTGATGGCTTCCTTGAGCACCGACGACCAGATCTTGCCGCCGTCGCCACGCTCGGCGTACAGCGCCTCGAACGTCTGCAGCGCGAGTTCGACGGCCTTGTCCTTGCGCTTCTCGGACTCCTCGCGGCGGCGGTCGTCCTCGGGGTTGCCCGAGGCCTGCGCCGGGCGGCGGCTCTTTTCCTGCGGCGGGCGCTGCTCGCGGCGCACCGACTGGCGGCCGCTCTCGCGCACCAGGTCGTCGTAGAAGATGAACTCGTCGCAGTTGGTGACGAGCAGGTCGGAGGTGGACTCCTTGACGCCCACGCCGATCACCTGCTTGTTGTTCTCGCGCAGCTTGGAGACCAGCGGCGAGAAGTCGGAGTCGCCGCTG
>FSXQ01000350.1_pt1 | contig 13481 bp, 8 predicted proteins | sample 1638011 | NCBI WGS metagenome assembly FSXQ01 (sample SAMEA3914789, study PRJEB12502) | metagenome | biome: forest; material: soil | place: Canada | collected 2011-07-03 | depth 0.3 m | reverse complement strand
CGTCGAGACCGAGCCGTTCAGCGTCGACAACGGCCTGCTCACGTCGGTCGGCAAATTGCGCAGGCCCGCGCTGAAGGAGCGCTACGGCGCGCGGCTCGATCGGCTCTATGCCGACATCGCGCAAGGCCAGGCCGACGAACTCCGCGCGCTGCGGCAGGACGGCGGCGACGCACCGGTACTCGACACCGTCGGCCGGGCCGTCAAGGCCACGCTGGGCATCTCGAGCGCGCTCCTGAAGCCGGACGTCAGCTTCGAGGACCTTGGCGGCGACTCGCTGTCCGCGTTGTCGTTCTCGATGCTGCTCGAAGAGATATTCGGCGTCGACGTCCCCGTGGGCGTGGTGATCAGTCCGACCAGCAGCCTGCAGCGCCTGGCGGACTACATCCAGGCGGCGCGCAGCAGCGGCGCGAGCCAGGCGAGCTTCGCGGCGGTCCACGGGCGCGATCCCTCCGTGATTCGAGCCGCCGACCTGACGCTCGACAAGTTCATCGATGCGCACACGCTGGCGGATGCCCCGTCGCTTCCGCGTCCAGCCGCGGACGTGCGCACCGTCCTGCTGACGGGGGCGAACGGCTTTCTCGGCCGCTTCCTGTGCCTCGAATGGCTGGAGCGGCTCGCGCGCGTCGGCGGCAGGCTGGTATGCATCGCGCGCGGCCACGACGCCGCCTCAGCGAGGCAGCGCATCGCCAGTGTTTTCGAACGTGGCGACGCGGAACTGGTCCGACGCTTCGAAGCGTTGGCGGTCGACCATCTCGAGGTGCTCGCCGGCGACATCGGCGAGCCGAACCTCGGGCTGGACGCGGCGACATGGAAACGCCTGGAGGACAGCATCGACCTGATCGTCCACCCGGCTGCGCTGGTCAACCATGTCCTGCCCTACAAGCAGTTGTTCGGGCCCAACGTGGTCGGCACGGCCGAGCTCATCCGTCTGGCGCTCACGACTCGTCTCAAGCCGTTCAACTTCGTCTCCACCGTGGCCGCGGCGACTCGCGGCCAGGAGAGCTGCGTGGACGAGGATGCCGACATCCGCATCGCCAGCCCGCGGCGCCCGGTCGACAAGCACTACGCCAACGGCTATGGCACCAGCAAATGGGCGGGCGAGGTGTTGTTGCGCGAGGCCCATGCCCTCTGCGGCCTGCCGGTGGCCGTCTTCCGCTCGGACATGATCCTCGCCCACAGCCGCCATGTCGGGCAGCTGAATGTCCCCGACATGTTCACCCGACTGATCTTCAGCCTGCTCGCGAGCGGAGTGGCGCCAGGATCGTTCTACCTGGCCGACGGCGGGGGAGGCCGTGCGCGCGCCCACTACGACGGATTGCCCGTCGACTTCACCGCCGAGGCGATCACCGCGCTCGGGGCCGAGGCGGCCAGCGGATTCCGTACCTACCATGTCGTGAATCCGCATGACGACGGCATCTCGCTCGACCAGTTCGTCGACTGGTTGATCGAGGCGGGCTGCCCGATCCGGCGCATCGACGACCACGAGGCATGGTTCGCACGCTTCGAGGCAGCCTTGCGCGCGCTGCCCGAGGCTCAGCGCCAGCATTCGTCGCTGGCATTGCTGCATGCGTTCGCGCGTCCGCTCCAGGCGGAACATGGTGCCCGCGTTCCCGCCGAGCGATTCCGCGCCGGAGTGCGCTCGGCAGGCATCGGGATCGACGGCGACATTCCCCACCTGACGCCGGAACTCATCCGCAAGGTCGTCACCGATCTGCGACGGCTCGACCTCGTCTGAGGAGACGCCGAATCGCCCGTCTGGCCGCGCCCCATGGTGGCGCGACAGGCGGGGGCTGCGATGCGGATGCCGCACCTGATCACGGCGTGGGAGACGCCGCGATGCGCGCTTGCCGTGGCGATGGACCGGTCCTCGCGCGGTTTCCGCGACGTGAACATCGCATTTAAGAAAAATGAACATCGTTCGCATATTTAGCAATATGTACTCCTGAACGTCGTTCACAAATGCACATTCTGGGATTCAAATAGCCCGTTCTTCTGGCGATATCAATGGGGCGTGCATCGCTATCTTTCCTGTCATGGGCCGGGTACCGGACAGAGGCATCGAAGGCGACGCGACCCATCCATCGCAACCAGGGCGTCAGGCCCGCAGGAGACGTCTACATGAACCACCGGATATCAGTTTTGACAGCCGCGACATGGCTGTGCATCAGCTCCTTCGCGGCGCGCGCCGACGACGGGCCGAGCTGGAATTTCAGCGGCTTCGGAACCCTCGACGTCGTGCATTCGACGGAGCGCCGGGCCGACTACGTGGCGTCGCTGGCCGAGCCCAACGGAGCCGGCGCGACCAGCGACTGGAGCGCGGCCGTCGATTCCAAGATCGGCGCGCAGGTCGACGCGCACTTCGGCCCGCAATGGTCCGCGTCGGTGCAGGCATTGACGCGGCACCAGTGGGACGATTCGTACACGCCCGAGCTGTCGCTGGGCTTCGTCAAATGGGCCACGAGCGCGGGTGTCGACCTGCGCCTCGGACGGATGCCTTACGCCGCGTTCGTGGTATCGGACTATCGCAACATCGGCTACTCGCAGCCTTGGGTGCGGCCGCCAATGGAGGTGTACAGCCTCAGTCTCGATCATGTCGACGGCCTGGACGCCACGTGGCGCACCGGTGTCGGCGACGTCGGGATCAAGCTCCAGGCGCTGGCCGGACGCACCAAGCAGCAACTTGGCGTGGGTACCGTGATCGGGCGCCGCGTCATGGGCATGAACCTGACCGCGGACCTTGGCGCGGCGACGGCCAGGTTGAGCATGCAGCGGATCGGCCGCCTGTCGGTGAACTCGCCAACCATCGATGGCCTGTTCAGCATGGTGCGAGCGGGTGTTCCCGCCGGAACGCTGTTCGCCGGTTCGCCTGAATTTCCGGCGGATCCGGCCGACGCAGACACGTTCGAATACAAGAACAGGCCCTCCAACTACCTGAGCCTCGGCCTGGGCTACGACCCGGGAGACTGGTTCGTGACGAGCGAGTTCGGCCACACGTCGCGCGTCGCCTTCGCCGCGCCCGCGAACGAGTTCTACGTGACCGGTGGCGTTCGGCTCGGAGCCTGGACGCCCTACGTCAGTGTCGCCCAGTTGAAGCACACCGAGAAGCTCAAGAGCGGCAGCCCGCTGCTGCAGGCGGTGATCGACGGCAGCAACTTCACGGACCAGAAGTCCGCCAGCCTGGGGCTGCGCTGGGACTTCGCGAAGAGCGCCGATCTCAAGGTGCAGCTCGACCGGACGTCCAACGCCGCGGGCTCGACGGGCCTGCTGATCAATCCGCGGCCGGGCTTCGTATCGGGGGGGCGCTACAGCGTCCTCTCGGTGGCCGTCGATTTCGTGTTTTGAGGAGGCGATCATGACCAACACATCGAATGGATTCAACGGCATGGCGCGGCGCATTCTTGCCGGCGCGCTGATCTGCCTGCCCCTGTTCGCGCACGCGGCCATCGCGGTCGTGGTCGGGGCGAACAGTCCGGCGGCCAAGCTCAGCTCCGATCAGGTGGGGCAGTTGTTCCTCGCCAAGACGACTGCGTTGCCCGGTGCGGGACAAGCGGTGCTGATCGATCAAGCCGAGGGCGCTCCGGTGCGGGACGCCTTCTACGTCGGCGTGACCGGCAAGAGCGCGGCGCAGGTGAAGGCCCTGTGGTCGCGCCTGGTCTTCAGCGGATCCGCGCAATTGCCCCTGGCACTGGGCAGCAGCGCGGAAGTGAAGAAGCACGTGAACGCCAACCCCAATGCCATCGGCTACATCGACGCCTCGGAAGTGGATGCATCGGTCAAGGTGCTCCTGACCATCAATTGAGGTCCACGAATTGCCGCGGAAGGAATGCAAATGAATTTTCGATCGAAGATGTGGGCGATACCCGTCGCGGCGGCGTGCCTGCTCGGACTGGGTCTGGCCGTGACCACGCTCCTGGGCTGGCGCACGAATGCCCAGGTCGAACAGCTGCAGTTCGCCAGCTATCCCTACCTGGAGCAGGTACTGCGCATCGACCGCGCCATGGACAACATGCGCTCCGCGCTGCAGGCGGCCGCCTCCGAGGGCGACGCGGACAAGGTCGATGAGGCCACGGCGCACGCCGCGCGCATCGGAGAGGACTTGACCAAGGCGGCGGCGTTGCCGGGTCACCGAGAGCAGGCCGAGGCCCTTCGACAGACGTTCGTGGCCTATCGCGACGCCGGCCTGGCGGCAACTCGGGCGCTGCTGGCCAAGCAACCGCCTGCCGATGCCCTCGCCAGGATGCAGGCCGCCCAGAAGAAGCTCGCGGCGGGCATCAAGGAGCAGGAGGACGCCGCGCGCAACGCCGTCGATCAGGGCTTTGACGCAGTGGCTGCGAGCCGCCAGCGCAGCGAATGGGTCAACTACGCGGTGGCGCTCGTCGCGATGGTCGGCCTGGGCCTGGCCGCGCGGGGTGTCGTCGCGTCGGTGTGGCGCGACCTCGGCGGCGAGCCGGCGATTCTTCGTGATCGGGTGCAGCGCGTGGCGGCAGGCGACCTGACGACCGAGATCCGTGTCGCCGCGGACGATCGCGGCTCGCTCAACGCGTCGGTGGCGGCCATGACGCAGCGCTTGCGCGAGGCGGTTTCCCAGATCCGCGGCGCCAGCGATTCGATCTCGACGGCCTCGGGCGAGATCGCCGCCGGCAACCAGGACCTGAGCGCGCGCACGGAAGACACCGCCGCCAACCTGCAGCGCGCGGCCAGCGAGCTGGCGCAGATCACGGGGTCCGTGCGCGACAGCGCCGCCGCCGCCCAGCAGGCGAACCACCTCGCGATCGCCGCGACGACGGCCGCCCAGCATGGCGGCGCCATCGTCTCGTCGGTGGTGGAAAGCATGGCGGCCATCAGCCGGGCCTCCGGGGAGATCGGCGAGATCATCGGCGTCATCGACGGCATTGCGTTCCAGACCAACATCCTGGCGCTGAACGCCGCGGTGGAAGCGGCACGGGCCGGCGAACAGGGACGGGGCTTCGCGGTGGTGGCCGCCGAAGTGCGCAGCCTGGCGCAGCGCAGCGCCCTGGCCGCACGCGAGATCAAGACGCTGGTCGAGATCTCGGGCGGCAAGGTCGAAAGCGGCACCCGGCTGGTGACGGAATCCGGCGCGGCCATGCAGGACATCTTGGCGGGCGTCCGGCGCGTCGGCGACATCATCGGCGAGATCGACGCGGCCATGGCGCAGCAGAGCGGGGGCATCGAACAGGTCAATCGTGCGGTTGCCCAACTGGAGCAGATGACGCAGCAGAACGCGGCGCTGGTGGAACAGTCCGCCGCCGCGGCGCATAGCCTGAGCACGCAGGCTGTCGAGCTGGTGGGTTCGGTCGCGGCATTTCGACTGGACGCCGACGCGGCCGCTTGAGGGCCGGGGCCGCGGTGCGGCCTGCGCTTGGCTCAGCTCGCGGCGGTCGCTTCCGAGACGTGCGGCTGCAGGAGCCGGTGCATGTCGGCGACGAAGCGATCACAGTCGAGCGGCTTGGTCCAGTAGGCCGTGATGCCTTCGGTGCACGCCTGCGCCATCAGCTCGGGCATCGCGCTGGCGGACAACGCGACGACGGCGAGATCGCGCGTCGCCGGGTCGGCGCGCAAGGCCCGCAGGACGGCGATGCCGTCCATGTCGGGCAACTGCATGTCGAGCAGCACCAGGTCGGGTCTCAACGAGCGCGTGAGCTCGATGCCGCTCGCACCATCCTCGGCCTGGACCAGGTGCACGGCGCTCCAGCGCGCCAGCAGATGCTCCACGAGCAGCAGGTTGACGGGGTTGTCCTCGATGTACAGCACCACGCCGGCGGGAGGAACGGCGTCGCCGCGCGACGTACCCGCCGCTGAACTCATCGAGGCCGCGAACGACGGCGAGTCGCTCGTCGCAGGGATGGCCTGGGCCGGCAGCGAGACCCGCACCCGGGTGCCCCGTCCGACCTCGCTGTCGACGTCCATCTGGCCCTGCATCAGGCGCACGAGCTGGCGTGTCAGCGCCAGGCCGATCCCCGTGCCTTCGACGCCGCAGCGCTCCCGCCCGAGGCGGTTGAAAGGCTCGTACAGGTGGTCGAGCTGTTCGCGTGTCATGCCGATCCCGTCGTCGACGACGTCGATCATTACCTGCTTGCCATCGGTCGAGAGCGCGATCGCGATACGCACCGAGCCGCCCGGCCGGTTGTACTTGACGGCGTTGGACAGCAGGTTGATGAGCACCTGCCGCAAGCGGATCGGGTCGGCGAGCACCCAGGCGGGCAAGCTCCCGCGGTCCGGCGCCACCAGGGTGACGGAGAGCGGCTGCGCCAGCGGGGAGGCCATGTTCAAGGCCTCGTCCAGCAACGGACCGAGCTCCAGCGCCTGAGCCTGCACCATCAGCTGTCCGGCTTCGATGCGCGACACGTCCAGCACGTCGTTGATCAGGGCCAGCAGATGCCAGCCGGCGCGGTGGATGTGATCGAGTTGAACGCACTCTTGCGGCGTGAGCCGGTCCTGCGTTTCGCTGCGCAGCAACTGGGAGAAGCCGAGCACGGCGTTGAGCGGCGTGCGCAGTTCGTGGCTCATGCGCGACAGGAACTCGGTCTTGGCGCGATTGGAGGCCTCGGCCGCCTGTCGCGCGGTCGCTTCGGCCTGTGCCTTCTTGCGCTCGGTCAGATCGAGCACGAAGGCAACGCCGTCCTCTTCCGAGGCCTCGAGCAGGGCCGCGCCGATCATGATCGGTATGCGGTGGCCATCCTTGTGGATGTACTCCTTCTCATAGGGGGAGCAGGTTCCGGTCAGGCGAATCTCCGCCGTCGCGCGCGCATCTTCGCCGGCGTATTGCGGCGGAGTCATCTCCGTCCAGAGGATCTTGCCCATCTGCAAATCCGTCCTGTCGTATCCGACCAGGCTCAGGAACGCGTCGTTCGCTTCCAGGACGCGGCCCGCGCGATTCCAGAAGAAGATGCCGATGATGTTGGATTCGACGAGGCGCTGGACCCGCGCCAGGCTGGCGCGCAGCCGGGCCTCGCTGCGCTGCAGGTTGCGATGCATCTGCAGGTTGGTCAGCTCGTCGGCCAGGCGCTTGCCGATCTCCTGGAACAGCAACTGCTCGTCCGGCGTCCACGCGCGGGGGCCGGAACACTGGTGCAACCCGAACATGTAGGGCTTGCCCAACTGCGGATGGATGGCCATGGCCAGCCCGGATCGGACGCCGGATCGTTCGAGCGCATCGCCAGGCAGGGGATGCGCCAGGCCCGCGCCGAAGGCCACGGGCCCCCGCGCGGCCAGCACGGTTCGGCACAGGGCAGGCATCTCGGGATGCGTCGAGAGCTCCAGCGCCGGATTCGAGACGCCGACAGTTCCAGGCCGGGTGCGCACCATCGGCGCCTGCGATTCGTCGGCGTCGGGGTCGCAGGGGTAGGCCAGCCACGCGCGATCGCAATCGAAGATCGACAGGACCACGTCCAGCACGTTGCCGGCCATCTCCTCGAGATCTCTCGTCGATTGCGCGGCCTGGTTGATCCGATCCATGCTGGCGAAGTAGTGCAGCGTTTCCAGCCGCTGCTGTTCGAGGCGCTTGCGCTCGACACGGGCGCGCAGCACCACGATGCCGAACGCCATGTCCCCCGCGAGTTCATCCAGGAGGCGTGTTTCGTCCGCCGTGAAGGCATGGGCCTGGCTGGAGTAGAGGACGAAGACGCCGAACGTGCGTTGATCGTCGTCCTTGAGGGGCAGGGCGATGACGGAACGAAAGCCGCGGCGCAGGGCGCCGTCGCGCCAGGGCGCGGCCTGGGGGTCGGCGGCGATGTCCTGGATGCTTACCGCGCGCTCGCTGCGCATGGCGGCTCCTTCCGGGCCGCGGCCGAGGCCCTCGTCGGCCCAGGTGAGCGGTACCCGGTCGAGAAACGCGTGTTCGACACCGCCCCGGGCAACCGGACGGATCGTGCTGGCCGCATCGTGCTCGCGATATCCGACCCAGGCCATCCGATACCCGGGTTCGTCGCAGACGATGCGGCAGATGTCGTTGAGCAGGGTCTGTTCGTCCTGTGCACGCAGCAGCGTCTGGTTGCAGGTGCTCAGCGCGCGCAGTTCGCGGTTCAGCCGCCGTTGCGACTCCTGGGCGAGCTTGCGCTGCTGGCGGTCGCGCAGGGCCACGATGCCGATGGCCAGGTTGCCTGCCAGTTCGTCGAGGACGGCGACTTCCTCCGTGTCGAAGTCGTCGACGCCGCTGGAATGGATGGCCAGCACTCCGAAGGGCTGGCCTTCGCTCTTCAGCGGCAGGGCGACCACGGATCGGTAGCCGCGCTGGACGGCCTGCTGGCGCCAGCGTGCGCAGTTCGGGTCATGTAGGATGTCGCGCGCGACGCTCGGCCGACCCGTGCGGATCGCGGTCCCGCCCGGGCCGCGGCCATATTCGCTGTCTTCCGACCAGCTCACGGTCGCGGGGCGGATGAATCCGGCGTCGAGGCCGCTGTAGGCCACGGGCCGCCACGTCCGGGCCTCGTCCTGCTCGGCGAACGCGACCATCGCGAGGCGATAGCCGCCTTCGTCGACGGCGATGCGGCACACCTCCTGCAGCAAGGTCTCTTCGTCGACCGGCTGGATCAGCGCCCGGTTGGCGCTGCGCAGTATCCGAAGGGCACGGTTCGTCCGCGCGAGTTCGAAATCGGACTGCGGTGGGCTCCCGCTGCCGGGAGCCGTGGTCGAACCGGGTCGTTCAGGCATGATTTCAGCGTTGCTCGATGGTCAGCGCATGCTTGTCCCTGCAATTGATTTGAACCATCGGGCTCCTGCCCTGCCCGTGGCGACGGCGAATCCCCGGCCAGGAGGCGCGTCGCAGGCTCATTGTCGATCCGGATTCTCTTCCACGCCAGTCGTGGCGCAAGCCCCGAACAAGTCCGCGCCCCCCGCGCCGCGGATCAGCGCCGCCCGCCGCCATCGCGCGCGCCAGGAAGGCGCGCGCGCAGGTCGCCCTTGCGCACCTTGCCCGAGGCGGTGCGCGGGAGCTCGATGACGATTCGCAGGCTCTCCGGCGTCTTCTGCCGGGCCACGCCCGCCGCGGCGAAGTGGCGTTGCACGGCATCGAGGTCGAGCGCGCCGCCCTCTTCGAGCACGACGAAGGCGCAGACCTTCTCGCCGTAGCGCGCATCCGGCTCGGCCACGACCGCCACGTCCCTGACCGCCCCGTGGGTGGCGAGCACGCGCTCGACTTCCAGGGAGGAGATGTTTTCTCCGCCGCGGATGACGATGTCCTTCTTGCGATCGGTCAACGTCAGGCAGTTCGAGCCGTCCAGCCGCCCGATGTCGCCGGTGCGCAGCCAACCGTCGGCGGTGAAGGCCTGCGCGTCCAGGCTGGCATCGGTATAGCCGATGAACAGCTCGGGCCCGATCGTGAGGATCTCGCCTTCGGCGCCCGGGGGCAGCTCCCGGTCCAGCTCGTCGACGATGCGCACCCGTGTTCCAGGTTGCAGGCGGCCGTCGGTCTGCGCACGCTGGACAAATGGCATGTCGCACCAGCCGACGCTGACGGTGGAGTGCTCGGTCAACCCGTAGCTTCGACTGCCCGCGAAGCCCGCGCGATCGGCCGCTTCCACGTGATCGGGCGTCACGCCGGTGCCGCCCATGCTGTAGGAAGCGAGCGAAGACAGGTCGCGCGAGTCGCGCCGGGCCGCGGCCAGCAAGCCCTGGAGATGGAAGGGCGTGCCGCCGGACAGCCGCACCCGGTGGCGTTCGATGAGCTCGGCAGCGAGAGCCGGATCCCAGCGGTCCATGAACACCATCTCGGTGCCCGTGACGAACGGCCGCAGCAGGAAGTTGAATCCCGCGATGTGGCCGGCCGGAAATGGCGTGAGGCAGGGCCCATCGCCGTCGATGAAGGGAATCGACCACTCCGCGCCGACCGTCCGATGCGTGTGCCGGACCCCCTTTGGCGCGGCCGTGGTGCCCGAGGTATAGAGCAGCAGGCAGACGTCATCGGGCAATGCTGCGGTGTCCTCCGCCATGCGGGGAGCCTGCTCTGCGAGCGCGGCGATGGACTGCAAGGTGATGCCGTCCCGCGGCGTGCGATCGCCCAGCACGATGACGCGCTCGAGATCGGGCAGGTGATCCAGCGCCTCGACGCGCGCGAGGAAGTCGATGCCGCGCCAGCGCTCGGGGACGCAAAGAAAGCGCGCGCGGGACTCGCGCAGGATGAAGCCGACCTCGGCCGGCCCGTAGATGTGGACGATGGGCACCAGCACGGCGCCGATGTCGAGCGCGGCCAGGGTCAGCACCGCCGTGTCGCGAGCCGTCGGCATTTGCAGGGCGATGGCGTCGCCGCGACGCAGCCCGATAGCCCGCAAGCCTCGCGCCAGATGGTTCGCCGCGGCGATCAGCTCGCCGACCAGGGCGCTGCAGGGGCCCGTCTCCGTGTGGAAGTGCAGGCGGGTGCGGGGCCGGTTCCGCGCACCGAGGGCCAGCAGGCTGCCCAGCGGGAGTTCCGGACCCCGCGCCGATGCCGGATCGGTACCGGCTCGCATGACCTTGCGCTCAGTTCGGCGCCGAAGGGCGGCGCTGCGCGGCCAGCAAGGCGCGCAGGACCCCGATCAGCGCCAGCGGCTGGTCCAGCATCAGGTGATGTCCCGCGCGCGGCATGGTGACCGGGCCCCGACCGCGCGGCAGCGCGCAGGCGATGCGCCGTGCCCGCTCCGCGGAGACGACGCCGCTGGCCTCGGCGTGCACGTAGTCGACCGGCACGTCGATGCGGCCCAGCGCGTCGGGATCGATCGCCTCCGGCCTGAGCGACCTCAGCGCGGGGTCGAAACGCCAGGTCCAGCCCGCATCGACGTGGCGCAGCGAGTGCTGCGCGACATGCTCGAAGAGACAAGGCTCGCAAGGCTGCGGCGGCAGCAGCCGAAAGCGCGCCAGCGTGGTCTCGCGGTCGGGTGTGGGTGCCGGCGTCGGACTGTACGAGTGGTCGGGGAACGCGTCACCGTGGAACTTCGCGAACGAATCGAGCACGATCGCATGGCTGATCGCCTGCGGGATCCGCGTGCAGGCCTGGAGCAGCCGGGCTCCGCCGAAGCTGTGGCCGACCACGGCGCTGGCGATCGAGCCGGGGCCTTGCATGGCGCCCAGCACCGCCGCGAGGTCGTCGACGAAGCAGTCTGAGGTGTACGTTGCGCGATGCTCGCTCTGGCCCATGCCCGAGAAGTCGAGCGCGAAGACGCGATGATGCTCGGTGAAGAACGGCGCGATGGAGTCCCACCAGTGGCTGTGGCCCAGAAAGCCGTGCGCGAAGAGCAGGCCGGGCTTGCCCGTGTCTGAAGCGTTCCACGCGGCGTAGTGGACGCGTGCTCCGGCGGACTCCACGAAATGCGAGGTGCGAGGTCGTGCCAGGGCCCACTCGAACCACTCCGGCCGTGCAGCGGCGTCCATCGCCGTCAACTGACCTGGAAGCCGCCGTCGACCGCGAGCAGTTGCCCCGTGACCAGGCGCGATGCCGGGCTGGCGAAGAACAGCGCGGCCATCGCGATGTCCTCGGGGTCGCCCATCTTGCCGAGCGGAATCCGGCCCGGTCCCATGATCGGCCCCTTCAGCTCGATGTTGGCGCCGGCCGCCTTCGCGCCCGGCGTCAGCACGCCGCCCGGCAGTACCGCGTTGACGCGGATGTTGTCGGCCGCGAACTCGAGCGCCGTGGTCTTGGTGAGGCTGTTCACGCCGGCCTTCGATGCGTTGTAGGTGGCGTTGTGATAGACCACCGCCTGCATCGACGACACCGACGAGATGTTGACGATGGTCCCGCCGCTGCCCTGGGCCTTCATGCGCTTGATGGCCTCGCGCAGGCACAGGAAGGTGCCGCGCAGGTTGATGCCGTGCAGCTTGTCCCAGAAGTCGGCCTCGACCTCGAGGAAAGGCCTCTTCGGAAAGATCGCGGCGTTGTTGACCAGGACGTCGAGCGAGCCGAATTCGGACAGCGCGCGATCCATGACGGCCGCCACCTGGGCGTCCTGCGAGACATCGGCAGTGACGGCGATCGCCCGCCCGCCGGCGGCGCGAATCCGGTCGGCAACGGTTTCGGCCGCGTCGGCCTGGATGTCGGCGACGACGATGGCCGCCCCGGCCCGCGAGAAGAGTTCGGCGATGGCCTGGCCGATGCCGGCGCCGGCGCCGGTGACCACGGCCGTCTTGCCGGCCAGGCTCAGGGGGCCTTGGATGAGTGAGGTGTCGGTCATGATGTCTCCTTGTGCTCGGTGTCTTTCGCGGAAGTCAGCGCTTGCGCATCGCGTCCCATTGATCGTCGCCCCAATCCTGCATCGCGCGGAACGTCGGGCCTCCGGCGCCCTGCATCCAGCGTCCGCCGTCGATGACGATCAGGTCGCCGGTGACGTAGCCGGAGCCGTCGGCGGCGAGGTAGGCGTACAGGTCGCACAGTTCCTGGTGACGGCCGAAGCGGCGCAATGGAACGCCGCGTTCCTGCGGCTCGACCTGGCTGCCGGGCGGATAGAGCCGCTCCCACGCGCCCTCGGTGGGGAACAGGCCCGGCGCCACGCAGTTCAGGCGGATTCCCTTCGGCCCCCATTCGACCGCCAGGCTGCGCGTCATCGCGAGGACGCCGGCCTTCGCGGCGGCCGACGCGGCGGTGAACGCCTGCCCGGTGATCACCGGTGCGGACACCGTGCTGATCACGTTGCCGGGTCGACCGTGCTCGATCCAGCGGCGGCCCGCGGCGATCGTGCAATAGAAGCTTCCGTGGAGCACGATGCCCAGCACGGCATCGACGGCGCGCGGCGAGAGCTTGTCGGTGCGTGCGATGAAATTGGCGGCGGCGTTGTTGACCAGTCCGTCGAGCGGACCGCCCTGCCAGATGATGTCCATCATCGCCTCGACCTGGCCGGCGTCGCGCACGTCGCAGGCCAGCGTGTCGATCCTGGCTTCGGGCAACGCCGCGCGGAATTCTTCGGCGGTGGCGTCGAGCACGTCCTTGCGCCGGCCGCAGATCACGAGATGCGCGCCGAGCTCGAGGTAGCGGCGGCCGATGCTCTTGCCCAGGCCGGTGCCGCCGCCCGTGATGAGGATCTTCTTGCCTGCGAGCAGGTCGGTCTTGAACATGGGGATCCGTTGCTCCGGCTCAGCGGCCGGTGAACTTCGCGGTGCGCTTCTCGGCGAACGACCGGCGGCCTTCGGCCGCATCCTCGGTGCCGTAGAGAAAGGTGTTCATCGCCGTGGCGTGCGTGGCCGCGTGCATCCAGCCCTGGCCCAGCGCGAGGCGTGCATTCGCGATCGTGGCCTGCACCGCCAGCGGCGCCTGTTCGGCCACGCGGTGCGCATAGGCCAGCGCGCGCTCGAACTGCTGGCCGGCCGGCACGACCTCCTGCACCAGTCCGAGGCGCAGCGCCTCGGCGCTGTCGAACTCGTCGCCCGTCAGCAGCCACTTCATCGCGTTGCCCCAGCCGGCACGCTCGATGAAGCGGAAGCTGCCGCCGTAGCCGGGCATGATGCCGCGCTTGACCTCGAGCTGCGAGAAGCGGCAGTCGTCGGCGGCGAACACGACGTCG